>Ga0209060_10004531_pt1 | contig 10761 bp, 6 predicted proteins | sample Coa_R1_8_FD_187155 | JGI IMG/M metagenome (GOLD analysis project Ga0209060, IMG submission 187155) | Surface soil microbial communities from Centralia Pennsylvania, which are recovering from an underground coalmine fire - Coalmine... | ecosystem: Environmental > Terrestrial > Soil > Unclassified... | reverse complement strand
GTGCGGCAATGCGCAAACTCCTCGACGCGTGCGCGGTGCGCAGCTAAGGGTTCGACCACCCCCACAAGCTGCACGCCCGGTAGCCCCGCCAGAACGCGTGCGTGATTACTGCCCATAATACCGGCGCCGACGACGCCGACGCGAAGCGGATACTTCGACCCGGACTCGCCTTGCGATTTGGCCTCGGACCTGATCTTCGGTCCGGCCCCCCTGGAACTCATATCGGTCGATCCCCAACAACAAATCAGCGCAGTACACCCGAGGGGTGTCCTAGCACGCCGTCACACATGTGGCGAATGGCTATGAAGGATGAATCCAGACACGTTTTGATTCAGAAAATTACACCCAAATCACGAAAAAGCTGTGGAAAATGAAACCGATAGCGGCGACGCTTCAAGGGATAAGTGCGCGGCCCTCCGTGCAGGTTCGGCAATCAAACAGGCCGCGCGGCAAAGCCTGACTGCGGTTTCGGTGAGTGTCGCGCAAGACGGCAGTGAACTCGTCATTGAGGTCGGCGCCGGCGAAAGCAAGGCCGCGTGTTGCTGATCGGCTTCGACCAAATCATCAGACCGCCGTCCGGCACGGTGAAAACACCGGCCACACGCTCGAGGAAGCCAATGGTCCGCTCGATCCGCAAAGTCGGCGACTGGCATGGGGCGGCCTTGCGGTTCAACGAGACGTTTCCCCAAGGGCAGGACGTCGCCGTGGTCCTGGCGCGCCAGGTAAAGCGATTGTCGGGGTGGGAGGCATGTGAGGCTGTGCGATCGCTGGCGATCTCACTCGGCCATGATAGATTCTTGCAGAGATTCGCCCGGAGATGAGGACCTTGCAAAGCACCGTCGGCTCTCGCGCCATCCAGAGCGAGAAGCTGCAGAAGAAACTCAGGAAGCAGGCGGAGACTTTGCTGGTCGCGTTCACTGCCTATCGCGAAGGCAGGCATGAGGATGTCCAATCGTTTTGCCGGCGTGTGCTCCGCGACATGCCCAATTCCTTCGACGCAATGCATCTGTTGGGAGTTTCCATCCTCGAATGCGGGCGGTTCGAGGATGCGAGGCGGATCCTTGAGCGCGCGGTTTCACTCGACCAGGGCTCGGCGGATGCTTATTCCAATCTCGGCTTTGCGCTGTTCAATCTCAAACGCTACGACGAGGCCCGTATCTGCTATGACAAGGCGCTCGCGCTGAAGCCGGATTTTCCAACGGCTTTGAGGAATCTGGGCAATGTCCTGTTCCGTTTGGAGCTGGCCGAAGAAGCGATCGCGGCCTTCGCGCGCGCGATCGCGCTAAAGGGCGACGATGTCGAAGCCTATTGCAATCTCGGCGTGGCGGAGATGATGCTGAGGCGGTACGAAGCAGCCGCTGCCAGCACAGACAGGGCCCTTGCGCTTGCCCCGAACCACTTCGAAGCCTTAGTCAACAATGGGCTGGCTCACCTCGAGCTCCGGCACTTTGAAATGGCGGAAAAGGCGTTCAATTCTGCGATCGCGATCAGGCCTGATATGGCGGAAGTCCTGGCGCACCGCGGGCGGCTCTATTTGCAGTTTGGACTGAGGGGACAAGCGGAAGCCGATTTTGATGCTGCGATCGCGCTTGAGCCTTCCCTCGAGGTAGCATGGCGTGGCAAGGCCCAGGTCTCCATGCTCACGGGCAGCGTGGCGCAGGCGATGGTCGCCTGCAACAAGGTGCTCGAGCAAAATCCGGGCTCCGAAGCCGGGCTTACTTTGCTGGGCGCGTGTTTCGGAAAGCTGGGAGATATTGCTACCGCAATCCAGCATTTCGATCGCGCACTGGAGATCAGACCGGATTACGATGAGGCGATTACGAAAAAGATTTTTTATCAGGATTTTCTTCCCGGTGCAGACTTCGCTGCCCAACAGGCGACGCGACGATACTGGTGGGATGCGATCGGCTCGAAATTCGCAAGGTGCAAGCTTGCACCTCGGTTGCTCGACCCGGAGAAACGCATCGTCGTTGGCTATGTTTCTGGCGACTTCAGGAGGCATTCGGCGGCATTTGCTTTTTTTCCGGTGCTGCGGGCCCACGACAAGGCGAACTTCCAGATCAATTGCTACTCGTGTTCGCCGACGCAGGATTCGCTGACCGCCGCCTTCCAATCGCTGGCTGACGTTTGGGTCGACGCCGTAAGTCTTTCCGATGATGAACTGGCAGACCGCATTCAGACCGATGGCGTTGATGTCCTTGTCGATCTTTCAGGTTATACGGCGGGCAATCGGCTGAACGTGTTCGCGCGCAAGCCGGCGCCGATCCAAATCACGGCCTGGGGCCATGCCACTGGGACTGGCCTTCAGACCATGGATTATCTTTTCGCAGACGCGGCGTTTATTCCTCAAGATGTGCGGCATTTGTTTGCGGAGCGCGTGCATAATCTGCCATGCGCGATGACGATGGACCCAATAGTCGGTGTGCAGCCTTCTGTGCCGCCAATGCTCCGCAACGGGTTCGTCACATTCGGTGTCTTCAACAGGATCGACAAAATATCCGACGACGTGCTCGCGGTATGGTCGAGACTGCTCGGCACCGTGCCGGAATCAAAGATTGTCGTGAAGCATCTGGCCCTCGACGAAGCGTTCCTGCGCAATGGTCTAGTTGCTCGCTTCGTGGCGCAGGGCGTTCCGCAAGACAGAGTGATTTGCATGGGCTCGTCCGAGCGACTTGATCATCTGCGAGCCTTCGCAAACATAGACATCTCGCTCGACCCCTTTCCGCAAAATGGCGGCGTCAGCACCTGGGAATCGCTCTACATGGGCGTTCCGGTCGTTGCCAAGCTCGGCAACGCTCCGTCATCACGTATCGCCGGAGCGGTCCTGAAAGCGATGGGTCTCGACGACTGGGTCGCCGACGATGATGACCGCTATGTTGCGATTGCGCAGAAATTTGCATCCATGCTCTCGCATTTGGAAAAGCTGCGAGCGGATTTGGCCGCCAGAATAGCGGGCTCGCCGGCCGGGAATGTCACGATCTATACCAAAAAGGTCGAGGCGGGTTACCGGCAGTTCTGGCGAGAATATTGTGCAACCGCCACTGCACCGCGTTGATCTGAGCGACTTGGTGCCTCCACGTGCAAGCCTTACAGGTAACCCCCAGCGGATTTGCAATGGTCCGACCATAACCTCCGATATGCCACTTCCACGCTTCGTGTGTACGACTCAACATTCCCGACCGCTGAGCGCGCCATCCTGACCGGCAGCTCCGCCCGCAGCATCTGCAGAACACCAGGTTGCAAGGCAAATCTCTGCGCGATCTTGACATACGCCTCATCGTCGTCCGCTACAAACTCGTCAAGACCAATTGATTTCAGGATCGCCCCCGCTATGCGGGCGGCTGGGCCTCTGCCGAGCTTTGCGACAACTGGGACACCCATATAAAGCGACTCCCACGTACTTATCCCGCCATTCTGCGGGAAAGGATCAAGCGAGATATCAACATTCTCAAATGCCGAAAGGTGCGCAGGGCGCGAGGTCGCCCCAATACAGCGAACGCGATCTTCATTAACACCATGCGCAATGAATCGAGCGACGAGACCATCACGAAGGAACTCGTCGTCAAGCGCGCCATTCTTGATAACCATACGGGAGTGAGGCAGCGCAAGCATCAGCGTCGACCAGACACCAAGCGCATGATTTGAAATCTTGTCTATTCTATTGAACACACCGAAGGTAACGTGTCCCTTGCTGATCATGGGAAGCATAGACGGCCGCAAATCTACTATCGGCTCCATTGTGATCGGGCATGGTAAATCATAAACCTTCTCCGTGAAAAAGCAGCGGGCAGCTTCCGGAATTAACACCGGATCCGAGAACAGATAATCCATAGTGCTGAGACCCGTTCCCGTTCCGCTCCAAGAGACCTGGATTGGCGCCGGCTTTCGCGCAAAGAGGGCAAGTCGGTTTCCCGCCGTATGGCCGGACAGATCAACGAGGATGTCCACATTGTCGGCCTCGATGCGATCCGCCAGCTCATCGTCCGACAACCGCCAAGCATCAACCCAAGAGTCAACCAGAGCCTGGAATCTGCAAGTTACCTGATCTTGCATTGCAGAGCACGAGTAGCAAATGATCTGAAAAGCAGCATGATCGTGGCACCGCATGATGGGCTCAAAGGCAAGCGCAGCCGAATGATTCCTAAAGTCGGATGAAACATAGCCCACGACAATCCGCCTTTGCGGATCGAGCGAACGAGACGGCAGTGCTCGTTGTTGTATCTTTTTGCCGATGGCCTCCCACCAGGATCGGCGCGCTTTCTGCAAGTCGACGAAATCCGCTTCCGGCAAAAAGTCGAGCGTAAAAATTTTCTTGGTAATCGCATCCTCGTAGTCCGGCCTGATCGCCAGGGCACGGTCGAAATGCGCGATCGCAGAGATAATCTCGCCCTGCTTGGCAAAGCACGCCCCCAGCCAGGTCAACGCGACTTCCGAACTCGGGTTCAGTTCAAGTGCTTTTTGGCAGGCCGAGATTGCCTGCATCACGCTGCCTGCGAGCACGTTTACGTGCGCCTTACCGCACCAGGCGGCTTCGAGATGCGGATCGATCGCAAGTGCCGCGTCAAAATCGGACTCGGCTTTGCTAAAATCCCCTTTCTGCAGGTGTAGCCGTCCCCGCTGGGCTAAAACTCCGGCGGCGCGCGGATTGACCGCAAGTGCCGCATTGAATGCAGCTTCGGCTTGCTCAAAGTGCCTCAGATTGAGCGCTACTAGCCCTTTGCCGAAAGTGGCCTGCATATGCCGTGGATTAAACGCCAAGGCGCGACGAAAGCTTTCAATCGCGTCCTCGTAACGGCTCAGCAACAGCTGCACCATGCCGCGATTGCAATAGGCGTCGCTATAGTCGGGCTTGAGCGCGATCGCGCGATCCTGAGCTTCGAGCGCCTGTTCGAGCAGCCTCAGATGTAGCAGCGTGTTCCCAAGGTTACTCAGCGCCGTTGCAAATCTGGGATTGAGCGTGACCGCCTTCTCCTGATGCTTGCGAGCCTCATCGTAACGCCGCAAACTGAAGAGCGCCAAACCGAGATTGGCGTGAGCCTCAGAGGATTTCGGCGCGATGGCGACCGCGTGCGCAAGAACTTTTTCTGCCTCCGCGAAATGTCCGCAATCGAGTTCGGACACACCAAGCAGATGCAGGGCATCGAAGTGGTCCGGCAAACCCTCAAGGATGTTCCGGCAAGTCGTCTGGGCGTCCGCACGCCTGCCTTGGCGATAGGCTGTCACTGCCGCAGGAAACAGAGTCTCTGCCTGTTTTTTGAATTGCTTCTGCAGCCTTGCGTTCTGAAAGGCTCTCGAACCGGCATTTGCCAAGCGCTGGGTCTCCTATAGAATCCTCCATTGAACTTAGCGCAAATCGGTTGATTCGACGCTCGGAGTCAAATTTCTCATTTGGGCGACGAGCTCATGGGCTAAAGAACCTAAAACGTTTTATTGAGACCGTGGCTCGGCCTTTTCAACAAAAGGCCATGCGTTTGATTCAGAATGCCAAATCAACACTTCAGGCCGCGCAAAGACCCCGGCGGGGGACGAAAAACACTGGCCTACCTCCTGTTTTGGTTGGCCATGGTAGCTCGCCTCATAGGCGAGAACGAAATATCGTCCGCTTCGCAAACAACCCATTCGGCCGCATCCCATAGCGTGGCAGACGGAGGAGAAGAAATGGGAGCCTATATCGGTGAGGTTGCTAAGCAACACGAGCGATAACGTTCAAACTAGAACCGTCTTCGACCAATCGCCTTAGCTCCTTCGCGTTTGAGGGAAGCAGCCTCTCGGTTCGTTCACTAAAGAAAGCGTATCCGTTTGGCAGGAAGAACGAAAGAAGCTCATCAAGAGAGGTGCCTCGTTCGTCCAGTACATAGGGCGCCAATTCCATGATGAAGATGGGCCTTGCCTCGCGAAGCATCGTCGTTGCACCACGAAGAACGTCGCACTCGAATCCATCCACGTCGAGTTTTACAAGCTGTACATTGCAATCCGCGCGTTCGCCTAAGATGCTATCGAGGCTCCGCGCTACCGCGGATTCGGTCCGCATTTCGGAGCCCAAATGCTTACCATGCAACTCTGATCCTCCTGTAAGCGGCCAACTCGAATAGATCTTATCGGGCACGCTAGCTGTGTCCGTATCCGTGAGAAAACTGTGATAGGCTTGCACGCGAGAAGCAAGCATCGGATTAAGGCTCAGGTTACGTTGTAGCTTTCTGAATGCGAAATCTGTCGGCTCGAACGCTAGGACGCGACCATCCGGGCCAACAAGGTTCGCCAAGCGAAGCGTGTGGGCACCAATGTTAGCCCCAACATCAAGCACAAGTGAAGATGGCTTTACGAGCTTACGCAAAGCGAACGCAGTGCTCCGCTCGAACATTCCGCCCAGGTAGATCGCAAGATCGATCCCCTGGGACAAATCTAGGTCATACCTGACACCATCTCTGACGACGATCTCTCGATCAGTTCGGCCCAACAACGCTCGCCCGGCATGAACTAGGCGATATATCGCTCGAGCGGCGCTAATCTTGTGAGCGGTTTTCATGAAAATTTCATCGAATGGAGTTGAGCTTCGGAATCAAGCGCCGTTAGTGAGGCCAAGGTTCGGCTTTCGTGACGTAAGGCCAAAGGCTCGGCCTTCCTCGATCCGGGTCGAACACGAAGTGCCACATCTCCACATCATGGCGTTCGAGTACATCAGCAGGAACAAGGAATAAGCTGGGAGCCACAGCTCCCCGCTCCATCCGTGAAGCAAAGACGAAGCCAAATGGCAAGGCGGGTGTAAAGGGCTCAAGCAGGATCTGATAGATGCCAGCCTGCGTCACAATGGCCTTGAAGTCCGCGAAGTGAATCGAGGACGTATCTGTTCGCAGCGATTCTCCGTCGGCAATCACAAGAAAGCCTGACATCCGCCGACCACCAAATACGATTGCACCGTCTTGCGAGCGCTTCAGGTCGTGAGAGTATTTCTGGTTATCGACCTTGTGTCCGATCCATGGGACACAAACAAACAGCGCGGCAGCAAGGACTAGTCCGAGTAGGCCGCAGCCAGTTAGCAACCTATCTTCCTGAACCGTGCTGGCACACAGCGCGGGATTGACCATTCCCATGGCAAAGAATAACGCGATCAATGGATGACTGGCGGCGAGTACCCTCGCACCGTCGTCAAAATAGACGATCGCGGACGACGCTACGATGCTGGCCCAGAGAAGTGCCCAAAACACAAGTTCGCCCCTGCTGGCGCGGCGGGCTGCGATATAGGCGAGACCAATAAGGCAGATCCCAGTCAGCGTCCCGCGAAATAGCCAGGCAGGCTCGACAATTCCGACATTGTAGCCCCTCCATAATACGTTGCGGAATTGCGCGACGAACGTCGTGGCACCTTCTATCAATCGGTCGAAGAAGACTCCAGGCCTGGCTCGGATGTTGTTCCAGGCAAACGCATAGAGTTGCCTCGCGACGTTAGCCTCATCACCTGACAACGGCTTTCCTTGTTCGGCAAGTTTCTCAGGACAGCCAACCCAAGTTGTTCCAATAGTCAGTCCACAGAGCACGTACGAAAAATTGCCGCCTGTTTCGGCTCCGAGCGTGCCATAGACTCTCTGGAGCAACGAATTTACTCCGAAGACAGCGACTAGGATGCCGGTCACGATAGCGGCTATCTCGAGCTTTGCCTTGATTCTTCGCCCGAATTGCCAGACCAGCCATAATAGCAATGCCGGAATAGTGAACATGCTGCCCATTCTGATCATCAGCGCAGTGGCCGTCATCGCGAAGCCCGCGAGAGCAGGTATTATTGAGCTCGTACGAAACGATTCCACAAAAAAGGCAATGGACAGCAATGACCAAAATAATCCAAGTGGCTCTGTCAGTGACGTCGGCGTGAAAACGCGGATATAGATATAAGCGAAACCAAAGAAAGCCAATCCTGCCCAAACGCCTCGCCAGATCAGTACCCTGTAGGATGCAAAACACGTGGCAAACGCGAGCAGACTGGCTTGCAACACCAACGTGATTGGAAAGGAATAGTCGCTGAAGAAGACAAGGACTTCTCTGAACGCAGCTGCAAGCGGCCGTCGCGCCGCGAACTCGGCCCAGGTGCCGTCCCTCGCCTGATAGTAGGCATCCGCGAGATGGCCGTGCGCGTCGCTATAGGGAATCAGCCCTCCGATGTTGGCCCAGTGTGGATCGCCCAACCGTACCATCCCTGCCCACATCGCGCTTGTGCATAGTACAAACGCACAGGTCACGATCGGAATGCCGCACCAGCGCAGAAAATTCCGTAGCTTCAGCTCATAGGCGACGGATCGCTTCGCCTGCCCCACAAGGAAAGCAAACCAGCTTACCAGCGTTCCGAACCCGGCGATCATCAACAGCAGCTGACCGAAATACGGCTCGTTACGAGCTGCCCATGCGATGATGGGAAACAAGCGAATGGGAGCGGTTGTCGGCAGCGCCCACCCGTTCGCCAGGGCATAGAGGCTGGAGCCGACGAACAGGACCGTGCCGGCAAGGCCAAGGCAACAAAGCCCCGACAACAGGAGATAGGGGAGGGGGAGCAGGAAAACCGCCAGCCTTCCTGCAGCGCGGCGCGCGGGTGACGCCGGCTGGGCGCTACGCCGAACGAAGGACCTGAGGGCCTCATGATACAGGAGCCAGGTGAGCGAGAGTGTAGCAACCAGCAACACAGCAGTTAACCAAGGTCGCGGCTCGATCCTGTAGCTGATCGTGGCGACGGTCTCGGATGCGTTTCTTGCGTCCGGCGGCAGCGAGAAAATAAGACCGGACTCAGAGTGGTTAAAGCCGTTAGTCTTGCCCTCCCTAATCAAGCTAACTGCGCTATGCGCTGGACCGACGTCGCGGCCGTTGATGCGCAGCCGGAGCCTTGATTCATGAGGCTTCTCAAGGCTATCGCTGTTCAGCGGCTGCCACCACCATGGCAGCGGTCCCTCCTCCGGCACGGCCAAGATGAGCGAGTGCTGCGGCGGACGTGTCTCCGCCGCGAACGGTCCGGCTATGTCGAAATTCTTTCGCCACGCCCCAAGTTGTAGCGCCACCACGACCAGCGTCAGGAACGTCAAGGGTCCGAGGATCAGCTTGCCGGCTATTGAAACCCATTTGGGACCGCGTGGCACCGAAATCCAGTCACCGACGCGTCGAAACAGCGCCTGATACACTAGCGCCGCTCCAGCACGACCATCATGCGAAAGGCCAACGCCTTTCGGATTGAAAGCGAGATCTTACGCTCGATCGCCAAGGCTGGTCCGACCAATCCGGCTGGCATCAGTGACCATTCCTTGAAGCCGCCGCTCAAGGGATAAGCGACCAGGCTCAACCAATCGACGCTTCGGACAAAAAGCGAAGGGATGGTCTGCTCGACACGTTTGCGCGCTTCGCTCGTCGAGAACAGCAGCGACGGAACGGCCTGGTTGGCGTCGAAGGGATCGCGATCCGGGTTGGAGGCAACCATGGCAAAGGGGTCGGCGGACATGTCGACCGGTTCTTCGTGGAAACGATCATAGAAGCGGCGCGCGAGTGGCGTCATTGCGGGCTCGATCATGGCAAGATGCCCGCCTGCGCTCAGGATGCGCGAGGCCTCTTTCAGAAATTCGAGCGGCCGCTCGAGATGGTGCAGAACGTCGAGCATGATGATGCCCGCAAAGCTTCCGTCAGCAAACGGCAAGCGATGCGCGTCGGCGACAACATCGATCCCGGGAAAAGACAGGATGTCGACCGAGATGATGTCGGGGCGGAAATCCTTGATGTGCGCGGTGCCGCTGCCGATGTCGAGAACGCGGCCATCGCTGCAGCCCTCGAGCAGCTGCCGGTGAAAATCGCGGTAGATCACGCGAATCCCCGGCTTGTTCTCCCAGACACGGCGATGGAGAACCTGCCGCTCGTTTAGGCCCATCGCCCTGTTAGTCATGTCGATCGCGGTCAAATGGCTTTGAGCTTACGATAGGCGAACCACACCATTTTCAAGAGCAGCCAGCCGTCACGAAACCGCGAGATCTGGGTTTCGCCGAAGGTACGCGCCTTATAGTGGATCGGGGTCTCGATGATTTTCAGGTTCTGCTTCGCGGCACCAAAGATCAGATCGAAATCGCCGAACGGATCGAAATTGCCAAAGTAGTCGCGCTCTCGCGCGATCATCTCGTAATCCTTGCGCAGCAAGACCTTGGTGCCGCATAGCGTATCGGTGAGGCGGGTATTAACGAGATAGGTAAAGAGATAGGCGAAAAAGCGGTTGGCCATGAAATTCAGCGGCCGCATCGCCTCTTCTTCCATCGGATAGATCAGGCGCGTGCCGTTGACGAATTCGGCCTTGCCGCTCTCGATGACGGCATGGAATTTCGGCAGCGCTTCCGGCGGCATGGTGAGATCTGCATCGAGTATCATCAACACGTCGTTTTTTGCGGCGGCAAAACCTTTTCGAACGGCATCGCCCTTGCCCTTGCCGTCCTGCTTCAACACCTTGATATCCCACGAATCTCTGTAGGCGTCGCGCACCCGCTCGCATTCCTCGAACGTGCCGTCGGAGGAATTGCCTTCGACAAACAGGATCTCCTGGGCACTACCAAACCGCGGCATCCGCAAGATCGCATTCTCGATATTGCCTTTCTCATTGCGACATGGGACCAAGATGCTGGCGGAGAAATTCCGGTCCGCAAACTGCCGCACCGGACGCCCGACCAAGTAGGTGCGCAGGCACAACTTCCTGATTCCAGGCAACGGCGCGATGTAGCGGTTGATGAACGGGCCGAGCCCGAGCCATCGCCG
>Ga0209060_10004528_pt1 | contig 10765 bp, 10 predicted proteins | sample Coa_R1_8_FD_187155 | JGI IMG/M metagenome (GOLD analysis project Ga0209060, IMG submission 187155) | Surface soil microbial communities from Centralia Pennsylvania, which are recovering from an underground coalmine fire - Coalmine... | ecosystem: Environmental > Terrestrial > Soil >... | reverse complement strand
TGTCAAGCGGAAAGAGGCTGACCTCGCCGGTATACGATTCGGTGTCGGGCAAAGTTTTTGTTTCCGACGGACAAACCGTTTACGCCTTCACTCCGGGAGCCACTTCGTTCGCGGCCGCCGGTTCGGTGACGGTGGCGGGAACCGCGAATTCCATTGTGTTGTCGCCGATTGTTGACTCCACTAACGGCTACGTTTACGTGTTTTCCAGCCATGACACGGGCAATGCCAATTCCATCGTGTCGCAGATTCCGGTATCAATGTCGACGCATATCGATGCCGCCATCGGCCCCGCCACCTCCAACTACATTCTGGATGGCGATTTTGATAACCAGTATTTCGCCAATGGGCCGTCGAAAGGCTCACTCTATGCATGCGGGACACAAAGCGGCACGTCCACCAAGCCTGCGCTTTACACCCTGACATTTGCCGCCAACGGGCAGATGAACACAACCCCGGCGATGTCGAACAACATTAACATCAATTCGGTGGCGAATCCCGCCGGCGCCTGCTCTCCATTGCTCGAATACTACGATGGAACCACGGACCGCTTATTCGTGGGCGTAGGCACATCGGGATCGACGGCCGGCGCCAATCAGGTGACTTCCTGGAACATTACTTCCCGGATTACCTCGGCGACGGCTACGCCAACTTCGATTGCCGTCAATGAATTCGGAGGCATCAGCGGCATGTCGATGGACAACAACAGTTCCGCTTATCAGGCTTCCAGCATTTACTTTGGCACGTTGGCCACCTCTACCTTGGCATCTTGCGGATCCAACAACTACTGCGCGGTCAAATTGACACAATCATTGTTGCAGTAGAGTTGCGCCACGGGACTTGCACCACAGCCTGGCAGCTGCACTCCTTATCCTGGCCAGGGCGCGCGGGAAATATTTCCTCTCCCTCGGACCAGGTTCCACCGCCACGACTCGTCCGAGAAGCTCGTGGACGTGAACGGGTGGATCCTCGCACGTCATTGCATCTCCGCGAGTAATCAGGGCTGCTGCTGGAGCTTCCGCATGTCGAACGACCCGGTGGGCAAACAGCCGCCCTTCGCGCAGGTAGACGGCGATATCACCCGGGAGCATGTGCACCAGTTCGGCTCCTTCGACCAGCAGGGTGTCGCCCGGCCAGATGCTGGGAATCATGCTGCTGCCCAGAGCCTTGAATCTTCCTGTGCCGTACTGGGAGACAATCTCCGCGAATAGAGCGCACTTGATCTCCTCGGCGGCAGGGAAAGAGCTCAGGAGTTCTTGGGATTGAATCGGCATTGCGCCTGCACCGGGCTGATCTTGCCGCACGACAGTGCCAGAGTTTCGAACACGACTTCGTAACGGAATGACGGCGGCTCATAGGGCCGTTTTCCGTCCTCTTGGCTTGCTTCCCGGATGGGATCGTGTTTGTCTGTCATTTTCTGCCTTGCTAGCGTCCGCAATTTTCCAGGCTAATTTGGATCAGGTCCGCGGATCGATTCGGTTGCCATGCTTTAGGAACCACTCCGGTTCGCGCCAACGATTTCTCGCAATCCGCAGAAGACGGACCATACATATTGCCTTCCATATAGGCCAGTCCCGGACAACGGCTGCATCCACTGGCATGAACGCAACTGGAACAGGTGGGCAAGTCCCCCAACTGGATGGAGCGGACCCGCTGCAGCTCCGGTGAATCTACCCAGATCGAACGCCAGCTCTGCCGCCGGATGTTGCCGCAGGGCAGCGGAAACTGCACGCAAGGGAAAACATCCCCGTAAGGCGAAATGTAGCAGAAGGTATGCCCGGCGCTGCAGGGATAGGATGCCAGAACATCATCATCAACCGGCGTGCATGCGGAGAAGTTCTGCACGTCCCCCACCAGCGAGGAATCGCGGAAAACCGACTGCAGATCTTGTGTCGAGATACGATGCCGCAGGATGGAGGTATCGCCATCGATCTTGGGCGTAATCGTAGGATCGATAGTCACCGCCACCCCCATTTCCGCCGCCAGGGCCCGCACTCCGGGATAATCCGCAAAATTCTGCGCCATCAAAGGCGTAGCTATGGCCACATTAACGCCGTAAGCGCGCAATAAGCGGATGGCGGCCACAGAACGCGCCAGGGAGCCGCGAATTTTCGTGATACCGTCATGCACTTCGGCGCGATGCGAATAAATACTCATCTGGACCTGATGGACCCCGTAATCGCGCAGCAGCGCTGCCTGGCTGGGGCCGATCAAGATTCCGTTGGTTTTCACTTTCAGGCTGAAACGTAGCGAACGGGCCCGCTTCGCAATGGCGAAGAAGTCAGGCCTTAGCAGCGGTTCGCCTCCGCTCAAGGTAAGAATCAGAGTGCCGGCTTCCGCCAGGTCATCCAGAAGCTGGAACACTTCCTCGCGGGAGAGCTCGCCATGATCGTCGTGATCCAGATAGCAATGAACACAACGTTCATTACACCGGTAAGTCAGATCAAGATGGATGCTGAGCGGAATGTGAAGAGCTTCCGCGCGCGTACAGACCTCTTGCAGAAGAGCTCCCATCACCCAGCCTCCTGGGTCGCGTTCTCCAAACTCACCTGGTTCGTGATTGGCTGCTCGGCGGTAATCAGGATGCCGTGCTCTGCGAGTTGCTGCACGAATTCACTGGCGTGCGCCATCGCGGTTTCGAAGTCCACATCGAATCGAGCGCAGATCTGGTCTCGTACGAGATCTGACAACGGCGTACCTCCGTCCAGGGCGCTCCAGATAGCGCTTCCCACGGCGTTGAGCACGAAGAGCTTGGAGGTGCGCGGACACATGATCACCATCTCTTCTTCCAGGAGACGCGCGGCAACGGCCGACGAACGCGCTACGAACATACGACCTGCTCCAGGGTTTCCCAAACTCGCGGGGTGGGCGCAAACCGCAGCCGCCGGACTGGAACTCGCGAAATCAACTGCAAGGCAGAGCTGAAAACCTGGCCTACGGTTTCGGGATCATGAGCAAACAGCAACACATTTCTTAAGAACTGGGTCAGGGCGAGGCGGGACGGCAGTTCCTCGATCTGGTTTTCGGTCGCGTGTTCCAGCAAGTAGACGGCGCTCAGCGGCGCCGAGGTATTCTTTCCCGGCACTGCGAGCTCACCATAGAATGGCGTACCGAACGCGTAGTAACCGAAGGCTGCTGGCCGTACAAATGAAATTTCGTCGCTCAGCAGGACCGAGTCAGGCGGCGCGAGCCGGCACATGGTTGTCTTGCCCGCACCCGACTGTCCGGCAAAGATAAATGCCCGGCCATGGCGAATAATACTGGCGGCGTGCAGCAGGAATCCCCCCTGCTGAGCCAGAATCAGCGTATGCAGAATGCGGAGAAGCGAATCGAGCGCGTAGGGGCTGCGCGGCTGGGAAACGGTGCCACGCCGCGAAAGCATGTCCCACTCGGCACTGAAGTCGCCGCGTTGGATGTACCAGGTTCCGTCCCGGTAGAAAACCTTCAATTCCTGGTCTGCCTGCGGGCTGTGACCGGGCGAAAGACTAATGATCAACTCGGCGCTGTCGCTGGAGCAGGAGCGCACAAAGTTTGCATATCGTTTGCGTACTAAGCGAGAGAAGGAACGATCCCGCGACCACAGGCGCACAGGGATGTCGCCGATCGTAACTGTTGTACCTATCAAGTCGGACCTCGGCAGCTTTCGCTCCTTCCATCCGGGCCGATTAGCCCAGCCGCGCCGCAAACTTCCGCGACCGCAAACTGGTTCCAGTCGCGCCCTACTGCAGAAACCGTGCCTGGACCACACTGCTCCATGATGCGGATGAGTTATGTCAGGCATTTTACCTACACGGGAGAGGCCGCCAATTGCCTAGGCGGGTAACCCTTTAACTAAAAGAGGCGGCTTAGTAAACCGCCAGCGTGCCATCGCCGCGAGCCCGCCGCAGCACACAATTCAGTATCAGGAGGCTGCTTGGCACAAGAATAAGGGCGTAGACCGAGAGCCACCCAATGTGCCCCTGTATGTCTTTTATTGAGCCCTGGGAAAGCAGGGTGATCCGCATCGCGTCAAGGGAATGGGTGATCGGAAAACAGCGCGAGATTTGCTGAATTGGGCCGGGCAAGGCGGAAACCGGAAAAAACGTGCCCGAAACCAGGGCGCCCGCCGAAGCAAATAGCCAAACCACCGAACTTCCCCGCCCCGTCCATATCTGGACAGCAGCCGCCAGCACTCCGACGGCGCCCACGACAAGCACCGAAACAGCAAAGGCAAGAGCGAATGCCAGAACATGCGACGGGTTCAGTCGCAAGCTAAACAGCAGGCAGGCAACGGCAAAAGCGATCAGCAACTGCCAGATCCGGCCCAGGAACGATGAGGCTGCCATCAGCAGAATAACCACTATGTCGCGCGTGGCAGTGCCCAGCAGTACCTCCAGAGTCCCGGTCATTTGGGCGGTGCGGATCGTCTCTACGAATACCTGAACTCCCCCGACCAGGCAGAGGTAAAAGCTGGAGCCGATCAGCAGGAACGGAAAGAAGGCGACGCCATCGGGACGAAATCCCGGACCCACAGCCCGAGCCAGGAAATAAAGGCCGGCAACTTCTCCCAGTACGCCGGCCATCTGCAGCAGCAGGGCGGTGCGATAGCGTGAGGCAGCAAGCAGGTCGCGGCGCACCAGAGCTCGAAGCTTGTCCATCACGGCAGGCAAGCCTCGCAGTTCAGCTCCTCGACCAAAGCCTCATCCTGCGAGAACTGCGCATAGGCGGCACGCAGGATGGAAACCTCGGGCCTGATTGTCTGGGAGACGATTCGTCCCTGCCTGAGAAATATCACCCGGGCCGCAAGATTGGCCGCCTCCTCCAGGCTGTGCGTCGCCAGAAGTACGGTAGTGCCCTCTCCGGCGAGAGTCTGGACCAAGCGCCACAGCGATCTTGTCGCCTGCAAATCGGCGCTGCGCGAAGGCTCATCCAATAGCAAGACTGCCGGTCGCTTGAGCAAGGCGCGGGCGACGGCCAGCCGCTGGTACATGCCGCTGGAAAACTGGTGTACCAGACGGTGGCGCAGGTCGGCCAGGCCGCATTGCTCCAACACCCGCTCGACCTCATTGTGGCGGCGATCGCGGGGAACGTTGTCCAGGCTGGCGAAAAAAGCCAGGTTTTCATAGGCATCGAGCCGGGGGAAAAACGATCTCTCTTGCGCGATGGCCAGACCTACGGTGCGGCGCACATCCATTGGCTGCGTGCCCGTATCGGAGCCCAGCACCGCAACGCGCCCTGCGTCGGGCAGTAGTGCGGCGGCGATCAGCTTCAGCAGGGTGGATTTTCCGCTTCCATTCGGGCCCATGAGCCCGACCACTTCGCCTCGGAACACATGCAGCGTGATGTCGTGCAGGGCGAGGATGGGTTTCGATTTGCAAAACCAGGATGCCGGCCCACCGCGCAAGGGGAAGGCCTTACTTACGGATCGCACGGAGACGACCTCTTGTGCTGCGATCCCCCAGTTACCGCGAGTCATGCCACCTCCGCCCTGACAGTCGCTCCACTTCTGGAGAAAAAGCATTTCCCCAGCCGTGACAGCACTTCTACCGTTTGCAACAGCAGGCGTGGGCAGGCGCCAAAACAGGCCCCACTGGTCAGGGTGGCCACAATGGGATTTGGGGGCCAGCGATCAGCAATAGCTTCTCCGATCCGCGCCGGATGGCGAAAATAAGTGCGAAACGCGGCGCGATGCGCTCTCGGGCTGCTACCCCACTGCTCGAGTACAGTGGCTTCTACCCATCGGGGAAGCGGTTCCGGGGCCCTCGCGAGCGGCACGCCGTCCCACTCCATTCCGATTAGGGAATGGGCCAGCAATAAGGCACAAGTGACCCAGGAGCGCTGCCTCCGTTCTCCGCCCAGGCACACGTCCCAACGGAACGTCGGCGGTCTCGACTCCACCAGCACTGCGATGTCGCACAGCCAGAGCGGCCCCCATCCTCCGTGCTTCAGAAAATGGATGCAGAGGGCGCGCAACTGATCTTCACTGCTTAGCACCCGAATCCGGGTCTCGCCCAGCCACTTCAGCTGCGAGCGAGCATAGAGATCGTCCCAACTGTGGTTGTCGAAGCGGGTTATTTCATCGTGCTGCAGGTCCACGGCCACTCCCTGCGAGACTGCCGATAAGGCTTCCGCGGCCTTCCGCTGCGCAGGTGGAACCATTAGATCAACATCGCTGTAGGGGCGTAAGGCCGCTTGCGGATAAAACTGGGCCATCGACCAGCCCTTCATGAGGATCGGCTCAATTCCTTGAGCGTGAAACTTCTCGACGAGGGATGCAACTCGCATTTGGTGCTCAGCCTCTCGCAACGACTGAACGCGATACGCAGTGTGCAGCCGTTCCCCAGCGACGGTATGGGCCAGCGATGAGTTTCGAATTCTCCACCAAGCCAGAGGGGCGGTATTCGATTGCAGGAGCAGCGTCAGGATTTCTTCCAGTTCGTGGGCGCTGAGATCCGGCGGAGAACAGTTTGCCTCCCGCCAGGCGCCTGACAACAGCCTGGCCATCAACGCCCCGCGCGCGCTCCTGGTTGAGTTCAAAGCCCTTGAGGTCGAGCGTCGATCACATCGTAAGCTGCAAGCAGGGCTTTAAATAGTGCGGGCCTTGGTGCTCTTGAATTTGTGCTTCAGGACCTTGCCTCGGCGTGTGAAAGTGCCGGCTCTAGCGTGAGATTAAGGTGGGAAATGCGCGGGTGGAATCCCTTCGATACTCAAACCGTAGTGACCATTCCGCGCCTGCATTGGGGCTGTCTGCCTCGGGCGGCGTGAATTTCCATGCCTGTGCGGCTTGCATCGATAGCCGGGCAAAATACTTGCTTGGCCCTGGAGACTCAAATTCTGCCTTAGCTACGTTTCCGGAGGGGTCCACCGCTACCTTCACCCGCACCCGGATGGTGCCATGAATGGTGTTCAGGGCGCTCTGGGGCACGCGCGGGAGCACTTCATGCAGCACCGCGGGGCGTGTGACGGCTGGTTGCGCCGGTCTCGCCGCGGGCGGGGATGAGGCTGTGGGTGGCACAGACTGTTCGCTCGTGGCTTGCGGCGCAGGCGCCTTCTGAACGTCGGAGAAATTGGGTTTGCTTCCGTGGCTAAGCCGCAGTCCGGCAAGAACCGCAAGCAACACGATGACAGCAAGGGCAACGGCTCCTGCCAGGTAATTCCTTTTCGCTCGTGCTGACGGCGCTGGAACTTCAACCGAAGCCTGCGGGCTTGGAGGCGGGGTCGGCGCCAATCTGGCCGCGATTTCCGCGACTGTCCAGCGCTGCTTGGGATCCAGCCTAAGGGAATGCCGGACTACGTCCACCAGCGGCAACGGCGTCAGCGGCGGCAAGGGCGGTTCTCGTCGCCCCGCTTCCAAGGCGGGCACTTTCTGGGTCAGTACTTCCACCAGCAGCATCCCCAGGGACCACACGTCGGCCGCCGCTGATACTCCTTCCGCGGCGCTCTCCGGAGCATCATAGACCGTCGGATTGGTGGGCTTATCCCCGGGGTGGCATAGCGCATCGCTCGACACCTTCACCGAATCCTGAATTGCCATTACGTTCGCCGGCTTGATGCGGCTGTGAACGAAGCCTCGACGATGAATGTGGCCCAGAGCCTCCACCACCGCCGGAAGCATGTCCTGGCATTCGCGCGGAGAGAGAGCGCGCGCGCTGACCACCTGTGATAGATCCTCTTCCGCATACTCCATCACTAGATAAAGCAGTTCCTGATCCTGCAAACGGCAGCGCCCCATCTCAAGCAAGCGGATCAGGTAGGGATGTGATACCTGAGCCGCCTCCGCCCAGCGGCTCAACTGCTGCTCTGCTTTATCAAGTCCGGCCGGAACAAGCTTGATCGCGGCTTGCCGAGGTTCGCCCTGGGGGCGTTCGCTCAGAAACACACCGCTGTGTTCGGAGCCTCCCAAGTACTTGCTCAGGGGGAACTTGCCCTCAACTACTTCACCCTGAAGTTGTTCCCAAGCCTGCATGATCGCTGCTCCCGAGTTGCCGCTCAGCGGATGGTCCACAAACCAGCCACAGTTTAATGCGATGCTATCACTTCCCGGTATATTCCCCTGGATTAAGAGCCATTCTGGCCATGAGATCTATCCTGAGGCCAAGGACGCCGGCGGCAAAGGCGCACCCGATCCCCAGTGCCCATTCCAGGAATGGGGGCGGCCGCAAAGTACTGTCCTGGTATTAGCTAATTTGGTTCCTGTTATCCACAACCAGGGCAGACTTTTTGTTTGCGGAACGGGCTAAACGGTTCCTATAATGCTGTCAATCCTAAGCAAATGTGGTGGATTCTTACCGCCGGTGCGCTCGATCAAACAACCTTTGGTAACGAGAACGCTAATTGTCCGCGGAATGCTTTCGGTCTAAGATTACCTAGCTCCGATAATTTGCGAAGTGGGAGTTAAATATGCATTTCTGCTTTCAGAAAAGACTGCTGTATTGCCTGGTCTTACTCTTCCCCACTCTGCTGTTTGCCGGCAACTCCGCCATGCTTACGGTGAGCGGCGGCGAAGCGACCCTGAACGGAAATGATAGTCCGCGCTCCTCTGCCCTGTTTGTGGGCGATACGGTTACCACCCGTCCTGATTCCGTAGCCAACATCAATGCTGAAGGCTCCATGGTCCTTGTCCTCGCCGGCTCCTCGGTGCAGTTTGATGGCGATTCGTTGAACATGGGTCACGGTGGCGTGGTGGTTACGACCTCTAAAAGGATGGCGGTGCGGGCGGGAAGTTTAACCATCGCACCCCTCCGGCAGCTGCCTGCGAAATTTGAAGTCTCCGAAAAGAATGGACTGGTCCAGATAGCTGCCCGTGAAGGCTCCTTGTCCATCAACAATGGCGATTCGACTATGGTCCTGCAGGAAGGCCAGCAGACAACACAGCCCAATTCTGACCAGGGCAATACGGGTTCCAAGGATAAAGGTGCCGCTCCCGGTGGCAGCGGATTTCATATGTCGCGAAAAACTGCCGCCATCATATTTGGCGGCGCGGCCGCCGCAGGCACTACCGCCGCGATTCTACTCACCACGGGCGGCAGCTCGCGTCCCACCAGCCCAGCAGCTCCGTAACCGCAAATTCCCTTTCTAAGCTTATAACGGCGACCCTGGGCGGCGGGTCGCCGTTCTGATTTAGCCGACATCTCTGGCCGCTTCGCCAGCCAAGTGGCCTGGAGCACCTGGCACCGCAGCTCAAATTCCTTTCCCCCAAAAAATCGGCGCGACCCCTGCTAAGAGATCGCGCCGCCGATTGCTTACGGTTTGTTTAGAAGGTGAGACGAGCCGTCAACTGGATCATGCGCGGAGAAGCATCGCCTCCCAGGAACGAGCCCACGATGCTGGTGGGAACGCTGACCGTGCGAATGATGCTGCCGAACTGCGGCGAGGCGAGGTCATTTACCGGCTGATCGAAGTTGGGATGGTTGATCAGGTTAAAGAATTGAGCGCCCACCCGCAGCTTGCCTCCTTCCCAGCCGGGGAGAGGGATCTGCTTCATGATGGTGAAGTCCGTGTCGAAGAATCCTGGTCCGCGGAACTGGTTGCGGCGCTGGCTGCCGAATCCGAGCAGCGTGCCTGCGGGCAAGAACGAGGACGTGTTCAAGCAGGTGACGTCCGGGTTGTTGCAGGTGCGCTCGGCGCCCAGGTAATTGGCTGGGTTGGTGGGAGTGCCAAAGATCGCCAGCGGAATACCCCCCGGAGCGCCGTAATTGTTGCTGGAAAGGGCGCCACCGGCCGTGGAATCCAGCACGGTGAAAGGCAAGCCGCTGCGGACGAAGAACGTGCCGGAGACGGTCCACCCCTTCAGCAGTACTGCCGGTCCGGTGCGATACGGCACATCGTAGACGTAGTTGGTGCTGAAGTAGTGGCGCGCGTCATAGTCGGCGTTGCCGTAGTTGTAAGCCCGCAGATTGTAGGGATCCTGTGGGTAAATGTAGCTCACGTTGGTGGCGGGAGCAGCGGAGAAGGGCAGGAAGCCGCCGTTGGAGATTTCGTCCAGGGCGTGGCTGAAGGTGTAGTTAGCCTGCAACTGCAGCCCGGTGGTGAATTTGCGCTGGAAGGTGACGGTTACGCCGTTGTAGTTGGATACGGCATTGCCGTACAGGTTTGTGACCGTGCCAAAACGGCGATCAGGAGCGGAGGCAGGCAAGCCGCGGAAACCGGTGGCGCAGGTGCTAGGCGGGCAGAAGGCATTGACCCCAAAGTCCTGGTCGGGCTCGAAGATGCCATGGTTGCCCACATAATTGATCGACATGGAAGCGTGGGTGCCAAGCCCCTTCTGCAGTTCCAGGTTCCACTCCTGGTAGCGCGGCAAACTGATGTTGCTCACGTTGTAGAAATTGGGAGGAGCGAACGTGGGTACGGCTGCGCTGATGGAGGCCAAAGTACCGCCACTGCGGAAGCCGTTGACGAAGGCGGCATTGGAAGCTGACGTGATGCCGAACATCCCACCCGGAACACCGGGCGCCAGAGGTACACCGGCGGTGATGAACGTATTGTCCAGGGGAGGATTTTGCGAGAGGCTGTCCGCGACCGTGCCGGGGAACTGGTCATAAAAGATGCCAAATCCCCCGCGCAGCACCGTGCTCCCCATGTGATGCGGCTGCCAGGCAAAGCCAAATCGCGGCCCCCATGCCACCTGAGTCAGGCCGGGTAAAGCCTGGTGCAGGCCGCTGGTGATATCCCGGTTGTAGGGAACCGAGGGGTCGTGAGTCATGGCGAAAAAGCTGGGACTGTTGAAGCGAGCAAAGCAGTTGAGCTGGCACACCGGGTTGGAGTCGTGATCAGCGCGCAGGGCCAGCGT
>Ga0209060_10004527_pt1 | contig 10767 bp, 10 predicted proteins | sample Coa_R1_8_FD_187155 | JGI IMG/M metagenome (GOLD analysis project Ga0209060, IMG submission 187155) | Surface soil microbial communities from Centralia Pennsylvania, which are recovering from an underground coalmine fire - Coalmine... | ecosystem: Environmental > Terrestrial > Soil >... | reverse complement strand
ACTTGAAGCTGGCCAAAGCCTCCCGCAAGAGCACGGGCCAGGTCATTGGCCAGCTTCAAGTCCTTCCGCCACTCCTTGCCCGTGGCATCGAGCAACAAGCCGTTTAGCCGCGGTTCGGCCAAGGCGAAGTCCGTGCAACCGACCAGCCACCGGAAGAGAGTGAGGACAAGGAGGAGTAAAAACTCAGACCAGCTCGGAGGCCTGCCTTGTGGCCCGCTTACCACTTCTTGTACGGCAAAAACTTCCCGTTCATTGTGATCACGACCCGATCCCCTTTGGGATCTTCCTTCTTCTGAATATCCAGTTCGAAATCGATGGCGCTCATGATGCCATCGCCGAACATTTCATGGATGATCGCCTTGATCGTCGTTCCGTAAACCTGGGTGATCTCGTGGAAGCGATAAATGAGCGGATCGACGGGGACGGTCTGGCCGACGGAACCTTTGCTGGGAATCTCCTGGAGCGCAGCAGCAACGTCAGCGCCAAGTCCTAGGAAGGCTACTGTCTTCTGGGCTTCTTCCGCCGACATCGTCGCTTGTCCCATGATGGCGGCCGTCACCCAGACTTTGTGTCGGCCGAGGGCCTTGGCGATGGCCTCGAAGGTGAGTCCCCGTTCCCGTTTCCGCTCCAAGAGCTTGTGGGTCGCGTCGGTGCGCATCATCACAATTACCTTCCCAGGAGAGTACACAAGGGTTGCCTTCCACCGCAAGAATGGCGCATCCTGCGCCGCGGCCGGCCTGTGGGTTCTTCATAGCGAAAAGCCGATCGAGCGGATAGAACGCGGTGCCGGATCTTTCGGGCGATCATTGTTTTCTCCCGCCGCGCCATCTGCGATAATCACTCGGGAGGATCGCAACGACTTCCGTACCGGGGAACGACATGAAGACATACACCGAATACTTGACGCTGAACATTCCGAGCAAGATGGCTTTTCAGAACATCACGTCACAAGTGCAGCAAGCGGTCCAGAAGAGCGGCGTTCGGGAAGGCCTGGTCCTGTGCAATTCCATGCACATCACCGCCAGCGTCTTCATCAACGACGACGAAGCCGGACTGCATCACGACTTCGGCCGGTGGCTGGAACAGCTGGCTCCCTTCAACCCGGATCCGAATGTGTACCACCACAATCGCACTGGCGAGGACAACGCGGACGCCCACCTGAAGCGGCAGATCATGGGTCGGGAAGTCGTGGTCGCCATCACGAAAGGCAAGCTAGATTTCGGTCCCTGGGAGCAGATCTTCTACGGTGAGTTCGATGGCCATCGGCCCAAGCGGGTGCTCGTGAAAGTGATCGGGGAATGATCACCGAAGCGCCCAAGCCAGGCGACTGCATGTCGTCCGCGGACGGCTCTTCAAGCTGGATGGAAAGCCTCACTCCGGATCAAACGCCACCACGATGCAGGTGACGTTATCCTTCGAGCCGCGCTGGAGGGCGACGTCGACAAGATGCTCCGCCCATACTTGTGGGTCGGCAAATTGCTTTGCCCCCTGGCGCAAATCATCGTCGCTGATATGATTGGTCAAGCCATCGCTGGCTAGTAACAACCGATCTCCTGCCTGCGGTGTGAACGGACGTACGTCGGCTCCGTCCACCATTTCCGCGCAGCCAAGAAATTTATGCAGAACATGCTGCCAGGGACTGTGCCGGGCTTCTTCCGGGCTCAGGACGCCACTGGTGACGAGGGCTTGGGCCACCGAATGGTCGACCGTCAACTGCTCAACGCGGTCGCCCCGGATCAAGTAAGCCCGGCTATCACCGAGGCCCGCCACATACACCTGGTTCGCTTGCTGAACCGCGAGCACAGCGGTAGTCCCCATGCGGCGGCCGGCCGGCTGGTGGCGGCCGGCATGGATGATGGCCTGGTTCGCTTCACTCAAGGCCTGCTGCACGGCTCGTCCCGCATCTGCTTGCGTCGCCAGCTGATCCTGCACCACGCGCGGAATGATCTCCGCGGCCAGGCCGCTGGCCTGTTCGCCTCTCTCTTGCCCCCCCATGCCGTCTGCCACGAGGAAAACGTTGTGGACGCGATCGACCACCAAACGATCTTCGTTGTTGGACCGGGCTCCTTGGGCGGTGTGGGCACCGACATGCAGGACGTATGCAGCCATCAGATGGGCTCCGCGGACAAGGGCAATTCAATGCCGCCGACAGCAGCGGCATTATAGCCTATCCCATTTTATGCTTGTAGGGGAACGGCAGCCAAATTCCGTGGCCGCGCTTCCGGGGTCGGCAGCGCAAGATGGGTCCTTCCCGTTCAGCTTAATTTCGTGCGATGATCAAAACTTGGCCGTAGAAACGCCGCAAGAACGGGAACAGTTGCTGTCCATGATAATCGAGCCACCGCAACGGTTTCCGCACACGTTTTCCCAGGATCCGATGTAACCGTTCCAGGCAATAGAAGTGGAAAATTTCGACCGAGGAAAAACTGGACCGCAGCGGCTCCAGATGCTTGTAGACCAGCTGGATCTCGTCCTCGGTGGCATGCCGTTTGACGGGAACCATGCTCCGCAAAGCACGCAGCAGCGGGCTGTTTGCAACGGGTTCAATAAACGCGGCGGTGCCGCCGGGCTTCAAGAGGCGAGCCACTTCCTCATAGATGGCGGGCAAGATCGTGTGAAGGTGATGCAACACCGCAATGCCCACGACCACATCGAAGCTGGCCGGGGCATAGCCCGTCTGGCCTGCCTGGTGCACATCGACGGTGACGCGAGCCGCTAGCCCGTTCAATTCGGCCCGGCGTCGGGTCTTGGCGACCGAAACCGGAGAAAGATCGAACGCCGTCACCTGGGCACCACAAGCGGCCAGCAGGATTGAATTCTCACCGTTCCCGCAACCATAGTCGAGGACGTTCTTCCCTTCGAGGGGAAGCAAATGCGCGAACAGACTGTCGAGGGGAATATTGAGCGGACTCGGGCAGGCCAGGCGATAGCGGCGAATCCGACTTTCCGGTAGGAAAAGGTCTTCGTCGGTGAGCGTGGCAGCTTCTTGATCAAAAAACTCCCTCTCGCTTTCGATCCGATCGCCAGAAACCATATCTTGCTTTCGCAGACCTCGGCCAACACTCATGACCCGTTCCGCAAGGTACCTGGGAAACCCCTGTAACGATTCATTCCCCACAATAGTACAGAATGGAAACCAGCTTGGCAAATGGCCTCGTGCATCCTTCGGCCGCACCCACCTGAGGCACCAGCAAAGGTCTACGCTGGTGCCTCAGGCGTGCGGGTTGCAACACCATGCCGGATCATTTAGGGATAAGGGACGCCCAACGGCCACCACGGAGGCGGGATCGAGTTGCTTCCGGAGCCCATCGTGGTATCGGTCCAAGGAACGCCCGCCGGCCACCAGGGAGGCGGCGTCGAGTTCGAACCGGAACCGGTTCCCGATCCCGTGCCCGTTCCCGACCCGGACCCGGAGCCTGTCCCAGACCCCGAACCCGATCCGCTTCCGTAGCTCACATTACGTGCTCCGACCGAGGGGTACTGCGTGACTTCGTCCCATGTATTGGTCGTGGTGTTGCCGCTGGGATAATACGCGGCCAGTCCCCCCACGATCACGTTGCCGGTGATGATGCCACCAGGAAAAGCGGTCGCCAGAGCCGACAAACTCGAACCGAGTCCGCCAACGATCATGCCGTAAGTGCCCTGCGGCATGAGGCTGTTGGTGAATTGAAAACCCGTATGCACGCCGGTGACGAACAGATCCGTATAGGCCTGCGCGATCGTGACATGGTCGATGACGACATTGTGGGTGCCTCCATTCAAGCCCGGCTGCATCGTGAAGATCTGTCCGTTCTTCCCAGGGACGGGATAACCGATGTTGTTGAAGAAATCATCCTGGATCAGGAGGTTGGTGAGGTTCTGGCTGGGGGAAGCATCGTCGGAGCCGAGGATATTGAAGCCCTGATCGACATTTTGCACGATGTTGTGCGTGAAGGTAACATTGGCCACCGTCACCCACGGACCCCCGCTTTGGGCTCCGCGCGGGGTGAGCACAATGGCATGCCCATCTTGGGCACCGCCCCAGTTGTTCTGGAAGAGGTTGCCATCGACGGTGACATTCTGGGCATTCTTGAGTTCCAGGAGGTTCTTGACATTGTAGGTGATGCCCCCAAAGCTCGGATCGCTCGGCTTCCACGACAAGAGCTTGCTGAAGGTATTGCCGGTGATCGTGATGTTGGACGGCACCTGCTGGATATACGAATACGCTCCGCCAAACAGCACATTCTCCCCGGCCGCTTCCAGGTAATTGTTCTGGATGGTGTACGGACCAGTGCCATTCCAGCCGGCGATGGCCTGGGAATCCTGGCCCACCAGCTTGAAGTCGGAGACATACGAGTCATACACGCCCGTCTTGCTGCCGGGAGCACCATCGTTGAGAGCGACCCCGCGTTTGATCAGCTGGCCATCCCAGCCGTGGATGTAGCACTGGTCGAGGATGAGGTTGTTGGGCAGCGTGCTGGGAGAGGTTTGGGCGCTGCTGCCATCGCCAAGGGTGACCAGCGTATCGACCTGGGCCGAGGAGTTGATGGGCAGGATATTGATGCCGCGGAACGTGTAATAGCTCGCCCCCGACTGCGTCTCGATGGCCGGCAGATCAAAGCCCGGTGCCAGGATCTCAGCCATGGCTGGAGCATTGCTGGGACTGACGCGCACGCCGGGTGCCAAGGGAAATTGATTGGTCGCAATCGTGATCGGCAGCTTCAGCGGATTGGCCTTGGCTTCCAGCGTGATCGGTCCCAGGAAGGTTGCGCCGACATCGAGAAGAATCGTATCGCCAGGGAGTGCGGCATGGATGGTGGCTTGGAGGCTATCTCCCTGGTGGAGAGAATAAGTGCTGGGAACCAGCCGCAACTCCAAGGTTTCTGCGCACAATCGCTGTCTTTTCAACATTCGGATCCTCCGTTTCAGACAACCCATGGCCTAGTCTCGCGTTGGCAATGACAACAACGTCATCGTCACGCCGAGAAGGGATGGAAAAACCCTCGATGCGCGGGGTCCCAGTGCCCTATTCTGAACTGAACGCTTCGGGGTGGCGATCGGGTCGACGTGGCCGATGCCGGGGATTGGCGGGGCGAGACGTCTGGGGGACTGTCCCGTGCCAGGATTTTCCGTTGAAGTCGATGATTATGATGCTTGGCAAGGAGATGTCAAGTAAAATTTTCGCACAAATGCACATTTTTTGTGAAAATTTCACCAAACCTGGCAACAGGCGACCACACTGCGGATATGCCTTCGCGCACTCCGGACGCGCCGGGCTTGGCCGCGAGACAAGCCCGTGCCTTCGATGGGCAGTCTGAACCGTCGCGGTTACGCTTGGAACCGCTGTAGGAAATGCTGTCCGACTTGGGAACAGTCTCCGGCGCTGACCCGGCGCCGGCGCCCATCCTGGGCAAGCAAGCCGTGGATGGTGAGTCACTAGGGAGCACCTTTCGCGCCAATTGTTAACGAACTGGTAGCGTCGGCTCAATCCGCCGACTCGTTCCTGCATCTTGCTCCAACTTTCGATAAGCGGTAGTGACTACGGATCTCGTTACTGCGACAGTACTTCAAGATTCGCGTTGAGAAGCTGAGAGACCAGGCCTCGCCCCGCCCACGGGCAGGCACCGGAGAGATCTTGGCCTCGTCGCGGATCGGTCCAGATCGCCCAGGGCGCTAAGGAGAGTTAACGGCTCGTGGGGATGGCGCTAACTTTGGTAAACATGGTTCGGAGTCTAGGGTTCGCTGGGCGCGGGGTTATGCCACCCTCCCTCGGGCAGCAGAATTCGGTCGACTTCGGGCGGCCCCCAGGTGTGGGGCTCATAGGTGAACAGCGGGGTGACATTTCCCAGCACCGGGTCCACAATTCGCCAGGACGCTTCGACGGCATCCTCCCGTGCAAAAAGTGTGGCGTCGCCGTTGGCCGCATCGCCCAGGAGCCGCTCATAGGGCCCCATTTCATCCGCTGGCTGATGGTGGGCGATGAGCTCGATTTTTTCCCCAACCATCCGCTCCCCCGGCTTCTTGACCTTTGCACCCAGGGCAAGCACCACTTGCGGGCTAAGGCGAAATCGATAGTAGTTGGCCAGCGGCGGCTGGGATTCGTCCAGGACCGGTCGTGGCGGACGGTGGAACCGCACCAATACCTCGGTCGCCGTGACGGGAAGGCACTTGCCCACGCGCACATAAAATGGCACGCCCTCCCAGCGGTCGTTGTCAAGGTAAAAACGGAGAGCTGCAAACGTCTCCACCTGCGAATCGGGGGCCACACCGGGCTCCCGGCGGTAGCCGCGGAATTGGCCACGCACGACTTCAGAAGGAACGAGCGTCCGAACTGCTTCGAGCAGCCGCGTGCGTTCATCCCGCAGCGACTGGTGGTCGCGGCCGGTGGGGCATTCCATGGCAAGACAGGCAATGACCTGAAGCATGTGGTTCTGCACCACGTCGCGGATGGCCCCGACTTCTTCGTAGAATTTGCCGCGGCCGGCCACGCCGAAGCTCTCGGCCATCGTAATCTGCACGCTTTCGATGTGCCGGCGATCCCAGCCGGCCTCGACAAGGGGATTGGCAAAGCGAAAATAAATCAGATTCTCCACCGGCTCCTTGCCGAGAAAATGATCGATGCGGAAGATCGCCTCTTCGGGAAAGTACTTGTGGAGCGTCTGGTTCAAGGTTTGTGCCGATGCGAGGTCCCGGCCAAAAGGTTTTTCCACGACGACCCGGCCGTTCTGGGCACAGCCCGACCGAGCCAGCCCGGCGACAACCGTGGCAAACAACTGGGGCGGAATAGCCAAGTAGTGCAGGGGTCGACGGGCATTGCCGAGGAGAGTGCGCAAGCGCGTGAACGTGCCTGGATCTTCATAGGTCCCTGCAACGTAGTGCAACAACGAGCAAAGCTTGGCATAAGCCGCCGAGTCCAGATGACTGTGCTGTGTCAAGCTCTCTTTGGCTCGTGCCTTGAGCTGATCCAAGCTCCAGGGAGAACTGGCCACCCCAATCACCGGCATATCCAGATGGCCACGCAGAATCAGGGCCTGGAGCGCGGGGAAAATCTTCTTGAACGCCAGGTCACCGGTGGCACCAAAAAATACCAGGGCATCCGAAGCGGAAGCGGCCATGTTATTCTTGACCGTTTAGCCGGGGTTCGGAGAACCGCGCGGTTCTTCGAACCGCCATCAACCAGTATCGCGTAGCCCAACGAACCATCCGCGCCCCCGCCAAAGCGATTGCAATTCCGATGCCGCGCAAACCACGGCTGGGCATGAGCCGCGCTCTCCTATTGGCATATCCTTTGCACGCTAGTATGGAAGGATTCCCAAAGGATCTTATTCCAGACGAACCGTAACCGCGAGTAGACACGGACGCGATTCGCCGACCGAGGGGTTTGCCATGGAACACGAATACTCGCCCCATCGCGTGGCAGAGACCATTCAGCACCTTTGCCGCTATTGGGAAGAGAAACGAAAGGCCGATGCCGGACGCTCGGGCGAGCTGTTGAGCTCCCGTGCCTGGACGATTGCCCTGTCGCGCGAAGCCGGGACACAGGGTGCCGCAATCGGGCATGCAGTCGGGCAACAGCTCGGCTGGCCCGTTTACGATCATGAGCTGCTGGAGCGGATCGCTCAGGACATGGGGACCCACACACGTTTGCTGGAGAGCTTGGACGAACGACGAACGAGCTGGCTCTTGGAAACGTTTGCTGCCTTCCAAACCGCGCCATTCACCACTGAGGGGGCCTATGTGCATCGCTTGGCGAAGACAGTGCTGGCACTGGGGTCCCAAGGCGAGTGTGTCATCGTTGGCCGGGGTGCTGCGCTCATCTTGCCTGCCGAAAAGACCCTGCGTGTTCGCCTCATCGCACCCTTGAAAGACCGCATCGCCACGATCCAGAAACGGCTGGGCCTTTCCCACGAAAAGGCGATACGCCAAGTCGAAGTCATGGACCGAGAACGCGATTCCTTCGTGCGAGCTCATTTTGCCAAAGACCCGACCGACGCGCGCAACTATGACCTGATTCTTCATTCCTCACGGTTGGGCGTTAAGGGCTGTGCCCAGACCATTGTCGCTGCCTTGAAGTGCCTGGAAACCGCTCCGGGTCAATCCGGCTGAGGAACCCTTTCAAGAAGGGATTCCTCGTTTAGGCTTTGGGTTCGGAAAGAACTCCTGAACGCGAAACACGAGCAGCCACAAGAGTCGTGTAACGGGATATCGGGCAAACCGATATTTAGCGGACCGAGCGACGGCCAGGAGTCTGATCCGCATCTCCCGGTCTCGCTCTTCGATCAATGGCCGCTCGGGGCGGCCCGATCCCGGTAACGGGAGTCCAGGACGGCGCATCACTGGCGGGAAAAGTCTCCTCGGACGCTTCTTGGACCATGTCCAGGTCAGCGCGTTGCTGGTTTGCCACATCCTCACGATCAGAAATTGCTGCACTGCCACGCATGACTATGAGATCCGTCGGCGAATATTCAATCCGATCAACACTCGCGCATAAGGCTGCGCAGGAACAGGACTCGCAAGTTCGATGCCTGAGCCACCGGATGGATGGCTTCCATCAACGGTACGGCATCAACTGAATCCACTCGAGGCCCATGATAGCGATGACCAGGTCGAGAACGAACGCCACGATCGAAATCAGGGTACCGGCAATCGCCAAACCACGGTTCCTGCTGGGACGAGCAGCATTTAGCCAGCCAACCCAGCCTGTGACGAGCCCGGTTAGGCTGAGTACCAGTCCCAAGGGTGTCCACCAGTAAAAGACGATTCCCAGGATGCCAAGCGCCAACGCTACGGCCCCGAGCCCACGGGCACGTTCAGAAATCGGTTGAGTTAACATGCGATGGTCTCCTTTGCACCACGACTCAATTCCGGCGCACACGAGCCACCAGCCGAAGCAGGGACACGGACACGGCTGCAAAGCCATTCAAGCAATCAAGAGTGGCAAGTGTTCAAGATGGAAGAGAGCAATTCTGATGCCACCAGCAAATCGTGGGCTAAGGAACACGAAAAAGATGTCTGGAACTCTCAAATCCAAGTTCCGGACACGTTTTTCGTGTTTCTAACTGATTGGCGAAGGCGTCGATCGTGGAGTCCGATAGGCCGCAGGTCCACCCGCACGCAGACTCACGTCAGGAGCGCTTCTACTACCTCGCCGGAGACATCCGTCAGTCGGAAGTCGCGGCCTTGGAAGCGGAAGGTCAGTTTTGTGTGGTCCAGACCCAGCAAGTGGAGGAGGGTGGCATGAATATCATGCACGTGGATACGGCCGGACACAGGAGCGAAACCAAACGGATCAGTCTCGCCGTAAATGAGCCCCTTCTTCACGCCGGCGCCCGCCAGCCACATCGGGAAGGCCTCGATATGGTGATTGCGGCCAATGGTATTGCGGATTTCGCCCATGGGGGTGCGTCCAAACTCGCCTCCCCAGATCACCAACGTCGAATCGAGAAGCCCGCGCTGTTTCAAATCCAGAAGCAAGCCCGCCGTCGGCCGGTCGATTTCCTTGCAGACCTTGTCGAGATCCTTGCCCAGGTCTTCACCCGTTCCGCCATGATGATCCCAATTCGTGTGGTAGAGCTGGATAAACCGCACCCCGCGTTCTACAAGCCGGCGGGCGAGAAGGCAGTTGTTGGCGTAGGACGCTTTTCCCGGCTCGGCGCCATAGAGTGCCAGCGTTTGCTGTGTCTCTTGGGAAAGGTTGATCAAGTCCGGTGCGCTCGTCTGCATTTGGTAAGCCATCTCGTAGGCGGCAATGCGCGTCGTGATCTCGGCATCGCCGGTGGTCTGGAAACGGAGCTGGTTCAGATCGCGCACCACGTCGAGGGTGTCGCGCTGGCGGTCTGCGCTGATGCCGGTTGGATTACTCAAATTGACGATTGGATCCCCGCCGGAACGGAACGGTACCCCTTGGTAGGCAGTCGGCAAAAAGCCGCTGGTCCAGTTGTGATAGCCACCGCGCGGTCCGCGCGGCCCCGACTGGAGCACGACAAAGCCGGGCAGTTGCTGCGACTCACTTCCCAGGCCGTACGTCAGCCAGCTCCCCATGCTCGGACGGCCGAACTGTGCCGAGCCGGTATTCATGAAAAGCTTGGCCGGCGCGTGGTTGAAGACATCGGTCGCCACCGTGCGGACATAAGCAATCTCGTCCACCACCTGGGCCAAGTGGGGCAAAAGCTCAGAAACGCTCAACCCACACCGGCCGTAACGAGCGAACTGGCGCTTCGTGCCCAGCAGCTTGGGTCGCTCCTTGGAAAACGTGTCCATGAAGGCGAAGCGCTTGCCCTGGATGAACGAATCCGGAATCGGCTGCCCATGATATTTCTGGAGTTCAGGCTTCGGCTCGAAGAGTTCGAACTGGCTAGGACCACCTGCCATGAACAGGTAGATCACCGCCTTGGCCTTCGGCTCGAAATGGGGCTGCTTCGGAGCTAACGGGTTGTTCGACTTCGTGGCGCGGTCTCCTTCCGCTCCACGGACTTCACCCTTCAGAAGGGAACCCAGAGCCATCGCACCCAAACCGATGCCGCATTCGTGAAAGAAATGCCGGCGGGTGCGGAGCAAAAGGGGATCGATGGGTTCCATGAGAGTCACTCCCTGGTAATGAATTCGTCCAGGTTTAAAAGCGCCCGTGCCAACAGGATGAGCGCGGCCTTGTCGTCAGCGGGAACGTCGATCAGCTCCGCCAAGTGCTTTCCTGCCGGCCCGCCCCCGCTGAGCAAGGTAGCGACCTCGCTGGCGTGGGCCGCGAAATACAAGCGCTGCTTCGACAAGAACGCCTCTAAACGCTCTCTT
>Ga0209060_10004521_pt1 | contig 10775 bp, 7 predicted proteins | sample Coa_R1_8_FD_187155 | JGI IMG/M metagenome (GOLD analysis project Ga0209060, IMG submission 187155) | Surface soil microbial communities from Centralia Pennsylvania, which are recovering from an underground coalmine fire - Coalmine... | ecosystem: Environmental > Terrestrial > Soil > Unclassified... | reverse complement strand
TTGCTTGATCGGGATCGGCTCGGTGGTGCTGAACGGGGCGCGTATTGGCAAGAACTGCCTGGTGGGAGCGGGCGCCTTGATCACCGAGGGCAAGGAGTTTCCCGACGGGTCGATGATCCTGGGCTCGCCCGCGCGGGTGGTGCGCGAGCTCTCTCCCGAGCAGGCCGGCCGCATGGGCGCCGGCGCGATGCACTACGTGCACAACTGGCAGCGCTTCAAGCAGGGCCTGGCGGCGGTATGAGGCCCGGTTAGCGGGCCACGACGATCCAGGTTGCGGAGTCGATCCGCACCCCGTCAGGCCCCATCAGCGATGCGAACGCATCGCGCACTTTCGCCGCGACGGGTTCGACCAGCGAAGGGTTCTCGCGCAGCACCGTGCCGAGCGGGCCGACTTGCAGGGCGACCCTGAGGGCGGTGTCCGGGTCCGGCCAGCCCATCTTCTGGTCGTGCGCTTCGATGGCGACCTCGCCGAACCCCGCCGCGCGAAGGATCCCGCGCACGTGATCCTTGTCGGCGAAGGCAAACGGGCCGGGCGCGCCAGGCGGCGGCGCCGCCGCCGGCGGGGGCAAGAGCGCGCCGGCGGCCGCCATCGGCACGGTGATCCAAGGGTTTTCCGCCATGGCGCGCCAGCAGACGAACCCCAAGCGGCCCTCGGATCCCAACGCTTTCCGCACGTTGGCGAAGGCGGCGGCGGGATCCTCGAAGAACATCACGCCGAAGCGGGAATAGGCGCCGTCCGCGCGCGGCAGGGCGCTAACCTGGACGTCCGCCTGCACGAAACTGGCTTGTGCAAGCCCCGCCTGGCGGGCGCGCTCGCCGGCGCGCGCCAGCATCGGGGCCGAGATGTCGACGCCGATGACCGCGCCCGACGCCCCGACGCGGCGGGCAAGCTCCAGCGTGGTGGCCCCGCAACCGCAGCCGATGTCGATCAGGGTTTCGCCGCGACGCGGCGCCAGCGCCTCGACCGCGGCCAACCCGAGGCCCTCGAGCTGGGCGTCGAGCAGCTCCTGTCCGGCCACCCAGGCGGGTCCGGCGCTGGCGTTCCAGTAGGTGATCTGATCAGCGTTGACGCTGGCGGATTCGCTCATCGATGGCTCCCCGGCCCGCGAGGGATTGCATGCCTGGGCGTCAAGCGGTCAGCATCGCCGTCGCCAAGCGGAGGAACTAGATGGCCTACGAATTCGTCGCCGTCGAGAAGGACGGCCCCATCACCACGGTCACGCTCAATCGGCCTGAGGTGATGAACGCGCTCCACTCGCCCGCGCACTTCGAGCTCGATCAGGTCTTCAACGCGTTCGCGGCGGACAAGGACCAGTGGGTGGCGATCGTGACCGGGGCCGGCGATCGGGCGTTCTCGGCGGGCAACGACCTCAAGCACCAGGCGAGCGGTGGCCGCATGGGCTCGCCGCCCTCGGGCTTCGCCGGGCTAACCAGCCGGTTCGACCTGACCAAGCCAGTGATCGCCGCGGTGAATGGCGTCGCGATGGGCGGCGGCTTCGAGATCGCGCTCGCATGCGACCTCATCATCGCCTCCGAGAACGCCGTCTTCGCGCTGCCCGAGCCGCGGGTGGGCCTGGCGGCGCTGGCTGGCGGCCTGCACCGCCTGCCGCGACAGATTGGCCTGAAGCGCGCCATGGGCATGATCCTGACCGCGCGACGGGTGTCGGCGAAGGAGGGGTTCGAGCTCGGCTTCGTCAACGAGGTCGTGGCGCCCGGCGAGCTGATGGCTGCGGCGCGGCGCTGGGCGAAGACGATCTGCGAGCTGTCGCCGATGTCCATCCGCGCCTCGAAGGAGGCGGTGATGCGCGGGCTCGACGAGCCCTCGCTGGAGGCGGCGCTGAAAGGGCAGGGCGCATACGCGGCCGTGGCGGCCATGTACCGCTCGGCCGACTTCGTCGAAGGGCCCAAGGCGTTCGCCGAAAAGCGCGCGCCGCAGTGGACCGGCGCCTGAGGGCCTAGCGGGCGGCCTTCGGGGCGGCGATGACCACCATCGGCGTCTGGCCCAGCCACTTCTTCGCCTCCGCCCGCACGTCGGCCAGCGTGACGCCGGAGAAGTCGCTCTGCCAGCTCTTGGCGGCGTCGAGCTTGTCCGGATGCGCCCAGGACTGGTCCAGCGTGTCCATCCACCAGCCAACGGTCAGCTCGCGCGACTGACCGCCGTCAACGATCGGCCGCCGCGCACGCTCCAGCGCCACGGAGTCGAAGTCGCCACTTGCGTAGCGGCGAACGATGGCTTGCGTCTCCTCGACGACGCTCTCGGCGTCCGCCGGCGCGGTTATGAGGGCGATGGCGAGGTCGCCCTGATCGCCGCCGCGGGCGAAGTCGACCCGGACGCTGGGGCTGTAGGTCTTGCCGTGCTTGCGCCGCACGAGATCGATGATCTCGTCCTGCAGCATCGCGCCCAGCACCTCCAGCGTCCGCTCCTCGCGGATCTTGTCCGGCGTCCAGACGAAGAGCGGCCAGGCCATCAGTATGCCGGTCTCGTCGCTCGGCCCCTCGTGCGTCACGTGAATCGGCGGCGGCGCCGGGTCGGGAAAGCGGACGTGCGGCGCGTCGGGGCGGGCGCGATCGATCCGTTGCCGCGGCGGGATGGCGCCCAGCGTCTTGGCCACGGCGCCGATCGCCGTCGTCTCGTCGACGTCCCCGACGATGGTGACCTCCAGCGCGTCCGTCTTCAGGGGCGGGGCCAGCAGCCGGGCGAAGTCCGTCGACGTGAGCTTGGCGGCTTCGGCTTCCGACGGCATCTGCAGCACGCGCGGCGGCACCAGCGCGCCCTGCAGCGCGCGGTTGGCGACCGCGTCCGGGGCGATCTCTAGCTCGCGGTAGGCGGTGCGGATGGCGGTCGGGATCTGTGCATCGAGCGCCGGCCGGAAGCCGGGATCGGTCAGAAACGCAGTCAACAGCTGCAGCTGGGTGTCGAGGTCGGCGACCCGCGTCGCGCCTTCGAGCAGGAAGCTGTCGCGCCCGACGCTCATGCGCAGGTCGCAGGTGTGCGTGGCGCAAAGCTGCGAGATGTCCTCGAGATCGTTCTTGCCGAGCCCCCCGGCGCCCAGCATCTGCGCGCCGAACGCCGCGGCGAAGGCGCTGCCGGCAGGCAGCTCCTGCTGTCCGGCGCCGAAGCGGATGCGGACGAACACCTTGTCGGGCATGTTGTCGACCGACTTGAAGTTCACGCGGACGCCGTTGGCGAACTCGACCCGCTCGGCGCTGATGTCGCTCAAGGCCTCGCGGTGCGCGATCTTCCCCGGCGGCCCGAAGTCGGTGTAGGCCCACGCGTGACCCACAAGGGCGCTCGGCGGCGCCGGCTTGGGCTCGGCCTCGTCCGCCGCCCAGGCCTTGCGCACTTCGGCCGCCTCGACCGGCGCTGGCGTGACCATGAAGATCAGCGGGCCATTGGCGTCGGACCAGACGCGGCGGAACTCGCCGTCCACCAGCGCGGGCGTCAGGCGCGACAGCGCGGTGGTGACGACGCGATAGTCCTCTTCGACGGTGTCGACGGTGCCGGCGTGCAGGAAGTTGGCGAGGATCAGGTCGGCGCGCGCCTTCTGCGTCATGTTGTTGCCGCCGGCCAGGCCGGCGTCCAGCTTGGCCCGGAGCTCGGCGCGGGTCTGGTCCATCTCCTGGTCGGTCACGCCGTAGGCGGCCATGCGGCGCGTCTCCTCCGACAGGGTCTTCAGCGCCGGGCGCCATTCGCCGTCGCGGACGCTGACCTGCACGCAGGTCAGCGAGGCGGTGTCGTAGATCACATCGCGGCTCGCCGCGCCGGCCACGATCGTCGGCGAGGGCGCCCGGGCCAGCCGGTCAAGCCGCCGGGTCAGCGCGGCGGTCCAGATCTGGTCCTCGAGGTCGAGCATATGGACGCCGACGTCCTCGACGTGGTCGGGGTCCTTGTCGCGGGCGCGGCACACCTGCAGCAGGGCGGGCACGTCGGCGCTGGTAACCGTCATCGCGTCCAGCCCACGCTTGGCGTCGACGTGCCCGAGCGCGGGTTTCGCCGGCGCCGGGCCGGCGTCGCGCCACGCGCCGAAGGTCCGCTCGATCCGCTCGCGGATGGCTTCGCCCGGCTGGTCGGAGACCACGATCAGGATCGCGTCCTCCGGGCGGTACCACTTCTTCCAGAAGGCGCGGATGGAGTCGCTCGAGGCGGCGTTGATGCGTTCGAGCGTCCCAATCGGCAGCCGGTGCGAGCCGCGCAGCTCCGGCAGCATGAAGAGGCCGACCTGCTTGGATATCTCCGAGGCCGGGCTCAGGCTCTCGCGGTACTCGGACAGGATCGTGCCGCGCTCGCGGTCCACCTCGGACTGCGCGATAGTCAGCCCATCGGCGGCGTCCTGCAGCCAGTTGAACGCCAGGTCGACCTTCTCGTCGCTGGAGCTGTCGATATCGAGGCTGAAGGTGGTGCCGGTGAGTCCGGTCTGCGCGTTCTGGTCTCGGCCCAGCGCGACCCCGATCTGCTCGAACTGCGGCAACAGCGTCCCCGGCGGGAAGTGGTTCGAGCCGGAGAAGGTCATATGCTCGAGAAAGTGGGCGGTGCCCTGTTCGGCGTCGGTCTCGTCGGCGCTGCCGGCGCCCATGTAGAAGTCGATCGTGGTTTCCGGCAGGCCCACCGTGCGCGCGATCGCATAGCGCATGCCGTTCGGCAGCTGGCCGATCAGGACGTCCGGATCCGGCTTGACCAGATCGTCGGGCGGCTCGCCCGGCGGAACTTGCGGCGCGGCGACCGCCGCCCCCGCGAGGCCGATGGCCAGCGCGACGAACGCGGCGGCGAAAACCCGTCTCATCTCGGCTCCAGCTGGATCACCGCCCCCGCTTCGCCTCTGCTCTAAGCGGCGGACGGCGCGCGCTCAAGGGGCTCGCGGCCTGTCGCCTTCGCCCCCGAGCGCCTATGATCGAGGTTCAGCGCCAACAAGCATTCGATGGAGACGGGACATGCAACTGCGGAAACTGGGCCGTTCGGGCCTCGAGATCGCCCCCCTCGTCCTCGGCGGCAACGTCTTCGACTGGACCGCCGACCCCGCGCACTCGTTCGCCATCCTCGACGCGTTCGTGGCCGGCGGCTTCAATTGCGTCGACACTGCCGATGTCTACTCGCGCTGGGTCCCCGGGCACGCTGGCGGCGAGTCCGAAGTCGTGCTCGGCGACTGGCTGAAAGCGCGCGGCGGCCGCGACAAGGTGATCGTCGCCACCAAGTTCGGCGCGCCGATGGCCGACGACAAGAAGGGGCTCCGCGCCGGCTACATGATGCAGGCGGTAGAGGCGTCGCTTGGCCGGCTGAAGACCGACTACATCGACCTGTACCAGTCGCACTTCGACGATCCCGAGGCGCCGCAGGACGAGGTCGCCGAGGCCTTCGGCCGGCTGGTCAAGGACGGCAAGGTGCGCGCGATCGGCGCCTCCAACTTCACGGCGGAGCGGCTCGCCAGCGCGCTGAAGGCGGCCGCCGACGCGGGCGTCCCCCGCTACGAGAGCCTGCAGCCGCAGTACAACCTGGCCGACCGGGACAAGTTCGAGGGCCCTCTGCAGGATCTGTGCGTGGCCGAGGACGTGGGCGTCATCTGCTACTACGGGCTCGCGTCCGGCTTCCTTACCGGCAAGTACCGATCCGAGGCCGACCTGGCGAAGAGCCCGCGCGGGCGGGGCGTCAAGCGCTACCTCGACGAGCGCGGCATGCGCATCCTGGCCGCGCTCGACGCCGTCGCCGGCGAGGCGGGCGCCACGCCCGCGCAGGTCGCGCTGGCGTGGCTGATGGCGCAGCCGGGCGTGACCGCCCCGATCGCCTCGGCCACCACGACGGCGCAGCTGGAGGAGATCATGGGCGCGGCGCGCCTCCGGCTGGAAGCGACGCAGGTCGCGGCGCTGGACGCCGCCAGCGCGATCGAGACGGTGGCGGCTTAGCCGCGTCAGGCGATCTGCCGGCCATCGACGGCCGCGAGCCGCAGCCGGGGCGACCCGTTCGGGAAGCGCGCCGTCGCGATCGAGCGCATGGCCAGAGCCTCCAGCGCCTGCCCCAGAAGAGCTGCGACCGGGGTGATCGGCTGGTAGAGGCCGAGCAGCCGGTTGATGTCCCCGTCCGCGCCGGCTAGCGGCGCGAAGGTGATCTCCAGCGCAAGCGGCTGGCGGTGCGCCGCACGCCCCTCGGCGGTGATCACCAACGGCTCAGGCGCGCGCAGCGACGCCTCCAGAGCGAGCTGCAGCGGCGGACGGTGTGCAACCGTCCAAAGGCCAAGCGCGTCCGAGCCGGCGAGCCGGCCGCCATGCAGCTCGTCCACCAGCCCGCCGGCCAGGCGGAAGACATAGTGGCCCGGCCGCGCGCGGCCGAGCATGAAAAGCTGCGGCAACAGCGCCGGAAGCGCGGCCGGATCGATGGCCGCGCGCGCGGGCGCCGGCGCGGCGCCCTTCCGGGCCAGCCAGTAGTCGATCAAGCGCTGGGTGTTTGCGTGGAACATCGCGCACCGCCTTGCCTTGGCGAGCCTCCGACCGGCCGCCGCATGCGCCTTGCAAGAACGGTTTGGACCAAGCTGGGGCCGTTTCAATTCGAGACGGCGGGGTTGGCGGGGCTCTTGCTCTGGCTGGCTCTCACCAGCTCAACTTGGACAACGGAGACCCGCCATGAAGGCGCCCTTTATCTCTATCCTGGCTGCTATCGGCGGGAGCCTTGCGCTTGCGCTGGCGGCCACGCCCGCTCTCGCCGGTGGTGGCGGCGGCGGCAACTGCGGCTGCGGAGGCCACCCCAAGCCGCCGCCTCCCCCGCAGCAGAAGATCAAGATCGACATCAACCTGAAGAACAACATCAAGACGATCGTGAACGCGAACGCCAACGCGAACGCCAACGCCAACGCCAACGCTATGGCGAACGCCTTTGTCACCGGCGGCGGCAGCGGCAACGGCAGCTCGATCGGCCCCGCGCCGGTCGGCCTGATTCAGAACCTCGAGGTCGGCGGCGGCGTGCGCAAGACCGCCTACGAAGCCGAGCGCACCAAGATCAAGAAGGTGGTCATCGAGGCCATCTGCATCGACGACAAGGTCGTGCCGCACCCGGCGTCACAGGTCACGCCAGACCGCGACATCGACGACGCCTACGAGGGCGAGCTCTACCGCTGCATCGCCGGCACGCGCATGCACGTGACGTTCGCCGACTACAATGGCGAGATCGCCTTCGATCACGGCTGGACGCTCGACTGCGACAAGGGTCAGGCGCTCTTCCACGAGCGTGGCGGCCACGTCGCCTGCCGCGCCCAGCTCCCGGCCCGCGATTGCAACGAGCGTTCGCTGCTTCGCCGGTTCGGCGCGGGCGTGAAGATCCTCACCATGATCACCACCGAGCGCTACACCGCCTACAAGGAAGAGACCGACGAGGCCACGAGCGTCGGCACGATGACCATCGACGGCGGCGTCGGCGGGATGGTCTACTAGTTTACGCTGAGCCTGCGGGCGCCGGGCGTCTTCCGGCTACCCCGCGGAAACCTCCAAGATGGCCCGTCACGCACGTCGTGGCGGGCCTTTTCTTTGGCCGCGCGAGGTGTCGAGCCGGTTGCCGCGCCCATGCTCGGCTGATACTTAAGCGGATGCCTAACGAACTGCCGGGCCTCGACCTGATGTTCCAGGCGTTGGCCGATCCGACCCGGCGCGGCATGCTCGATCGCCTTTGCCGCGGACCGGCGAGCGTGAGCGAACTGGCAGCGCCGTATTCGATGTCCCTTCCGGCGATCGTCCAGCATCTGAAGCTGCTCGAAACGAGCGGGCTCGTCAGGTCGAGCAAGCGCGGGCGGGTGCGCACCTGCCGCCTCGAGCCGGCCGCGCTCGGCGCGGCCGAGCGTTGGCTGGCCGACCGCCGCCTCGTATGGGAGGCTCGCCTCGACCGCCTCGGCGGCTACCTCGCCGAAGAGCGCTGACGTCCCGTTCAGGGCCCGTTCAGGCGCGTTCTCTTAACGCTTGCTCGCGTCGACCAATCGGAAGACGCCCCTAAATCCCCTAGAGGCCCCGCCACCCCGTCGGGGCCTTTTCTTTGCACGCCGCCTAAGGCGTGGCGGTCTTCGGGGTGACTTCGAGCTTCCAGGCCTTTGCGTCGACCAGGTAGGCTTGCGCCTCGCGGCGGATGTCGTCGGCTGTCACGCTCTGCACCTGCTCGACCGCGTCGCGGATCGCCTCCAGGCGGCGAGGGTCCGCCTGCGCGCCCGCCAGCGCCGCCAGCCAGTACTCGTTGGTCAGCCGCCGTTGCTCGAGGTCGTCGACGGCCGGCTTCTTCGCGCGCTCCAGCTCGTCGGGGCTTATGTCGTGCGCGGCCAGATCGGCGACGATCGACGCCACGTCGGTGAAGAAGCCGGCGAGCTTGGCCGGCGGCACCTCGACCTCCGCCATGATGTAGCCGTAGTGCGGGAAGACGGCCGAGGAAGCGGCGCCGGCCTGCGGCGTGTAGGTGACGCTTTCGGCCTTGCGCAGCTGGTCGGTGAGGCGAAGCTCGAGCACGTCGCCCAACAGCGAAAGCCGCCGCGCGCGCAGCGTGTCGGAATAGAAGTCTTCGGTCGGCCAGGCGATCAGCCCCACCGCCTGGTCGGCGCGTCCGGTGTGGCTGAGCACGATCGGCGTCGGGGTCGGGGAGGGGAAGGCGACCTGTTCGAGCGGGTCGGGTCCGTCCGGCTGCCGCTTCGGCAGCGAACCGAACGTGGCGCCGACCGCCTTGATCGCGGCGTCGACGGTGGTGTCGCCAACCACGACGACTTCGATCGGCCCATCGCCCAGCGGACCGGCCAGCATCGTCTTCAGGTCCGCCGGCGTTTCGGACCGGATCTGGTCGAGCGCCGGAATCCCCCAGCGCGGGTCCTTTGAGTGCATTAGGCTGGCCAGGTCGCGGTTCAGGACCCCGTTCGGCGTCGCGTCCAGCTGATCGAGGTAGGCCGGCGCCTCCGTCTGCAGCCGTTCGAAGCCCGCCGGCCGCCAGCCCGGGTGGGCGACATAGGCGGCGAGCAGTTGCAGCTGGATGTCCAGGTCCTCGGGCCTGGTGGCGCCGCTGAGAACGAAGGCATCGTCGGCGACGCCGAATTGGCGCCCGACGATCTTCGAGCGCAGCACGCGATCGATGTCCTGGGTGTCGATGCGATCGAGGCCGCCTTCGGGGAAACCGGTGGCGGCCCACAGCGGGGCGGCCTTTGCGGCCGACAGGTCGAGGCGCCCATGGCCCACCCGCGCCTGAACCTCGATCTCCTCGGTCTTGAACTTGGTCGGCTTGACCGTCAGCCGCACGCCGTTCGCGAACTCGACGAACGTCACGCCCAGATCGGAGATCTCGCGCCGCGCGACGACCGCGCCAGGCGCGCCCTGGTCGCCGTAGGGCCAAGTCAGCTCGGCTTGCGCGGTGGGCGGAGCCACCGGCTCGGCGTCGATCTTGGCGAACGCCTGCGCGACGGCCTGCTCGCCCCCGTCCACCGGGTGCGCGTTGGAAACCAGCGTCAGCGGGCCGGAGCCGGCGAACACCGACTTGAGCGCGGCGGAGATGTCAGCGGGCGTGAGCCCCCGCACGTCCTCCTCGAACAGCGCCAGATCCTCGGACGGGCTGGTCTCGACCTCGGGCGAGTCCAGCGTGGCCGCGATGTCGTCGGCGACGGCCGGCGTGTTGCGGGTCGCCTCGCCCTGGGCGGCCGCCTTCAAGAGGGCCCGGTACGCGTCGACCTCGGTCGCCAGCTCGTCGGCGGAGACGCCGTAGCGGACGATGCGCCGCACCTCCTGGTCGGCCGCGGTCATCGCATCGCGCCAGTCGCCGGGCTTCGAGCGCGCCTGGATCGTGGTCACCTCGGCCGAGTGGAAGACGTCGCCGCGGGAGGCCGAGGCCGTCGCGAACGGCGGATTGTCCGAGCGCGCCAGCCGCGCCAGCCGACGATTCAGCACCGCCAGCGCCAGGTTGTCGATCATGTCGCGCCGCCGCTTGGCCTTGGAGTCGGGCGCGAGGTCGGGCGGCTGCACCCAGTTCATCTCGACCAGCTCCGGCGCGCCCTGCTCGACGTGCAGCTCGGTCACGGCGCCTCGCGCCATCGGGACGCCATGGTCGGGGTCCGGCTTCGGCGGCGCCTTGGCCGTCCAGTCCGCGAAGTGCGCCTTGATCTCGGCCTCCATCGCGGCCGGGTCGAAGTCGCCGACGGCGATCAACACCGCGCGCTCGGGACGATAGAAGTGGGTGTAGAGGTCGAGCAGCTGCTCGCGGGTGGCGTTCCTGACCGCCTCGACCTTGCCGATCGGGAAGCGCTCGGCGGCGATCTGGCCCTTCAGGTCCAGTTCGAGGCCCGCCTTGCTCACGTGATAGCTTGGCGTGTCGCGCAGCCGCTCCTCGGAGAGGACGACGCCCTTTTCCTTGTCGATCGAGGCCTGATCGAGCTTGAGCTCGCTCGCCACTTCGCGCAGCAGCATAAGACTCGTGCCCAGGGTATCGGCGTCCGATTTCGGCAGGTCGAGCTCGTAGACCGTCTGCTCCCACGAGGTCGACGCGTTCGTATCGGCGCCGAACGACAGGCCGTGCCGCTCGAGGATCTTGATCATCTCGCCATCGGGCACGTGCGTCGAACCGTCGAACGCCATGTGCTCCAGAAGGTGCGCGAGGCCCTGCTCGGCGTCGGTCTCGTCCATCGAACCGGCCGCGAACCGCAGGCGGAAGGACGTCTGGCCCGCCGGCGTCGCATTGTGCATGACGACGTAGCGCATGCCGTTCGGCAGCGTGCCGAACCGCATCGTCGGGTCGGCCGGGAGCGAAGAGTAGGTCTGCGGCCAGACGTTGGCCGGCGGCGGCG
>Ga0209060_10004520_pt1 | contig 10775 bp, 12 predicted proteins | sample Coa_R1_8_FD_187155 | JGI IMG/M metagenome (GOLD analysis project Ga0209060, IMG submission 187155) | Surface soil microbial communities from Centralia Pennsylvania, which are recovering from an underground coalmine fire - Coalmine... | ecosystem: Environmental > Terrestrial > Soil >... | reverse complement strand
ATCAAGGTTAGATCAGACTTCGATCCACCTGTCGATCCCTTACCGAAAAGTGATCGAGTCTCGCGGACTTGGATCCCGCGATTTATGAGATGCGCTCTAGCCGGCCCGGCTGAGGACGAGACAGGCATTCGTGCCGCCGAAGCCGAAGCTGTTCGTCAGGACGTGCTGCACCCGCGCCTCGCGCGCCGTGTTCGGTACGTAGTCGAGATCGCAGGCCGGATCGGGCGTCGTGTAGTTGATCGTCGGGGCGATCGCGCCGCGGGCCAGCGTCAGCGCGCAGACCGCTGCCTCGACCCCGCCGGTGGCGCCCAGCATGTGGCCGGTCATCGACTTCGTCGAGCTGACCATCAGCTTGCGCGCGTGATCGCCGAACACCTTCTTGATGGCCAGCGTCTCGGTGGCGTCGTTGATCTCCGTCGACGTCCCGTGGGCGTTGATGTAGCCGATGTCCGACGGCGAGAGCTTGGCGTCCTTGATCGCGAGGCGCATGCAGCGCTGCGCCCCCTCGCCCTCCGGCGCCGGCGAGGTGATGTGGTGCGCGTCGGCGTTGGCCGCGTAGCCGCTGATCTCGGCGTAGATCTTGGCGCCGCGCTTCTTGGCGTGCTCGAGCTCCTCGATGACCAGCACGCCGGCCCCCTCGGCGATCACGAAGCCGTCGCGATCCTTGTCGAACGGCCGCGAGGCCTGCTGGGGGGCGTCGTTGCGGGTGGAGAGCGCGCGCATGGCGTTGAAGCCGCCCACACCGAGCGGCGTGATGGTCGCCTCGGTGCCGCCACAGATCATGGCGTCTGCGTCGCCGCGCTCGATGACGCGCGCGGCGTCGCCGATGGCGTGCGTGCCGGTCGAACAGGCGGAGACCTGCGAGAGGTTCGGCCCCTTGGCGCCGAACCGGATCGACAGCGTCCCGGAGGCCAGGTTCACTATGATCATCGGCACGAAGAAGGGGGAGAAGCCGTGTCGCGGCCCCTTCTCCCACAGCGTCTTGCAGGTGGCCTCGATGGTGGTGACGCCGCCCAGACCGGCGCCGACGTAGCAGCCGACGCGCTCGGCGAGCTCGCCCTTGATCTCGAGCCCCGAGTCCGCCACCGCCAGCGAGCCGGCCGCCACCGCGTAACGGACGAACGGGTCGAGCGTCTTGGCCTCGCGCGCCGTCATCCACTTGGAGGAGTCGAAGTCCTTCACCTCGCCCGCGAAGTGCGTGGCGAACGCCGTGTGATCGAATTTCGTGATGGGCCCGATGCCAGACTTACCGGCCAGAAGGCCCTGCCACGTCTCTTCGGTGCCCACGGCGATCGGCGTGACGAGCCCGATTCCGGTGACGACGACCCTGCGTCCCATTGTTCTTCGTGTCCTCCAGGTTGTGCGTACGCGGCGCGGCGCGCGCCGCGCGCCGCGCGCCCGAGCGTTACTTGGCCTGCTTGCTCTCGTGCGACTTGATGTAGTTGATGGCGTCGCCGACGGTTTTGATCTTCTCGGTGTCCTCGTCGGGGATCTCGAGCTTGAACTGCTCCTCGAGCGCCAGGACCAGCTCGACGACCGCGAGCGAGTCGGCTTTCAAATCTTCGGCGAACGAGGCCTCGGGTTTCACCTTGTCGGGCGCCACCTCGAGCTGCTCGATGATGATCTTCTTGACCCTCTCTGCGATGTCGTCTGCCATGGTATTTCTTGTCCTCTTTTGACGTGTTTTTTTTGGTTCTGAAAGCCCAGCGAGCCGCGTACCTTACATTAAAAGTCCGCCGTTGACCCGCAAGACTTGGCCGGTCACGTAGCCGCCACCTGGGCCGGCCAGGTAAGCGACCGCGGCCGCCACGTCCTCGGGCGTGCCCACCCGGGCGAGCGGAATCGTCTTCAGCAGCTCGTCGCGGCGGGCGGCCGGCAGCTCGGCGGCGGTCATGTCCGTCTCGATGTAGCCGGGCGACACCGCGTTGCAGGTGATGCCGCGCGAGGCGTACTCCTTGGCCAGCGTCTTGGTGAGCCCGATGATGCCGGCCTTGGCGGCCACGTACGGCGCCTGGCCGGCCGAGCCCCCCTCGCCCGTGATCGAGGTGATGTTGATGATGCGGCCGGCCTCACGCGCCTTCATGAGCGCCCGCAGCGCGGCCCGGCAGCAGTAATAGGTCCCGCTCAGGTTCACCTCGAGCGACCGCTTCCAGTCGGCGTCCTTGCCGCCGAGCACCAGCCCGTTGACGGCCACACCCGCGTTGTTGACCAGGATGTGCAGGCCGCCCTCGGCGCCCACGATCTCCTTGAAGGCGGCGTCGACCGCGGCGGCGTCGGCGACGTCGAACCGCCTGGCGACCGCGGAGCCCCCGGCCGCGACGACGGCGGCGACCGCCTCGCCGGCGGCCACCTCGTTGGCCGTGAAGTTGACGACCACCTTGGCGCCCGCGCGCCCGAGGGCGACGGCGATGGCGCGCCCGATGCCGCGCGACGCCCCGGTGACGACCGCGATCTTCCCCGTCAGTTCAGGCATGGACCCGATCCTCCCCCGCATTTGTCCCGAGCGCCACAATGCCGTCCGGATCGCCCGCCGCGTCCACGGGCAACGACGGCGCGATCCGACGGACGAGGCCGGCGAGCACGTTCCCCGCGCCGAGCTCGATCGCGCGCGTGACGCCCATCGCCACCAGCCGCTGGACCGACTCTTCCCAGCGCACGGGTGCGGTCACCTGACGCGCGAGCAGCTCGCGCACCCGAACCGGATCCTGGTTGGGCTCCGCCTCGACGTTGGTGACGACCGGCACGCGGGGCGCCGCGACGTCGACGCGGGCGAGCTCGGCGGCGAGCTTCTCCGCCGCCGGCTGCATGAGCGCGCAATGGAAGGGGGCGCTCACCGCGAGCGGGACCGCGCGCTTGGCGCCGCGGGCCTTGGCCGCCGCGCAGGCGCGCTCGACCGCCCCCTTGTGGCCGGCGATCACCACCTGACCGCCGCCGTTCAGGTTGGCCGGGCTGACCACCTCGCCGCCAGCCGACTCGGCGCAGGCGGCGGCCACCTCGGCGGCGCCGAGCCCCAGGATGGCTGCCATCGCACCCACGCCGGGAGCGACGGCCTCCTGCATGAACTTGCCGCGCAGGTGCACCAGGCGGACCGCGTCGGCGAACGCCAGAGCGCCGGCCGCGACGAGCGCGCTGTATTCGCCCAGCGAGTGGCCGGCCACGACCGCCGGGCGGAGGCCGGTCCGCGCCTCGACCAGGCGCAGGGCGGCGACGCTGACGGTGAGGATCGCGGGCTGCGCGTTGGCGGTCAACGTCAGCTCGGCCTCCGGCCCCTCGAAGCAGAGCTTCGACAGCGCGTACCCGAGCGTCGCGTCGGCCTCGGCGAAGACGGCGCGGGCGGCGGGATCGGCGTCGTGCAACGCCCGCCCCATCCCGACCTTCTGCGAGCCCTGACCGGGGAAGAGGAACGCGATCGCGGGCGCGGCCGCCACGCTCACCACCTCACCACGGCGGAGGCCCAGGCGAGCCCGCCCCCCAGCGCGGCGAACAGCAGCAGATCGTTGGACTTGATCTTCTGCTGCTCGAGCGCCTCGTCGAGCGCCGTCGGCACCGAGGCCGACGAGGTGTTGCCGTAGCGATCGACGTTGGTGAAGAAGCGCGACATCGGGATCCCCACCCGCTCGGAGACGCCCTCCAGGATACGGAGGTTGGCCTGGTGCGCGACCACCCAGGCGACGTCGTCCGGCTTGAACCCGTTGGTGTCCAGCGCCAGGCGCGCGCCCGCCGCCATGTTGCGCACGGCGTGCTTGTAGACCTCGCGCCCGTTCATCTGCACGAACTGCCGCTTGGCCGCCAGCGCGTCGGGCGTCGACGGCTCGCGGCTGCCCCCCACCGGCTGCCAGAGGATCTCCGCCAGGTTCCCGTCGGCGAACAAGTGCGTCGAGAGGATCCGGCCCGGCGATTGATCGTCGCCGGCGGTCATCAGCACGGCGCCCGCGGCGTCGCCGAACAGCACGCAGGTCGCGCGGTCGGTCCAGTCGATGATGCGCGAGAGCACCTCGACGCCGACGACCAGGACGTTCTTGAACTGGCCGGCGCGGATGAAGGCATCGGCGATCGAGATCCCGTAGAGGAACCCGGCGCAGGCGGCCGACAGATCGAACGCGCAGCCGCCCGGCGCCGCCCCCAGCTTCTTCTGCACGAAGGTGGCGGTGGCCGGGAAAGGGCAGTCGCCGGTGACGGTCCCCACGATGATGCAGTCGACCGCCGCCGGATCGACGCCCGCCCTCTGGCAGGCCTTGCGTCCCGCCTCGCTGGCCAGGTCGCTGGCGGCCAGCGACGGATCGAGAATGTGCCGCTCGCGGATCCCGGTCCGTTCGACGATCCAGGCGTCCGAGGTGTCGACCATCCGCGAGAGGTCGTCGTTGGTCAGCACCTTGGGCGGAACAGCCCGCCCGGTCCCGACGATGCGGCTCCTGATCATGTGATCGCCTCCGCGCCGGGCGCGGGGGCCGGCGCCCCTTCTGACAGGAACACGTGCCGGCCGACCGCCGCGCACAGCTCCTTGCCGAGGCCGAGCTGCGCGAACCGGTCGGCGACGTAGACCGCGTTCTCCATGGCCGTGGCGTTCGAGCCGCCGTGGCAGATCAGCGCCACGCCGTCGACGCCCAGCAGGGGCGCGCCGCCGTGCTCCGCGTAGTCGATCCGCTTGCGCAGCCGCTTGAGCGCGCTGGTCATCAGCGCGGCGCCCACCTTGGCGATGAGGCCCGAGCGCATGACCTCCTCCTTGACCATGCCCAGCATCGTCTCCCCGGCCCCCTCCACGCACTTGAGCAGCACGTTGCCGGTGAAGCCGTCGGTGACGACCACGTCGACCTGGCCCTCGAAGATGTCGCGCCCCTCGACGTAGCCGACGTAGCTGAAGTCGGCGTCCCCCGCGGGGACCCGGGCCAGGATCTGGTGCGCCTCGCGCGTGAGCGTCGTCCCCTTGTGCTCCTCCGAGCCGTTGGAGAGGAGCCCCACCTTGGGGCGCTGCTTGCCGTGCAGGAGCCGGGCGTACACCGAGCCGAGCACGGCGAACTGCGCCAGCACCGCCGGCTTGGGATCGACGTTGGCGCCCATGTCGAGCAGCGCGCACTCGCCGGCGCGCGTCGGGAAGGTGGTGACGATGGCCGGCCGCTCGACGCCCGGGAGGCGGCCCAGCACCAGCAGACCGCAGGCCATCATCGCCCCCGAGTTGCCCGCCGACACGACCGCGTCGGCCTCGCCCGCCTTCACGAGATCGAAGCAGACGCGCATCGACGACTTCTTCTTCTGCTTGACCGCCATCGACGGCGCGTCGTGCATGGTGATGACGTCGGGCGCGTGCCGGACCTCGATGCGCGCGCTCAGCTTGCCGTTGTCGGCCCCCAGCGCCTTGAGCTCGGCGCGCAGCCGCGCCTCGTCGCCGACCAGAAGGACGTCGACTCCGCGCCGGGCGCGCACGGCCGCCACGACGCCCTCGACCTCGACCCGAGGCGCGGCGTCGGAGCCCATGGCGTCGACGGCGATACGCGGCATGTTGGGCGGGCCCTGTCACACGGACCGGCGGGGAGGGCCGGTCCGCGGTGTCAGGCCTGCTCTTCTTCCTTCGGCTCGATCACCAGCCGGTCGCGGTAGTAACCGCAACCCGCGCACATCCGGTGCGTGCGCTTCGGCTCACCGCAGCGGGGGCAGGGAACGAAGTTCGGCACCGCCTTCTTCATCACCTGCGCGCGCCGGATCGCGGAGCGCGATTTGGACTGTCTTCTCTTCGGAACGGCCATTGGTCGAGCCCTTTCTTAATGTGCTTACTGTGAGTTGGAAAGTTTCAGCTTGCCCAGCGCGGCGAAGGCGCCTGCCTTGGCGCCCGATTCGCCCACCTCGGCCTTGCACCCGCAGGCGGTCACGTTGAGGTTGCCGCCGCAGACGCTGCAGAGCCCGCGGCACGATTCACGGCAGAGCGGGTTGATCGGCATCGCCAGCACGATCTCGTCGCGCACCTCGTCGCCCACGTCGATCTCCGCGCCCTTGAGGGCGATGACGTCGGGATCCTCGTCGTCGTCGGTCTTGTCGGCGGCGGTCGAGACGAAGGTGACCGCCAGCGGCGTGTTGATCGCCACCGTGGCCGGCTCGAGACAGCGCGCGCAGGTGGCCGCCAGCTCGCCGCGCAGGTTGGCTCGCAGGAGGTAGTCCTCACCCATCTTTTCGATGCGGCCCACGAGCGCGAGGCCCTTCGCGCCGGGCCGCGCGTCGAGATCGGGGCAGGCCGCGGCCACCCAGTCGGGGGTAACCGCGACGTTCAGCGCGAGCCCTTCAGCTCCGATCTCGTTGATTTTAAACCGCATTTTGACGACACGCCCGCAGGCGCCCGGTCGAAAAGGTGAGTTACTATAGGAAGGCGGCCTCGGGAGTCAAGCCGGGCGACATGGCGCGCTGCGCCTCCTGGCCCGGCGGCCCGGCTCATCGTCGCCCCCTGGAGACCCGATGAGGCGGCTATTTCGAGGCTGATCCTGCGGCCGCGCCGCCCCCGACGAGCAGCAGCGACTTCAGATCCTCGTCGTTGAAGCGAAGCATTCCGCCCACGAACACATCGTAGCCACCGTTCGCGCCGGCGGTGGCGCGGCGGTAGTAGTCGAGCAGATCGTCGGCGCCGGCGACCAGGTAGACCATCTTGTTCCAGACCTCGTAGGCGAGCCCGACCTTGACCCGCGGGTACTGGTTCACGCTCGCCTGCGCGAAGTTGAAGACGTCGACGGACAGCGACAGCCGGTCGTCGAACAGGTAGAGGTCGGCGCCGACGCCGCCGGTCGACTCCTTGATGCCGAAGCGTCCGGCCACGGTCACGCCGCCGAAGCTGACCCGCTTGCCGAACATGAGCGAGAAGCGCAGCTGGTCCGTGGTGGTGGTGGTGATCGAGCTCTGGAATCCGTTGGCCGAGCTGTTGGTGGCGGTGAGCACCGTGTTCTGGTACCCGCGCGGATCCTCGATGAGCTCGATCAAATAGAACTTGTCCGGCCGGGGCATCAGCTGGACCGAGAGGTAGTTCTTCAGCGTGTGGGCGATGATGTTGTACTCGGTGCGCAACCCCACGATCGTCTGCAGCTTGGTGACGCTGCGGACGAAGCCGGCGGCGTTCTCGGTGATGTCCTCGACGTTGTTGGCGATGGCGTCGTCGTTGACGAGCTTGCCGATGGTCCCGTCGCCCTTGTCGATCCGCCCGGTGATCTCCTCGACGTTCTTCATCGATTTGTCGAGGTTGTCGATCGTCGTCTGCAGCCGGTCGATCGAGGTCGCCACCTTGTCGGCGGTGTTGTTCACCGGCCCCTTCTTGCCGATGAGGTCGCGGATCGACTCGGTGATCTCCTTGACGTTCTTGATCGACTCCTTCACGTCGCCCGCCTCGTCGGAGGTCACGCTCTCGACGTGGGCGGCGATGTTGTCGACCCGATCGAGCAGCCGGGTCACGGTGTCCGAGTTGCTCTCGATCAGCTTGTTGACGTTGTCGGCGATGTCGGTGATGGTCCCCGAGGTCAGCCGGCGCACGTCCTCCAGGATGTCGTGCAGGATCGGGAGCAGCGTGCCGACGTTGTCCATGATGTCGCCCATCGGCGTCGGCTCGCGGATGTCCTTCACCTGATCGCCGTCCCCGAGGACGCGCATCTGATGCGGCGGTGTCCCCAACGGTTCGCCCTTCACCCTGCCCATGGGCGTGCCGGGATCGATCTCCAGGTAGTACTCGCCCAGCAGCGAGGCCGACTTCTTGGAGATGACCGCGTTCTCGTACAGGTTCTGGTTGGGGAGCAGGCGGACGGTGATCCTCGCCAGGGTCGGCTGTTTGTCGTCGAGCCGGCGATTCTCTATCTGGCCCACCTGGATGCCCGCCGTCTGCACGCGCGACTTCTCGAACAACCCGGTGGCGTCCTTGAAGAGCCCGAACACGGCGATGCCGTTCGAGTGCGTCCCCTCCTTGGTCGATCGAATCAGCAGGTAGCTGATGACCGCCACGATGATCACCAGCGCGCCGACCGTCGCCGAGGCCCAGCTGCGCCTCACGAGGGCGCCCCCGCGGCCACCAGCCCCGACGTCTCCACGAACTCGCGCAGCGCCGGCAGCGGGCTGCGGATCACCTCCGCCGCCGTGCCGGTGACGATGATCTTGCCGCCGTGGAGCATCGAGATGCGATCGCCGATCCGGAACGTCGAGGCCATGTCGTGCGAGATCACCACCGAGGTGACGCCGAAGTCGTGCGCCGTCCGCTGGATCATCTCGTCGACGTTCTTGGTCGCCACCGGGTCGAGGCCGGTCGTCGGCTCGTCATAGAGCAGGATCTCGGGCCGGTCGATGAGCGCCCGCGCCAGCCCCACGCGCTTGCGCTGCCCGCCCGACAGCTCGGGCGGGAACTTCTGCTCGATCCCCGGCACATCCGCCAGATCGAGGCGGCGCAGCAGATCGCGCACCCGCTCCATCACCTCGGCCTTCGGCAGGCTGTAACGCTCGAGCAACGGGAAGGCGATGTTCTCCACCACGTTCATCGAGTCGAACAGCGCGGCGTACTGGAACACCATCCCGTACTTGCGCCGCAGCTTGGTCATCTCGGCGTCCTTGAACGGCACCACGTCGACGCCGTCGACCCAGATCTGACCGCTGTCGGGCTTGAGCAGCCCCATGAGGTGCTTCATCAGCACCGACTTCCCCTGCCCCGAGCCGCCGATGATGATGTTGGTCTTTCCGCGCTCGATGTCGAGATCGACGCCTCGGAGCACGTGCTGCGGCCCGAACGTCTTGTTGAGGCCGCGCACGCGGATCTGCCAGCGCTCGTCACGCCGCGCCATCGCGCCGCCGCCTCCCGAGGGATTGACGGCCGAAGGGTCGATGACGGCGGGCGGGTTGGCGCTCGGCGGATTCAAGAGTTGTAGGGCCAAAGGATGTGGAAGATATCGATCAGGAAGAAGTCGGACACCAAAACCGAGACGGAGCCTGCAACCACCGCCCCGGTGGTTGCAAGCCCCACCTCCTTCGCGCCACCCCGCACGTAGAACCCCTGGTAGCAGGCGGCCACCGACAGCGTCACGCCGAAGACGGCCGCCTTGGTGCAGCCGATGATGTAGTCCTTGGGATCGGTCCAGTAGCGGAACTGCTCGAGGAACTGGCCGAGATCGATGTGCTCCAGATAGATCGAGTAGCCGTAGGCGCCGATCAGGCCCACGATGTTGAAGACCATCGTCATGATCGGCATCATGAGGACGGTCGCCACGATCCGCGGCGTGATGAGGTACTGGATCGGGTCGACGGCGAAGGTGGTGAGCGCGTCGATCTGCTCGGTGATGCGCATCGATCCCAGCTCGGTCGCCATCCCCGACCCGGCGCGGGCGGTGATCATGAGCGCGGTGAACACCGGCGCCAGCTCCTGCGCCAGCGAGATGCCGACCGTGGCCCCCACGAATCGCTCCTGATTGAAGATGCGCAACGCCGCGATCGCTTGCTGCGCCGAGACCGCGCCCGAGAAGAAGCCGACGAAGCAGATGATGGGGAGCGACCCCACCCCCACGAACTCCATCTGCTCGAGGAAGAGGCGCAGGCGGAACGGCCGGCGAAACAGACCGCCGATCGCCGCCGCCAGGAGCAACGCCCGCTCACCCGCGTAGTTCAGGGCTCCCCGGACCGGCGTGACGGCGGCGTCGAGCAGACTCTTGGCGACGGCCACCGCCCGGCTCTGGACGGCTCCGCCCGGCGACCCGTCGACCGAGGAAGGTGCCGTCATGGCGCGCTCGAGGGCTTGCGCGCCGGCGCGGGCGACATCGTGACCGCCGCGTCGCGCAGGACACGAGGAACCCGCTTGGAGATCCCGCACAGGATCTCGTAGTTGATCGTGCCGGCCCGGCGCGCGAGCTCGTCGACCGTGATCTCCTCGCCGCCGTCGCGGCCGATCAGCGTCACCGGTCCCTCCAGCGCCGAGGCCGGCAGGTCGGTGACGTCGATCATCAGCATGTCCATGCAGACGACGCCCACGATCGGGACCCGCCGTCCGCCCAGGAGCACCTCCGCGCCGCGCACGTGACGTGGATAACCGTCGGCGTAACCGATGGGCAGCGTGGCGATCCGCGACTGCCGCGCCGCCCGCCACGTCCCGCCATAGCTGACGCCGGTCCCCGGCGCGACCTCGCGCACCGCCATGACGCGGGTGCGCAGCGCCAGCGCCGCCTCGAGGTCGGCCAGGCGGACGATCTCCGACGGCATGGCGCCGTAGAGGGCCAGCCCCGGCCGGACGGCATCGAGCCGCGCCTCCGGAAATCGAATGGCGGCGGCGCTGTTGGCGGCGTGGTTGACCAGCCCGCCGAACCCGCGCGCGGCGGCGCCGGCCAGCGCCTGGCGGAGCAGGCCCAGCTGGGTCTCGGTCGGCGTGGCGTCCGCCAGATCGGCCGACGCGAAGTGCGTGCAGAGCCCGGAGAGCCGCAAGGCCGGGAGCGACGGCAACCGGGACAGCGCGGCGTCGAGCTCGCGCGGATCGAGGCCCAGTCGGCTCATCCCGGTGTCGATCTTGAGGTGGACGGACACTGTCCGGGCGGCCTTGCGGCCCGCGGCGTCACCATCCAGGTCGATATGCATGACCGTCTGGCGCTTGCGCTCGAGGAGGATCTGACGGCGCGGCGTGTCGATGCCACGCGCAGCCCCCAGCCGTTCTACCTCGGCGAAGTCGAGATACAGGGCTCATCACTCTCGCCCGATGCGCACTGGCTGCTGGTGGTCACCACCCCGAAATCCGCGGCGAAGGGCCGGGAAGGGCAGCTGACCCGCTACGTGACCGAGTCAGGCTACGA
>Ga0209060_10004519_pt1 | contig 10775 bp, 13 predicted proteins | sample Coa_R1_8_FD_187155 | JGI IMG/M metagenome (GOLD analysis project Ga0209060, IMG submission 187155) | Surface soil microbial communities from Centralia Pennsylvania, which are recovering from an underground coalmine fire - Coalmine... | ecosystem: Environmental > Terrestrial > Soil >... | reverse complement strand
AGCGCCGGAGGCGAGTCCATCGAAGCGGAACCAAGACGGATTATAGACATCGACGCCGCGGGCCACGAAGATGGCGCGCAGGACCGGTTCGGCGGCGATGATGAACGCGCAAGCGAATGCCAGCGCACGACGAGACAACACTCGAACGAGCCAGGGCCAGATCAGATAGAAGTGCTCTTCGACGGCCAGCGACCAGAACACGCCGGGGCCGTGTGGAATTACGACGGCGCGTTGCCGCGATAGAAGCAGGCCATCACGGCGATGCATAGAAAATAGAGCGGGAGAATGCGGAGAGCCCTGCGTCCATAGAAATTTCGCAGATAGCGCGGATGTTCCTTGGTATCGAGCAGGATCCCGGTGATGAGAAAGCCGGAGAGGACGAAGAACAGATCCACGCCCAGCCATCCGTGGCCGAGGATGCCAATCACAATTGGCGGCGCTATGGTGCGCAGGGCGTTGACGGATTGATCGTCCAACGCGAGCACGTGCATCAGCACAACCATGAGGACAGCGATGGCGCGGATACCGTCGGGTTCGGGGATGTAAGGCGGAAGCGGGCCTTCGCGGTTTTGCCCGATGTTCAATGTGCGGACGCCGCCTGCGGCAGCTTGCCGCCGTGCAGCTCGGCGTCGAGGATCGGCTTCACGGATTCGAGAGTCAGCGGTCCGTTGTAATGCTTGCCGTTGATGAAGAAGGACGGCGTGCCATAGACACCGGCAGTTTCACCGTCGGCGACGTCTTTCTGGACCACCGCTTGGTATTTCGGAGAATCCAGGTCGGCGATGAACTTCGTCATGTCGAGGCCGATTTCTTTCGCAAGCGCCAGAATGTTCTCGCGAGAAAGCTTGCGGAAATTCTTGAACAGCGCGTCGTGCATCTGCCAGAATTTGCCCTGCTGATTCGCGGCGAGCGACGCGGCGGCGGCCATCGGCGCGTGGGGATGCATCGAGAGCGGGAATTGTTTGTAGATGAGCTTAATGTCCTTGGGATAGGCGCTCATGATGGTGTTCACTTCGCCGACCGCAATGGAACAATAGGGACATTCAAAATCCGAAAACTCGACGATGGTGATTCGTGCATCGTTGGGTCCGCGGGTGGGCGATCCGGCAACTGGAATTGCAACGGGATCCTCGAGTAATTTCGGACGATGGGCCTTGGGCGATGCGTCCATGAGCTTGCTGATTTCTACCAGGCTCTTACCTTCCTGGACTCCTTTGATCGCGATGGCGGTCAGCGCTTTGCTATAGCTGCAGTTGGGATCGCGGTTGACGCACTCGGCGACTTTCATGCCGCACAAGCAGGAGCAATCCTGTTCGCGCGTGATCTTAAGAACAGCTTGTTTTTGGGCCGGAGTGAGCGCGGAAAGATCGATGGAGCCGAGTTTATCGGAGGTCTGCCAAGAGGTGGATGGCGCTTGCGCGGAGAGTGCTGCGCAGCAGATGAGAGCGGCGAAATAGACTCGCACGTTCTTATTATTGCGCAGAGTTCTACCCCACGTTGGCGTGCAGAAAACTTTCCAAATCTTGTTCGTTGACGCTTGGCTCGCCGGGCGCGACGTTGTTCAGCTTGCCGGCCTTCATCCAGCGTTCCAATTCATCAACCAATCCGAAGAGGTGATCGAACGAGTCGACGATAAACAGCAAGGGCTGATAATGGTTAATTTCGAAGCTTTGGTTGACGGCCCACTCAAGTTGGATGGGGAATCGTTGCACTTCGGGGGCTTCGATGGCGTGCGCGATTTCACCGTAGGAGCTGAGGAGTCCGCTGCCGTAGACTTTGAGGCCGTCGTTGCCGCGCATCAATCCGAATTCGATTGTGAACCAGAAGAAGCGTGCCATGGCGCGGATGATGCTGGTGAGGCAATGGAGTTGCGTTTCGCGATCGCGGATTCCGGAGACCAGGCCGGCGGCGGTGTGCGCGCATTCACCGAAGCGGACCAAAGTCTCGGCGAAGTGCTTGTCCGTATGCATGGGGACGTGACCGGCGATGTCGTGAAAGATGTCGGGCTCGGGCAGATAATCCAGTTGATCGGGGCGTCGGACGGTGATCGTGGTGGGGAATTCGCGATTGCGCAGGCAGTCGAAGAAAAGGAACGCTGGGATGTATCCGCTGACGGCTTTGGCTTGGAATCCGGTGAGGGGTTGGAGGAAGCGATTGACGTCCGCGAGGCGCGGGACGCGATTCGGATCGAGGCACAGCGCGCCGATGCCTTCGAGAAAGTGCGGGTTGGCGTAGCGTTCCCACCGCGGGAGCATCCGTTCGTACAATTTGTGCCAGGTTTGGTGATTTTGTTCGGAGTAGAGTTCGTAGGGCTGCGAGATGTAGAGCTGGCCGTGGCGCTGCGCGTCTTGGATAAATGGCGCTTCGTTGGTGGTTAGGCCGGGCGCGTCGACGAAAGTAGTTTTCCGATGCATGACTGCTCCCGAGCCTAGGGTAGCACGAAAGCACCACATATAAGTGGTGGCACAGGAGTTAAATGACCATTTCAAATGGTCATGTTGTAGAATGTAGCTATGAAGGAAATCACGATTCCGGTGACTGAGTTCAAGGCGAAGTGCCTGCAGCTATTGGTGGATGTTGAGGAGAAGGGAGACCGGATCACGATTACGAAGCGGGGCCGGCCGGTGGCTCAGGTTGGTCCGGCGCCTGCCACGATGCCGCCGCTCCGGGGAAGCTGGAAGGACACGGTGAAGATTCTCGGTGACATCGTCTATTTCGATACCAGTGAAGACTGGGAAAGCTCTTCATGAGATTGCTGGTAGACACCCATGTGTTGATCTGGTGGCTGCACGATCTGCCAGATAGGCTCGATGAGCGCCAGCGCGGAGCGCTGAGGGATGCCGCGAAAGGGAAAGCTCCCTTGAGCTTGAGCGCTATCTCGCTTTGGGAGACCGCGATGATGGTTGAGCGCCGGAGAGTCTCGATCGCGAAGACCCTCGATCAGCTTCTGAGCCAAATCGAAGCGCATCCGCTGTTGGCTATTTTGCCGCTCACTGCGACAATTGCCGCCGAGAGCGTTCGCCTGGGCGAAGATTTCCATAAGGATCCGGCGGATAGAATTATCGTCGCAACAGCCCGATGCCACGGACTGACATTAGTCACCGCCGACGAACGAATTCGAAAATGGGGAAAAGTGAACATCATCTAGGCGCGCCTATACTGAAGGCAGGAGACAAACCATGTATCCGCTGAAAAAGGGCAAGACCACCAGCCAAGCCCATGTTGGACTTCCGGAGGGAACGTTCGAAGAAGAGCACGGACGTAAGGGGTTTTATGGCAAGTCCGCTCATCTTTACCACGCGCATCCGCCAACCGGCTGGGTTCGTTTTGAAGGAAAGCTGAGGCCGCACTGCTTCGATTTGAATGAACTGAAACCGCCCGATCTGAGCGATGCGGAAGGGTTGCCGGTGGCGTTCCTCGGGAACGACGACATTCGGGTGCTGGTTTCGCGCCGGTCCGAGGCGATGCCATTCTATTTCCGCAATGCGGATGGCGACGAGTTGTATTTTGTGCATCGCGGGCACGGGAAAATCGAGACCGATTTCGGTCCTTTGGATTATGAAGCGGGCGATTACATCAACATTCCGCGCGCGGTTACTTATCGCGTGGTTCCCGCGACGCGCGACAATTTTTTCCTAATCATCGAGTCGAAGCACGAATTCGAGCAACCGGAAAAGGGTTTGCTCGGCCAGCATGCGCTGTATGATCCGGGAGTGCTGGTGACGCCCGAACCGGCGCCCCTGCTGGACGATCGCGCCGAGTGGGAAATCCGGATCAAAGCGGAAGATGAGATTTCAAAAGTCGTGTATCCGTTCAATCCGATGGATGTGGTGGGCTGGAAGGGCGACCTGACGGTGTGGAAGATCAACATGCGTGATATTCGGCCGGTGATGAGCCATCGCGCGCATTTGCCTCCCAGCGCACATACGACATTTGTCACCGAGGGCGCCGTGGTATGCAGCTTTTTGCCGCGTCCGCTGGAACAGGATGAGGATGCGTTGCGGGTTCCGTTCTTCCATCGCAATACCGACTACGACGAGTTCATCTTTTACCACGACGGGGATTTTTTCAGCAAAGACAACATCAAGGCCGGCATGGCGACGCTGCATCCGCGCGGGATTCATCACGGGCCGCATCCGAAAGCGCTGGCGAATCAAAAGAAGAAAACCCACACCGACGAGTACGCTGTGATGCTGGATGGATTGAATCCGATTCACGTGCTGCCCGCCGGCGAAGGCGTGGAGTGGAAAGATTATTGGGCGAGTTGGATGGAGAAGAAGCCGGTGGAGACCCGCTGATTGGTTATCGATCCGCAGGAGGCTGGTCACCAGAACGTTTACAAGTTGCTGATCGGAGCTGTGGTGCCGCGGCCCATCGCCTTTGTCTCGACGGTTAGCCGCGATGGCGTGCTGAATCTGGCGCCGTTCAGTTTCTTTACGGCGGTGAGCGCAAATCCGCCGATTGTGGCGTTCGCTCCTATTCGCCGGGCGGGCGCGAATCCGAACAAGGACACGCTGCACAATATCCAGGCGACACAAGAGTTCGTGGTGAACATCGTCTCCGAGGAGTTTGCGGAGAAGATGAATGCGTGCTCGGCCGATTTTCCGCCGGACGTGGATGAGTTTGCAGCATCCGGATTGACGCCGCTGGCTAGCGACCTTGTGAAACCGCCGCGGGTGGCGGAATCGCACATTCACATGGAGTGCAAACTTTATCTCGCGATGGAATTCGGCGAGCTGCCCGGCAGCGGAAATCTGGTGCTGGGCGAGGTGGTGCGATTTCACGTCGATGACGCTTACTTTGACGATTTCAAGATCGATCCGGATCAATTGCGAGCAATTGGAAGGATGGGCGGCGCGGCGTACGCGCGGACGCGGGACCGGTTTGAGATGGTCCGGCCGAAGGTTTAGAGCGGGCGTTTGGCCTTGAGGGCTAGGATCACCGGCTTGTTGAGTAAATCCGCTGCTTTTGGGATTTGCGCGATGAGTTGATCGTCGCCGTGGTATTCGAAGATCTGGATCTTGCGGAATCCGGCAGTGGTTGCCATTTGGAGATAGCCGGCCGTGGTGTAGCGGATCGCTCCGAGACGATATTCAGTTTCTCCCAATTCGAAATTTGCTTCTTTGCCGGCCTCCGCGAGATCGGGATGATAGACGGAAAACACCAATGTCCCGCCTGGTTCCAGCACTTTCCAGATTTGAGATAGCGTGAGCGGGAGATTATCGAGGTGTTCGCCAATCAGGGCGCAGAGGACCGCGGAGAACCGGGATTCGCGGTAGGGAAATTCGGCCTGCAGATCTGCTTGGATCAGCGGAACATCGGGCGCCATGCGCTGCGCGACTCGCAACATGCCGAGTGAGAAGTCGATTCCGAAAGGTCGTGCACCTGCCGCCCGAATTCGCGTTAGATTGCGGCCGGTGCCGCAGCCGGCGTCGAGGATTTTCTGGCCGGGCTGCGGATTCAGCAGATTCAGCGTGTAGCGGGAATCCATTGCGACCACGGGATTCGGCGTTTGGTCGTACGTATTCGCCCACAAATCGTAGCCTTCGCGCACTTTGACGCGCTTGGTTTCTTTTCGGCTCATGCGCGGCGGTAAAGGATTTCGACGACGTTTCGAACATATTGCTCGTCGCTCAGCTGTTCAACCGCTTCCGGCGGAAATTCCACCAATTCGCGAAAGTGCCGCGCGAGATCCGCGAACAGTTGAAGGCGGGCTTGCGGGTCCAGCGAATCGCGACGCAGCAGAGCTTCGAGAGCGACGGCGGCGGATTCGGGCGAAGCTCTCTGACGCAAACGTGCGGTCAGATGCCGGTATTCCAAAAGCGAATTAAACTTTCCGCCGATTACTTGTTCTATGTCGGGTTGCGGCGCATCCACGTTCCGCACGACGATGGTGTTGGCGGCGAGGTCACCCAGGCGCTGGAATCGGCGCGTGAGCACGCATGCTGTTCCACCGACCAGATATAAGCCCGGCAGCATATCGACGAAGCGCAGCAGATTGCGAACCACGATTTGGCTAAAGTCCAGGTGGAGCGCCTGGACATCCATCACGCGCAGCTTCAAGACCCGCTTGCCCACGGTTTGTCCGCGCCAGTACCATTCACAGCCGATACCGTAGCCGATGGAAATTACGAAGTACGCGATGACGCTCGCTGCGCTTGCGAAACCACCGAGAGCGCCAAGGAGCTGGTTTAACAGACTGGTGGCCGCCAGGATGCATCCGGCATCGATGCCCCAGGCGAGGAATCGGCTGACCGGTCCGGCGAGCGGCAGGGAGAATACTACGCCTTCGGGTGTTCGGAGTCGCAGGGTGTTGATTGGCAAGCCAGAGGCTTGCCCCACTTGGCTCATTTTTGTGAGGCTCCCGACTTGGCGAGAAACAAGGTGAGCGCGACCAGTTCCGTGGCGCCGAATGCGATTTTGAGTGCGTAGGGGATTACCGGTTGATGATATTGGGACAGGAACGATTCCACGATGCCGGCCCAGATGAGCAAAAGACCGGCGCCAAAAATGATGGTGGTTAGGTCCGGAGCGATCTCGCGCAATCGCAGGCTGCGGCTCTTGCGGCTGCCCCATCCGATAAGCGCGCCGGCGAGCAGGAATCCGGCTTGCCCGCCCAGGAGAATTGCCGGGATCTCGATTGCGCCGTGGGGAAGCAACCAACCCATCAGGAATTGCGATTGACCGGCATAGACGTAATCCACCGCGACGGCACCCAGAATCACGCCGTTGTAGAACAGCGACACGGTGGTGCCCGTCCCCCAAGTGATGCCGAGCGCCATGGTGAAAATCGCGACCTGCGTGTTGTGCGTCATCAACTGCGCGGCGAAGGTGCTTTTTTGACCGGCGAGTTTGTCGTCTTTGGCGGATTCTTCGCGGTGGACACGATCCGCGGGGTTTTCTTTCAGGCCAGGGAACGGCATGATCACCTGTTTGGCTTCGGGGTCGATACGAATGGCGACGCCGCCGAAAACGCAACCAGCGATGGTCACCGCGACGGAGAGCCAGAAGGCTCCCAAATGGCGCCGAAATGTTCGAGGGAATGTAGCGCTGAACCAGCGCCATGGATTTAGGCGCTGCTGCTTTTCGCGCGTTTCGTGAATTTCGCCGTACGCGCGCGCGACTAATCGTTCCAGATAGCGGCGGATTTCCGGCTCGCTCGAAAATGTTTCAATTTTGGCGAGGTCGGCCGAGGCGCGCTCGTACAGTTCGTGAAATTTCAGCAGTTCGTCCAGCTTCATGCGCCGATCCGGATTCTTGTCCATACGATCGAGCGTTGCTTCGAGTTCCGACCAATGCTTGCGTTCTTCAGCGAGGAAGCGGCTGAGATCGATGATCATAAAAGCTGCCGCTGTTTGAGTTCGACGTAGAGCGTGGCGAGTTGCGGGCCGAGCGTATCGGCATCGAGCAGCGAGAATCGAACGCCTTGGCTTGCGAGGACGCTGCCCAATTTCCGCAGCTTGTTCCATTGCAGATGCCCAGCGAGCTCGCGGTAAACGTCGTCCGGCGAATTGACGGCGGAGTCTTCAAACAGCGGCTGGGAACCGATTGGTTTGGCCATTCCAACCAGCACGAGATGCTGGCGGATCAGCGGCAGGTTCCGCTGGAAGGCTTCGGCGACAATCGGGTCGTCGAGCTCGGTAAGAAAAATCAGCAAGGCCCGCCGGCGCAAGCGCAGGCGAAGCAACGTGAACAGCTCGTCGAAATCCGGCGCAACGAAACGAGGCTGCAATGTGTAAAGAGCGTCGCGGCAGGCGCCGTAGTGTGTCTTGCCGTTGCGGGCGCGGACGAAATCGTGCACGCGGTCGCTGAATGTAATGAGTCCGAAAAGGTCGCCTTGTTTTTCGGCGGCGAGCGCGAGCAGAAGCGATGCGGTGATGTTGCGTTCGAGAATGGTGGCATCCGGATCGCCAGCCACAGGGCGCGCACTGAGGCGCGAGGCGTCCAGGATTATATAGACCTCCTGCGTTCGTTCAACCTGGAAAACGCGGGTGATGGGATGGCCGCGGCGCGCGGTGGCTTTCCAATCGATATCGTCAAATCCATCGCCCGCGGCATATTCGCGCAGCTTCTCGAATTCCCTGCCCTTGCCGATCTGGCGTTGACCGTGGACCCCTAAGCGTCCGCGCTTGAAGAAGGCCGGCGATTTTTTTCGCTCGGCCGCGAGGTTGGGATAAACGCGAATTTCCGACTGGATCGGCAGCGTTTTTCGCGCTGTCCAGAGGCCCACTGGGGAGGGCCGCTCGATGGCGCAGTGATCGATGGCGAATTTTCCCCGTTTGCGCGGAGTGCAGTGCCAGTCGACGCGTGAGAATTCGGCGCCGGCCGGGAGAATGGTGGTGATTTCTTCTGGCGCATCGATTTCGGATGGAAGTGCAAGGGCGATTCGCAAAGCGAACTGTTTTTCGCGGCGGTTGCGAACGGTCAGAGGAAAGTCGCCGGGCCGATCTTTCCACAAACGAACGATATCGGCGGCACGCGCCTCGATTCCGTTGAGCCTGGCGGGAGCGGCGAGGGCATCGAGAGCAGCGATCAGGATGAGCAACGCGAGCAGTCCGTAGCCGAGCGCGGAGAATCCGGATACGCCGGCGAGCACCGAGGCGGGGATCGCGACGACAGCGATCAGGATCAGCAGTCTGGAACTCGGTACGATCATGTCGTCGCGGCCGAAGAATTGGGAATTGAGTATCCTGTCACCGGATTTAATTAGCGGGGGACTGGGACTTCCCCGAGGATTTTGTTTACTACTTCGCGCTCGTCCATGCCTTCGATTTCGAACTCGGGGCGGATGATCAGGCGATGTTCGAGAACGGGCGATGCCATGGCGCGGATGTCGTCCGGCGTTACGAAATCCCGGTTTTGGATAGCCGCGTGGGCGCGACATGCTAGCAGCAAGGATTGGCTGGCGCGCGGTCCTGCGCCTACCAGGACGCTCTCATGCACGCGAGTTTTGCGCACGACATCCACTAAGTAGGCGATCAGCTCCTGGCGGATCAGAACATCGTTCAAGGCCAGCTTCAGTTCGCCAAGTTCTTCTTGCTGGATGCAAGGCGCGACGCTGGCTAGGGTTTGCTCGGGGGAATCTGTGCCGAGCATTCTTCCAGCCAGCGCAAGTTCGTCATCGCGCTCGGGCGATCGCATGACGATTTTGAACATGAAGCGATCTTTTTGGGCCTCGGGCAGTGGATAGGTTCCTTCGTACTCGATGGGATTCTGCGTGGCGAAGACGGTGAAGTTGGCCGAAAGCGGATAAGTTTCACGATCGATGCTGACCAGCCGTTCCTGCATGGCTTGCAACAGTGCGGATTGCGTTTTGGCGGGAGCGCGATTGATTTCATCGGCGAGCAAAAAGCTGGTGAAGATCGGGCCTTTCACCAGGGTGAATTCGTTGCGCTGGAGATTGAAGACGTTGGTTCCGGTGATGTCGGCGGGCATCAGATCGGGCGTAAATTGGATGCGGGCAAATTCGCATCCGAGAACGCGGGCGAGAGTGCGTGCGAGCAACGTTTTCGCGATTCCGGGCACGCCTTCGATCAACGCATGATGGCCGGTGAGGATGACGATCAGCGCTTGATCCACCACTTCGTTCTGGCCGATGATCACCTTGTGAACTTCCTGCCGGACGCGATCCAGGGCCGGCATCAGCTTATTCAGATTGGTGTTCATGCTTCGCTCCGCTCTGCTAAGATCCGCGATATTTTGCGGTACGTCTCCACTGCGTTTTGGTCTCGCTCGGCCAAATCGCGGACTCGCCGGACTTTCGCTTCGGAATAAAAACTGGCGCCGCGCCGCGATCCGTCCCATTCTTCGAAACAGGTTTTTATCAGCGCCGCGGTGGGAATATTGCGGCGCAGAAGATTCGCGAGGCCAGAGCGGGCGTCCATTGCGACAACACTGTCTTCGGTGGCGTTCTCCGCGCGAGGCGGAAGAAGGCTGACGGAGTTCTTCCAGATGAAGAGGAGAAGCAAAACCAGCAGCACGACGCCCAAGCCCTCCAGATGATATTTGCGCGCCAGCGTCATGACGCCGCTATTTTCCGCGAGACCCAGGTGGTGCTCGTCAAAGATAATCTTGCGATTTTCTCCAAGCGCCCAGGCGATGGTTTTGGTGTCCCGTTCGGAAGCAAGGGCTTCGTTACTCATTGGGTAACAACTGGCCAGCAGCACGATGGCGCCGGAGCCGAACTTCCGCTCCAGGCGCCGAACAACTTGTCCTTGATAGCGGAAATAGAGCGAGGTCAACTTGGGATTATCGGCGCCTTCGGAATCGGCTTGTCCGTCCGGAAGAGGGACGTAACCGAACTCGACGCCCCATCGTTTTTCTATTTCCGGAGCTTCCCGCGGCTTTTTTTCTTCAAGAGGGTTTGGGCTTTTTTCGCGCTGACGGTTTACGGGGCGCATGGCGATGAGGACCCGGGCTCCGCTTTGCGCCAAAGTTTCATATTCCTTGATTCCATCCTCCGCCATGGCTTCGAACGCGAAAGGACTTTCGCCCAATATCAGCACTGTGGGGTTGCCGTGCGGGAGGTTGGAGAATTCCTTATAGTTGCGGGTGACCGCGACATCGGGAATTTGTTCGAGACTTTCGTACAGGGCCTTGGTTCCTAACGCGTCCGATCGCAGCGAGGAATATTGGGGATAAATATCACCGGACGCGAAACGGAATTCGTAGAGCTTCCAGAGTCCGAAGAGAAGGCCGCCCGCCAGCGCGGCGATGAGGGCCAGGATGGCGTTATTGTTGGGGCGCACCAGTCCTCATCTTAGTTAAATTATTTT
>Ga0209060_10004517_pt1 | contig 10780 bp, 9 predicted proteins | sample Coa_R1_8_FD_187155 | JGI IMG/M metagenome (GOLD analysis project Ga0209060, IMG submission 187155) | Surface soil microbial communities from Centralia Pennsylvania, which are recovering from an underground coalmine fire - Coalmine... | ecosystem: Environmental > Terrestrial > Soil > Unclassified... | reverse complement strand
GCCCTCCTGCCTTTGCTCTCCGCACCCTCCCTCAAAACCGGAAATATCGGCGAGAAGAATCGCTCGTGTTCGTCTTATCCAGGCGCACGATATGGCGCGTAGCCGTAGTACTTGGGGCGCTGATCCAACCGCACATGCAGCCATGACACCCCCGCTCCCGCCGTGCTGAGCCAGATCGGCGTCGGCCCAAGCCGTTGCTCCATCTCCGCTCCCACCCGTTTCCAGAGGGCTTGTTGCTGCGGTTCGGGCGCTCCCCGAATGAAAGCTCGCAGATGACTGTAAGCGGACAGCGGACTGCCTAGGCAGGGGACAATGAGGATCGCATCACCGCTCAGATTGGGAAATGACACGATGCCCTCCTGCGCCGACGGACTGCCCAAGTAGTCGGCAAACGCATTCGGGTCCGGTGCGCCCGCCAACTCCGGGCTGTCCAGCAGGACGCATTCAAAAGGCCGGTTCACCCTAGCAGAGGTGAGGGGCGGGGTCTCCCAGCGAAACGCTGAGTAAGGGGTATCGGCGAGCAGGGCGCAAAAAAATGTGCGGAAGTCTGCGTCGTACTGCCATCCACGCAATACTTCGGAAAAGGGCGCCTGCGACGCGCCCTGCCTCAATAAGACTGTTACGCCGCGTCTGTCCGCCAGTTGCTCATGTTGCGACGACCACATCCTGCGTCGTCCTCCTCATTTCGATTGCGCCTGTTGACGCTCAGCGCCGATTGGATTCGAGGTTCATTCTGATTCCGGCAAGAAGGTGATCCCGAACTTCTCGGTGACCTGGTTTCGGGCTTCCGGCGATTTTGAGAACGCCTCATGGTACTCCTTGAGGAACTCCTCCAGCATGGCGGGGACCGTCATGAGCAGAACGGTGGCCTCTTCGCCGACCACATCCCAACTGTGCGGGATGCCACGGGGCAGAAACACAAAGGAACGCGGCCCAGCCTCGAATTTCTGCTCGCCGCACTGGACGGTAAGCGTTCCCTCCACCACATAAAAATATTCATTTTCCCGTGTGTGGACATGTAAAGGCGCTCCGCCTTTCGTGCGCGATTCGATCAGCGTCAGACCGCCGTCCGTGGAGATGCGACCCGCCTTAACGCTCGCCCCAAAGCCGGGAACCCCCTCTCCGGCTTGCAGCACATACGGCCTAGCGTTCTCCGTAAATTCCTCTGCCAATGTCTTCTCCTTCCTCTACCCAACGGTGTGGACTTACTCGTTACTGGACTAAGAACCTAAGGTGCGCCCACAGCAAAAGCGATACTTGTCTCCAGAACCACACGGGCATTTTGCATATGGATCGATACCACCTACTTGATCCTTGATCAAGGTTTGACGATATTGACAATATATTCGCCGCTGCCGAGCAAGGGTTTCCTCCCCTTTTGCATCGGTGGTAGCAAAAGCAGGATCTTTAGGTTGGACAATGCATCCAAGTACATACCCACTATCGAAAGGCTGGAAAAATCTCAACTTCAACTGCTGGACAAATCGAAAAGATCGGAGATCTTGCTGGACTAAATGCTCTACATGTTGAAGAAACGATCGGGTCAGATCTGCACCGCTACCAATGAGAGCGGCTGCTTCAGACCAGAACCAGTCACGAAATGCCTGAGCCCCCTGTCCATCGGAAAGCACGATTAATTCGTGCAATGGTATTCTTTGAAGAAGTTGTCCCAGATCAGGAACGCCAAAATGTCGTAATGTGGCATCAAATACCCGTATGTTTTCAAAGCGTCGATTGAGACCGTATAGGTCGTAATCTTTCTCAGAAGCAAGACGCGACATTCCTCCTTCATACTGAACCACATCAGCTCGCAGAAACTGGCCGAACGTTCGCGAAAAATTGAAGGATGCCAAACGATTCACAAGAATAGCATCCCACGCAGGCTCTTCATCCGCGATGAGAGGGCGAAGACCAAGGAGTTTTCGCAGGTTTTCACGCTTCAGATCAGCTACGGTGATTTCAAGGACGCGTGATATTTGTATTTCGCTCGGAGCGACGATGTATGAGGTTAATCTTCGTGAAACTGATGGGGCATATTTAGGATCAAGAAGCCGTTGGATCTGCACCTCCATTGTTTGATCCTCATGCCGTTGTATGCTTACTAATTCTCCGGTTACTGCACCTCGATCAAATCGAAAGCCAAAAGTGTCTATTGTTGTGAAAAGTTTGATTCGCTCTCGCTCTAAAAGATCGAACGTTAAATCTTCACCTAGTAAGTCTAAACATACTCGAACACTCCACATCGGGGCCCAGACTTCTTCGTAAAGAAGCAGCGCTGCTGCTAAAGCGCGATCCGCAGAGACTTCATATGCGTTAAGGTCGCCCTGCAACCAGCCTTCACCAACAACCAGAGTGATAGGTCTACTTCCTTCAGCTTGCATTGTTTTCGATGTCTCTACACGACCCGCTGGGATAAGTGTTGTGAGAACAACACGTCTGCGGGTGGCATGAAAGGTTTCAACCCCACCTTTCGTGTCCATCTCATCTTTGAGCATTCGAACGATAGCTGATTGTGCCGCTTGAGGAGTGGAATATCCATCGTACCTGCGATAATGCACTGATACGGTAGCTTGATCCTTCCAATCAGGATTTGACCGATCCAATTCTTCTCGAACGCTACGAGCACTTCGGAAGCGAAATTGTTGATCGGCTACCGACCATATCACGAGAAATAGGGGTAAGGCAAATTGGTCGGTCCATAAGGCAAGATGCCGGGTCTCTATAGAATCCGAATGATTATCCTCGAATGCTCCTTTATAGGACTTACACTGTACCCAGAACGTTAACGGAATAATGAAACACTCCTCCCCTTCTTCATCAACAATTTGGACCACTCCATCACGGCCAAAATCGTCACGCTGATCAACAAAAGTGCATCTCCAGGGCCGAAGATATGGTCTTAATTCATCTAAACATACCTGCTCCTGTCGATTTTGAGAGGAAACCTTTATTCGATCGTTTGCTGCCATATTTATCCTTCATGTGGGGATGCGCGTTTATGGAATGGTTTATATTGTACCTTCTTTGCTGGAAGAATGCTAGAAAATTGTCCACAAGAAATATGACAAGGGCTGCCTCCTTTAGGTGGCAGGAGAATTGTCTTCCGCTCCAGGCTTGTTCTCTCAGGTACCATGCCGTCAAAAACCTCTTGTATTCCCTTTGATTGAGATTGACAAATCGTCGTTTGTCTGGTATAATTCAAGCATGAATGTCCAACGGACAATCACCCTCCTGCTTCCGGATGATCCAGACTTGCGCCAGATCCTGGAGGACTACACCGCTGTCCAACAGAGACTTTCCCCTGTCTGCTACAATAACGGCAAACCTCTTCCCGCCATTCGCCTTCAAGAGGCGATTTATCACAATGTCAAGGGCATCGTCTCGGCACAAATGACCTGCTCGGCTATCCGCAGTGTCGCCGGAGCCTATCGGTCCGCAGTCAGGAATGGCAAACCCGCGCAAAAACCGTTCCAGTTCCTTAACAAAACCGCGCTCTTCCTGATCGGTTGTCGTGGACGCGATGCCGAAATCTTCCCCAGCAATCAACTGCGCATCTGGACCAAGCAAGGAAAGAAATCCTTCTGCTTTACAGTGCCCGCCTACTTTCAAGAGCGGTTTGAAAAGGCGGTCGAGTTTGACTCCCTGCTGGTCATTGAGCGTAGAGGCCGTCTGATCGGAAGGCTGGTCCTCACCCTCGAAGTGCCCGATCCCCAAGGCGACCAACCCTGCGGCATTGATCGTGGCGAACTCAATGCTCTCTCTGCTGTCGATGCGGAAGGCAAGGCTTTCTTCCGATCCGGCAAAAACTATCGACAGAAAAACAAAACCTGCTACAAACAGAGAAAACGTCTTCAGAAACGACTTGCCCTGCGGAAGGCAGAGCGCCAAGACACCAAAAGTGTCCGACGGCTACTCAAACGGCTGGGCAGCAAGTCCTCGAACCGGACGAAGGATTTCGTCAGAACTACCGCGAAACGGCTGATCATGTCCTTGCCGGAAGGCTCAGTTCTGGTTCTGGAAGACCTGAACTCTCTCCCGCAACCCCTTCGCACCAAGAAGGACAAGGACGGCGTAGTCATCCAGAAAGGCAACCGCAGCAGCAAGAGCCTCCGAAGGCGATTGTCCCGCTGGCAGTATGGTCAATTGCAGAAGGCTCTGATGGCTCTGGCGGAACTGCTGGGCATACCTGTCGTCTTCGTGAATGCCGCCTACACCTCCAAGACCTGTCATCGCTGTCACAAGCGAGGGGTGAGAAAGAGGCACCGTTTCTGCTGTCCCTCCTGCGGGTTGTGTTGTCATGCGGATGTGAATGCTGCCATCAACATTCGCTCTCGCTATGACACGTTTTGCCGTGTGTATGCACGGTGGGCTGCAAGTCAGTCAGCCCCGAAGCCCTGGAGTGGGGATTTGTTTCCACTCACGAGGGCAAGTTGCCTCCTTTAGGTGGCAGTCAAATGACATAAAAGTACTCCTCTTCCCGTGCATGGACATGCAGTGGCGCTCCGCCTTTCGTGCGCGATTCGATCAGCGTCAGGCTGCCACCCGTAGAAACACGGCCGGCCTTGACGCTCGCCCCAAAGCCGGAAACCCCCTCCCCGGCTTGCAGTACATACGGGCCGGCACGATTCTGCTTTCGAAGGTCATCTGCCTGGTACTTGCCATCGCGCCAGGCGCGGGGTTTTCTATTCCACGAAGGACCGCTATTGGTGATCTCATCTTCGACAATCTCGATCCGATTGTTCTGAATGTAGATCACGCCGCCCGCGCGAAAATTATCATAATCCCCCTCCCAGGTCACCTCCACCGAGAGAACATAACCTAACGGAGCGAGCAACTCCTCGACGACATAGACGATCCACTCCCGAAAATAGTAATTCTTGTCTTCTTCTGCCGACTTGATTGCAGCGCCGTTCTCTGCAACCGCCCATTTACACCTCCCGGGTGGCGTGCCTGTATGATTCTCGGCTTTGAAATGGTCGAAGGCTTGCCAATGCGCGTCCGTCAGGGGAGGAGTGACGACAAACTTTCCTCTGAATATTGGCCCCATTCCATGCTCCTTCATTTTCCAATCCCAAGGCAGTGACGATTCTCCTTCCTTTACTCTCCGTGCCATCCCTGAAAACCGGAAATGCTGTCGAGAAGTGCCTGCACCTCTGTCTTATCCAGGCGCCCAATGGACCACATACTCCGTCCTCATCCGTCATACAGACAGACCGCTTTGAAGGCGATGGTTCTCGTCCTTGCTTACCGTATACAAAGAGCAGTCGTATCCTTCAAAATCCACCCGTCGTTCGTAGTGCATCCCATTCTTCTCCGCCACCCGAATGGAGGCGCGGTTGTTGGGATCAATGATGGAAATCAGGCGGCGAAACCCGAAATCCCGAAAACCATGCTCTTTGAGGGCGCGGGCGGCTTCTGTCGCCAATCCTTGTCCCCAGTAGGGGCGGGCAATCATATAGGCGACCTCCACCTCCTGAACGCCATCAAACACCTGCCAGAGGAGCCCGCACCGTCCGATGAACTGCCCGTTCTGCTTGTAAATGGTTGCCAGGAAATCCACTTCCGTCCTGGCATACTGCCCGATGATCTCCTCCAGTTCCTGGCGGGCCAGCTCCCAGGAGCGTGTCCCTTCGAAGAAACGCATGACTTCGGGATCGGCATAGAGGGCGGCGAGATCGTCTACATCCTCTAAAACCATCGGGCGCAGGATCAGCCTCTCCGTTTCCAACAGGGCCATGTCTCTTTCTCCTTTCAGATCGGGATGTCCTTTGACTTGCGATAGCGCGGAAACTCCTTTCGCACATGAAACCCGACGCTGCCATAGAGGACTTTGGCCTGCGTCGGAAACTCGGCAACGGTATGGAGCCTCACGATATGGGCGCCCCGCCGTTGCAACGCATGTAGACCGTATGCCAATAGGCCCCGTGCCAATCCCCGCCGCCGCCAGGCCGGACGCACGCTCACTTCATACACCTCACCGCGTCCACGCTCAATCTTGCATAGTACCTGCCCGGCGACTTCATCGCCATCCCAGGCCACCTGCCATAAAGCCGGGTCATGTTCCGGAGCCTCAAAGTAGGCGCGGAAACGCGCTTCCGTCGGCTCCTCGCTATAACGCCCCTTCTCATAGGAGGCATGAATGCTGTTCCAGACAGCCCGATAGGAATCCGGCATGAGCGGACGAAGCTCCAATCCGTCCGGCAGTCGCGGTTGCGGCGCCAGAGAGAAGTCGGTGAGCTCCATGTCCATCACGGTGTAAGCGGGACGATAACCTGCGTGTATCAGCAGCGCGGTGGCCTCTTTCTCCGTGTTGGTGGCATTGGAGCCGAACTCCCAGAGGCCCGCATTGGGATGCTCCCGCGCCAGTTGTCGGATACGCGCTTCCGCCCAATGCAACATGGCCGTTCCGATGCCCTTGCCGCGCCAGTTGGGAACCACCCAGCCAACGGTCAGATAGAGCCACATTCCATCCGTTTCCTTCCACCAGGTGATGCGGCAATAACCTACCACATCCTCTCCCAACTGCGCGACAAGCCAGTTCCCTGTCCGCTCCTGCCGGACGACTTCGGCCAGGCGATACGCCAGGTCGTCCTGGGTCGGCGCATATTCGATGGAAGAGAGCCGATCTACCTGGTCGTGATCCACGCAGCGTTCATGCACTCCGAAAAGCGCTGCTGCATCCCCTTCCATGACATGACGGAAGCGCAGGCCAGGTAGGGTGGGCGCAGCGTTCCATGCCAGGGTTTCCCCCTCTGTTTCCATTCCCCGTCTCTCTTTCTTTCCCGTAAACCGCTCCAAACGCAAAAACGCCCACGACACGAACACCGCCCTTCCGAATCGTCAGGAAAGGAGTGCGTATCGCAGGCGCTATCGAGGGTTGAAGCAGCGTGACTGCGGAAAATTCTGGTTTTTTGTCCGGTCAACCGGGGATCATTATATCAAAACAAGGGCTACGTGTCAACCACCTGCCGCGACGTATAGTCTGAGATCGAGGTGACAGCCAGACACGCCCTGATACAGCTTGAGAGCGGCGGAGGCGACGAGACCACCTTCTAACTATGCCAGGGTGTGGGTGCGGACGTATTCGTTCCCACGGTTGTACTTGGCATAGTAGCGCAGCCCGTCCAGCTTCCAGCCGCTGGAGGTCCGCTGAAACGTCAGCCGATAACTGCCCCAGGTCTCCCACAGGTCGGAGCCGCCCTGATAGTCCATTAAGCGGTTCCAGGCATACCCCTGCGCCTGGAGTTCCGCTTTGTCCCCTGCGATGGCAATCCGATAATTGGTCGCCATATGGTGGCTGGCTTTGCCCGCATGCAGCCCTCTGTCGAATCCGGCCAGCAGGTCGTCCGCCGGGATCTGCACTGCCTCTCCGCCGACCAGGGAGCTCATGTCCACCTCGATCGGGCCATCCACGAACAAGCTGCGCGCAGCACGCCAGTCCTTCAGATCGGTATAGAAAAAGAGGAGATTCGCCACCTGCGTCAGTTCTCGCTCTGCAATCAAGCGTTGTATCTCCATGTCGTTCGCCATATTCCTCGCTCCTTCATATCATCGAATATCTACGTCCGGGATCCGGTTTTTACTATGTTATCATTCGTCGCCCCGCCGAAAACTCCTCTGTAATCGCAACGCGCCAGGTGTTGAAAACATCCAGCAAGAGAGGACAAACGTCTTTTAGACGCTATTTCGGCCAGACGGGGATTTTCAATCTCCAGTCTGAGGAGGCGAACAAATCTGCTGGATTGATGAAATGCCTTCTGGCGATCCGAACTTCAAGAAGGTAGTTGATGAGTGGATGGTGAAAGAAGTCTACGACCGGCTTCAACGTCCCCTGCAGACCCAAGATGGGGATAAGCAGGATTATCGCCATAAATCCCGAATTTGGCATCCTTACGCCGTAACAAGCCTCCTTTGGGAGGTGTCCAATTCATAGTAGATCCCCAATTCTCTCAGCAGTGCTGAGAGAAATCTATTTGCGGTTTGATTACTCTACACTTCTTTACCGGGTCATGTACGACCTGTTTATCGGCGCAGGACAGGGCCTGCGCCCTACATCCACCCCTGTAGGGCAGGGACTCCGTCCCCTACCGATGAATTGGTCAATCCTACCGATAAATTAGGGAGGGCAGGCACGGGGGCCTGCCCCTACGGTTCTCTGCCGGTAGGCATTCCCGGTCGCAGACCGGTTGGCCGAAGGCCCGCTAGACGGGTCGTTTACGACTCGGCTCTTGGTCGTTCTCGAACTGGCGAAAAGGATTCCAAAACTGTCAGCAGTGCTGACACATATTCATCCCGCTGCTGTGGTCGGCATCGTTATGAGGATAGAAATCATGCTTATAGGGCGTTTACGTTGGATACTCCTGGGCGCGACCCTCCTGACCGGCGTGCCGTTGGCGTCGTCCGGGTGGGGGCAGCAGGAGAAGCCGCAGGCAGTGGATTTCGCGCGGGATGTGCAGCCGCTGCTGAAGGCGCACTGCTTCCAGTGCCATAGCGGAGCGCAGAAGCAGGGCGGCTTGAGCCTGGACACCAGAACGCTGGCCCTCAAGGGAGGCGCAAGCGGGGCGGCCATTATGCCCGGCGGCAGCGGGAAGAGCCTGCTGGTTGCGCGCCTGCTGGGGCAGGGCGGCAAGCCGCGCATGCCGCTGGGCTTTGCGCCGCTGTCGGACGCGCAGATCCGCCTGGTGCGCGCCTGGATCGATCAGGGCGCAGTCTGGCCGGAGGGGGCAAACGCCAAAAAGCACTGGGCCTATATCAAGCCGGTGCGCCCACAGGTCCCCAGAGTAAAGACGGCAGGCTGGGTGCGCAATCCCATCGACGCCTTTGTGCTGGCACAATTGGAGAAGGAGGGCCTGAAGCCCTCGCCGGAGGCGGATAAGATCACGCTGCTCCGCCGGGTGACCCTGGATCTGACCGGCCTGCCGCCTACGCCGAAAGAGGTGGACGCGTTCCTGGCGGACAAATCTCCGAACGCCTATGAGAGGGTCGTGGACCGCCTGCTCACCAGCCCGCACTATGGGGAGCGAATGGCGCTGCCCTGGCTCGATGCGGCGCGCTACGCCGACAGCAACGGCTTCCAGCAGGATGGCGACACCTACCAGTATGTCTGGCGGGATTGGGTGGTGCGCGCCTTCAATGCCGACATGCCCTTCGATCAGTTCACCCTCCAGCAGTTGGCGGGGGACCTGCTGCCCAACGCCACCGACGACCAGAAGCTGGCGACCGGCTTCAACCGCTGCCACCTGCTCAACGGCGAGGGCGGCGCCATCCCCGAAGAGCAGCGGAACGTCATCCTCTTCGACCGCGTGGACGTGACCGCCACCACCTGGCTCGGCGCGACGATGGCCTGCGCCCAGTGCCACGACCATAAGTACGATCCCTACACCCAGAAGGACTACTACTCGCTGCTCGCCTTTTTCAACAACGTCCCGGAGTCCGGCACGCCGCCCGGAGGCGGCCAGTACCGTATCGCCGAGCCCTCCATGGTCGTCGGGACGGAGGAGGACAAAGCGAAACTGAAGGCGTTCGAGGGGGAGATCGCCGAGGCGAAGGGCAAAGCGGACAACTATCTCAAGGAGCATGAGGCGGAGATCGAAACCGCCTGGAGGACCTGGGCCGAGACCACGCTCAAGGACCCGATCCAGCCGCCCCGATTGGACACCTGGCAGGCGGTCGGACCGCTCCCCGCTGCCAGCTTCGATGCCGCGTACGACACCGCATTTCCGCCGGAGAAGCAGGTCGACCTGAAACAGACCTTCCTGGAGGGCAAACAGCAATGGATGCCGCATCCGGAGTGGGCGGATGGCAAGGTCTACCAGCTCGACGGCGAGAATTCGGCGTTCTACCTGTACCGGGTGATTCATGCCAATCGCACGCTGCCGCTCCCGCTCTCCTTCGGCAGCGACGACGCCATCAAGGTCTGGGTCAACGGCAAGCAGGTACTGGCGGATAAGGTACTGCGAGGCGCACTGCCGGATCAAGAGAAGGTGACGGTCACGCTGAAGCCCGGCGAGAACACGCTGCTGGTGAAGATCGTGAACGGCGGCGGCATCGGCGGCTTCTATTTCAAAGCGACGGAGAAGGGGGTTCCCGATGAGATCGTGACGCTGTGGAAAGAGCTGCCGACGACTTCCCATCCTGTCTCCTCGGCCCAGCGGATCCGCGACTACTACCTGGTCAACTTCCCGCCCGAGGGGTTGAAGGCGGCGCGAGAAAAGGTGACCGCTCTGGAGAAGGAGCGGGACGCCTACAAGGCGAACCTGCCGAAGGTGATGATCATGTCGGACGCCATGCCGCGCAAGACCCATATCCTGGAGCGAGGCAACTACGAAGCGCCCCGCGCCGAAGTGCAGCCCGACACCCCCGCCTTCCTGCCGTCCCTCCCGCCCGATGCACCCCGGAACCGCCTGGCGCTGGCGCAGTGGCTGGTCCGCCAGGACAACCCGCTCACCGCCCGCGTGCAGGTAAACCGCCTCTGGCAGCTCTTCTTCGGCATGGGGCTGGTCAAGACCAGCGAGAACCTGGGCACGCAGAGCGAACCGCCCTCCCACCCCGAACTGCTGGACTGGCTCGCCGTGACATTTGAAGCAGAAAACCAGGAAAGCAAGAAGCCAGGAAGAGGTTCCCTAAGCTCCTCTTCGCCTCAACCAGAAGAGAGCGGACATGTAGGGGCGCTGCTTGCTGCGCCCAAGGCCGAGGGGTGCGGCTGGAGCATAAAAGCCTTGGTACGAATGATGGTCACGTCGGCGACATATCGGCAGAGCTCGAAGGTTTCGCCGGAGAT
>Ga0209060_10004511_pt1 | contig 10792 bp, 10 predicted proteins | sample Coa_R1_8_FD_187155 | JGI IMG/M metagenome (GOLD analysis project Ga0209060, IMG submission 187155) | Surface soil microbial communities from Centralia Pennsylvania, which are recovering from an underground coalmine fire - Coalmine... | ecosystem: Environmental > Terrestrial > Soil >... | reverse complement strand
TATCGGCCGCGGCGATCACGAGCAGGCGCTGAGGGAGATGGCCGCGCTGCAAAACAAGATTGCCGGCTTCCGCCGTTTTGGCGCCGCGGCGCTCGACCTGGCCTTTGTCGCCGCCGGCCGGCTCGACGGTTACTGGGAGCGCAACCTCTCGCCGTGGGACATCGCAGCCGGACAGATTTTGGTGCGCGAGGCCGGCGGCATCGTGTCGGGCATCGAGGGGAACGACGATGCACTGCGCAGCGGCAATGTGGTCTGCGGCAACGAGTATGTGCACGCCGAGCTGGTGAAAATCTTGAAGCCGCTGTGATGGCGGGTGTGAGCCGTCCTCGTCCCGCAGGGGCTATCGTTGCGCATGCGATCGATGTGGCGCTATACATAACCCATGTCCCGCGATTTCCGCTTTCATCGCACTCCCGTCGACGTTCTCGACTACGAGCTCGCGCAGGAACAGGCCGTTGCGCTCGGTCGATTGGGGCGGGCGCTGGAAAAGGCCCTCGCCAGGCTGCGAGAGTTCGATGCCGCTCATCCGCGCTCGGGCGCGCCGGCGTCAGTGCAGCAGGTACGACGCACCCTCGTGACGGAGGCCGGCTACGTGCTCTGGATGTTCGTGGTGCAGCGGGAGGCGTGCGGCCTGCGTGACAGCCGCACCATCATGCGCGAATACAAGGTGCCGGGCGAGGTGCAGCACTGCATGGGAGCATCGCAGGTTTTTTCCGGATCATGCTCTAATCGCGGCGGGGGCGGCTCAGCGTAAACGTCTCGAAAGGCGCTATCCGGCCGTCCGGCCCCACCACATCGTAATAGACGACCTTGATCGTGGTGGTGCCGCCGCGCTCCGTGCCTGGATCGAGCGTGAAGGCCGCAAAGCCGTAAGCATGCGCTGCGTTTCTCACCGCAAACCAGGGCGCCTGCTCCTTCACATAGACCGGCGGACGCTTGCCCGTCTTCGGGTCCACTTCGCCGACGGCGGTGATCACCCGACACGCGGGCGGGTTGAAGAACAGCTGGTTCGACGGAGCGGATGTGCCGCCGCCGCCAATGACCATGTGAACTGTTCCCTTGGTGGTGTCGATGACGTCGGTTGCGGTCGCGGCAGGCACCGGCGTCAGCGTGGCGTTGGATTCCCGGCCGCGGATCGGGTGCGAGCGCTCGTAGTGATGCTCATGCCCGCACACCACGAGGTCGACACCATATTTGTCGAACAGCGGCACCCATTCCTCGCGGATGCCGAGGTCGGCGCCGTTGAACATGTCGGCGGTTGAGATCGCGACCTGGTGCATGCACACGATTAGCCAATCGATGTCATGATTGTCGCGGGCAGCGGCCAATTCCTTTTCCAGCCAGGCCTTCTGCGCGCCTTTCGAATAGCCGCGAACATAGGAGTTGCCGCCATCCTGATAGCAGACATCGTCGTTGGCGATGCTGATCACGCGCATGGAGCCGACGGTGAAGGCGTACCAAAGGCCACGCGTGACATCCGTCTGGCCGGCCGCTTCCGGTACCGAGAAATAGGTCTGATAAGCCTGATACCCGATCGGTCCGTTGCCCAGTTCGTTCTCATGGTTGCCGGCTGAGGGCATCCAGGGACGCTTGCGCGCGCTGCGGCTGTTGTTGTCCCAGAAATCCCACCAGGTCCGCACCCGGTCCTCGGCGAGATTGGCGTAGCAGAGATCGCCGTTGAACAGGTGAAACAAAGGCCTTAGCCGCTCCACGCCGAGCGTGGTATCGCCCGCCGCCGGCGAGCCGAGATTGTCGTTGACATAAGGGGGATTCTTGATCGTTACGCCGTCAGGAGGCGTGAACTTCTTGCCGAGCGTCGGCGTGCCCTGATCGCCGAAGCTCGTGAACGTGAGCGCCGCGCGGCCGCGCGGAGCCGTGCGGAAGGTCGCGAACTCCGGCTCGGCGCCGTCATGCATCGCGCCATAGAGATAGGCAAAGCCGGGCTGCAAGCCACCGAGCTCGGCGTGATAGGCGTAAACGACCTGGCCGGATTTCGCATCGGTGTAGCTCACCGCCTTAGCCTCGACGGTTTGCTCAAGCTTGCCATCGAGATGCCCGAGCACGACGCGAGGATTCTTGACGGGTTGCAGCGCATGCCAGGACACCACCATCTCCGACGATGCATCCGCCCCAAACTGCAGGTGCAGTCCCGCGACCGGAGGCGTCGCCACCGGATCGGACGATTGGACTGATGAGAGCGCGACTTCAGCGTCTGCACTCCGGACGATGGACGCCGCCATCACGGCCGCACCTCCGATGCCGGCTGCGGCAAGCAGCTTGCGGCGACTGAGATCGAGGTTGAAGGTTTCGGGGTCGTGCGTGGTCATCGCGATGAGATTCCTGTTGGCGCAAGAGAACTTGAAGCGAGCCTACCGCAATTTGACGACAGTTCGGCGAACCGGCGTCAGCCCCCAGCTACGCCGCGACCTCCGCCCGCCCTTCGATGGAAGCAAGCGGTTCGCCCTGCATCTTCGCCTCAAAACCGCGCAGCCGCTGATAGATCGAGATCAGTTCGACAATCGTGCTCCACGAGTTGATGAGATACTGGAACGATTGCCTGACTTGCGTGAACGCGTTCAAAATCTGCTGCATCGCGCCGAGCGTGATCTTGCCGGCAATGATCGTGGGCGCCAGCAGCACGTAGGGAAAGATCGAGTCGGTTTGCAGATAAACGATCCGGCCGATGTTGAAGTACATGAAATTCAGATAGAGCCGAAAATAGTTGTGGCGTATGTCGGCAAACAACCCGCGCAAGGTCGGCGGCTCGGCGCGGGTCTGGTCGTCCTCGCCGTGCACGAGTTCCTTGCGATAGGCAGCCTCGACCCTCTGGTTGAAGAATTCGATCCGAGGCAGACGGATACCGATCAACGCCAGCGCGCCCGTACCGAACACCGACCATGCCACACCGGCCAGCACCAGCGGATAGGGAATTGCGCCGACCAGAGGCAGATCCGTGACGTCGGCCGACAATCTCGCCAAAACCGGCAGAAAAGCCACCAGCGTCAGCACGGCACTGATCAGCCTTGCGCCGAGGCTCTCCATCGTAGTGGCGAAGCGCATGGTGTCTTCCTGCACCCGCTGGGAAGCGCCCTCGATGGCGCGCAATCGCGACCAGTTCGCGACATAGAAGTCGTTCATCGCTGTCCGCCAACGGAAGATGTAGTGACTGACAAAAAATTGCGTCAGCACGCCGACGATAACGGCGAGCAGTGCGATGCCGGCGAACGTCAACAATTCGCCGTAGAACCGTTCGGCCGAGACCGGCGCCGACCTTGAAAGCGCCGCCTGGATCATATTGTAAAACGGCCCATACCAACTGTTGATCGCGACAGCGACCTCGACTTGAAAATAGGACGCGAAGATGATTACCGCCGAACCGACGATGGACCACATCGCCCAGGGATGCGGCGCAAGCCACATCCACGCGGCAGCGAACACCGCAACGCTTAAACCAAAGTAGAGATCGAACCAGAGCGCCGACGTGGACCAGAAGTTCGCCAGTCCCACCAGTTTCCCGGGCGCTTCAAAAAGCTGGCCGGCGAAACCGTACCAGATCGCCATCGAGAGGGCCGTCCAGAGAGCGGCCGATAGAAAGAACCACTTCGGTCTCGGAAAAAATGAAACGAACATGTTGGCGCATCTTTGCTGGTCAGAGGATTCGTCGATTCCCTTCAAGAAAAAGCCGCTTGGCCAGGGGCGCCTTTTCACCGCACCCCTGGGAGGAAAGCTTGCCTATCCCGGATGGGAAACCAATAGCCGCGTTGCGGCCGATGTCGATGGCCCAAGAATTAATCTGCTGTAACCCGACGGGCTGGACATCGCGGGCGCTGAACGTGTTTGCCCGCGGACCTCAAATCGCGCTGATGCTCCAATCCTGTCGGTTCTGATGAGTTCCACGATCCTTTCGCCGCCGCCTGCTGCGCGCAAGACGTGAAATGATCGTCAATTGGGCGGGAACAAACCTGTTCCTCCACGAGTTAGGCCCGCGGGAACCATCGGTTCCATTGACGGGGAATGGCATGCTGATGATGCGCGGGGCCGCAGCGGCGGCGATGCTATTGGCGTTGGGTCAGGGTGCCCTCGCCAACGACAGGCCGGGTACGCTTCGGCGAATATCGTGCACCTTGGTCCGCTTCTACGTTGCCAAATATTCGGAGGCTGCCGCCGAGACATGGGCGCGAAGCCATGGCGCAACAGACGCGGAAATCGAGACCGCTCGAAAATGCCTTGCGGGCTCGACCCTGCAAACTGCGAACTTCACGCCGAAATAGATCGAGGGACACAGCGATGGACAAGCAAACCAAGCACGAGTTGCTGATCATCGGCATGGCGAGTCTGGCGCCGATCACACTGCTCACGGGTGCTGTCGTCGCCATCCTGCTCTAGATGTTCGTGATCGCGCCAGGCGATTGCAGACTGGCCTTTTCCCCACGATACCCGACTTGCGAGGTCGTCCTTGTCTTGACGAGGGCTCCCATGACACCAACATCACGCGCTCCATGAAGACGGGCGCCGGATGCGGCGGCGCTTCGCGAAGCCCAGGCCACCGCGTGCCGACGACAAGGCCAATGGGGGGCGGCCGCGCCTTCGAGCCGGATGCGCGTGAGGACGGGGCGAAATAAAGCCCGGACGCCGGCGTTGAATGCGTGCCGCTGGCGTCCCAATTCTGAAGTTCGCATCGACCGAGTTTTGAGGTAGTCAGCGGTCATACGGTCGCCCGATCAATGCCTGTAAATACGGCACGTGACGGAGTGACGCGGCTGAGAAATCGCCGGTTTCAGCTTCGGTTCCCCGGCTAGTCCCGGGGCTGATGGATTGCCGCCGAACGGACAGCTTTTTTCCCTGCGCCGCTGTGCCATAGTAGTGAGGTCAGGACTGGATTGCCGCCATGGATGCCAGGATGAATGCAGGCCCCTCTTCCCGCTCCGCGATGGAGATCGTGCTGACCAAACTGTCCACGCCGCGGATTTTCCTGGTGCGGATGCTGGTCTTTTTGGTCCTGTGCGGCCTGGTCATGGTCGTGCTCTACAAGCAGATCGTCGTCGCCTTTTTCGCTAATCCCGGCCTCAACGCCCTGATCGGCATCGTGGCGCTGATCGGCATCATTCTTTCCTTCCGACAGGTGATCCGCCTTTATCCCGAGGTGGCCTGGGTCAATAGCTTCCGCATCGCAGATCCCGGCCTCGCGGTCGAGCGTCACCCGACTTTGCTGGCGCCAATGGCGGCGATCCTGGGCGGCGAGCGCACCGGGCGGATGGCGATCACGCAAGCGACCATGCGCCATCTGCTTGACTCGATTGCGACCCGGCTTGACGAAGCGCGCGACATCTCCCGCTACATGACCGGGCTACTCGTGTTTCTCGGCCTGCTCGGCACGTTCTGGGGCCTGATCGAGACCGTAGGCTCGGTCGGCAAGGTGATCGACGGCCTGAAGGTCGGCGGCGACGCCGGCGCGCTGTTCGATACGCTCAAGGAGGGTCTGGCCGCGCCGCTGGGCGGCATGGGCATCTCGTTCTCGTCCTCGCTGTTCGGCCTCGCCGGCTCGTTGATCCTCGGGTTCCTGGACCTGCAATCGAGCCAGGCGCAAAACCGCTTCTATACGGAACTCGAGGACTGGCTGGCCTCAACCGTGCGCCAATATGCCACCGACGGCAGCCCCGGTGGCGATCTGCAAGCCGCGGTCGAGAAGTTGCGCACAGCGATGGAGGAAGGCGGTGGCGGCTCGCGTGCCACGTCGACCGCGATGGCCAACCTCGCCGAAGCGATCCAGGGACTGGTTGCACACATGCGGACCGAGCAGCAGATGATCCGCGAATGGGCCGATGGCCAGGGCGAGCAGAACCGCGAGATCAAGACCCTGTTGGAACGGATCGCGCGGCAGCCCGAGAAGAGCTAGCGATGAATGAGGTCATGTCGAATAGCAACAACCACGGAAGTGGGCTCCCACTCCCCTGTGGGGTGAGGGGGTTACGCTCCCTCGTGGACTCGAGGCCCCTCACCCGGATTGTTGCGCAACATAGCCGAAGCTTTGCTTCGGCGTTCTTAAGGACGGCCGCCAAAGGCGGCCTCTGCCTCTCCCCAACGGGGAGAGGTGAACTGAGCCAAGCGGACAAGCCAACTCAAGCAAACTTCATCGTGCCCTAGCGGTAGGACCGAAGATGCTGGATCACGTCACCATCGGCGTTAGCGATTTCGAGCAGTCGAGGCGGTTTTATGACCGGGCGCTGCAACCGCTCGGGATCACCAGGCTTTATGGAGAGGCCGACCGGTTCGCCGGCTATGGAGTTCGCCCAAAGGCGTTTTTCTGGATCGGCTCACGCGACGCCATCAAGACGGGTGCGCATATCGCCTTTACCGCCAATGATCGCGCCACTGTCGACCGGTTCTATGAGGCGGCGATCGCGGCCGGGGGCACGGACAACGGAACGCCGGGGATACGCCCGCATTACCATGCGAATTACTACGGAGCCTTCGTGCTCGATCCTGACGGCCACAACATCGAGGCCGTCTGCCATGCCCCGCAAGACAGCGCGACCAGTGTCGCGCTCAAGAGAGAGTAAATCCTGATGGCTCTTGCCCGTGCCCGCCGCAGCGAATCCGGCTTCAACTACTGGCCGGGCTTTGTCGACGCGCTGTCGACACTGGTGCTGTCGATCGTGTTCCTGCTGTCGGTGTTTCTGGTGGTCCAATTCTTCCTGTCGCAGGAAGTCACCGGCAAGGACAAGGCGCTGGACGAGCTCAACGCCAAGATCGCGCAATTGAGCGATCTGTTGTCGCTGGAAAAGCTGAACAATGTCACTCTCGACGACAAGGTCGCGCAGCTCAAGGCCGGCCTTGCCTCCGCCGAAAGCGAGCGCGACCGCATCAAGGGTCTCTATGAGGGGCTCGCCAGCGCCGGGAATAATGCGGAGGGACGCGCGGCCGAGCTGAACAAGGCGCTGGATTCGGAAAAGCAGGTCTCCGCGCGCGCGCTGGCGCAGATCGAGGTGTTGAACCAGCAGATCAGCGCGCTGCGCCGTCAGCTCGCAGCGCTCGAGGAGGCGCTCGATGCCTCCGAGAAGCGCGACAAGGAATCGCAGACAAAGATCGCCGATCTCGGTCAGCGGCTGAACGTCGCGCTGGCGCAGCGGGTGCAGGAATTGTCGCGCTACCGCTCGGAATTCTTCGGACGGTTGCGCCAGATCCTGGGCAACCGGCCGGACATCCGCATCGTCGGCGACCGCTTCGTGTTCCAGTCCGAAGTGTTTTTCGACACCGGCCAGGCGACGCTTCTGCCCGAGGGACGCGCCGAGCTCGACAAGGTCGCGGGCGCCTTGATCGACCTCGACAAGCAGATCCCGCCCGAAATCGCCTGGGTGCTCAGGGTCGACGGCCACACCGACGTGCGGCCGATCAACAGCCCCGTGTTCAAGTCGAACTGGGAGCTGTCCTCGGCGCGCTCGATATCCGTCGTGCAATATCTGATCTCGCTCGGCGTGCCGGCGCAGCGGCTGGTCGCCGCCGGGTTTGCCGAATATCAGCCGCTCGATCCCGGCAACACCGAAGAAGCCTACCGCCGCAACCGCCGCATCGAGCTGAAGTTGACGGAGCGGTAGCGCAGCCACAGGCTCGGTGGCGGGGGCTCACGACCGATACTTGCGATTGGTTGAGCGAGCCGTTTTCAAAATCCTGCATTCTTCAGCATCTTTGGAATGCTGTCCCATAGGCGCTGACTTCGGCCGTTGAGTTTATTCGACGCCCCCAGGAGATTGACGGTCAGTCCCACCAAAACGAAGACGCTGCCCAAAACCTCTGCCGCGGTAATCACCTCACCCAGAATGAGATGCGTGCTGGCAATCCCTGCAATCGGCACAAGAAGGCCGAACGGCGTGACTGTCGCAGCAGGGTAGCGGCTGAGGAGGTTCGTCCAGAGGGCGAAGGCGAGCAGCGTCGTTGGGTAGGCAAGGAAGGCAACGGCTCCGATCGCAGCGGCGCTTGGGTGCGAGAGTGCCGCGATGATTGCGGGGACGCCTTCGACAAGCGCCGAAAGCAAGAAGAGCGGAAGAGGCGCGACCAGGCTTCCCCAAACGACGAACGCAAGCATATCGGTGCGGCCGGCTGCCTTGGTGATGGTGTTTGCTACGCCCCAGGCGGCCCCAGCTCCCAGCACAAGCAGAAAGGGTATTGCGGTGGCTCCGCTGCCTTTCAGGATGCCGAGGAGAAGAATGCCGATTCCGGCGATGATCCCTCCGACGATCTGCAGACGCGACGGCGTTTCACCGAAACTCACATAGGCGAGCGCGATGCTGAAGAACACCTGCATTTGGATAACAACGGACGAGAGGCCCGCCGGCATCCCCAAATGGATCGCCGTAAAGAGCAGCCCGAACTGCACGACCCCGAGCATGAACCCGAAGCCGATCACGAATTTCGCCGGGACTTTGGGCGGCCTTACAAAGAAAACGGCAGGAACGGCGGCAAAGAAGAAACGTAGCCCTGTCAGGAGTAGAGGTGGAATTTCTGCCACGCCGATTTTGATGGCCACGAAGTTGACCCCAAGAATCGCGACGACGAGCAACGCCACGAGCATGTCCTTGAACTTCATGCCCACTGCCCTTCCCCGGCGAATTCCGTTTCCCGATCGCTCATTCTTGCTTCCAGATAGGAAAGTGATAAGTATGATACAATTACATCTGAAATCCTGACCATGAATGAGTCAATACGTTAATTGTCATAGAGACAATGTGCCCATCAATGCCAAATGGCGGAACGTGGAAGCCCGATCTCGCCGGCGACGGCACTCTTCACGACCGGCTGGTTGAAGCTCTTCGACGCGACATTCTCGGCAACGAGTTGGCAGCGGGTACGCGCCTGCCGACGCATCGGGATCTCGCTTTCGAACTGGGGATAGGCGTTGGAACGGTCACAAAGGCATACGCGGAAGTTGAGCGTCTGGGGCTGATTAGCAGCCACGTCGGACGCGGCAGCTTCGTGTCCGATATGAGCGCGACGGACTCCACGCAGGTTGATTTGGCGCTCAACCTACCGCCCACCGAACCAACAGCGTCGCGCCTTCCAGATGTCTTGTCGCGTATCGGCCGGAGGGCGGACATCTCGGTATTCTCGCGGTTCGCACCACCTCTCGGATTCGACGCCCACCGACAAGTCGCCGCTGATTGGCTGTGTCGCAATGCGGGGTTTGGCAACGCTGACTGGAAACGCCTTGCCATCTGCTCAGGAGCGCAGCAGGCGATGTTCCTTGCGCTCGACCATCTGTGCGAGCCGGGCGATACCGTGATGGCCGAGGCGGCAACCTTCCATGGATTCAAGGCGATCGCTGAATATCGGCAATGGAATATCCTCGGACTGCCCATCGATCCGAAGGGACTTGTGCCATCGGCGTTTGAAAAAGCGGCCAAATCGGGCCGCAGCAGAGTTCTCTACGTGCAGCCCACGCTTCAGAACCCAACGACCTCCTCGATGGACCGCGAGAGACGGGAGGCAATCGTCTCGATCGCATCCCGTTACGATGTCATGATCGTCGAGAGCGACATCTACTCTCCGCTCGCGCGCCGTTCGGGTGGCGACGCCGAAGACCTGGTTCCGCTCGTCGCGTTGGCACCTGAACGGACATTCTATGTGAGCGGGTGGTCGAAGGTCATGGCCCCGGGCCTACGGGCCGGTTTCTTGCTCGTGCCGAATACGGAGGTTATCCAGGTGATCGGCCGCACGATGCGCGCTCACTGCTACGCGGCGAATGCGCTCGGACCGTTGATTGCCGCAGAATGGATCGAGACCGGAGAAGCAGACGAAATCCTCAATGAGATCGTCGATCACGCAACCTTGCGAAACAAGCTTATCGTCGACCAGCTCGGCGACAAGATCCAGCCGCTTTCCTATCCAGGGTCTCTACACGTCTGGATGCCGCTTCCAGGCGGTATCGCGGAACGTGTTGCGGCCTATGCCTATCGCCACGACATTCTTCTGACGCCGCCCTCCGCGACCACGGTGGAGCCCGATCCGGCAACGGGCATCCGCGTCTGTAGCTGCGCCTCGCCTGATCTTGCGTCGCTTCGTCGAGCCTTGACCGTCCTTCGCGACGCGCTCGACAACACAGCTAGGATCGACATCAGCATCATATAATGACGACCTTCATCGGTCGGCTCGCAGCTCACGCGTGCTTGGATGCGCAATTACGCGCCCTCGAACTGCAGCCGCGCCAGCCGCGCATAGAGCCCGTTGGCCGCGACCAGCGTCGCATGCGTGCCCTGCTCGACGATGCGCCCTTGATCGAGCACCAGGATGCGGTCGCACGACAGCACGGTCGCCAGCCGATGCGCGATCACCAGCGTGGTGCGACGGCTCATCAGTTCCTCCAGCGCGGTCTGGACCAGCGTCTCGGATTCCGCATCGAGAGCGGAGGTCGCTTCGTCCAGCAGCAACAGCGGCGCATCGCGCAAGATCGCGCGCGCGATCGCGATACGCTGGCGCTGGCCGCCGGAAAGCGTCACGCCGCGCTCGCCGAGCGGGGCGTCGAAACCGCCCGGCATCCGCAGGATGAACTCGGACGCATGGGCCAGTTCGGCGGCGCGCTCGACTTCGGCCTCGTTCGCCTCCGGCTGGCCGAAGCGGATATTGTCGCGGGCCGATGCGGCAAACACCACCGGATCCTGCGGCACCAGCGCAATCCGCCGGCGAAAGGCAGTCGGATCGGTGCCGCGGATCGGCACGCCGTCGATTTCGATCGAGCCGGAGGTCGGATCGTAAAACCGCAGCAACAGGTGAAACAGCGTGCTCTTGCCGGCGCCGGAGG
>Ga0209060_10004508_pt1 | contig 10799 bp, 6 predicted proteins | sample Coa_R1_8_FD_187155 | JGI IMG/M metagenome (GOLD analysis project Ga0209060, IMG submission 187155) | Surface soil microbial communities from Centralia Pennsylvania, which are recovering from an underground coalmine fire - Coalmine... | ecosystem: Environmental > Terrestrial > Soil > Unclassified... | reverse complement strand
GGGTGACCTCCTCGCCAACATCCTTGAAGTGTAGCGGCCCCGCGGGCGCCGTCCTTGCAGAGGGGCCGTGGCTGTGGGCATGCTGCGCGTGGGCCGCAGATCGAGGGCCCTTTCCGGGGGGTCTCGATGAGCAAAGAGCGATCGAGCGGGCATGTCGGCTAGCCACATGCGGCGCGCCGGCGGACGGGCGCGTCGGACCGGCGCCGGGCGCATCGCACAACTTCCCTGGTGCGTGCTCAGGAATCCTTACGCGCCCCTCGAGGTGCTGTCGGCCGATCAGATCGAGGCGATCCATCTCACCTCGCTCCGCATCCTCGAGGAGCTCGGCATGCAGGTGCTCTCGGCGCGGGCGCTGCGGATCCTCAAGGCCGCAGGCGCCTCGATCGATGAGGCGAGCGGACAGGTGCGTCTCGATCGAGCGCTCGTCGAGACGGCGCTGCGCTCGGCGCCCGCGCGCTTCGTGCTGACGCCGCGCAATCCCGAGCGCGCCGTGACGCTCGGGGATAATCACATCAACTTCGGTCTGGTGGCGGGGCCGCCGAACGTGCACGACTGCGTGCGCGGACGACGCGCGGGAAATTACCCGGATTACTGCGACTTCGTGCGTCTCGCGCAATTCTTCAATGCGATTCACCTGCTCGGCAATCAGGTCTGCGCCCCCATCGAGCTGCCGGCCCACTCGCGCCACCTCGATACATATCGCGCCAATCTGCTGTACTCGGACCGGGTGTTCCATTGCTCGGCGATCGGATCAGGCCGCGCGCTCGATGCGATCCGCATGGTCGCCCTTGCGCGCGGTCTCACGCTCGAGGCCCTCGCGGCGAGCCCATCGGTGATCACGATCATCTCGGTCAACAGTCCGCGGCGCTTCGACGAGTCGATGCTCGAGGGCCTGCTGACGATGGCCGAGCACGGCCAGGCCGTCGTCATCACCCCGTTCACTCTGATGGGCGCGATGGCGCCCGTCTCGCTCGCCGCAGCGCTCGCGCAGCAGAACGCGGAGGCGCTCTTTGGAATCGTGCTCGCCCAGCTGGTGCGTCCGGGCACGCCGGTGATGTACGGCGCCTTCACCTCGAACGTCGACATGCGCTCGGGCGCGCCGGCATTCGGCACGCCCGAGAACGCCAAGGCCAACGTCGCGAGCGGGCAGCTTGCGCGGCGCTACGGGCTGCCCTATCGGACCTCGAATGCGAGTGCCTCGAACGCGGCCGATGCGCAGGGCGCCTATGAAACCCAGATGTCGCTCTGGGGCGCCATCCTCGGACACGGCAATCTCATCTACCACGCGGCGGGCTGGCAGGAGGGCGGTCTCACCGCCTCGTTCGAGAAGCTCGTGCTCGACGTCGAGATGCTGCAGATGATGATCGAGTTCCTGAAACCGATCCGGGTCGATGAGCAGGAGCTCGGTTTCGAGGCCGTGAGCGGCGTCGCGCCGGGTGCGCACTTCTTCGGCGAGCCGCATACGCTCGAGCGCTACGAGCATGCGTTCTATCGGCCGCTGATCTCCAACTGGCAGAACTACGAGAGCTGGCAGATCGCGGGCGCCCGGGATGCAACGCAGCGCGCGACCGCGCTCTGGCAGCAGGCCCTCGCCGAATACGAGGAGCCGGCGCTCGAACCGAGCGTGCGCGAGGCACTCGATGCGTACGTGACTGAGCGGCGGGCCGAGATTGGCACCGGGGAGCCCTGAGCGCCGTCCACGGGGACGAGCGGCATGATCGCGCGGTGGCCGCGACGGCGCGTGCTGGTGGCGCTCGCGTTCATCGGTATCATCATCGCCTACACCGACCGGGTGAACATCTCGGTCGCCGCGGTGGCGATGCAGGAGCACTTCGCCTGGTCGCAGACGCAGAAGGGCTTCATTCTCGCCGCCTTCTTCGTCGGCTACCTGTGCTTCATGTTCCCGGCGAGCCTGCTGGCCGCACGCTTCGGCGGCCAGCGCGTGGCCACCTGCTCCGTGCTTGCCTGGTCCCTGTTCACTCTGCTGACGCCCGCGGCCGCGGGATCATCGATCGCGGCGCTCATCGCCACCCGCATCGCCCTCGGCATGGGCGAGGCGGGAATCTATCCGGCGACCTACGAGCTCTTCGGTCGCTGGGTGCCGCCGACCGAGCGCGGGCGGGCCGCAGCGCTCATTCTCAGCGGCACGCCCGCCGGCACGCTCATCGGACTCATCGGCAGCGGCTGGCTCGTGCAGCATCAAGGCTGGGCCCTGCCTTTCTACGTGTTCGGCGTGTTGGGATTGCTGTGGCTCATCCCGTGGGTGCGTGAGGTGCGAAACGATCCGCTCACCGATCCACGGCTCGAGGCCGCGGAGCGCGCGCTGCTCACGGCTCGACCGCCCTCCGCGGTATCACGCCTGCCCTTGCGCCGGCTGCTGTTTCGCGCGCCGATGCTGGGCATCGTCGCCGGACACGTGGCCTTCACCTGGAATCTGTACATGCTGCTCTCGTGGATGCCGAGCTACTTTCGCGAGGTGCAGCACCTGAGCATCGCGAGCTCCGGCCTGTTCGCGGCCGCGCCGTGGCTCAGCATGTTCGCGTTCGGCAACTGGTCGGGCGTGGTGGCCGACCGGATGATCGAGCGCGGCGTGAGCGCAACCACCACGCGCAAGCTCATGCAATGCGGCGCTCTGCTCCTCTCCGCGGGTTTTCTGCTGGCGCTGAAGGGCGCGCATTCACCCCTGCCGGCCCTGCTGCTGCTGTGCGCCGCCACTGCGGCACTCGCCTGCGCCTCGGCGGGCTACATGGCGATCTATCTCGACATCGCGCCCCGCGGCTGCGCCGTTCTCTGGGGGTTCGGCAACAGCTTTGCGACGATCCCCGGAATCGTCGGTGTCGCCCTCACCGGATGGCTCCTCGACGTGACGGGAACCTACTCGGCCGCCTTCGTGCTCTCGGCCATCGTGAGCGCGCTCGGCGCACTCGCGTTCGCAGCGCTCGCCGATGCGCGGGCGATCGAGAGCGCTCCCGAGGCGGACGCGCAGAGCTAGGGCCGGCGATGATGGATCGCGTTGACAGGCGCTAGCGTGAGGACAGGCTCCGCAGGTAGGGAAACTCGCGCATCGAGCGCGGGCGCGCAATGTGAAAGCCTTGCGCGTAACCGATGCCGAGCCGGCCGAGCTCGGCCAGCACCTCCGGCGATTCCACGCGCTCGGCGATCGTCTGAATGCCCATCGCCCGTCCGACCTGGCTGATGACCTCCACCATGCTGCGATCGATCGGGTCGCTCGTCACCCTCTCGATGAACTGCCCGTCGATCTTCAGGTAATCGACCGGCAGGGTCCTCAAGTACATGAAGGAGGAGAGGCCGCTGCCGAAATCATCGAGCGCGAAGTGGCAGCCGCGACTCTTCAACTCCTTCATGAAGTAGACGACGTTGCCGAGATTCGCGACGGCCGCCGTCTCGGCGATGTCGAAGCACAGCGCGCCCGGCGCGAGCTCCTGGGCGGCGAGCGCGCTCAGCAGGAACTCGAGAAAGCGCTCATCGTTGAGCGAGGTGCCCGAGAGATTGACGGAGACCGTGTAGGGGCGCAGGCCCGAGGCGGGCCGGTGCACGACCCGCTCGAGGGCCTGCCTCACCACCCAGCGATCGATCGCCGGCATCGCGTTGTAGCGCTCGGCCGCGGGAATGAACTCGGCGGGCGCCACGAGTGCGCCCGATTCGTCGCGCAGCCTCAGCATGAGCTCGAAATGCTCGCGCTCCTGCGCCGCAACGCCGATCGGCACGATCGGCTGAAAGTGCAGCTCGAAGCGCCCTTCCTCGCTCGCGCGCGCGAGCTTCGACACCCAGTGCATCTCGCGGTGCCGCTCCGGAACCTCGTCGGGCTTGTAGAGCTGCACGCGATTGCGCCCCTGGTCCTTGGCGGCATAGCAGGCGACGTCGGCTGCGCTCATCACGCTCGCGACGGTCGGCGTCTCGCTCGTGATCTCGACGAGGCCGACGCTCACGCCCACCGTGAGCGCGCCGTCCTGCCAGATGAAGCGGTAGTCGCGAATCGCCTGGCGCAGCGCTTCGGCAATGCGCTCCGCCTGGTCGAGCGGACAGCTCTGCAGAAGAATCCCGAACTCATCGCCGCCGAGCCGCGCCAGGGTGTCGCCGCTGCGCACCCGGGATTGCAGCACGCCGGTGATCTGCTTGAGCAGCTGGTCCCCGGCCGGGTGACCGCAGGTGTCGTTCACCAGCTTGAACTGATCGAGGTCGAGATAGAGCAGCGCGTGGCGGCTGGTGGGGTCCTGGCGCACGCTCTCGACGGCGGCGGTGAGGCGGTTCTCGAACTCACGCCGGTTGATGAGCCCGGTGAGCGCATCGTGGCTTGCCTGATAATGCAGCACCCGATGCAGCCGGCGCTCCTTGCTCGCATCGCGGAACACCATCACCGCGCCGATGAGGTTGCCGGCCCGGTCGCGGATCGGCGCGGCCGAGTCCTGGATGGCGATGTCCTGCGCGCGGCGATTGACGAGCACGGTGTGCTCGGCAAGCCCCAGGACCTGGCCCTCGCGCAAGCAGCGCATGATCGGACTCTCGCTCGCCTCACGGGTGCTCTCGTCGATCACCGTGAGGATGTCGCCGATCGAGCGGCCTTGCGCGTCGCGATTCTCCCAGCCCGTGAGGCTCTCCGCGACCGGATTCATGTAATCGATCCGACCCTCGGAGTCGGTGGTGATGACCGCATCGCCGATCGACTGCAGGGTGACCTGCGCCCGCTCCTTCGCCTGGAACACCGCGGTCTCCGCCCGCTTGCGCTCGGTGATGTCGGCGATGCTGCCCTCGTAACCGATGAGATTGCCCTCCTTGTCGCGCACGCTGCGGCAGTTGTCGACGACCACGAGCATGCTGCCGTCCTTGCGGCGCAAGACGCACTCGACGTTGCGAATCTCGCCGTCGCTCTCCATGCGGCGCACGAAACTGTCGCGCTCGCTCGGATACCAGTAGAGCGAGGCGGCGGAAATCGCGTAGATCTCCGCGGCGCTCTCGTATCCCAGCATCTGCACGAACGCCGGGTTCACGAGCTGGATGCGCCCTTCGCGCGTGGTCCGGTAGACCCCCTCCATCACGCTCTCGAACAGGCCGCGGAACTTCGCCTCGCTCGCGCGCAGCGCATCCTCGGCGTGGCGCCGCTCGATCGCGATGCCCGCAATCTGGGTCATGCGCGACATGAGCTCGTGATCGCGCGGCGAGGGCAGCCCCGCCTTGCCGTGGAAGACGGCGAAGGTCCCCGTAATCGTGCCCTCGGCGAGAATCGGCGCCGACCAGGCCGCGCGCAGGCCGGCGTGGCGCGCCACTTCGCGCCGAAACTCCCACAGCGCATCGGACTCGATGTCGGCGACCGTCACCTGACGCGACAGGTACACCGCCGCCGCGCAGGAGCCGTAGCGAATGCCGACAGGGGTATCGTCCATCGCGGCGACGAAGGCGCGGGGCAGCGTCGGTGCGACGCTGCAGCTCAGCATCTGCCGCTCGGCATCGAGCAGATTAATGGCGCACGAGCAGCCGGTGATCACGCGCTCCATCACCTCGCAGATCGCCTCGAGCACCGAGCCGAGTGGGGCGTTGGCCGCGATCTTCTCGAACACGCGCCGCTCGCCGGCGGCGATGGCCTCGCTGCGCTTGCGCTCGGCGATGTCCGTGATGCTCGCCCGGATGAGCCGCCGGCTCGAGCTCGGCAGGCGCACGAAGCGCACCTCGCAGGGCAGCGTGTTCCCCAGGGCATCGCAGTGAACCCACTCGAACACCGGCGCCTCGCCCGCCAGCGCCCCCTCGATGTAGCCGCGGGGAACGCCGAAGGAGGGGCTGCCGTCCGATTGACGAGGCGGGCTGATCTTGTCCGGGCCGCAGGCGAGGAGCGTCGCGCGATCCATCTTGAAGAACCGGCACGCGTTCTCGTTCACATCGACGAAGGTGCCGCGGTCGACGTCGAAGACGACGATGACCTCCGGCGCGTGCTCGACCAGGGTGCGGTAGCGCGCCTCGCTGTCGCGCACCGATTGCTCCGACAGATGCCGCTCGGTGACGTCGCGGATGCACACGATGTAGCCTTCGCTGCCCTCGAGCCGGGCCTTGCTCACCGCGAGCTCGACCGCGACGCGGGCGCCCTCGCGGGTGAGCCCCCAGGCGCGGTGGGCCGCGAGGTCGACGTGCGTGTCGTCGATCTTGGCGGCGAAGCGCTCGAGGAATTCGATCGGTGTGCGGGCGAGATCCGGCAGCAGGAAATCGAGGGTGCGCCCGAGGACCTCCGGGAGCGTGTAGCCGAAGATGCGCTCGCCCGTCGGATTGAAGGTCTCGATGTGCCCTTCGGCATCCACCGTGACGATGGCGTCCTTGACGTGATCGAGAATCGCCTGCAGGGTCGAGGCGGACTGCTCGCGGATCTCGCGGGTGAGCGCCTGGGCCTCATCCGACATGAGCTGCATCGAGCGCACGACGCCGCGCCGCTCGGCATCGACCCGATCGTAGTGCGCGCTTACCCGCCGGAGCAGCGACTCGAGGTCGAGTGCACCGCGCTCGTCGCGGGCGTCCGCGAGCTGCTGCTCGAGCAGCTTGTTGAAACCCTCGCCGGCCGAAGGTGACTCATCGCGAACGGCGGCCGCAAGGTCGCGTGACACGTCCCTAAGCTCCCGAACTCGAACCATCCTGGCGCCCCACGCACCTCCCGCAAGGGAAGATGATTAGGGAGATCCCTCAACTCGAGCGTGACGCGCTTCTCGTTTTACCCATAATCGGTTAAATAATCAGCTTCCCTGCTCGACCGTCTCACGCTCCGAGCGCCGCCGCTCGTTCTCCTTGAGGTTGCGCTTGCGCAACCGGACCGAGGTGGGGGTGACCTCGACGAGCTCATCATCGTCGATGAACTCCATCGCCTGCTCGAGACTGAAGCGGATGGGCGGGGTGAGGACCACGTTCTCATCCTTGCCCGCGGCGCGCATGTTGGTGAGCTTCTTGCCCTTGAGGGGATTCACGACGAGATCGTTGTCGCGGTTGTTGATGCCGATGATCATGCCCTCGTAGACCTCATCGCCCGGGCCGATGCACAGCCGCCCGCGCTCCTGCAGGCTGAAGAGCGAATAGGCGAGCGCGACCCCCTGCCCGTTCGACACCAGCACGCCCTGCGGACGCTGCCCGAGCGGACGCTGCACCACCGGACCGTAGTGATCGAACACGTGGTACATGAGGCCGGTGCCGCGCGTCAGGGTGCGAAATTCGGTCTGAAAGCCGATCAGGCCGCGCGAGGGGATGAGGTAATCGAGGCGCACGCGGCCGCGGCCGTCGGCCTGCATGTCCTTGAGCTCGGCGCCGCGGCCGCCGAGCGCCGACATGACATCGCCCTGTGCGTCGCTGTCGACGTCGACCGTGACCTGCTCATAGGGCTCGTGCGCGACGCCTTCCACCTGCTTGATCACCACCTTGGGGCGCGAGACCGCCATCTCGTAGCCCTCGCGGCGCATGTTCTCGAGCAGCACCCCGAGGTGCAGCTCGCCGCGGCCATAGACCACGAACTTGTCCGGATCGGCGGTCGGCTCGACCCGCAGCGCGACGTTGTGGATGGCCTCGCGCTCGAGGCGCTCGCGGATCTGCCGGCTGGTGACGAACTTGCCCTCGCGACCTAAGAACGGCGAGGTGTTGACCTCGAAGGTCATGCTGATCGTCGGCTCATCGACCGTGAGATTCGGCAGTGCCTCGACAGTGAGAGGATCGCACAGCGTGTCGGAGACCTTCGGCTGCGCGATGCCGGCGAATGCGACGATGTCCCCGGCGCTCGCCGATTCGACCTCGACGCGGGTCAGTCCGTGAAAGCCGAGCACCTGGCTGATGCGCTCGCTGCGCTGGGTGCCGTCGCGGGCGACCACGGTCACCGGCATCCCCCGTCGCAGCGTGCCGCGCTTGATGCGACCGATGCCGATCGCTCCCACGTAGCTCGAGTAGTCGAGCAGCGCGACCTGCAGCTGCAGCGGGCCCGCCGCATCGACGTCGGGCGGCGGGCAGTGGCTGACGATGGTCTCGAACAGCGGCTGCATATCGCCGCTGCGCACGCTCGGATCGGTGCTCGCAAAGCCGCGCAGCGCCGAGGCGTAGATCACCGGGAAGTCGAGCTGCGCATCGGTGGCCCCCAGCCGGTCGAAGAGGTCGAAGGTTTGATCGAGGACCCAGCCCGGGCGCGCCTCCTCGCGGTCGATCTTGTTGATCACCACGAGCGGCCTCAGCCCATGCTGAAAAGCCTTCTGCGTCACGAAGCGGGTCTGCGGCATCGGGCCGTCGACCGCGTCGACGAGCAGCAGCACCGAATCGACCATCGCCAGCACACGCTCGACCTCGCCGCCGAAGTCCGCGTGGCCCGGCGTATCGACGATGTTGACGCGATACTCGCCCCAGGTGATCGCCGTATTCTTGGCGAGGATGGTGATGCCCCGCTCGCGCTCGAGCGCATTCGAGTCCATGACCCGCTCCTCGAGATCCTTGCGCGCATCGAGCGTGCCCGACTGACGCAGGAGCTGATCGACCAGCGTCGTCTTGCCGTGATCGACGTGAGCGATGATGGCGATGTTGCGAAGTGGCTGCGTCACGGGGTGCGGGCTCTCGACAAAACGGGCGATCATACCCCCTCTTGGGGGCGATTGCCGGCCGATTCAACGCACCGCTTGCGGGGACTTCGGAGAAACGCCCGTCCGGGGCCCCTCGGCGGCCGGATGGGCGCCCTCATCGGAGGATGGGGCCTGGACCGGGCCGGCGCCTGCACCGACGATGATGGGGATGGCGAAGGAGCGCGTGTCGGTCGCCTCATCGTGCTTGATGCTCACGCTGAGATTGACGAGCTGCACGCCCTCCTCGCTCGGCGTCAGGCTGATCTCGTGTCGATAGACCTGATCGGGATCGACCGTGGGCAGCTCGAATTGCTGATCGCCCGCCGCGAGCTCGATGCCCGGGGTCGCGCTCACCTTGACGCTCAGCGGCCCGGCCGACACCTGCGGCAGCAGGGCGAGCGCGAGCAGGACCGGCTGGCCGACGATCGGCCGGCTCTCGAGGTCGAACTTGAGCGTGACCGGAGCCTGCGATTTGCCCTGGCTCGGGGCCTCCACCATGTCGCGGGTCTGCGCGGACGGCGACTTGCGATCCGTGCTCTGGGGCGCATGCGGCTTCGGAGCCGCCTGCGGCTTCGGGCCGGGGGCGGGATTGCGGTGACAGGCCCCCAGCGCAAGCACGGTGCCGAGGAGGGCCACATTCAGGAGTCTCATCGCGCCATGATCCCCAATGTCGAGGGCGGCGACAACGGTCGCGATCACATCTCGAGGGGCGGGTTGCGCACGCTCTCGAGCTGCTCCTCCAGGGCGCGCTGGTGCTCCTCCCAGTAGCGCGCGCCGGCGAACCAGGGAAAGGCGCGGGGAAATGCCGGATCATCCCAGCGACGGGCGAGCCAGGCGGCGTAATGGATCATGCGCAGCGCCCGCAGCGGCTCGATGAGCAGGATCTCGGCGCGATCGAAGGAAGCAAACTGCTCGTAGCCTTTGAGCAGATCGCGCAGCTGCAGGCCCATCTCGCGCCCATCGCCGGCGAGCAGCATCCACAGATCCTGCACCGCGGGCCCGGTCAGACAGTCATCCAGATCGACGAAATGCGGACCTGCATCGGTCCAGAGAATGTTGCCGCGATGACAGTCACCGAGAATGCGCCCGCGGCGCACCCAGCCCCAATCCCCGATCCGCGCCTCGATCTCGCCGATCAGCTCCGCGGTGACGTCGGCGTACTTCTGCGCCAGGTAGCTCGGCAGGAAATCGCTCTCGAGCACGAACTGCCGCGATTCGACGCCGAGCGTCTCGACCGACAGCCGGGTGCGCTCGAGGAACGGCCGCACCCGCCCGACCGCATGAATGCGGCCGAGAAAGCGCCCGACCCACTCGCGCTCCTCGGCCGTGCCGAGCTCGGGCCAGTGTCCGCCCCGCCTGGGAAAAACCGCGTAGCGAAATCCCTGGTGCACGTGCAGCGTCACGCCCTCGACCGCGAGCGGCGCGACCACGGGGATCTCCTGTGCGGCAAGCTCCAAGGCGAACCCGTGCTCCTCGCCGATCGCTGCATCGCCCCAGCGATTCGGTCGATAGAACTTCGCGACCACCGGATCGCGCTCCTCGAGACCGATCTGATAGACGCGATTCTCGTAGCTGTTGAGCGCCAGAATGCGCCCGTCGCAGCGATAGCCGACCGCCTCGAGCGCATCGAGCACGGTCTCGGGCGAGAGCGCGTAGAAGGGTGCGACGGAGTTCATGGAACGATTCTACCGCCGCGACACCGCCGCGCCCCGCGAAAGGGCTGCTGCTAGAATGCCGCCATGCGTCTGCCCCGTCCCAAGTCCCTGAGCGGCCTCATGTTGATCGGCTTCACCATGGTGGCCGCGCCGCTGCTTTTTGCGATCGTCAATGCGGCCGTGCAGATGAGCAAGCTCTCCAATCGCAGCGAGCAGCTCGTGCTGCACGGCATGCAGGGCAGCCGCAACAACCAGCGCATGTTCGAGGAAATCGCCGGCCTGGAGCGCGCCGCGCGCCTCTATCAGATCATCCCGAGCGCCGATCTCATCGAGACCTATACGCGCAACCACGAGCGCCTGCAGGCGACGATCGAGGAGCTGCTGACGCTGCCGCTCGACGCAAAATCGCGTGACGATGCGCGCGATCTGAAGGCGCGCGACGAGCACGCCCTGCAGCTCCTGAAAAGTGCGCCGCCGAGCTCGCCGCGCTTCGCCGAGCTCATCAACTCCTATGGTCAGATGTCCGAGCTCGCCGCCCGCATCTCCAACCGGGTGAGCATGGACA
>Ga0209060_10004507_pt1 | contig 10800 bp, 10 predicted proteins | sample Coa_R1_8_FD_187155 | JGI IMG/M metagenome (GOLD analysis project Ga0209060, IMG submission 187155) | Surface soil microbial communities from Centralia Pennsylvania, which are recovering from an underground coalmine fire - Coalmine... | ecosystem: Environmental > Terrestrial > Soil >... | reverse complement strand
CTCGGCAGGCGAGGCTCTTTACAGGCTGGCCAACATCCCGGCCTCCCATGAGCTGTACCGGGAAGTCGGTGGCGATCGCGAGGATGAACCGGTCCAGAACAATGGCGAGAAAATTCACCTTCGGCAAGACGAGCACTTCCACAGCGGCCCGCGCGAGATCACGATTTTTGTGAACACGCGGAAAAAGGAAGAAAAGACGCGGCATCTGACCTACGACCAGGTCGTGGCGCTGGCGTTCAACCCCGTTCCGACTGGGGAGAACATCATGTTCACGATTACCTACCGCAACGGGCCGAAGCAGAATCCCGAAGGCGAGCTACTCCCGGGTGGCAAGGTGAAGATCAAGAACGGGATGATTTTCGATGTCACGCAAACCGTTAAGTCTTAGCCCGGACCTGAAGCGGCTGCGGGACGAGGAGTATGACCTCGACATCCGCAACGGCTACCTGCTGGTGAGGGATGTCCCGTATGTGAACTCCAAGAAGGAGGTCAAGCGGGGCACCCTCATCATGAAACTCGTGCTGGCCGGCGATGTTGCCGACAAGCCCGACAATCATGTCGCCTATTTCGACGGCGATCATCCTTGCCATGCAGACGGCACGGAGATCGCAAAAATCAAACACGGCAGTAACCCGCAAACGCTCGCCGACGGCGTGGTGGTTAGACACTCCTTCTCCGCCAAGCCTCAGCCGGAGGGAAACTATAGCGACTACTACCACAAGGTTTCGACCTACGTGGCGATGTTCCAGGGGCCGGCGCGGCAGATCGACCCGTCCGTCACCGCCCGGACGGGAGCACCCATTGCCGCCGACGAAGATGAAAACTCAGTATTCAACTACATCGACACCGCCTCCAGCAGGGCTGAGATCGTCATGATTAACAAGAAGCTGGAAGGGAAGAAGCTGGCCATCATCGGCACGGGCGGCACCGGCGCCTATGTCCTCGACTTCGTTGCGAAGACGCCCGTCGCTGAAATTCACCTGTTCGACAAGGACGGCTTTCGCCAGCACAATGCCTTCCGCGCGCCCGGAGCGCCTTCGCTGGCGGAACTGCAAGCGAAACCGTCGAAGGTGGCCTACCTGAAAGGTATTTATGAAAAGATGCGCCGCGGCATCATCGTCCACGACGCTTTTCTAACCAAGGAAAACGTAGAAGACCTGCGCGGGATGGATTTCGTCTTCGTGTGCATCGACGAGGGCTCGGATAAAAAGATGATCGTCGGCAAGCTGGAGGAGTTCGGCATCCCGTTCGTCGATGTCGGCATGGGCCTCTACGAAGAGGATAGTGCGCTCGGCGGCACCCTGCGCGTGACGACCAGCACGCCGCAGAACCGCGAGACGGCACGGAAAAGGATAGCCTTTTCGGATGATGACGGCGACAATGAGTATGCGCGGAACATCCAGATCGCGGAGTTAAACGCGATGAACGCGGCGCTTGCCGTGATCAAGTGGAAGAAGCTTTGTGGCTTCTACCATGACTTCGACCAGGAACACTCGACGACGTTCACGATCAACGGGAATTTCGTCAACAACGCGGACAAAAAGCAATGAAAACAGGCATCCCCCTTCAGCATAGGTTTGTCGAGAGCCTTCCCGATGCGCTTGAGGAAAAAACCGTGTACGTGTGCATGGAGTTCGCAACCGCCGCCCACAAATGCATTTGCGGGTGCGGGCGCGAAGTGGTGACGCCGCTGAGCCCGACCGACTGGAAGCTGATCTACGATGGCAAGACGGTTACGCTTTATCCGTCCATCGGCAACTGGAATTTCCCCTGCCGCTCCCATTATTGGATACGGGGCAATCGCGTGGAATGGGCTCCCGCCTGGTCGAACGAGGAGGTCAGTGCCGCAAAGGCGCAGGACCGTTTGGCAAAGGAAAGCTATTTCGACATGCTGCACGAACCGCCAGGAATTTCTTCTACCAAGATTCCCGCGATGACGAAGCAAGACGCTGTTCCCGCCCAATTGTCCCTCTGGGACAAGATCGTGAAATGGTGGGAGGCCTGACCGAGGCTGTCAAACCCGAGTGCTGTGCAACGTGGCCTACCGAGCGCCTCCATTTGTCGCCTGGCCGTCGTGGTCCGTGAGCACCATAGCGTCCGTGACGCTCACGAAAAGCGGCGTGATGTTGTATTCGTGGCCGTCCTGGTTGATGGTAACGATCGCCGCGGCTGGCTTGCCGTCGACAAAGCAGGAGAACAGCGCGAAATTTCCGAACGCTCCGTCCCTCAAGGCCTCGAAGGCCTCGCGGTGAGCTTGCGTGATGTTCGTGGCCATAGTGCACCTCACGCCCTGATGCAGCCGAGGCTATTTGCCTCGTCGGCGTATTGCGAAAGGGTCTTTTTCGCTGTGAAGTGCAGGTCGCGCTCGACCGGAAGTCCGAGCTTTCCGCGCACAGCTGCGATTTCCGAAAGGCTGACATTGCCCAGCTCAGGACATCCCACGCCGAGGTCACAGAGGCCGAAGGCAATGTCCTGATCGTCCGGGTCGATCTCCGTCAAGAGCCAGGTAGCGCCGGCATCCGGCGTGAAAAGCTTCACGACGGGCTCGAAGTCTATCGTCTTGCCGTCATCGGCGATACGCTCGGAATTCTTGCGGCCGTTTTCGAGCAGGCGCTCTTTAATCTCTTTTGTCAGCAGTTCCATCTTGTCGTCTCCTTGCCGTTTGGGTTTCATCGAACGCGGAGACAGACAGCCGGGGCGGAAAAGCGTACCGGTCACCGCCAGGGAAACGGCCAACACGGGACCCCGGCGCAGGCCGGGGGAATGGAGCGGGCAGCGCCGTTGACCGGGACGCGCGCCCGGCTATCGTCGGAGCCAAGATGATGAAACCCTGTAACGACGGCCAAGGAGACGGGGAGGGGACTGCGGCGGGAGATGCGCGGAGTTTAAAACCGCCGTAAAATAGAGAATTCGCTATATGCCAGATGAAACCCGGAGCGCTGATGTCGAGAAGCTTCTCGCGGACGAAAAGGCCATCGAGGACCGTAAGCAGGCCCTCATTGCCGACCTGCTGAAGCAAAAGGAAGCTGCGATCAAGGAATTCGACGAGAAACTGGCCAAGCTCGGGTACGCGGGCAACAGCAAGCATAGACGTAGTCACCACAAGAAAGCTGCCCAAGCTGCGGCCGAGAGTCCCACCGGTCCCACCAAGGGTAAGCCCAAGGTCTAGGCGGCGCAAGCGCGCTGCGAGTTTCTGGTAATACAAGCGTGATCGTGTTACAAGGGCGAATAAACGCCCAATGTCATTGAGGCCTGTGCATGTCAACGTCACAGCAACCCGCGCCGATGTGGTTCGAGGAGCTCCCGTATAAAGAATCCTGGTCGTCGTTATGGCGTGGGTACATGCTCTGCGGCAAATGCCGAGGAATCCGCGGCGAGGGACCTTCGTGCCCCGTATGCGGAACGGGGCATTCAGGTTTCGAGACGCAAGTCGCTCGTTCACCGGACGGTCGGAATGTAACGGTCACCACAACAGCGATGGGCGCGGAAGGCCGCTACGAAGACTGGGTCTACCTGAGCATGATGGAGCGCGAATGGAAAAGGCCCCTGCTTGAGGCCGACCCGGCAGCGGGGACTTTCATGAATTCGGGCATGTCACCGAGAGCAACGATCGTCGTGCTTTTTTGGAGTTATTTCGAAACCCGCATTGAACGTCTTTTTCGGGCCGGTCTTGCGGAGGCACCCCAACGGCTTCTGGATGATGCGCTGCGCCGATACTCAGCAATAGGCGCGCGGTTGAACGATTTCTATCGAATCGCTTTCGACTCCACCTATCGCGAGGACCTGATCTCGGTCGGCCGTGCCGACATTTGGCCGCATCTGGCAACAATCCAGGAGCGCAGGAACGCTTTCGCCCATGGACAACCGGCGGCCATCAATGACGAGCTGGTGCAGAAGACGGTGGAGATGATGCGCGCCGAGCACGAGGCTTGGATCGCGGTTTTCAATAAACGCGCGGCACGGCCTTAGCTTGCGTAGGCTGTTTCGACGTCAGCATTCAACGGCAGGCAGGCACGGAGCACCGCGAGCGCATACTGTACCAGCACCTGGTCGCGGTCGCCCCCGGGAAGGAACTTCCCTCCGTGGAACAAATTATTCCTGACACGCCTTACCATCAAGAGCACTTGCTCCGCTCGCGGCGTGTTGGGGTCGGATGGAGCATCGCGCTATTCGACTGTCCCGTTGACCAGAACCTGCTTCTTGGGCGGTTGTTCAATCAAATATTTAGATGCAACCGCCAATTCAGCGCTGTTTTGTTGTGCGAAGGCGGTGTCGATTGTTCGAGCATAGCGATCCCACGCGGCGTCAACCTTATTCTTGTCCCCATCCGCGAAGCCGGCCGTTTTCAGGGCGAATTCGTAGCGGGCAAACGTCGCAAGGAATTCGCTAGCGAGCTGGCGGTCGACATTGAGACGGTCAAATGGCGAACCCATGTTCATGGCGTAGCTTAAAACATCTCGGCAAGGAGCGGCGGGTCCGCGCGGAGCGCTCGCGAATTGCGTTCGGCAGAAAGAGGCTCGGCAGGGGGGCGGCCACTTACCATAAAAACCACTTTGATGCCAGGTCAGGTTTCACAAATGCCAGATTTCTTTCAGCTTTGCCACAGTTTCGGCTTGATGCTTTGCGAAGATGGCCGGTGTCCATTTTTCTTCCTTCAAGACGCGCGACGTTATCTGAAACGGACTCCCGCCTGTCTTCTTCTGGTAGTATTTCTCCTTTTTCGTTGCGAACTCCCAGTTCAACGCCGCAGAATTCTGGCGTCGATTTAAGAGCGCCAAATTGCCGAGTTGATTGACCGATTGCTCCCGAACAGCTGCGTCCGGCCACCATTTCATCCATTCGCTGTTGGCGTCAGGAGTTTGAGGAAGTACGTGTTCGACGGTGATCGTATCGAAATCATAGGTCGCTTCGCCGGATGAGAGGGCCGCATCGAGGCGAAGCAAAACGAATGTGCGCTTTGGTGCTGGAGAGAGGTTGTAAATGTCCCCGGTGATCGCTGCGAGAGCGTTCGTTTTTTCCTCAGCCGACGTCAGCAAAGAAGGAACAACTGCCGACTTCGACTGGTCCTTGGCCATCTCTTCAAGGATCTTGCCATACCGCTCGATACGGTTGTTGATGTCGAATCGGTTTAGCCAAAGGATGGCGGCTAATCTTTCCAATTCCGCCAACTTGGCGACAATCACAGCCGGCTTGTCTGCATATTGGGTCAAAACACGCAAGCCGACCGGCATCCAATCCTGATCGCCAATGCGCAGCAGCCAGCGCAGGGACTGATTGGCTTGTTTCTCGAAGGAGGGGTCAGCACATTCAAAGTCCGCCTGAAGAATCACCTGCATTGCGTCGGCAAGCGGAAGCAGCTCGTGATCGATAAAAGCCCCCGGATTGGTCGTAGGGACAGAGGCTCGGAATCCCTCAAGTACGGTGGTTCGGAGTTTCTTCCGATCATGGATCATTCGGATGTGTGAAAAGAGGTCGGCGAACCGTTGAGTGCCGAGTTCCTCTTCGGCGTCTTCCCATTTCTGAACGTAGGCATCCTGGGTCGCCGTGGGAATCCGACCGATGATCTCGGATTTCAAAATGTCCGCAACGGTCAAGTCCAATCCACGGTCGTTGAGGACAGAGAAGATGCGAAACGCAGATTCAAGGCTCGCCGTGGAAACAACGACGAGATATGTGTGCTGGAGCAGAAACGCAGCTAACGAATCACGGCGGTCGGGGTCGAGCCCGGCTAATTCAGCCAGTAAGGCCTGTGCATTCTCAGCCAGATGCTTTTGGGGGTCGCTGAGTTTACCCGCAAGCAGACCGGATAATTGCGCGAGAGTGGGGTGACGTAAAAAGTTCGCCTCGAAAAACGCGTGGTCGCGTTCCCTTAACTGGAGACGGCAACGGTCTTGCGTCCCTACCAAGGGATCGCCCTGCTCCAGGACAAATTCACCAAAAGTAGCTTTCCGCTTGTTGTCCGTAAAAAGCGTGCGCAGAGCGGAGATGAGAAGGGCCAGAGTGGTGAGTCGCTGCTGGCCATCGATCACCTGCGCTTCTGGCTGGTTCTCCTGCTTGATAACGACAATACTGCCCAGGAAATAGGGAGCGACGCGATTCACATCCATGCCCACGTTGAAACCAGAGCTCGCGGCCAGGAGGTCACTCAATAGGGTTTTGGCTTGCTCCGTTCCCCAGCTATAAGGTCGCTGATATGCAGGGATGGAAAATGCGTAATCCCGATGAAAGACATCACGGACGGCCTTCTCTTTGGCGTCAATTTTTGGCATGGATTAGCCCCTTGGGAACCTCAGATCATCGCTTAGGTTAAAACATTTGTGGGCAAAGATGCGACCAGAATCGCGGTCGCGCCGTTTCGTAAACTGGTGCCGGGATAGGCAAGCTATGGCAGAGAGTACCGCGCCGGGCGCAGGGGCGGGCGCGCCCGACGCGTGTTGAAGCTCTGGTTCGGCCGGCGGAAGGGGCGCCCGATCCGCGCAAGGTGGGCATTAAAAACGGACGGGCGAGGGTTCCTCTTCTACGCGAAAGATAAAAACCCCGCTACGGAAGTTTCTTTCCGTCCCTTCCGGCGGGATTTTTATATCCAAGAGTTTTGAGGGCTAGCAGCAATGGCCGCAATGGTGCCAGGTTCCTCCGTTGCAAACACACCACTGGCAACAGCCGTCTGCCTGGAGTCTGTCGATCAGCTTCGGTTGTTTTGAGGTAAGTGTAATGAAAGAGCCTGTTTCCGTGTTTTGGACGTGTTCTTCGATCTCACCACTCTTGACGCCCTGATGAATGACCCGGCAAGTAGAATCCGCGTTCGAGGGCGAAAGGCCTTTGCTCTCATTCACCTTCTTGATTGCTGCTGAGTATTTATCAGCAGCGGCGTGAATCGAGTGGGCCTCTTTAGAAGTTGGTGCAGTGATCAGTACGGCAATTCCACCCGGAATATGCACAGGCTCTATCAGCCCGTTGTTGGCCGTAATTGCCTTCTGGAATTCCGCGGTGACTGGATATCTTGGACATGTAGTATCCAGCTTGGACTTTGCCCAGACGGACTGGTTTATCATAATTCCTAGTGCTAGTGCCAGTGCGAAGAATATAAGTCGGCGCATATTGCTCTCCATAAAAACGAATAAGAAACGCTGCACGAAATTCTTTGTGACTAGCTGTCGCAATGCCGCAGCAATCGAATTCTACGGTGAGACTGCTGCATTCGCAAGCCCGCTGCATTCATTGATATGCGGAGATAGACATGCCGCCTACGCTCGGATGCAGGCCTTCGCTACCGGTTTGCAAAGCTCAAGCACCCATACTCTGACCGACTGAGTTCGACGGTCGGTACCCATGCGATGGACCCGCTCCGGTAGGGCGTCACACCTTTGTGTGATAATATATCTTCTGGAAATTACTGGCGCCGCTCTTGGAATAAGTCTATACAAGTCCTCGAACTGCGACTCGCGTATTGCGACCGAGACCGTCTCACACAATGAGTCGCTCCGTTTTAGCAGCCCATCATCGCTTAGCTAAGCATTGCGCTCAGAACTTTCCTCTTCTCTAGTCTTTAGGACAAATTTCTTGTCGACGAAATCGAGCACCCAGTCCTTTTTACCGGAGATCAACATCTTATAGTTCGGACTCAGAGTGAGGTTACCCACGTTCATAAAATGCTCTTTGCGCATTTCGACCGAGAACTCGTCGAGCGAGGCGATTATAGGAGAAAGATATTCAGAAGACCAACGAGAGCGATAATACTCATCAATCTCTTGTTTTGTTCGCGCGTGAGCGGCCTTAGGAAATTTATCGACCAACATCACGATGGGATTCCTAATCCAAACCCTCCAACGCAACATTCTGCGGATGCGTCGTTCAGCTTTCTCGGTTATAGATAATGTGTACTCAGGGTAGGTCATGGCCACATATTGTTGTTGGGTCAGTGCAAGATCATCCTTGGACATGTAGGTGCCGCAAACCAGATCCATCCCTTCGCATACAGATATGTATCAAAAGGCTCTTTGTAGTCATCACATGTTTTAACTCCTGGGCAATGGTAATTGCATTTCGCATAAACCCACGGAGGAGAATCGGAGGGTTCAGTATAAGGTTCCTCACTAACATAAAAACATGGTCTACGCGGCCCATCTGGCTCGTCGCCACCATCATCGCCATTAGGTTGGTCATACAACCCGCGAGGGTCTGAATATCTGAGCGTGTTGTTGGCGGCATAAGCATACGGGTTCAATTCGGCAAGTGGCTGGTAGCTCACACTCGCAAGAACAGGATTGGATTGATGCAGCTCCATGTGGTCACCAACACTAACGGGGTCTGCAGTAATGTAGCGGCCAATCGCCGGATTATAGTACCTATTCCAGTTGTAGAACACTCCGGATTCAGAGTCATAATACTGACCCGGCATTCGCAGGTTGACCGTTTCGGTGCCCGAAGGCGTGCTGGTGCCGAAGGCGTCGTTATTCCAGCTCCAGACTTGGCTGCCGCTGGAATTCGTGCCAAAACGCGGCGTGCCGAGGTGGTCGGTGTGGAGGTAGGTGAGAACTTCCGGCGTACCCGCATCTATTTGTGCCAATGGTGCACTCTTCAAATAAACATACTCGCGGATAAAGTTGCCAGAGGTATCATATTCGCCATACAGCATTCCACCGGCTCCATAAACGTAGTAAGCGGTGCTGCTGGCAACCTTCTTGGCGCGCAGGCGGAACATATTGTAGGTGTAGGTGCCGACAGTCGTGCCGCCAACTTTAACGATCGACAGCTCGCCCTCTGCGTTCCAAGTATAGGTATTTACACCGTCGCCCGTAATATTGCCTGATGAGTCGTAGGAGTAGCTATTGCTGCCAACGGCGCTGATCTTGTTGCTCGTCGAGGGCACTGTCGTTGTCGTGGAACCCTTCGTCAGGCGATTGGACGTCGCGTCATAGGTATAGCTGACGGAAGTGCCGGGATTTTCTGTGTTAATGCGGTTGAGCGCATCGTAGCCGTAGGTCGTTGAGCCGGCCGTCTTGACGTTGCCGTTGCTGTCAGTCGTATAGGTCCAGTTGTAGATGCTGCCCGAGACTGTACGGTTCGTCGGGTTGTAGTCCTGGTCAAACGTCCCGGAGAAGGTCAGGCTATTTCCGTATGTCAGTGCGTTCATCGGCCCGAAGGGCAGATAAGTGATGCTGGAAGCAAGCGTCGTCGTCGTGCCGTTAACTTTCGCGCTGACGCCGCTGACATGTCCGTTCGCATCAAGCGTGTAGGTGGCAGTGCGGCCCGAGGGCAGCGTAAGCCCTGTGAGGTTGCCTGCAAGGTCGTAGCTATATGAAGTAGTGAAATTCAGCGTGCCGCGCGTGTCCTTCTGTTGCGTCATCCGGCCCAGCACGTCGTATTGATATGCTGTCGTCCCCGCCGCATCCGTCACGGAGCACAGATGACCTTTATAGGGCGTTCCGCAGCCGCTGCTGGAGTCATAGGTGAGGTTGACGTTCAGCGACGAGTCGGACGGATATGCGACTGAGGTGAGCCGGTTGAGCGCATCGTAGGTGTAGTTGGTCACGACACTGCGCGCATCAGTGCGTTGCGTGACGTTACCCTCTTTGTCGACCACATAATTGATCGTGCCCCGATCCGGGCTGACCTCCTGCGTTACATCGCCGAAGGCGTTGTAGGTATAGGTGGTCGAGTTGTTGCGCTGGTCCTTGACGGAATTGACGTCGCCCAAAGCGTCATAACCTGGCGTCGTCACGCCGCTGAGTGCGTTCGTGGCTGTCGCAATACGATTCAGCGCGTCGTAAGTATTGGTAGTGGGGTTTGTATTGGGATCGGTATAGCTGGTGAGGTTTGAGTTCGTGTCATAGGCATAGCTTGCCGTCTGGCTGGAGGCGCCAACGCTGGTCAGGAGACGCTCCAGCTCATCGAACGTCGTACTATGCGTATATGTTGTCGCGGGCGTGGTGTTTTTATAAACCACTTGCGTTCTGTTACCCGCATTGTCGAGCGTATAGGTCTCGGTGTTGCCAAGCGCATCGGTGATGCCGGTCAGTCGCCGTGCATTGTCGTAGCTGTACTGCACGTAAACGCTATTGGGGAACGTCACCTTGGTGATATTGCCGTCCGCGTCGTAGGTGAAGGTGGTGGTGGCGGCCAAAGCCGTGCCCACGGCCTGGACAGCGGTTTGCAAGCGCCCATTGGTGTCGTAGGTCAGGTCGGTTTCGGTGCCGTTGGGATCGGTGATCTTTGTCGGGCGGCCCGCGGAATCACGCGCGGTGATCGTTGTCACCTGGGAAAGCGCGTTCGTGACCGTCGTCAGGTCGAAGTTGGTGTCGTAAGCGAATGTCGTCGTCTCCGTCACGTCGGTGCGCGGGCCGGTGATGACATGGAGGCGGCCCAGTATCGTGTTGCCGCTGCCATCCGTTGAGTTCGAATAATAGCTGTAGCTCGTGACGCGCGTGGCGGAAGTGTTCGTGTCTGTGACGGTGACCGAAGTCAAGCGGCCGTAAGTGTCGTAAACATAGGCCGTGGTCTTGCCGGGCTGGGAAATGGTCGCCGGAAGATTCCAGGTCGCGTTATAGGTGATGTTGGTGATGCGCTGCTGGGAAGAAAGAGTGCCTTCTTTAATCTGCGTAACATTGCTGCGGCTATCGTACTGGTAGCGCGTGATATTGCCGTTCCAGTCCATCTTTCCGACCATGCGGCCCAGCGCGTCATAGTTGTAATACATGGAAGACGCGGGAGTGTGCGTGGTTGCCGCGCTGTCAACCTCGACAACCCGGCGCGGTGGCACCGGCGCCGTGGTGTCGGAGTTGATGAAGTAATTGGTGAAGT
>Ga0209060_10004505_pt1 | contig 10802 bp, 6 predicted proteins | sample Coa_R1_8_FD_187155 | JGI IMG/M metagenome (GOLD analysis project Ga0209060, IMG submission 187155) | Surface soil microbial communities from Centralia Pennsylvania, which are recovering from an underground coalmine fire - Coalmine... | ecosystem: Environmental > Terrestrial > Soil > Unclassified... | reverse complement strand
CGATCAGATTGCCCACCATTTCCTCGAGATCCTGCCGTTCGCCGCGAAACGCAAGATCGTGCGGACAATCCACGTCGATCATTATGCCGCGTCCAGCGTGAATGCGCGTGAGCACGCGCGCCAGATCGTCGACCACGGGCTTCACGCTGGTCCTGTTTCCGAGAACATCCACCGCGCCGGCCGCGCGCGCGCGCGACAGATAGTGATCGACCTGCCTGCGCATCACGGCGACCTGTTTCAGCACGGCGTCGGCAAGAGGACCCGGATGCCCCGACGCCTCACTCGCAAGTACACTAAGCGGCGTCTTCAGGTAGTGCGCAAGATTGGACACGTGCGTGCGCGCTCGGCCCACCACTTCGGCGCTGTGTTCGATCAGACTGTTAAGTTCGGACGCAAGTGGCGCGATTTCGGCGGGGAAACTTCCCTCAAGCCGGCGCGCCTGACCTTTGCGAATGCGCGCAAGGGCGCGGCTCACGCCATTGAGCGGCTGCAAACCGACTCGTACCTGTACAATGATCGCGGTTATCAGGCCGACGCCAAGTCCGGCCAGGGACCAGAACAGGATGCCGTTGAACTTCGCAATTTCATTCTCGACCTGCGTCATGTCGGCGGCGATGAGAAGCGAAAATGCGCGCGGCGCGGTCTTCTGCGCTTCTGCCGGCGCGGCAAACTCGATCCGGCGCGCGACGAAGCGCAGCCGCTGCCCGTCCGGCCCCTCGGCGTGGCCCCAGCTCAGACCATCGGACACCCTGGAGTCCGTGATTGGCCAGCGGCAACTCAGGCATCGCACTGCGGTGATCATTCCATCGTAGAGCGAACGGGAAATCTGACCGAAGTTGGTGAGCGGCCCCTTCGGACCTTCCGGCATGATCTGCCAGTACCAGCCGGAGTAGACGCGTTCGAAGCGCGGATCGTTGAAGCGGCCCTGGAGCGACAGCGCGCCTTCCGATGTCGGTTCGGCCGCCGCGATCATCTCGTCGAGATCGGATCGGAGACGCGAGTCGAAATCGGCCTCGACCGAAGAGCGGAACAAGCTCGAAAGCACATAACCACCCACGAGCAGACCCAGGAGCGTCCAGATCGCAGCAGCCGCGATCAGGCGGGCTGCAAGGGAATCAAACCTTGGGGCGGTCGGCAGTTTCAGTCGAGTCCGGAGTGTCGAGACAATACCCAAGTCCACGCACCGTCTGAATCAGGTCGGCATCGAGCTTCTTGCGCAGCCGCCCTACGAACACTTCGATCGTGTTCGAATCACGATCAAAATCCTGATCGTACAGATGTTCCACGAGTTCGGTGCGCGACACCACCCGCCCGCGATGATGCGCGAGGTAGGCGAGTAGCCGGTACTCGAGCGACGTAAGCTTGACAGGATTGCCGTCAAGAGTGACGCGCGATGAGCGGGTGTCGATGTGCAAGGGGCCGATCTCGATTTCCGACGTTGCAAAGCCGGCGGCGCGCCGGAGCAACGCGCGAACACGGGCGAGAAGTTCCTCCGTGTAAAAGGGTTTGGCCAGATAGTCGTCGGCCCCTGAGTCGAACCCGGCGACCTTGTCGCTCCAGCGGTCCCGCGCCGTGAGGATCAGGACCGGCATCTTGCGGCCGGCCTTGCGCCACTCCTGGAGGACGCGCACACCGTCCATCTTGGGCAGGCCAAGATCGAGGATAACCGCGTCATATGGCTCTGTGTCGCCCAAAAAATGCCCCTCCTCCCCGTCGTTGGCGGCGTCTACCACATACCCCGCGTCAACAAGCGAGCGCTTCAGGAGGCGCTGCAGGTCCTGATCGTCCTCGACGAGGAGAATTCGCATGGGTCCCCTTTGGTGCCTTGGTTCAGCGCCGGTGTCCGCCGAAGCCCCAACCTCCTGCGCGCCAGGCCCCGGGTCGCCAGCCACCGAACCGCCCCCGTACGCCGGGCGGACCGGCCGGGAGGCGATAATAGCGCAAACCGCTCGGCGGCATCATGAAACCCGGGTGATACCCGCGGTAGGGACCGATGACCCGGCCGGTGCGTGCGTCCGCGTCGAGCCAGATCACACGGCCTTCCGGTGTCAGCCATTTGATCCGATAGTGCCATCCGCCGGCGGGGTCGGGATACGGTCCTTCGGCGTCGAAGAAGCGGCCCGGCCTGCCGCTGCGAATGCCCGGCAGGATACGATCCAGCGGCTGAACACTGTAGCCATAAGGTACAGGGTGACGTTCCTGCGCTGAAGCGGGCGTTCCGAACGCCAGCAGCGCGAGCAGAAGGCCAAGATAGGCACGCCGCAACATCGAATTTGCCTAACACTTTCGCAATGAACCGCGGATGAACGGGAACCGCCTTGAAACAATTGCGTACTTCACTCCAATCGCGTCGGACGCGAGGCTCCAAGCCTATGGCTCAGGCGTTACCTGAAATTGACGTTACCTGAATTTAGGCAGGCGCTCTCGAGCAATGCGCGCGCAAATCCGTCGTCTCTTTTCCGCAAATAGCGGACCTGCGCCTGCCGCCGCGGCGTCTGCGGCTCTGGATTATAGCCTGCACGATAACGACCTTGGCGGTGCGGGTCTTGAAACTGCCGTAAAGTTTCGCAAGGAACCGGATGCACCATGACGGGCAAGGGCATTTTGAAGAAATTGCAGGCGGTCAGACTCTACGCAAAAAAGCCGGAGCCCGGCCTGCTTCGCGTAGCCAGCATTACGATAGCCATTGTCGCGATTCCGATTACGCTGATCTGGCTCTTGCCCGTATTCCTCGTCTGGTCGGCGCCCGAGATCGATACATCGCAAGATCTGTATTCGATGAATCGACCGGTAGCGTTCACCTTTCTCGATTCTCAGGGACAGGTTGCGGGACATCGCGGCGCCATTGTCGGCGAGCGGCTGCACCTTGACGAGATGCCGCCTTATCTTCCGGCTGCCTTCATCGCCATGGAGGACCGCACCTTTTATCAAAACGAAGGGATTGATGTGCGCGGACTGCTGCGCGCCATGTGGATGAATTTTCGCGCTGGTCACGTCGTCGCCGGCGGTTCGACCATCACGCAACAGACCGCAAAAATTGTATTTCTGTCGCCCAAGCGCACCTTCACCCGCAAATACGAGGAACTGATCGATGCGGCGGCACTCCAGAAGTCGCTAAACAAGGCGCAGATCCTCGAGCTCTATCTCAACCGCATCTATCTCGGTTCGGGGGCGTACGGGGTCGATGGTGCGGCGCACGTTTATTTTGGCAAGTCGGCGCGCGATCTTACGCTCCCCGAGGCGGCGATGCTGGCGACGCTCACGCGCGCGCCGTCGGCGTTTTCCCCAAGGCGGGATCTCGCTGCCGCGCAGGCCCGGGCCGACCAGGTGCTCCATGCAATGGTGCAGACACACTCCATCACGAGAGCGCAGGCGGCGGACGCGATCGCACACCCGGCGGTGATTACCGATCGTACGCTTGTTGATGCGCGCAATTTCTTTCTCGATACCGCCGGTGAAGAGGCTCTGCGGCTGATCGAAGCGAATGGCGCACAGCACAGCGCCGACCTCATTGTGCACACCACGCTCAACCCCGTTATCGAGGACGCGGCCCGCCACGCGTTGGCCCGCACGCTCAACACCAAGGGCCGGCATGCGCGCGCGCATGAAGGTGCAATCGTGGTCTTAAACAGTGTTGGCGCCGTTTCGGCGCTGATCGGCGGGCGCGACTATGATTCCAGCGCGTTCAACCGCGCAACGCAGGCAAAACGGCAGCCCGGCTCGGCGTTCAAACCGTTCGTCTATCTCGCCGCTCTTGAGAACGGCATGAGCCCTTGGGATACGCGTGATGATGAGCCGGTCAACATCAATGGGTGGTCTCCCACCAATTACAATGGCCAAAGCTATGGCACCGTTACGCTCGCGAGCGCCCTGGCCCATTCGATCAATACGGTGACGGCGGGCGTTGCGCAGGATGTCGGCATCGACAAGGTAATCGATGCGGCGCATCGCTGTGGCATCTCTTCTCCCCTGCAGGCCAATCCTTCGCTCGCCCTCGGTACATCGGATGTGACTCCCCTGGAACTGACGGCGGCCTATGCAACATTCGCCTCGGGTGGATTGCGCGTGACTCCCTATTTTGTCACTTCAGTAGAAGACAATGCACACCACCTGCTCTACCAGCGCCAACCAGCTTCGGAGCCACGCGTGATCGCCACGAATGTCGATCGCGACCTGACGATGATGCTCTATGGCGTCATCACACAGGGAACGGGGCGTTCTGCCGCCCTTCCGGGACGCGAAGCCGCGGGAAAGACCGGCACCACCCAGGACTATCGCGATGCCTGGTTTGTCGGGTTCACGCCCGACTACGTGACTGGTGTTTGGGTCGGGAACGACAACAACGCACCCATGCGCAACGTGACCGGTGGCACGCTCCCCGCGGCGATTTGGAAAGATGTCATGGTAGTGGCCGAGAACGGCCTTCCCCCCAAAGCCCTCGATATGTCGTCGTCCGAGCCGCCCGTCGATACCGAGACCGAGACTGCAAGCACGGACGAGACTGCGCAAACCCCGGATTCCTCCGCGGCTGTCGACGACGAAGCGGGTCCGCCCGATGCCGCCCGATCGGCTTCGGCGCCTGCCCAGAATCTCAAATCCGACCATCGCTCGTTTTGGGACTGGCTGACCGGCGGCGGCGACGACACGACGCAACAGCCAAATCGCGAAACGCAGAATGAGGCTCCGCCGCCGAATCGCCAGATCGACAACGAGCCTCCGCCGCCACATGACGAGGATAGCGCCGAACCGCAGCAACGGGTCGAGCGATACCCACCGCGCGTTGTTGCCGGACCGCCACCCGAGCGAGCCGCACCCGATGCGGGGCCTCCGTCGGACGAACGCGCGGACGAGCCCCCGGTCGGCGAGCCCGACGATGAGGCCGGTCCGCCGGTGCGCGATCCCGATGCCGGTGAGCCGCCGGTCCGCGATCCTGATTCCCCACCACCGGCGCGCGATCCCGATTCCCCACCTCCCGTGGTTCACCACCGACATTTGCCGCCGCCCCCACCACCTCCTCCTCCGCCGCCAGACGACGACAACGACGGGAACTAGCGGTCGTCAGTTGGCCCGTACAGGATTTTCCTGCGCAGGCGAACAGCAAGTAAGCCGATAGCTGGTTTCCGGCGATTTGCCTGCGGGTTTGCTTTGATTTCCGGTTGCAGGCGATTACTGTCGCGGAATGGACGTTGTCCACCCAATCGACGTTGCGGACTGGGAAGATAGCGTATCTCCCCGTCTGCAGCGGGAATGCGTCGATGCCCTCGAACGCGGCTGGGTGCTGTTCTTTCCGCAGCTCGCCTTTGCGCTGCTGGAAGATGAGCGGGTTCTGCTGACGCCAGACGTTTCGGACGGTCGGGCCAAGAATGTCAGCCTGAAACCGGGGGGCGAACTCCGCGGTACATCCTGTATCGGGGAGAGGGCGGCGCTCTTGAAGACGATGATCGAGCGTTACGCCCAAACGGTAGCACGCTTCTTGTCAATTCTCATTCCGCCTTATGCAGCGCATCTGCAACGCGCTTCCACCAGTTACCGTCCGGTCGAAATCGCCGGCCGCCCGGCTTCGGCCATCTACGACGACACGCGCCTGCACGTCGATGCGTTTCCTTCCCGACCGATGCGCGAGCGCCGCATCCTGCGCGTATTCTCGAATGTCAACCCGGCGGGCGCGCCGCGCGTTTGGCACGTCGGTGAAGATTTCGAAAGCATGGCGCGCAAATTCCTGCCAAACGCACGCGAGGGTTCGCGCGTCTGGGCTCACATGCTGGGCGCCGTCGGCATCACGAAAGGTGTACGTTCCCGCTACGACGAGTTGATGCTGGCGCTCCACGACGGCTCCAAACGCGACGAGGCCTACCAGCGCGATTCTGCACAGTCGGAGTTTGCCTTTCCGTCCGGTTCGACATGGATTTGCTACACCGACCAGGTGATGCATGCCGCCCTCGCCGGACAATACGTCCTCGAGCAGACTTTTCACATCGAAGTCGGGGCGATGGTAACGCCGGAGCGCGCGCCGCTGCGCGTCCTCGAACGCTTGCGGGGATACGCGCTGGTGTGACCGGGCTGCGCACGTTCCAAGGTCGTGTTCAAATCATCGTGCGGCTCGTCGGGGGAGCCGCGCGGTTGACCTTGGATGGGTCGCAAACTACCTCTCGCTGGCACCTGCGCCATTTGATCCCGGAACCTGTGTGACAGCTTCCTTCCTTTCGAGACCAATGCGACGCATCGGCTACGCTGCCTGCTCGATTCTGCTCGCGGCAATAGCCGGCTGCAACCGTGGCACGCCGCAGGGTTACGCCAATCGCACCCCGAATGTAGGCGTGGTCGTCATCCGGTATCAGTCGGCGCTGCTCACCACGGAGCTTGGCGGACGCACCAGCCCCTATCGCGAGGCCGACGTACGGCCCCAGGTCAATGGCATTGTGACGACGCAACTGTTTGAACAGGGGTCAATGGTTCGCGCAGGGCAACCCCTGTACCAGATCGACCCCGCGCCCTATCGCGCGGCGGTCGACAGCGCTAAAGGCGCGCTCGCAAACGCCCAGGCGATAGTTACTACGGCCAGAGCAAAAGCCCAGCGCTACGCCATGCTGCTCAAACAGAACGCGATTGCGCCACAGGAATATGACGATGCGCAGGCCGCCTGGAAGCAGGCCGAAGCAAGCGTGGAACAGAACGCCGCGGCGCTCGAAAGCGCAAAGATCAATCTCGGTTATACGACGATCACAGCCCCGATTGCCGGCCACATCGGCCGTTCGCTCGTTACGGTCGGCGCCCTAGTCACTGCTGACCAGACGACTGCGCTTGCCACCATAGATGCGCTGGATCCCATCTACGTGGACATCAACCAGTCCGCCGTCGAGCTTCTCGCGCTCAAGAAAGCGATGGCGTCCGGCCAACTCACCGGTAATACACGTGAAACAGCGCGCGTTTCGTTGACGCTCGATGACGGCTCAGCCTATTCGCGCTCCGGCACGCTCAAATTCTCGGAAGCAACCGTCGATCCCAACACTGGCGCGGTGGTGCTGCGTGCGGTGTTTCCAAATCCGGACGGCATGCTGCTCCCGGGCATGTACGTGCGCGCGCGCATTGTGGAGGGCGTCGACCGGCGCGCGATTCTCGCGCCACAACAGGGCGTTGGCCGCGACGAGAAGGGCAATCCGACCGCGCTCATCGTCGACGCAAACGGTATCGCGCGCCCGAGAGTTCTGCAGGCGTCACGCGCCATCGACGGTTTCTGGCTGGTCACAGCCGGGCTTTCGCCAGGCGACAGGCTGATTGTGGACGGGTTGCAGAATGCGCGGCCGGGACAGGCCGTACACGCGGTCCAGTCGTCGATACCCACCGCGCCACCACCGGACGGCACCTGAGAACGACGCCGGATGTCGCGATTCTTCATCGACCGTCCGGTGTTCGCATGGGTGATCGCGATTGCGATCATGCTGGCCGGCGCGCTGTCCATCATCGTGCTGCCGGTCGAGCAGTACCCGACCATTGCACCGCCGTCGGTGAACATCAGTGCCTTCTATCCAGGCGCTTCCGCGCAGGCACTGCAGAACTCGGTAACGCAGGTCATCGAACAGCAACTCACCGGACTCGACAACCTCCTCTATTTCTCCTCCTCAAGCAGCGCAAATGGCGGGGTTGGAATTAACGCCACCTTTGCGCCCGGGACCAATCCAGACATCGCGCAGGTGCAGGTCCAGAACAAACTGCAGCAGGCCATTTCCTTGCTGCCGCCCGAAGTCGTGCAGGAAGGTATCAGCGTCGCCAAATCGCAGTCGCGCTTTCTCCTGATCCTCGCGCTGTACGATACGACCGGCCGGTATTCCGACCGCGATCTTGCGGACTACCTGACAAGCCGGCTTCATGATCCGCTCGCGCGCGTGCCGGGTGTCGGCGATGTGCTTGTGTTCGGTGCGCCTTACGCGATGCGTATCTGGCTCAACCCGTACAAACTTGCGACCTATGGGTTGATGCCGTCCGACGTGAGCAAGGCCGTCCAGACGCAGAACGTGCAGGTTACCGCGGGCGAACTGGGCGCCCAGCCCGTGGTGTCCGGACAAGAGCTCGATGCAACGGTCACCGCACAATCGCAGTTGCAAACGGCCGACCAGTTCCGCGACATCATCCTCAAGGGCAGCACAGGGGGGGCGGTGGTGCGCCTCGGCGACGTCGCGCGTGTCGAACTCGGCGCGCAGAGCTACGGCTCGATTAGCCGCTTCAACGGGCATCCTGCGTCGGGTCTCGCCATTCGCCCGGTTCCCGGCGCGAACGCGCTCAAGACCGCTGACGCCGTACGGGCAGAAGCGGACATTCTCGCGAAGAACCTGCCGCCAGGCCTCAAGCTCGATTACGTCGTCGACAACACGAAATTCATCCGGCTTTCCATCCGCGACGTCATCAAAACCCTGATCCAGGCGATTGCGCTGGTTATTCTGGTGATGTTCGTGTTCCTGCAAAGCTGGCGGACCACACTCATTCCGGCGATCGCCGTTCCGGTGGTGCTGCTTGGCACATTTGGCGTTCTCAATGCGGCCGGCTATTCGATCAACACGCTTACCCTGTTCGCATTGGTGCTCGCGATCGGACTGCTCGTGGACGACGCCATCGTCGTGGTGGAGAACGTCGAGCGCATTGTCCGCACCGAAGGTCTCGACCCGCGTGAAGCGACGCGAAAATCCATGGACGAAATCACCGGCGCGCTGGTCGGCATCGCGCTCGTACTTTCCGCGGTGTTCCTGCCGATGGCATTTTTCGGCGGCTCGACCGGTGTCATCTACCGCCAGTTCTCCATCACCATCATTTCCGCGATGGCGCTCTCGATCCTCGTAGCCCTAATCCTGACGCCGGCACTATGCGCTTCGCTGTTGAAGCCGCATTCCGAAGAGAAACTGCCGCTCGGACGCCGGTTCTTCGGTGGTTTCAACACGCGCTTTGAATCTTTCGTTCGCTGGTACCATGGCGCACTGGAGAAAATCTTCGGGCACGCGCGGCCGGCACTGATCGGTTACGCGATCATCATCGGTATCATGGCGGTGCTGTTTCTGCGTCTTCCGACGAGCTTCCTGCCGGAGGAGGACCAAGGCGTGGTTATCGCCCAGGCCATTCTGCCCCCCGGAGCGGTGGAATCGCGAACGCTCGCTGTTCTGAAGACGATGGAAAATTATTTTCTGGTCGACGAGAAGAAAAACGTCGACAGCATCTTCACTGTCGCCGGGTTCAGCTTTTCCGGGCAGGGCCAGAATACCGGCATTGGCTTCGTGCATCTGAAGAGCTGGGACGTGCGCAAAGGCGAACAAAATCACGCGCCTGCAATTGCGGCGCGCGTCACGCAAGCGCTTTCGCGCGTGCGCGATGCGCAGGTGTTCGCGCTGGTTCTGCCTGCGGTACCCGAACTCGGCATCACGTCCGGTTTCGATCTTCAGCTCGAGGATCGCGGCAATCTCGGACATGAAGGACTGGTCGCCGCGCAGAACAAACTGCTCCAGCTTGCGGCCAACGATCCTGTCCTTACCGCTGTTCGTCCAAGCGGCCTGCAGGACACGCCGCAGTTGCATATCGATATCGACGAAGCCAAAGCCAACGCGCTCGGCCTGTCGATTTCCGACATCAACGATACGCTGAGCGCGGCCTGGGGCCCGAACTTCATCAACCAGTTTGTCGATCGCGGGCGCATCAAGCAGGTGTACATGGAAGGCGATGCGCCGTTCCGCATGAGACCCGAAGATCTCGACCGCTGGTATGTACGCGCGCAGAACGGAGAAATGGCGCCCTTCTCTTCCTTCGCCACGTACAAGTGGATCTTGGGACCGTCGGAACTTGATCGCTACAATGGCGTTCCTGCGCTCGAAATTCAGGGCCAGGCCGCGCCGGGCAAGAGTTCGGGCACTGCCATGCGCGAAATGGCGAAGCTGGTTGGCCAGCTGCCGCGTGACGTGGGTTACGACTGGACAGGGCTTTCCTATCAGGAACTGCTCTCGGGCGCGCAGGCGCCCGCCCTCTACGCAATTTCGATTCTCGTCGTTTTCCTCTGTCTCGCTGCGCTTTACGAGAGTTGGTCCATCCCGCTCTCTGTGCTGCTCGTGATTCCTTTGGGCATTGTCGGTGCCGTGCTCGCCGCAACGCTGCGTGGTTTTTATAACGACATCTATTTCCAGGTCGGGCTGCTCGCGACGATCGGCCTCTCGGCCAAGAATGCGATTCTGATCGTCGAATTCGCGGCCACAGGGGAATATGCGGGCCGCTCTATCCGGGACGCTGCGTTGCATGCGGCCCAAATCAGGCTACGTCCCATTCTCATGACGTCGCTCGCGTTTGTCGCCGGCGTGATGCCCCTTGCCATTTCCTCGGGCGCGGGGGCCGCCAGCCAGAACGACATCGGTACAGGCGTGATCGGCGGGATGATCTCGGCTACGGTACTCGCCATCTTTTTCGTACCGCTGTTCTTCATTCTCGTCCGCGGTTTCGTTGCGCGCCGAAGCGGAAAACATGCTTAACGCGAAGATATCCGCTGCGGACGGATCGTTTCGCGTAATGGTTGTCCGCAAGAAATACTCAAGAGTGTATCAAATGATGAATTTTCCTTCCGGGCGCGAAATTCGTTGACGGCGGGACGAAACTATTCTTAACGTCACGCGTTGCGGGGCGCGATTTCGCGAGCGCCGCAGCATTTTTCGAAGGAAATTCTTCACGAAGCAGAAAGGGCGCGCGCTTACAGGATTGGCGCGAACATGGCGGCATGGCGCACCGCCAGCACGTTGAAGCTGGGCGTAGCCCTCTCGGGGGCGGAACGAAGGGACAGT
>Ga0209060_10004501_pt1 | contig 10806 bp, 7 predicted proteins | sample Coa_R1_8_FD_187155 | JGI IMG/M metagenome (GOLD analysis project Ga0209060, IMG submission 187155) | Surface soil microbial communities from Centralia Pennsylvania, which are recovering from an underground coalmine fire - Coalmine... | ecosystem: Environmental > Terrestrial > Soil > Unclassified... | reverse complement strand
ATAAGTACGAGATGCGTTTGGCGATCGAGGAGGCCAGTGAGAAGGAGATCCTCCTTCGCCACTCGGCGGAACGGTTTGAGAACCTCTTCGCCCGCCTTCCTGTCTCCTGCATGACCCTCGATAACGACGGCCGGGTCATGGAGTGGAATGCCATGAGCGAGGCCCTCTACGGGTTTACGGCCGCCGAGGCGATGTTCAAGAGGATCATCGACTTGGTGGTACCCAAGGAGCACAGGGCGCTGGCGCGCAAGAAATTCGCCGAGACGATTAAGAATGGCGGCCAATACGACCCCGCCGAGTGGCAGGTCCAACGAAAGGATCGGACTCCTATCTGGGTGCTCTCCACCGGGTTCCCGTTGCACGGCCCGAACGGCGAGTTGGTCGGCGTGATTAGCACGAACGTCGACATCACGGCACGGAAGAAGGCCGAGGCCCTGTTGCTGGAAAGCAATGTGCTCATCGAGGGTCAACGGCTCGAGCTCGAGATCGCGAATACCCGACTCGAGACGCTTGCCTTCACCGACGGACTCACCGGGCTTCACAACCACCGGGCGTTTCAGGACTCACTGCTGCGTAGCTATGTGGTGGCACGCCGCTACCAGCAGGAACTCTCGCTGATCCTCCTCGACGTCGATCGTTTCAAGGCCTACAACGACGCTTTTGGCCATCTCCAAGGGGACGCGGTACTTCGGCAGGTCGCGTCGATTCTCAAGTCGACGGCCCGTGAGAGCGACTTCGTCGGACGGTACGGTGGCGAAGAGTTCGCGGTGGTGCTTCCGAACACGGACTCCGTCGGCGCCGCCGAAGTTGCCGAGCGATTGCGTCGCTCTATCTCCGAAGCGTCATGGCCGAACCGAGAGGTAACGGCGAGCTTCGGAGTCGCCACGCTCACTCTCACGACGGTGGACACCGCCGACCTGATCCGACGGGCGGACGAGGCCCTCTACGCATCCAAGGCCAACGGCCGAGACTGCGTGACCGCATACGCGGAAACCAAGCAACCGGCGTAGGGTTGAACGCTGGGGGTCGCTGGGGCGACGTGGGAACGGGGAGCCAGCCGACAACACCCGCCGACTTCTCGTATCCCTTTTGAAGTGGCCCGCTATCTCATAGACCTCGGGGCCGAGTCCGCCCTCTGGAAGGCGGCGATGGAGCTGTACCACGACGACAAAGTGGTCGCGGCCTACGACCTTGTCAAGTCGGACGCGGCCGCATTTCGTGGAAGCGCGCTCGGCGCGTTCCGATTCATCGAAGGCGAGGCCCGCACCCGCAAGGCCTCCGACCGGACCAAGCTCAGTCCTACCCTCGAGTTGGAGTGGGTGCCCGGTGAGGTCCCCCACCATGCTCAGGTTGGCGAGGTTATCCTTCACGCGACCGAAACCGTCTCCCGCCGGCTCCAGTGGGACCATCGCGAATCGGTCCTCGCGACGATCCTCGTCGGCGAAGCGGATGCCGATTGGCACGAGGCTCGCTACGGCTATTGCACCGACAAAACCCCGTACGACAAGATCTGCCTCCCCCAGGCGAGCACCCACGATCCCCGTGAACTATGGCGCGTCGCCGCCCATGAGTTTGCGCATGTTGTCGTGTTGAACACCGCCAAAGGCCAGGCGCCGCACTGGCTTGACGAAGGGATCGCGTGCTTCATGGAGGGGCGAAGCGCGGAGCTCGCCGCCCAGCGGCTTCGGGAGGCGGGACGGTGGCGGACACCGCTTCAGATGGGCGGCGCCTTCGGTGCCGACCGGCGCGACACGGCGAACATGGGCGGCGTTCGCGCCGCCTACGACCAAGCGACCGTACTCGTGGCCCACTTGCATTCAAAAGGAGGCGACGAGGGCCTCGTCAGTCTCCTGAAGGCCTTCACCGAGCACTCCCGATGGACGGATCTTGTGACCGCCATCGCCAACCGCGATCCTGCCGACGTCGCCCTCCAGCAGGCCTTCGAGCTTGGAATCGAGGAGCTCTTCGCCGCCGCGAAGCCGTAAAACTCCGAACTCGGCAAGTCCATACTTTTCAGGACATGCAACCGGCGACTGGCGCAAGTAGGCTTGTCGTGTAATTATTTGGTTGCATGGTCAACGCTCGCGAAGCACTCGCTCAGAGAGCCCCGAACTTTCTCAATAGTCGCGTTGCCCAGCAGGAGATTCACCCATGAATACGAAGTTTGTTCCTCTCGTCGTAACCGCGCTCATGGGCGTAGCCGCAACCGGTGGCACCCACATCGCCCGGTATGGTGGCAGCGCCGAAGTTGTCGGCTTGGTCAAGAGCGGCGGCAAGGGCGTTGCCCAAGCGGTCGTCAGCATCCAGGATGTTCCCGGCTCGTACCACGCGTCCGGCAGCCCGGTAAAGATGGACCAGCGCGACAAGGAGTTCCTTCCCCACGTGTTGGCGATCATGAAGGGCACCACGGTTCGGTTCGATAATTCGGACCCGTACTTCCACAACGTCTTCTCCAGTTCCCACGTGCAAACGTTTAACGTAAGCCAGGAGAAGAGAGGCGATTCCAGCGATATCAAGTTCGATCATGCCGGAATCATCCCGATCAAGTGCCACATCCACGCGAACATGAAGGCCTACATCATCGTGCTAGCCAACCCGTTTTTCTCAAAGACGAGTTCGACCGGTTTGTTCCGAATCGAGGGCGTTCCGGCCGGCACCTACACGCTGAAGGTATGGTCTGAGGCGGGTTCAACCACGCAGCAGATCACCGTCCCGGCGTCGGGCCAAGCCAAGACGATCGTCAACTTGTGATTTAACGCCCGGCGCCCAAAGGCGAATGTGGGCTTCTGGAAAGGAGAGCAAAGGGAAGCGAGGAATGCCATGAAACTTATCCGTCTCTTTCAAGCCGCAACGGTTGCGCTGGGAGTTGCCCTCGTCGGCATTCCTCGCACCGCCCAAGCCATTCCCTACTTCGCGCGCAAGTATAAAACGACTTGCGCGCGATGCCATGTGGGGTTCCCGAAGTTGAATGTCTTCGGCAAAAACTTCCAGTTGCACGGCTATCAGCAGCCGGGTGACAAGAACGTCGGCAAGATCGTGATGAAGGAGGATCCAAACTTCTCACTGCCCGAGCAGCCGCCGATCGCGATCCTCATTGAGAACCAGATGGCGCTCGACAAGTGGGCGGGCACGAACAGCCCGATCATGTTCAACAGCCCGTTCGTCTTCCACATCTTTGCGGCTGACTCGCTGGCCCAGGACATCGGAATCTTCGCCGAGCTGGCAACGTCCGGCGGCGTGACCGATGTCGGAAAGATCTCGCTGAGCCTCAACAACTTGGCGAACCAGCCCGTCAATCTGCAGATCGGCAACCTGGACGTGCTCGAGCACGGCGTGACGGAGCACGACCTCTTCACTCGCTCCGGCTATGCCGCGCAGGACATCAGTCTCGGCGGCTACCAGCTTTCAACGCAACATGAAGGTGTGCGGCTGTTCGGAACGATTGGATCGGATATCACGCCTGCCCTCATGCACGGAAAGCCGGGAGACGCGAGTCCGACTCCGCCCGAGCAGGCCTCGCTTCTCCATGGACCGTCGGCAGCCCTTCCGGGCCTTCAAAAGAAGAAGGTCGAGGGGGATGAGGACTCCGCTTCGGCCGATCCGTTCGACAGCATGAAGGGCTTCCTTTGGGAGGTCGGCCTCTTCAACAGCAACAGCCAGGGCGCCGGGAACGGCAACGGTACCGCGCTCAACGCCCAGGACGTCTCCGGGCGGTTGAACGCCTACTTTAACGGCGATTGCTTCGTCGGGGTTGCGGCATATCATGGCCGAACGATGGTTCCGGTTACGGACCCGAATACGAACTTGACGAGCTTCTTCGGCAACACCTATACGATGGGCGGCGCCGATTTCAGCCTTAAGTTCGGAAAGCCGTTCGAAAAGACGAAAGGTCTGATGCAAAAGCCCTTCGAGCTTTGCGGAAGCTTCCTGAGCGGGACGGCCGATAGCCCGAACGGCGACGGTATGAAAGTCAACTGGAACGGCTACTTCCTGGAGGGCGATTACGTGCTCGGCCAAAAGAGTCTGGTCTATCTACGATACGACCAGATCAACTCTTCGAGCATGCCGTCGCTCGAACTGCAGCACCTAACCGGAAACTACACCTACTATCTCAGAACCAACTTCTTCGTGGGCCTCGAGTACACGCAGGACCTGAAGAACACAAAGAACAACGCCCTGGGAATCGTATTCGACTTCGCCTACTAAGGCGGGCGAGGAAGAGATGAGCGCTTCGAGGCTGACGGCCAAAGTAATCGACGCAGGCTGGCTACGGCGGAACGTAAACTGCCGGGCCGCCTGCCCGGTCCACACGAACGCCCAAGGCTACATCGAAGCGATCGCGAAAGGGGACTTTGATTCGGCATACAAGCTCGCTCGTATGCCGAATCCTTTTGTCAATATCTGCGCCCGGATTTGCGGGCACCCATGCGAAGCAGCATGCCGGCGGGGCGTCCACGATCAGCCGATATCGATCCGGGCGCTCAAGCGCGCCGCCGCCGACTTCGCCTCAACAGGCATGCGTTCCGGTGGCGCCCTCCCCAGGCTGGCCAAGCAGCACAAGAAGGTCGCTGTGATCGGGGGAGGACCGAGCGGCATCACCGCCGCGCACGACCTCACCCTCCTAGGCTACGACGTTTCTCTCTATGAGGCTTCGGGGCAGCTCGGCGGGATGCTCAGGCGCGGTGTTCCGGAGTACCGGCTTCCCCGGGACGTGCTGGACGCGGAAATCGAGTCGCTGATCTCCGTGGGCATCGAAGTCCATACCAACTCGCCGATCGGCGAAAAAATGAAGTTCGCGGAACTCCGCAAGCGCTTCGCCGCCATCTTCCTGGCCGTCGGCGCGCAGAAGGGCCGTGACCTAAGAATCGAGGGCGTCGACGCGGACGGCGTCATCAACGGCATCGACTTCCTGCTCAACGTCAACCTTGGCTACAAGGTCCCCGTCGGTCACCGGGTCGTGGTCATCGGCGGAGGCAATGTCGCCGTCGACGTCGCCCGAACCGCCGCACGCGAGGCGGGCATCATCGTCCCTGAGGACGACCGGAGCCACGATCCCGCCATCGACGTCGCGCGCTCCGCCGTACGTGCCGGTGCGTCCGAGGTCCACATGGTCTGCCTCGAGTCCTACGACGAGATGCCGGCCCACGAAGACGAGGTCCAGGAAACGCTGCGCGAGGGCGTCGTCCTCCATAACAGCTTGGGTCCGCGCCGCGTGATAGCCACCGAGGGCCGGTGCTCCGGCCTCGAGACCGTCAAATGCACTTCCGTGTTCGACGACACCGGCCGCTTCAATCCCAAATTCGCGGAAGGCACCGAATCCGTGCTGCCCTGCGACACGATCTTGATCGCCGTCGGCCAACAGCCCGATCTCGGATTCCTCACCGGCGAGGTCGAGCTCGACATGACGCCGGGCGGCTTCGTCAAGGCGATTCCCGATACGATGGCGACGAACGTCCCCGGTCTCTACGTTGGCGGCGACTTGGCGTTCGGCGCCCGAACCGCCATCGAAGGGATCGCCGACGGGCGCCGCGCTGCCCGCGCGATCCACAAGTTCCTTTCTGGGAGCGAAGTGCCGGCCGAGGAGCTGCCGCGTCCCCGCCTGACCCCGATCCCGATGCACTCGATGCCGGCCGGCTACGATCGCACGCCGCGGCAAGAGGTCCCGACGATCCCCGTCGACCGGCGAACCGGTGTTACCGAGGTGGAGGAGGGCTTCACGCGTGAGGCGGCAATGCTGGAAGCTTCCCGCTGCCTCACGTGCAATCGGGCCCCGATGGTGGACTGGAACAAGTGTGTGCTCTGCGGCGGGTGCGTCGATATTTGCCCCTTCCAATGTCTAAAGATCGTGCCCGTATCGGACATCGAGCCCGATGAGAAGGTAGGCGAATTGGCAGGGTTGCACCACGGCATCACGTTTGAGGAGATGGCCGATCCCGGCCCGCACGGCGAGCCTCAGTGGTTCGTGATGCTCAAGGACGAAGAGAAGTGCACGCGCTGCGCCCTGTGCGTCGAGCGCTGCCCGGTGGATGCCATGTGGATGGCGAAGTACGAGGAGGTTGGGTATGCAGGGGTCTGAGTTGAACCGCGACGAAATCCAGTCGCGCCGGTTCTTTATCGCCGGATTGGTAACGTTTTTCACGTCGTTTGCGCTTGTCGTTCTCGGCGCGCTGCGGTTCGTAGTCCCAAACGTCCAGTACGGCAAATCATTGCGCTTCAAGGTCGGCATGCCCTCCGATTTTCCGGATAAGGCGGCCACGTATGTCTCCGATCAGCAGATCTTTATCGTGCGTGACGGGAACAGCTATCTCGCCCTATCCGCCACCTGCACCCACCTCGGGTGTGCGGTCCGGCCGGACGATGCCTCACCCGGGTTCTTCTGCCCGTGCCACGGTAGCCGCTTTGGCTCCGACGGCACCAATATCGCGGGTCCCGCCCCGAAGCCGCTCGAGGTCTACGAAGTCTCACTGGGGAACGGTGGCGAGCTCATCGTCGACAAGCGTGTTCGCACCTCGCGGAAGGACCGGTTCCGGACATGATCGAGAACCCTCCAGGCTTCGAACGAAGCGTTTTGCGAAGGCTCGGCGGCGCTTTCAACGCAACCTCGACGGGGCAATTCTTGGCAACCATCCCTGGAGCTGGAAAGCTGTTCGCCGGATTCCGTGGCGGGTTCTGGAGGGCGCTGGCAAAGGATGTTGCCCACTCGGGGCCGTGGCGCTCCGCGTTCAAGCATCCATTACCTCAGACGCCGAAGGAGCAATCCGAGATCGCGATCACCAGCTTCTGGATGCACCTGCATCCGGCGACGGTGAGCCGGAAGTCGCTCAAATTTAGCGTGACGTACGGACTTGGCGGCCTTTCCGCCGGCCTCTTCGCCATGCTCCTCATCACCGGCATCATGTTGATGTTCTACTACGTGCCCGCCACCGACCACGCCTACAAGGACATGGTCGATCTTCAGAGCGCAGTCTCGCTTGGGAAGATCCTCCGAAACATGCACCGGTGGGCGGCTCACCTCATGGTGATCGTGGTTTGCCTGCACATGCTCAGGGTGTTCATCCAGAAAGGTTACAAGCCGCCGCGGCAGTTCAACTGGGTCATCGGCGTGGTCTTGCTCGTGCTGACGATGATGCTGAGCTTCACCGGCTACCTTCTGCCGTGGGACCAGCTCGCGCTTTGGGCGGTTACCGTCGGAACCAATATGGCCGGCGCGATTCCGCTGATCGGCGAGAAGTTCCGCTACGTGCTGCTGGGCGGCCCCGCGGTCGACCAGGCCACACTCATTCGCTTTTACGTTCTCCATGTCATCGTCCTGCCCGTCGCGATCATGCTCGTAATGGTCTTCCACTTCTGGCGGGTCCGCAAGGACGGCTTCTCAGGAGGGCTCGAGCATGACGCCTGACGAAGGCAAGACCAGCTCGAAAGAGTACGGTCTCCTAGGCTTTATCCACGGGGCTCAGGGACCCGGCACGTCACGCGACGATGACCGGGTCCCCTCCTATCCCCATCTCATCTCGCGCGAGTTCCTCGCCTTCGGGCTTATGTTCACCGCGCTGCTGGTGATCTCGATCCTGTTCGATGCGCCGCTCGAGGAGTTGGCCAACCCGGGTAAGACCCCAAACCCGGCCAAGGCCCCGTGGTACTTCCTCTCGCTGCAGGAGCTCCTCCACTACTCGCCGCCGTTCATCGCCGGATTTGTCATCCCCGGCGCCCTGGTGCTGACGATGTGCGCGCTTCCCTTCTTCCGGGGCCGCTACAAAGTCGTTCCGATCGGCTTCCTCATCGCGGCGATCGTCATCCCCCTCTTCGATGGGTTGATTTGGAGTGTCGAACACTCGATCGCCCCGCGCTTTGCGAACGCGACGCGAACCCTTGGCTTGCCGACCATCCTCTTGCTGGTCGTGGCTGCTCTCGGGCTGTTCAAGTTCTCGCTCGGCCCGCGCTTCGACAACGAGCTGGCGGTTGAGAAGTTCTCCCGTCGAGCATTCCTGCTATTTGTGTTTATGCTACTGATTCTTGTCTTGATCGGGCAGTTCTTCCGTGGGCCCGAATGGAGGTGGGTCTGGCCATGGCAGTAGGCGCAGCAAAAAAGAACACTCAAACCGGCCTGCAGATGAACATGGTGTTCTTCGGCATGAGCGTGGTGGTGCTGATCGTGATGATCGTCACCATGTGGAAAGACACCCACCCGGCGTGGCTCGCGTATCAGGATCAGTTCGCCAAGTTGGAGCGCCGTGTGCTCACGGTGAAGCGCGCCGACCTCCTGCGTCAGCTCGACCGCCCCGACTACGCATCCGAATATCTGGCAGCTAAGGCTCGCTTTACGACGGCCAAGGACGCCTCCGACGCGGCCTCGTCCCAACTCGAGTCCACCGAGGCCGACTTGGAAGAGGTCGAGCTCCGCCTCAAAGGACCCGATACAGAAGGCGGCGCCTCCGAACCCGCAGCTTCCACCTCCAAACCGCAATCCTCCAAGGCTGCATCCTCGAGTTCGGACATGGCGGACCTGGACAAGGCTCTCTCGTCCGAATCTTCGTCCTCCAAGTCTGAACCTCCATCCTCCAAGTCCAAGCCTTCATCCACCAAGCCTCCATCCTCCGACTCGGATATGGCCGACCTTGATAAGCAGCTTGCCGCCGAACCCCAGTCCTCGAAGTCCGAACCTCCATCCTCCAAACCCCAACCTCCATCCTCCAAACCCCAACCTCCATCCTCCAAACCCCAACCTCCATCCTCCAAGTCCCCATCCTCCAATTCGGACATGGCGGACCTTGACAAGGCTCTCTCGTCCGAACCTCCATCCTCCAAGTCCGAGCCGCCAGCCTCCAACCCCCAATCTCCATCCTCCAAGCCCCAACCTTCATCCTCCAACGCTCAACCACCATCCCCCAGCTTCGAGGAAGCCGACCTCTCCGTCGACCAGGTTGCCGCGGACGCACGGCTGCAAGCCGCCCAGCGCGATCTCCTCGAAGTCCAGCGGGTTCATAACCGCGAGATGATTGGCTTGCCGAAAGACGCCGCGGACGAGCGCAAGGACTCCGATCTCAAGCTCAGGGAGGCCCAAGTTTCAGTGGACGTTGCGAAGGCTGGCGTCGAACTCGAGCGCCGCAAGGCCGAGGTCAAAACCGCAGCACAGGTTGCCCGTTGGGCCGCCGATGCCGATGAGCTCGGCAAACTGAAGGCCTCTGACCGAACCGACGACCAGACCCGAAAGCTCAATGTTGCCAGGGCCGGCCTCGACCTACACCGCACCGAGTTGGAACGCGATCTCCGGCTCGTGGAGTCGCGGCTGGAACAGAACCACCGAAACGTCCGCGAGATCCAGCAGGTCTATGTCCCCCGGCTCGGAGCCGTCGACCGTTGCCAAAGCTGCCACCTGGCCATCGACGACCCCGCGTTCGCCGACGCGCCGCAACCCTTCCGAACCCATCCGGGCCGCTTCCTTCAGACTCACGCGATCGAAAAGTTCGGCTGCGCAAGCTGCCATGGGGGCTTTGGAAACTCCTTGGAGAAGGCGGAAGCGCATGGCCAGCTCGTGGGCAAAGGTATCGAACTCAAGGTCGGCGAGCGCGTGGAGGCCTCCTGCGGCAAATGCCACAACGGGGGCAAGGACCTCAGCACTGCCCTGACCTACTTGTCCGGGCAGGAACTCTTCAAAACTTCGGGTTGCCTGGGCTGCCACAAGGTCGATCAGCTTCAGCAGTCGCTAAAGGCCGGACCGAGCCTCGATAGCGTCGCCGTCAAGGTGTCCGCACCTTGGCTGGTCAAGTGGCTGCAGAATCCACGCTCCCACTCGGTGGAAGCTCGCATGCCCAACCTCGGACTGACCCTGGAGGAGTCCCAGGCGATCAGCGCCTACTTGCTGACGCAGTACGGGAACGCCTCGTTGCCGCCCGCGCCTACGCCTCCACCGATGGCGCCCGCCGACATGCTGCGCGGCCGGAAACTCACAGAGAGCCTCGGCTGCCTGGGTTGTCACACGATTAACGGTAAGGGCTCCAACATCGGCCCCGAACTCACCAACGTGCGAGCGAAAGTGCGCCCGGATTGGCTCTACGCCTGGCTGCTCAACCCGAGAAAGTATCTGGTCAACAGCCGCATGCCCAACTTCAACCTGACCCGACCGCAGGCGGAGCTGATTGGAAACTACCTGCTCGCCTTGGGCGAAAACATGCCGCCGGTTGCGTCGCCGCCTCCGAATCTGATGGACGCGGCCTTGGCCCGCCATGGTGGCGAGCTGATTGCCCAACGCGGCTGCGCCGGCTGCCACGACATGAAGGGCTTCGCCCGGCTAGCCGCTCCCGATCTGACCCGGATCGGCGATAAGACCGTTGACGTCCTCGAGTTCGGGAACGCCGGAAGCGTGAAGCACACGGCCTACGACTGGCTGGTAAATAAGGTGCTCGACCCCAGCGTCTTTGACACGAAGAGCTTCCACGGCCGGATGCCCAAGTTCGGCCTCGACCTCGAAGAAGCCAAGGCGATCGGCGTATATCTCACCTCCCTTACGTCGAACGATCTCCCGGCCGAGTTCCTCACCGGGCTCGCCAAGCGCGGCCCCGAGGCCGGGATCACCACCGTCTTCCCCGACGGCTGGAACGGCGCCTGGCACCCGGCACGGGCGCCGGCCCGCGAGCCCGGGCTGAACGACGCGCGGTTCCTCACCGAGCTCGCCAATCACCTGGAGGGACTCGGGGCGGCGCGGTCGTGGCCTGTCTTCCTCACCGGGATCTCACAGGGCGCCCGGTATGCCGAGCACCTTGCCAGGAACGGCCTGCTGCCGGTGACCGGCCTGTTCCTCGTCGCGGG
>Ga0209060_10004498_pt1 | contig 10810 bp, 10 predicted proteins | sample Coa_R1_8_FD_187155 | JGI IMG/M metagenome (GOLD analysis project Ga0209060, IMG submission 187155) | Surface soil microbial communities from Centralia Pennsylvania, which are recovering from an underground coalmine fire - Coalmine... | ecosystem: Environmental > Terrestrial > Soil >... | reverse complement strand
ACTAATGCCGGATTAATTCTGGTTGCTACTAGTTCTCATTAATAAAATTCCAACAAGTACAATCCACAGAACACTGCTCAAGACAAATACGCGGAACCCATTCAAATCAGTGAGCGTAAATCCTGAAATGAAAAGCGATATAATTATGATGAACAATGCAATTCCAATAAAGGCAATCCATGAAGAAAGTTTTTTTGTGCGTAATATTTCTATTGACCAAAATAACATCGCCAAACAAAATGTGCCCATGTAGATATAATCAAATGCATGGTTGAGAGAACTATTGTATTTCAAGATTGGAGTTATCGATGCTATTATTTCGGTTGATGCATCTTTATATTTCAAAATAAAAATTGGGAGTGCAAGACCATTCACTGTAGCTGCAAGCATAACCGCGATAAATCCGAATAATATAATGGCGAAAGCAGAAATGGAGAAGAAACTATCAGTGCCTAATTTTTTGGTTAATCCCCAAAAGCCAACGGCAGCAAATGGTATCGAAACAATAGCTATAGAATGCGCGGTGATAGCCATGTTTGTGACTTTTAAGAGATGTTCAAAGCTGCCACCAACTGGATGAAGCGCCATGGTCATGACCATTAATAAAGTAGAAAGTATGAGCGCTCTGCCGGCATTTTTTTCGAACTGCATGATGTTGTTGATTTAATTGGGCAAACCTAAAAGCTAAATCAACAAAAGTGTTTGACGAAAGTCAAGAAATAAATTTTGCTCTATTATTTTTTGAATTCTCCGAAATGCCACAATATTCCTGAAGGATCGTGCATGAAACATTCTCTTCCCCATGAATCATTTCTTATTTGAGTGAGCTTTACGTTTTCATATTTATTGTGAAGCCCAAGATTCTGCAATTCATTCCAATAATGCTCAACATTGTTGACTTCAAGAAATATCATGGTATTATCAACCCAATCTTTGACATAAGCATTCTGCAAATAAAAACCAAGCATTTCAGAAATTTTGAAGTAAGACATCTGAGCAGATATAGCAGATTCTTCAAATCCGAGGTCTTTGTAAAAGGCTCTTGATATATTAAAATCTTTCGCTCCGATAAAAGCTCTCACTGATTTTGCTTCGTGTTTCATAAAGGAGATTTTTTTGCTGAATGAAATTATTTTGTTGGATACAAACGTAAATGCAAAACCGTAAATAACATTTGACAAAAGTCAAGAAATGATTTTGCGCCTTATCCGACTTAATGTTTCTGGAGCAATTCCGAGATAAGAAGCAATATATTTCAATGGGAATTTTTGAATGATTTGTGGTTTGCTTGCGAGCAGCATGGCATATTTTTCTTCTGGAGAAATTTTGTTGTTCTGATAATCCTGGTTTTGAACAGCGACTTCAAAAATATGTCCCACTCTAAAAAATGAATCTGATTGTTTGATGAGTTCATGCATATCCCAAAGGCTCAGTTCAAATACATGACTATCTTCCATTGCCTGAATAAAAGAATCTGATGGCTTTTGAGCAATCAAACTTTTGTAATCAAACATCCATTCGTTTTCTGCAAAAAGATTAATGATGGCTTCATCGCCATTTTCAGTAATGGAATAATGTTTGAAACTTCCTCGTTCGATAAAATAAAAATGATTGCAGGTTTGACCTTCCTTAATCAGAAAAATATCTTTTTTGACATCTGAATTCTTAAGCCGTTTTGCTATTGTAGAAAGTTCTTCGTCAGAAAAATTTCCAAATTTCAGGAATGAGTTTTTTACGTTGTCAAACATACTCACAGTTCTGTTTTTAAATCTTTAGCTTTTGAAGTATTCTGCTTTTTTTAATTTGTTTGGCTTCAGGTAAACATATTCTCTTTGTGCGTCAATAATAATGTTGAATCTTTTTAAAACATCGCCACCCATCACGCTCACTTTTTGCCTTCCGATGGCGCCTTGAAAAAAACCAACAGGCATATCAGCAAATTTTTCGTTCCCGATTTTTAATATTGGCAGAATGGCTTTTTTTGTTTTCAGGACATTTCCATAAGAATCTTTCAATTCTTTTTCACCAACAATTTTTAATTTTTCACTGAGCTTTTTTTCATCAGCGAATTTGTCGTCAAACAAAATATCGCCTGCATAACCGGAATGTATCAGGAATTTATTGGTGAATGAGCTGTCATTTATCTGGCAGGTTGCTTCTAAGAGCATAAAATTATGCTCGAATAGCAGCTTAAGCTTTTCGTATTTTTTTGTTTTGTCCGGAAGTGTAGGATGAATAACAATTATACTTTTATCAAAATCAATTTCAATCACTTTGTTTTTAAAAAGGTTTGGGCCGAATTTCCCATCAGTGTTTTGCCCTGTGTTGGTGTTCTCCCAAATAGAAACATTCGTCCATTTCAGTTCGCCAATCTGCAGTGAATTATTTTCACTGAGCCTGGATGTGTTGCTTTGCCCGCCCCAGCTTTTCACGCTATCAGTCACACCATTGAAACGAAGGCTTTTTAGTCTGGCTGTTGAGTTTTCTATCAGCGTTACATCATCGGCGGCAGTATGGAACATGAGGTGCACAGTATCCTGACCGTTTAAAACTGCCATAATGGAAATATTATTATGGTCAGTAAGCTGAAAAGGAATGACAAAATCTTTTTCTTCCTGCGTAAGCAATTTTTCCTGGGCAAAAATAGGCTGATAGAAAAAAAATAATAATGGAATGAGCGATTTGATTGGCTTCATAAATGTTATAGAATATTTGTAAATGTACGGTTATGCATCATTTAGACTATATTGTTTCTCCATTAGATTCCATGATAATGGCATTTGCTTTTGCTAAAAAAGAATTCCTGAATTTTTCTGTGCTTGTAAAATCCTTTAATTCGCAAATAAGTTTTTTTTGTAATTGTTCCCGGGTTAAATTTTTGTGTTCACTTCTTCGGAGCTTATAATACATGTCGGTCGGTTGAAATTCAATACGGGTAACAGAATGACTTGGTGCTTTTTCGTATATATTTACGCCTACTAGAAAAAGCGTGTATTTTCCTGCTGACTCAAAAAAGTTGAACATATATTCCGCAATTGCTTTATCAGGTTTGTCTTTGTCGCATATGCTAAACAACCAACTCTTTAATGTTTTGAATTTTGATTTTATATTGTCTGGAGGAACAAGCCGTTCTACTCTGTGTTCCACTTGTTTTAAGACTTTTCCTGAGTCTGATTTAGGTTGTTGACTATTTGACATAATAAAAATGAAATTTATTATCGCTTTGTTGCAACTTTCATATAAACAATAAGATTATAAAATTCTTCATCAGTTAATTTGTCAGCGAAATTATGTTCATAAGTTGAGTTATAAACTTTTGAAAGCTCTTTTGCAAAATTATCGCCTGCATCTTTTAATGATTTACTGTTTTTGATGTACTTGATAAAATGTTCTTCAAATGGTGATGGTAGTTTTTCGAAAAGATTATCAAACATGATTTGGTCTGTGGCTTTTTTCTCAGGTGGAGTGTGGCAGCCATTACAAAATTTGTCAAATATTAGCTTGCCTTTGGTATAATTAGTTGCGAAGTTTTTTGCTTTAAGAGTGTCAGCGAGTATTTTATTTTTCGGCTGATTGTCGTTGCAGCTCATTGAAACTATAGCAAAAATCATTGCGAATAATAAAACTATTAGCAATTTTAAAATTTGAAATGACATAAAATAAGATTGCTACAAGTATTCAATACAAGTTGTCATTAATAAGATGGATTATCAGTAATGCGATAATAAGTACGAATTTACGTTAACAGTAGGGGGATACAATAAATTCTTTACTTTTGGATGTAGCCTGATTATATTTGATAAACACCTAAACCTTTTTATGAAACGACTCTTTATCTTTTTTTTCTTTGTTACATTTTTATCTGGCTGTGCGGCCACATACACTTTCAATATTCTTGCTCGAAAAGAAACAAAGAGACCATTTTCCAAGGTTCTTGTTATGTATGTTGATGATGCTTGCGAATTACACTTTTTGGATTCTACAACTTATGATATTTGTATCAGAAATATTTTTTTAGATTCTAATCATTTTCATGCGCAAAGCATTTCGGAAAATGTGTTTTCAAAAAAATTATCTTCTTCGAGAACTACTATAATAAAATCCTCAGATTTATTGGACACTAGTTATAGTGTGTATCAAAATTTTGTAAGTATGCTTGACAGCCTTCATATCGAAGGCGTTTTATTGGTAAATCGACTTAGTTCCCAACATATCCCAGATACAACTCCTGACATATATAATTACAATACAAAAATAATTACTTACGGTGGGCAAACTGAAAGATTAGATGTCAGCTATAAATGTTATCTGCTGTCATCGCAATCTATTTTCCCGATTTGGATAGCACAATTTGATTTTAAAGGCGACAGCAAAAGAGCGATGGCGAGCGAGCTTGCAAAGGATTTTATTAAAGCTAATTATATCTTCAAATAATATTTCCTATAGATCCGTGTCTTCGCCGACCAAAACTCAAACCCAAATCCACTCGCCGTTAATAAGCCGCCCCATAGAATTCCCTCCGCACAAGAGTGCGACCCCGCAATAAATGCGGGGCAGGCTGCACGATGCTTAATAGTAGTAATCAGTCTGGAACATAATTTTCTTTCTCACTATTCACTACTCACTACCCACCGTTTTTCGTAAACATATTTTCCCTATCTTCCAACTATAAAACCTACACTCACATGGCGGGTTCACTCTTCCGGAAAAAATCGCTGGCGAAAATTATTGCAGATGCAGAATCGGGGCTCGGCGATGCGCATGGGCATAGCATGAAAAAAGTGCTGGGCGTCCGCGACCTCACGTTCATGGGCGTTGCTGCTGTGATCGGTGCGGGCATTTTTTCAACGATTGGAACGGCGGCTTATCATGGCGGCCCTGGTGTTATTTTTCTGTTCATGATAACTGCGGTCACCTGCGGTTTCACTGCGTTGTGCTATGCGGAGTTTGCTTCGCGTGTGCCGGTATCGGGCAGCGCGTACACGTATTCGTACGTGACGTTCGGAGAGATGATTGCGTGGATTATAGGCTGGGCGCTGATTCTGGAGTATGCGATTGGTAATGTGGTCGTCGCGATTTCATGGAGCGCTTATTTCAATAATATTTTGAAAACAATCGGCATTCATCTGCCTGACTGGCTCACTATCGGTCATCAAACCGCGAAGATGGCTTATGAAGAAGCTATGAAAGCGGGACAGTCCGTTGCCGGATTGGTGTACACCAATGCGCCGGAAATTTTTGGTTTCAAATTTATCATCAACCTTCCCGCATTTGTGATTGTCGGGCTTATCACGATGCTTGCATACGTCGGCATTAATGAAAGCCGCAAGAGCGCCAATTTTATGGTGGGCCTGAAAATTGTAGTGCTTACTTTTATTGCGGTGCTTGGTTTTTGGCTGATTTTTTCAAAAGGAACAACAAGTAACTGGACACCGTTTTTACCTGAAGGAATGGGCGGCGTGCTGCAAAGCGTGTCGTCCGTGTTCTTTGCATATATTGGGTTTGATGCGATTTCAACAACTGCTGAAGAATGTAAGAACGCACAAAAAGATTTGCCGAAGGGAATGATTTATTCTTTATTAATCTGCACGGTGATTTATATCGTGACGGCGTTGGTGATAACGGGTCTGGTGAATTACAAAGAATTCAACGGCGTTGCGGATCCACTTGCTTATGTGTTCGATAAAATCAATATGCATAAAGTTGGTTTTATTATTTCAATCAGCGCAGTGGTTGCATCAACAAGTGTGTTGTTGGTTTTTCAGATAGGTCAGCCAAGAATCTGGATGAGCATGAGCCGCGACGGCTTGCTGCCAAAACGTTTTAGCAATCTGAGCCCGAAATATCAAACGCCGGGATTTGCAACATTCATGACTGGTATCCTCGTTGGTGTTCCCGTTTTATTTGTGGATGATAAACTGATGACAGATTTAACGAGCATAGGTACCTTATTTGCGTTCGTGCTTGTTTGTGGTGGCGTTCTCTATTTGCCGAAGATGGAAAAGAAACCGGGAAAATTTCAAATACCATATATCAATGGAAAATTTATTTTGCCCATTTTAGTCGCGTTTTTTATTTTTCTTTTCAGAGAAAGGCTCACAAATGCTTGCAGCAATTTCAAGAGTGAAGGTTATCAGGAAATTTTATTTCTTGTATTTATTCTTGCCGCAGCTATTGTTGCGCTACTCACTTTTCTCCGCAGTTATTCACTCATCCCTGTTCTCGGAGCGCTGTGCTGTTTGTACCTGATGATTGAAATACCTGCAAAAAGCTGGATGGTATTTTTCGGATGGATGGCTTTCGGGCTGCTGATTTATTTTTTGTATGGATACAGAAAGAGCAAGTTGTCAGTTTAGGGTTTGTGGTCCCGATTGTTATCGGGATTTCGCTTCACTCAATTTGTGGTTCAGAGAAACGGCGAAGTGATAATTATTTAATCCTTTGCTTTCATTATTTTCGGTTATGCATATATGTTATCTCCTTACTTCTTTCTTTATTATCAGCAGCGCTGATATTTGGTTATCAGAAAATACTACATATTGATTATTGCGCATGATTTAGTGTCCTTCTAATTTTACTCATTCTTATTAATGTTTATTTAAAGCATTTCTGCTTCAAATAATGTAAACCTATTCCTGCAGAAGACTTCTTTTAAATAATTCCTTCTAAAATAAAACTTATGAAACATTCATTCCGCAACAAACTTAGTTTGATTGTTCTTGCAATTGTATTAATCGTTGTGTTCTGGGCTTGTAAGAAAAGCACGAGTAATAACACGACGCCACCTAATACCACCAAACACTCTACCGGATGGACCGGAGCTGATGACCCAACAAAAGTGCCGCAAGCAGTAAATCTTGTTGGGCTCACAGGCTCTGCAGCAGCTTTGCCTGCAAAGGTTGATCTCACCCCTTACTTGCCGCCAATTGGCGATCAGGGACAAACAAGCACATGTGTTGCTTGGTCCACTGCATATTATACTAAAACTGCATCGGAAGCCATTGCATTTAATTATACGCCAACCCAACTCAGCTCCGCTGATTATGTGATGAGCCCGAAAGATATGTTTTTGGAAATCGCAGATAACATGAAGGGAGTAGATTGTCAGAGTGGAACTCAGATCACTTACGCGCTGGATGTGTTGGTGAATAATGGAGTTGCTAATTATGCAACAGTGCCATGGGATGCAGGCATCACGAATTGTTCTCAATCGCAATTGCAATCATCATGGGCAACGAATGCAGCACAACATAAAATTGAATATTACAGAACGATACCAGCTACTGTTGAAGGTATTAAAGAACAGCTCGCCAATAAAAACCCTGTAATGATCGGGATTAAAGTGAGCAATGAATATGAGCAATGGTCTGGAAGCGGCGTGCTGTCAACAGCAACATTTCCAAACCCAATCGGGTTGCATGCGCAAACTATTGTTGGGTATGATGATAGCAAAGGCGCATTTCGCATTGCGAATTCATGGACTACACAATGGGGTGATAATGGATTCATCTGGGTTGAATATAATACACTCGTGAATCAATACATTGCTGATGGTAATGCATATTATATGTCAACTTCAAGTTCGAATAATAATGTAAATCCACCAACGCCACCACCAACTCCTGTTGCCAATTCAGTGGATGTTGCTCCCTGGGTTTTTTCTGATGTGTCAACTACCAGCACGACCGGTGATCCGACATCAAGAACAATTTATCTCAACATCTATAATATCGGGAGCAACACGGTTCAATCGAGCAGTAACTGGGGAGTGTATTATATCTACTACAACGCTTATAATGCCAATGATTATGGAATTATTTTTCATGATCAGTTCAATACAACAGTTGCATCTAATTCATATTCCTGCCCAACAAACGATGCATGTACTTTTAACTATGCTATCCCGGCAGGTTCAGATTTTGCACAGGTTGCATTTGGCACTTCGGAAATTTACAGGAATTATAATGTGCCCAACATCACTGGTTATTATTATGTAGTTCTTATTGCCGATCCGCAGAATGTTTTGAATGATGCTAACAGACAGAATAATATTTTTTATACAACCGGTCAGGCACCTGCTAATGTGCAAAATGGCCATGCCAATGGTTATGATCCAAACGCTGGTGCAATAAAAGACACTGCAAAAAATACGCTGCAGGTGAATGAAAGAAATCTGCATTTATCAAGATTTAATTCAGGGGTAGGAGAGCATAACAGGAATGCATATACGCCACAGGAAATTTTATCGTTCGTGAAAGCAAAATATCAAAGTGGCGAAATCAGACAGAAAATTAATGCCATGAAATCTTCAGGCACGAAAAGACTGCCGCAGGTTCATGAATAAATAAAGATGTTTTTGGTTATGGTTACCAAATAGCGTCAGGTGAAATCGTGGTTGTAAAAAACTCCTGTTTTGCGCAGGAGTTTTTTATTAATAAGGTTGTTTGAATGAGCGCATCAATAAGTAATTTTGTGCCATGAAATTTCAGATAGGAGACACGGTGCTTGTGCTGCACTCGAATGAAGAAGGAGAAGTGGTTGACATTATTAATAATAAAATGGTGATGGTGGATGTGCGAGGCGTGAGGTTCCCGGCATATATTGACCAGCTTGATTTCCCTTATTTCAAAAGATTTACGGAGAAGAAAATAATCCCGAAGCAGAAAAAATATATTGATGAATTGCCGAAGGATAAAAAAGCAAATACCATAAAAATAGCTGATGGTGTATGGCTTTCTTTCTTACCGATTTCAGGAACGGACGAATTTGGAGATGAAGTGGTGGAAATATTGAAAATTCATTTGCTTAATAATTCAAACAATGGATTGAAATTTTTTTATCGCGTTAGTTATTTGCGTGGAGAAGATTTTGAAATTCAGAACGAAGTTTTTTCTTTCAAAGATTTTTACCTGCATGATATTGAGTTTGAAAAACTAAATGATAGCCCCGTTTTTGAATTTGAATTCTCTTTGATTTCGCCTGATAAAAAGAAAGCAGATTATTTTGAAACGAATCTGAAACTGAAAGCAAAACAGGTTTTTGCAAAGATTGAAGAAATCAGAAAAAAAGGCGAAGCCACTTTTTCTTATAAATTGTTTGATGAATATCCGGATAAAGTCGAAGAAGAGAAATTAGACATTCAGAATAAATTATCTCCTCACTTTAAAATATACGAGGCTTCTAAAGCCAGACAAAATCTTTCGCCTGCGCGTTCGGTTGTTGATTTGCATATTGAAAAACTAACTGATGAATACAGCCGAATGAGCAATTTTGAAATGCTCACACTTCAATTGAAAGAATTTGAAAGATATTATGACTTAGCAGTCGCGCATCATCTTCCTTCTATTATTTTTATTCACGGGCTTGGCTCAGGCAAGCTGCGTGATGAACTGCATGAATTATTAAGACTGAAAAGAGAGGTCAAAACTTTCGTGAATCAATATCATCCTTTGTATGGATATGGAGCAACGGAAGTGTATCTGAAGTAGAGTTGGATGTTCTGAGTTTAGAGTTATGAGTTCAGACTCTGAACTCTCGACTAATGACTATCTTCGCATCAACCACCAACCGAGCTATCGTTCTTGATTTTTCAGGGAAGGAAAGTCCGGACAGCAAAGGGCAATGCACCGGTTAATTGCCGGGTGGCGTTTCGGCGCCAACAGAAAGTGCCACAGAAAATTACTTTCCGCCGCAGGCGGATAAAGGTGAAAACGTGAGGTAAGAGCTCACGGCAGTTGTTGGCAACAATGATTGCGGGTAAACCTTGCATGCTGTAATGCCACATAGGCAAGCATTTGAGGGCGGCTCGCCCGAGCTTGCGGGTAGGCAGCTACATCTCAGCAGCAATGCTGGGAGCAGATAAATGATAGTTTAGAAACAGAATCCGGCTTATGAGTTGGTGGTTATTTTTTGTCCGAACTGGGATTTTTGGGATTTGAGGATTAGTGAGAAACAATAGATTTCGGTTAGTCATTAGGGTTAGTCAAAGATTTGACGGCAAAGGCGCAGAGAAAACTCCGTGGTTCTCCATTTATCTCTGCGGCTCTCTGTGGAAGTTCACTACTGCTGAAAAGCTAATTTCATTTTTCCGAGCAAGTCGGTTTCAATCATTTTCTGCGCAACAAGAATCATGTTCTTGAAAGCTTTGGCTTGTGATATGCCATGACCGATGATGACAGGTTTTGCTACACCAAGAACTGGCGTGCCTCCGTAGTTTTCAAAATTAAATCTCTCAAAATATTCGTGTTGAATATTTTTTTGCTGAGTAATATCGAAAATGGATTCTGCAAGCTTTAAAATAATATTTCCGGTGAAGCCTTCACAGACCATCACATCAGCTTTGTCCAAAAGCACATCTCGCCCTTCAATATTTCCGATGAAATTTATTTTGCTGTTTTCTTTTAGCAACGGATATGCAGCTTGAGCAAGAATATTTCCCTTGCCTTCTTCTTCACCTACATTCATCAACCCAACTTTTGGATTATCAATTCCAAGAATATTTTGTGCATATAGCGAACCAAGAACAGCGAATTGATTTAAATTTTCCGGTTTGCAATCAGCATTCAAACCAACATCGAGCAACATTCCCGTCTTGCCATTTTCTTTTGGGATAATTGTGGCTATAGTTGGTCTATGGATTCCTTCAATTGCTTTGATGCTGAACAATGCACCGACCATCATTGCACCTGTGTTCCCAGCACTGATGAATGCATCTGTTTTTCCTGTTGCTAATAAATGAAATCCGACAGCGATAGATGATTGCTGTTTTTCTTTTAATGCTTTTGTAGGATGTTCATGCATGCCGATTAAC
>Ga0209060_10004497_pt1 | contig 10813 bp, 9 predicted proteins | sample Coa_R1_8_FD_187155 | JGI IMG/M metagenome (GOLD analysis project Ga0209060, IMG submission 187155) | Surface soil microbial communities from Centralia Pennsylvania, which are recovering from an underground coalmine fire - Coalmine... | ecosystem: Environmental > Terrestrial > Soil > Unclassified... | reverse complement strand
CTACAGCGGGGGCAACCTGACGGTGAACCTTGCGACCGGTCAGGCGCAGGTGAACGGATCGAGTAGCCAAGACACCTTGATCGGGATCACCAGCGCGATCGTCACCGGGAACAATGAGACGCTCATTGGAGGAGGCGGAGCTGGTACGCTCAATGCGATAGGAAGCAACGAAACGCTGATCGGGGGCAGTGGGACGACAACGCTGGTAGTTGGCACTCCCGGCGGCAACACGCTGGAGGCCGGGACTGGCCAGGCGGTAGCGTCCTACAGCGTCGGCAACCTGACCGTGAACCTTGCGACCGGTCAGGCGCAGGTGAACGGATCGAGTAGCCATGACACCTTGATCGGGATCACCAGCGCGATCGTCACCGGCGGTAACGACACGCTGCTTGCGGGGAGTGGCGCGGATACGCTCTCGGCGAGCGGCTCTTCCGACACACTGATTGCGGGGAGTGGCGCGGATACGCTGTCGTCGGGTGGCGACTTCAACACGCTGATTGCGGGGAGTGGCGTGGATACACTGTCGTCGAACGGCTTTCATGACACGCTGATTGCGGGGAGTGGCGCGACGGAAGTGCTCTCGTCGAGCGGCGTTCGGAACACGCTGATTGCGGGGAGTGGCGCGGATACGCTGTCGTCGAGCGGCTCTTTCGACACACTGCTTGGGGGGAGTGGCGAGGATACGCTCTCGTCGAGCGGTTCTCTTAGCACGCTGATTGCGGGCAGTGGCGCGGATACGCTCTCGGCGAGCGGCTCTTCCGACATGCTGGTGGGCAATGGTGCCGGCAGCATCCTCAAGGCGGGAACTTTCGCGGTGGCGGACTACGCCCTGAGCAATGTCACGGTCAACCTTGCGACCGGACGCGCGCAGGTGAACGGGGCGAGCACGAGCGACACGCTGGTGGGGTTCACCGAGGCCGAGGCCAACGGCAGCAACGACACGTTGATTGGAGGGACCGGCTCAACGACGCTGTTCGGCAACGCTGGCGGCAATACTCTGATCGCCGGCAGCGGGTCGACGGTGGCGACCTATAATGGAACAGGCGTCACTGTGAATCTGGCCACGGGTACCGCCAGGGTAAACGGAGCGAGCGCCAGCGACACGCTGGTGGGGATCACCGTGGCCATGGCCAACGCCTCTTCCGACACACTGATTGCGGGCAGTGGCGCGGATACGCTCATGGCAGTCGGCTCTAACGACACGCTGGTGGGCAATGGTGGCGGCAGCATCCTCGAGACGGCGTTTGGGTTAGGAGCTGGCGCGGTGGCGGACTACGCCCTGAGCAATGTCACGGTCAACCTTGCGACCGGACGCGCGCAGGTGAACGGGGCGAGCACGAGCGATACGCTGGTGGGGATCAACGTGGCCGCGGTCAACGGCAGCAACGATACGCTGATCGCAGGAAGTGGCACCGATACCCTTTCCGACAGCGGCACAGGCGGCTTCTACAAGGTTGGCTCGGGTTCGACAAATACGACAATCCAAAATGGAGCCGCATCCAGCGCCAGCGCCTCCAACGAGCTCGACTTCGCTGCCGGCATTTCAGACAACCAGCTTTGGTTTGTGCAGTCCGGCAACAATCTCCAAATCGACCTGATGGGGACAAAGGATCAAGTCACTATTGCCGGCTGGTTTTCAGCTACCGGAAATCAGCTCCAGGAGATCACGGCCGGGGGCCAAAAGCTCGATACTCAGGTCGCGCAGCTCGTGCAAGCAATGGCCACCTACTCGGCAAATCATGCCGGCTTTGATCCGACGACGGTTTCGCAAGCTCCGAATGATCCTAACTTGCAGTCAGCCATCGGCAGCGCATGGCACACTTGAACGAACTTGATGCAGGCATACGAGCAAATCTGGAAGAGGCGAACACGGGGGAGCTGACTTCACGGGAGGCGTTCCAAAAGGCTCTCATTCTTCAGAAGTCCGGCCGCCTCGAAGAAGCCGAGGCGACGGTAGCGGCTGCGCTAGCACGAGATCCCACCAATGCGGATTTGCGCAATGCACGGGGAGTGATGTTTGCCGCCATGGGGCGGCATTTGGACGCGCTATGGTGCTATCGGGATGCCGCAGCATACAATCCCGAAGATGCCACCATTTGGACGAATCTCGGAAACACGCTGACCCATCTCAGGCACCTGCAGAGCGCAGTCGCTTGCCATCGCAGAGCACTGATGCTGGCGGCAAAAGACGAGGCGCTATTTTATCAAAATTTGGGAACGTCTCTAGCAGAAGCGTCGCAGCATGCCGATGCGGTCATCGCCTTTAGTCGCGCCCTCGAAATTGATCCGTCACGGCACGGTGCGAGGTGGGACCGGGCAAGGAGTTATCTCTATCTGGGCAACTATAGACAGGGCTTTTCGGACTACGAAGTACGAAGGATAACGGGCCAGTTGCCTCCCAAGAACTTGCCAGGTGAGCCGTGGGCTGGCCGGTCCTACGCAGGCCGTAGCCTTGTTCTCTTGGTCGAGCAAGGCTTTGGCGATACTCTTTGGGCCGCTCGGTATCTCTCGAGAGCAAAGGCGCTTGGGGGAGAGCTGATTATCGAATGTCAGAAAGAGTTGATACCGGTGATTGAGGATCTTGCTGTTGCAGATCGAATCATTGCCCGCGACCAACCGATCCCGAATGCCGACTTTCATTGCTATTTTTGTAGTCTGCCAGGACTGTTTACGACGGACTTTTCTTCCATACCCCATCGACCGTTCTTGGTAGCTCCGCTGGACCGCGTGAACGGATTTTATGACCTAGTAAATATCAGACCCTCTCATTTGAAGGTCGGAATTGTCTGGTCCGGCAGTATCACGTTCAAGCGCAACCAGGAGCGGGCGCAATCGCTACTCAGATTCTTTCAGGGCTTTGCACTTCCCGGCGTTCAGCTCTTCAGCTTGCAAAAGGGACCTCCAGAGCAAGAGCTGCATGTGCTCCCGAGAGGCGGACCAGTCGTTGACCTCTCTCCCTACATCAATGATTTCGCCGACACGGCAGCGGCGATCACTCATCTTGACTTGGTCATCATGACTGACAGTGCGGTTGCGCATCTCGCCGGGAGCATGGGAAAGCCCGTATGGCTGTTACTTGGGCATGTTGCACATTGGTTATGGCTCTTGGATCGAACGGATAGCCCCTGGTATCCATCGATCAGGTTGTTCCGTCCTAGAGGGGAGGGCGATTGGGATTACGTCTTCGATTCAGCATCAGCGGCCCTTATGAGTCTCGCCGCTTCCAGAGTAGCAGTCTGATACGAAGTTTTTTTGCGAAGGCCATAGAAAAGGTCGCACGCGTCAGCGAAGCCTTTGGCAGCACACTCACCAACGAGCATTCCTTGCTCAGACGCTGAAGGCGCGCGCGATTGTCCCGATCGAGCAATACAGGACGTCGCTATTCCAGCCCGACGAAAGGAACATTCCGTTCGCCGTGGTGCTTTGCGTGGTCACGCGGCCGAGCTCTTCGCCGGTCAAGACGTCGTAGACCACCAGGTCGTCGTATCCGTCCTTGAAGTCGTTCACGACGACCTCGCCAGTATCCAGGAAGAGGACCATCTGCATCGAAATTCGGCATGATCTGATCCAGAGTTTCTCGAACTTGCCGTCGGCGAACCGGAATCCGCCGAGGCGACCGTTCCCAGTGTCGAACGCGATCGCGATCTTGCGCAACGGATCGAAGGCCGGGGGGCTGAATATGGATCCTCGCGGCAAACCGAACGGCTCGCACACCCTAATGTCGCGAGCGTCCAAAAGGGATACCCTGAAGAGTTTCTGCGGCGAAGACGCGAGGCCTCGGAACGCCGAGCCCCTGGACGGCACTCGCTGCCCGAACGGTCGAGAGGAGAAGATAGCGACGTTCGCCTCGTTGTCTCCATTGTCCAGGAACCAGCACCCGCCATCCGAGATGCAGGAGTCCCACGAGAAGGTCTGCTCGGAGTAATCTCTGGTCCGATAGACCGGCCTCCAATCAGTATCGAGCCGAAGCTCACCGTTGGCGTAGACGTATCTGAAGAAGGTCCGATTCCCGGGTACGTAGACGTATTGCAGGTTTTCGACCGTATCCATCGCGATCCTTCCCATGGAATTCTCCGGGATCGCTACCTCGGGTCCAACTTGATCCAGCCTTTCGGGGTCGAGCACGACGAAGGCCGATTCCGCGGCTTCGCTCCACTCGATGTTTTTCATTACGAGGCGGCCATCCGCCATGATCAGCAGGCTATTGTAGGCCGAGTCGCGGGGTAGCACCTTCTCCGCCACGACGCCGCAATCGGGGTCCAGCTTGTAGCAACGGTTTCCGTTGTTGAAGTAGAGATAACCGTTCGCATGGGCAACGATTCCACCGCACCATGTATGACCGCCGGAGGGAAGTTTCGGAGACCGGGCGCGGGTCTCGAGAGTGAGCGAATCGAGAAGCTCAACCGCTCCGTACTTTTCCGACGACGAGAGGTGGTTGTTGTATTGGAGATAAATCTGTCCCGGTGCGCGAAGGACCGTCATTACGTTCCATTCACCGTTCTGACGCGAGACTTGATCCAGCCTGCGACCCGACGAGAGGCCAAGCCCCGCCGATCGCGGCGCCTTCTGCCGCCTCGGTCCTCCGCACTCCGCTGGCCAGGGGGAAGCGTAGTAGCCCGCCAGGGCTCCGGAGCTATCGAGACCGCCAATCACATCACACAAATGTCTACCTCCGCTGGACAAGCGCTCTCCGCCGGAATGACCCGCGATAAACGGCTCCAAATCCTATTTCGCCCGCGCTTGCCTTTACATCCTCGTCGAGCCACTTGCGCAGATAGCGGGGAAGACGTGGGAGGTCGGCCGATGATCTCGACTCGAACCTCCTGCGTCGCGAGCGTGACTGCCGCGACCGTTCCTTAGCCCTCAGTATCTGAGCACGGACCCGAAAGTTCTTGGAGCACCGGTGCCTGCAGCTTCCGGGTAATTGCCAGCTGCGCCCAAACCATGACTAACATAGGCATCGAGGTGCCTATATTTACCACGCGGTCGATCTATTCGTCTTATGAGACAAAGATTCGACTCAGAAGTCAATAGGAGACAACAATGCCGTGGAAAGGCAGCGTGCCAGCCGGAGAGCGACTTCGGGAATTGAAGAAGATCGAGCTCGTCAAGGCCGCGTGCGGCTACTTCACCAAAAGCGGCTATCACGGTACTTCGCTAGCTGACGTTGCCAACGCCTTGGGGCTGACGAAGTCCGCCATCTACTACTACTTTCCGGACAAGCGTTCCCTGCTATTTGATTGCTCGAAGTGGGCGCACACTTCCCTACTTTCCCTTTCAGAGGGCGACGCACCGGATCCGCTCGGCAAGCTCCGTAGGCTTTCTCGCGAGTACGTGCGCTTTATCGCCGAGAACGAACTGGGCTTCATCATGTTCGTCGACCTGGGGTTGCTCGAGCGGAGGCAGCGTTCAGACATCATTCGACTTAGGGACTTGTTCGAGCGCCGTATCAGGAACCTTCTCGACGAGGCGGCAAGAAGCGGCGCCGTTCGCCCGGTAAGCACCAAGACCGCGAGCCTTTTGCTCCTCGGAGCATTGAACTGGATCCCAAGATGGTATCGCTCCGACGGAGAACACGAAGCGGACGCGTTTGCAGAGGACTTTTTCGATATTCTGTTGGAGGGCTTGCGGCTGAGACGCCCTTCGAGCGCGGTGTGATGATGTAGAGAGCAGTGATGCTTGGAAAGTCCGACCTTGTTGGCGAGCAGCTAGCTAGAGAAATTCGGCATCCGCGCCGCGCTCGTGACCGCGACAGGCCATTCATCTCCGGCTAGCCGGGACCGCATTGCGGATGCCGGGGGACCTTGTCTTCAGTTCAGGATCGATGCAGTCACGAATGACCTCGTCCAGGATGTCGCGGAACTCCGAGGCTGCGGGCGATAGTTCATTGCCAAAAACCATCCGCAATTCGATTTTGGGGAGTCGCGGCAGCCCAAGTTCAAGTCCCACGTCGCGAATTCCTTGAGGAAGCCGATGGGCCGTTCGCACCGTGATGCCCGCCGTTGATCGCAACGTCGCCCAAATCCCGGGCAAGCTTGGCGTCGTCAACGATAGTCGCCATGCGACACTCCTGGCCTCGAGCGCGTCGAGCGCCGCCTGACGAAAGAGGCAGGGCTGATCGAACAGCACCAGCGGAAGCGGCGTTTCTCGCTCGACCTGGGTTGATCCTTTGCCGCCGAGCCACATCATCGGGAGCGACGCAATGAGCTTTCCGGCCGGTTTCGCTCCGGCGGGAAAGAAAGCAAGCGCTACGTCAAGCTGGCCGGACTCTACTTCTTCTTCGAGCGCGTAGTTGCGTCCGGCCCGAACCTCGACATGAACGCCTCGCCGCTGGCGCGAGAACTGAATGATCGATCCCGGCATGACATCTTCGAACATGTCCTGCGGCAAGCCCACGCGCACTGAAGCGGCCGCGGCGGGAGCGCCAACGGATGTGGCGGCTTCATCATTCAACGCGATGATTCGCCGAGCGTAGGTCAGCAGCGCCTCGCCCGCTTCGGTGGGGGCAAGGCCGCGTCCGATTCGCCGGAACAGCGGTTTGCCGGCCTGTTCTTCCAGTTTCTTCAGCTGCATGCTGATCGCCGATTGTGACCGCCCCAATTGCTGGGCGGCGCGCGCGAAGCTTTGCAACTCGGTCCCGACGACCATCGTGCGGAGCGCATCCATATCGAAGGTAGTACGCATCTTTCGAAATCCAAAAGTCATGTTTCAAGACTATTCAATATTCGAAATAAAGGGGTGGCGCTAGGCTGTCCGCAACCCCGATGGCGTTCTTTGTTTCCTCCGATCTCGATCGTTGGTACTGACCGCGGATGAACCCGCGCGCCAGTTGACGCGCGCCTCATGGTCTACGTTGTTGTCGGGCAAGATATTCTCGCGAGCCACGGCGCCGTTTGGCAGCCGGACCCGTGTGCCAGCGCCGGCCTAGCCGGAGAGAAAGACTGCCGGCCGCAACAGTTTGCTTTCTTCCTCGATCACGACTGCATCGTTTCGCGCGGGCCATAGGCCGGCTGCCAAAAGCCTGTGCTTCACGCGGTCGCGTTCATCGAGATCCCTGTATGACCATACATGCATCCACCGATTGAGCTCGCCGACGTCAGCGACGAATACACCCGTCAGAGTTTCCGCAGGAAGTCCAAGGGACGGATAGGTCGTCCAGAGATCGGTCATCGCGGGCAACGAAAATGGCCGAACCGTTTGCACACAAATTTCGACCAAGCGACCCGAGGCAGAAGGAGTTAGGGGTGGTGAGAAAGGCATCTGCTCGAATATGTCAGCCCGCATATGCGTAATCAGTTCGCCGGTCTTCGGTGGCCAACTGCCGTCCTTCACTGCCTCTGCCCGGATGCGCGTGCGTTCGTGTCCGTTCTCGTAAGGCCAGACGTGGATGACCTGGTTCAGCGGCCCCGTGTCTGTGTGCCAAAACGCCGCGAGTGGTGACAACCGCAATCGTTTAGGCAGAGCGTCACCAAATAGTTGAAGAAACCGGGGCAGAGTGCCGGGTCGCAATGAATAGGTGCGGAATTCATAGATCATGGGAGCCAACAAAATCAGAGCACGCGACTGGCTTGGCCGACGCCGAGGGTCACTTCGGTGATGTGCAGCCCGGCTTCGGTGAGGCGCGATGGAAACATGTCCTTGAGACGGGCCTCGTGAACCGGAATTACCCGGTTCGTTTCGCCACCGACCTTTGTCAGCATGTCGTGGGTGGTCAGCAGCAGGTTGGTCTGGCTACCCGTTGCGAGACCTATCGGCACGTACGCCGGTTCGTCGCCGTCCCCACCCCTGAGATTTTCGAAGCAATAGACGAGGTCACCTGCCAGGACCCAGGCGTCCGAGGATGGCGAACGGGCATCGTTGCGGATCAATACATATTGGCTGCCCGCGGTATGTGTATCGTGCGCGGGGTAGAGGTCGATGCCGGGAATGATGTTCTCCCGGACGCCATCGATGCAGACTAGCCTGCCGTCACGCGCCAGCTGAACGGCACGGATGATGTCGGCCGGATCAATAGCAGCAGTGAGCCAGCGAAACTTCCGGTCAAGCGACATGGCCCAGACCCATCGCGAGAGCTCCCGCTCCTGGATGTAGAACGTCGCGTTCGGGAACAGACCGGCTCCACCGAAGTGATCGAAATGGGCGTGAGTGACAAAGACATGCTGGATCTCGTCGGGTAACACGCCACAAGTTGAAAGGACGTCGCGTGGGGAATGCCAATTCTCAACACCGAACCGGTCATTGAGCTGCTTACCATAGGCGACGTTGTCAAAGCCGACATCGACCATCGCCGTGATGCCATTTCCCTTGATAAGCACGTAGGCATAGGAAAACCGGGCGCTTTCGTTGAATGCGCCGTGCGCCATAACGGCTTTTGGAAACGAACTGGTGTATCCATACTCCAAGACCCAGATCGAATAGAGGCTCATGCCCAGTCTCCTGCTAGCGGTACCTCGATGCGCATGCGGTGATCCCCGCAACATGCCTGTTCGACGGCCACGATTTCAAAACCCGGAAGTCCGACCGTTGCCAGCCGCAGCTCGCGCCAGCATCGGCGCAACAGTGGAAGCGTGCCGTCGACGTCCAGAATCGCATGCGGCGCCGATCGACACTGATGGAGAGCGGCGCCGAGCCACGAGGCCGCGCGGCTCAGGTGCAGGTGATGGTGCTGCCCGGCTGGCGGTACGCTTGCGACGCGAACCGTCTCATTCGCCCAACCGTAGGCCTCAGCGGCCGCGGTGAGCATTGGATGATCAGCAGATGACGCGCGGCTGCCGGCTGCGGCCAGGACGAGAAGGCCCGCCACCTGCGCGGCTGCCCGGCAGAGCTCGTCGAAAGGCTTCCGCATCGCCTGCACATAGATGATGACGCGCTCGTCAACCCGCGTTTCACTGTTTAAAGAGGCATTCGATGCAGGTTCTGCCACGCTCTCGCACGAGAACCGCCCCAGATGTCGCAACATGGTGGGACCGGTCCTAAGAAAGGAAAGGCTGGCGCCGCCGGAAGTCTTTGCTGACGTCCTCCATTGTCAGCCAGCGAATGCCCTCGTGCGCGTTGATGTGGGAAATCAGACGTTCAAGGATGAGCAGGACCTGGGGCCGCCCGGCAACGTCAGGATGAACGGTGATCGGAAACACCGCATAGTCCATTTCCCGATAAACCCAATCAAACTGATCGCGCCACATCTCCTCTATGTCGCGCGGATTGAACCAGCCACCACTGTTGGGCGCCTGCTTGATGAACATCAGCGGCGGAAGGTCATCAAGATACCAGTTCGTCGGTATTTCAACGAGATCGACGGCCTTACCGCGAATCAGGGGTTTCATCCAATCAGACGCAGGTTTCGCGTAGTCGACCTTGGTCCAGCGATCTCCCGCTCGCGCATAGAAAGGGAGAAAGTCGTGGTAGGCCTGCGTGTGGCCGTACTCGAAGCCATATTGCAACAGAAGATCGAATGTGTGGACGGACGGCTCCCACCACGGAGCGGAATAGCCGCGCGGTTTCTTGCCACTGATCTCCTCGATTAGTTCGATCGATTTCTTGAGAATGTCCTCTTCCTGTGTCCGTGTGAGCTTGGTCGGAGGCTCGTGCGAATAGCCATGCGCACCGATCTCATGACCGCTGGAGGCTACCGAACGGACTTGCTCGGGAAATGTCTCGATCGAATGCCCGGGGACGAACCAAGTTGCTTGAATGTCGTACTTTTCGAACAATTTCAGCAGCCGCGGCGTACCGACTTCACCGGCAAAGAGCCCACGCTGCATGTCGTAAAGCGAGTCGCCGCCCCCCCAGGATCCCAGGAATCCCGCGACTGCATCGATGTCGACGCTGAACGTGCATAGAATCTCTTTGGCCATGTGTGGTCCTTAACCTGCTGAGAGTGTTGTCGAGGTCAGTGATATCTCGGGAAGGGAAGCAGCGATGGATAGCAAACTCATCCATTCGAAGATCGAATAGTGTTGAACTGCCGATTGCGCTAATCAATGCGGGCGGCTTGGTACTGCGCGTCGGTGACGTGTTCCATCCAAGTGACGTGCACGCCGTCAAGGTCCTCCTGTGTCGCGATGTAGACCAACGTCGATTGGGGGCTCGCGCCGTGCCAGTGCTTCTCGTGGGGTGGTATCCAGACAACGTCGCCAGCCTTGACGAGCCGTGCGTCTTCGCCCCAGCTCTGTACGCGACCCACTCCCGACAGTATGCAGAGGGTTTGCCCGAGCGGATGGGTGTGCCAGGCGGTCCGGGCGCCCGGCTCGAAGCGCGCGAAGCCGGCCCGAACACGGGCTGGGGCTGGCGCCACGATGATAGCCTCACGCCACACAATGCCTGTGAAACATTCGGGTTCGCCGCGAACAGCGGGGCGAGTGCCGCTCGGATAGATTTCCACGATAGGACTCTCCTAAGTTCCTCCACGGAGGAGCGTGGCCGCCAACTCAGGCGGCAAGGGTGCGTTGTTCGATCGCGCGGATCACCGCGATCATGTCGGCATCAGCAAGACCCAAAGCAGATGTTTCCCGATAAAGGGCGAGACAGGCGTCCAGGACGGGAAGCGCAATGCGGGCGTCCCGCGCAGTTCTAGCGATCAGTTGGACATTCTCTAGTACGTTGCCGATCGACGCCTGCACATCGAAGTCGCGTGCCAGCAATTTGGCGGCCTTCACGCGAGAGACGTCGCTTGCAAGCGGCCCGGCGTCAAGGACGGCGACAAGGCTCGTAAGATCCAGCCGCTTGCGTTCAGCAAAGTGCAGCGCTTCGGCCAGGCCGGTAACGATGGCTGTCAGGAACGTGTTGACCGCGAGCTTCATGTGAAGGCCGTTTG
>Ga0209060_10004493_pt1 | contig 10830 bp, 9 predicted proteins | sample Coa_R1_8_FD_187155 | JGI IMG/M metagenome (GOLD analysis project Ga0209060, IMG submission 187155) | Surface soil microbial communities from Centralia Pennsylvania, which are recovering from an underground coalmine fire - Coalmine... | ecosystem: Environmental > Terrestrial > Soil > Unclassified... | reverse complement strand
GCACGCCGTTCGGTGAGACGCCCAGGTACCGCTGCGCCTCGCGGTCGCGACAGGCGTGATTGGCAATGTGGTAGCGGCCTGCGATCTCCGCGCCGACCAGCGCCTCCAACTCCGCGCCGAGGTTCGGGCGATGCGTTCCGGTGGCGATCAGGAGCGTGATGCGCTCTCGTGGGATGCCCGCCGCTTCCAGCGTGCGCAGCACCGGCGGCAACAGGATCTTGTTGGGAACCGGGCGGGTGATGTCGCAGATGACGATGCAGGCATCCCGGCGGCCCTGCGCCAGCGCCGCCAGGCTTTGGGGCCCGATAGGCGCGGCCAGCGCCTCCTCCGTCGCCGCGGTCGGATCGGGAAGCGGTGGCGCAGGCGTAAGGCCCAGAACGCCGATCAGGTTCTTGTCCGGCAGTTCCACTTCCAATCCGGTTCTGCCATAGTCCAATCTCAAACGCATCGGGTCAACTCCTGAAGGTCCGTTCTGTCTGTTCGCGCCAGTAGTCCAGGGTGTCGCGCAGCGTGGTCTCCAGCGGAATGCGCGGCTTCCATCCGGTGGTTCCCCACATTTTGAGGGTGTCGCCGGTGGAGCAGGCGATGTCGGCGGGGCGCAGACGCTCCGGATCCACCTCCACCTCGGTGGGCGTGGAACTCAGGGCGCGCAGCATATCCAGCGTATCGCGCATCCGGTGGGGCTGTCCGGTCGCCACATTGTAGACTTCGCCGGGCGTTCCCTGCTGCATCAGCGCGCTATAAGCGCGCACCACATCGCGCACATCCAGCAGGTCCCGCTGCGCCTCCAGGTTGCCCACGCGAATGGCCGGCGGTTCCAGACCGCGCTCGATGCGGGCGATCTGCCGGGCGAAGGCGGGCAGGGCGTAGGTCGGCATCTGTCCGGGACCGGTATGCGAGAAGGCGCGGGCGATGATCGCCAGAGCGCGATACCCCTTCGCGACCGACTCCATCTCGATCTTGCTGTCGGTATAGGCGCCGAACCGCCAGAGCGGGCCGACCGGGTCCTCTTCGCGGGCAGGCCGCGCCGGATCGGTATTGCCATAAACGTAGCCCGTGCCTGCAAGCAGGACGCGCGGAAACGGATTCAAATTCGCCGCGGCGTCCAGCAGATGGCGTGTGCCCTCCACATTGACCGCGAACACGGCATTTCGGTCCGTATCGGCCCCGGACGCCCGCGCCGCCAGGTGATAGATCTGATGAGGGCGAATGAATTCTACCAGTTCCGCCGTCATTCGCGTATCCTCGATGTCCAGCTTGACCTCTTCGACGCGGCCTTTTGCAGTGGCGTCATTCCAATCCGGGGTATCTGGCGAACTTCCAGTTTCATTCTTCGCCCCGGCGCTATGAGCAGCCTGAACCGAAGCAATAATTTTTGCTCGCTGTTCTGTATCTTCCTGCCCATTGCTCTGTGGAGTAGGTTGCTGCCTCCGGCGACGGAAGCGATGTATACAGAGGGTTCGAGCGATCTGATAGAGCCAGGGGAAGGCTTTTGTCTCACCACGAAACCGGTCGTAGTGGCGAAAGGCCGCGATAAAGGTCTCCTGCGTCAAATCAGTCGCCTCTTCGTGGTCATTCAAGAAACGATAGATGACGTTGAAAATCTTCTTTTCGTATTTGAGGATCAGGGCATCGAAATCCAGATGATCGTCGGCTTGTTTGGATGAATCTCTGACCGTTTCAGGGTGGACAGCAGCATATATCCACGCGTCTGGGACAACGTCCAGCAGATGCGCAATAAGATGGCGTCCCACAAATCCGTTCGCCCCGGTGATGAGGATGCGCGACGTCTCCTCCTGCAACGATTTCTCCTTTGTTCGGCGACAAATAGTGTGGTTGGTTTCACGGCACTGAAGTGCCGGTCTACGTTTGCAAAGCCCACCTGCGTGGGCTCCCCTCACCCCAACCCCGCCCGCTCTCCCGCTTGATCCGCTTCGCGGCAGAGAACACCCCGCAGAGGGGAGAGGGGCTATAGAGTCGGCGCAGGCCGACTTTGCAAACGTAGACCGGGGTTTCAACCCCGCGTCGAATGATCGCCCCAGTTTTCGTCAATGAACCTGAATTTTTTATTCCTGATGGCGCAGGATCTTCTCCCAGCGGGCCATATCGGCGTCCACCATGCGTTCGGTAAGTTCCTTAAAGGTGACCTTCGGCTCCCAGCCCAGCTTCTCACGCGCCTTGGCCGGGTTGCCAACGAGCAGGTCCACTTCGGCGGGGCGGTAGAAGGCGGGGTCCTGGACCACGTACTGCTTCCAGTCCAGTCCGACATGGGCAAACGCGACGGAAACCAGCTCTTCCACCGAGTGCGTCTCGCCAGTCGAGATGACATAATCATCCGGTTCGTCCTGTTGGAGCATCAGCCAGATCGCTTCCACATAGTCTTTAGCAAAACCCCAGTCGCGGCGCGATTCCAGGTTGCCGAGCCGCAATTCCTTTGCCTGCCCCAGCTTGATCCGCGCTACCGTATTGGCCACTTTTCGGGTAACGAACTCCAGGCCTCTACGTTCACTTTCGTGGTTGAACAGGATTCCAGAGACAGCAAACAAATTATAACTTTCGCGGTAGTTGACTGTGATATAGTGGCCGTAGACCTTGGCGACCCCATACGGGCTGCGGGGATAGAAGGGAGTGAGTTCCGTTTGCGGGGTCTCGCGAACTTTTCCGAACATTTCGCTGCTGCTCGCCTGGTAAAATCGAATGGTAGGGTCTACGAGGCGGATGGCTTCCAGCACACGCGTCACGCCGAGCGCGGTGAATTCGCCGGTCAGGACGGGCTGGTTCCAACTGGTGGGGACGAAGGATTGCGCGGCCAGATTGTAGACTTCCTGGGGGGCGACCGTCTTTACCGCTTCGATGAGCGAATACTGATCCAGCAGGTCGGCCTGGACCAACTCGATGCGGTCTTTGATATGGGCGATGCGCTCGAAGTTCTCCGTGCTGGAGCGCCGCACGACGCCCGCGACGCGATAGCCCTTCTCCAGCAACAACTCCGCCAGGTAGGAGCCATCCTGTCCGGTAATCCCGGTAATGAGCGCGGTCTTCATCCTTTCACCACCTTATCTATAGCGATCACCTGGCGCAGCAGGCCCGGCAGGTCGGCGAGCGGTAGCATCGTAGCCGTGTCCGAAAGGCCCTTCTCCGGCTCCGGGTGCGTCTCCAGAAAGAGCGCGTCCACCCCGACGGCGACCGCCGCCCGCGTCAGGTGCGGGATGAACTCGCGCATGCCTCCCGAAGCTGTGCCGCCCTGCGCCGCGCCGGGGCGCTGGACGCTGTGCGTGCCGTCGAAGACCACCGGGTAGCCGAATGCCCGCATCTGGGGCAGAGAGGTCATGTCCACCACCAGGGTATTGTAGCCGAAGGAGACGCCCCGCTCTGTCAGCAGCAGATTGCGGTTGCCCACGCTCTCCACCTTCTGTACGATGTTCTTCATGTCCCAGGGCGCAAGAAACTGACCTTTCTTGACGTTGATGGCGCGCCCGGTCTCGGCGGCGGCGACGATCAGATCGGTCTGGCGGCAGAGGAACGCAGGGATCTGCAGCACGTCGCAGACCTCCGCAACGGGCTTGCATTGCCAGGTCTCATGGACGTCGGTGAGGACCGGGACGCCGAACTCCGTCTTGATGGCATTCAGGACCTCCAGCCCTTTGTCCAGGCCCTGGCCGCGAAACGAAGCGCCGGAGGTGCGGTTGGCCTTGTCGAAGCTGGCCTTGAAAACATAGCTGAGCCCCAGTTCCTTCGTGAGCCTCTGGACCGTCGCGGCCACGGTGCGGCACAGGTCCAGGCTCTCGATAACGCACGGCCCCGCGATGAGCAGGAGCGGGCGGTTCGGTTCGCCCAGCGTGATGTTTTGTATGGAAACGGTCGGCATGAAACGGACTTCCTTATCAATCTCTCAATAGAAGAGGAACGGCCACCAGTTCTTCATGGGTTTGCTCTGGTCGTCCCGGCACTTGTTGTTCAGACCGGGCATGTTCTGTCGCCAGTAGACGAGCCAGGGGCCCTGGCAGTCGTTGGCGAGCATGCGATAGCGGGCGATCTTGGCATTGGTCCAGAGTTCGGCTCGGTCTTTGCCATCCGGGCCATCGTGCAGGCGATAGTGTTCGATGGTGCAGAGGATGGGAACCGGATTGTCCAGGTCGTAGTCACGGCGCGCCGTCGGCATGAAGTGGACGCTGTTGCCCGCCGGGATATAGTGCTCCACAGTATACTGCTTTCCCTGCCAGGTGTAGGTCATGCTGTCCGGGGTCGGGTAACTGACATCCGTTCCACCCCGCGCATAGAGGGAGTTGAAGGGTAACTGGTAGCGCTTATCCAGGTCGAACCCTGCATACTCGACGAAATATCGGGTGAAATAGGGGATGGCGTGGGAGTTGGAGGTCCCCTCGATAGAGTGGCCCAGGCTCTCCATGGCGCAACCCGGCCCGCGATCCGCGTTCATAAAGAGGATACGCAGGCTGCGCCCGATCCAGGGCTGCTCGTCGGAGCCGCCGTTGCCCGCCTGCACCCACTTGCCTGGAATTTTCTGCAGGTTGTCGTCATACGCCTGCTTGACTTCGATGCTCTCGAAGGGCGCTCCATAGTTGCCCTGCTTGGCCAAAAACCAGACTTCGTGAACGAGGCCGCGCTCTACCATCTCCGCCAACGTCAGCATATGCGCCGGGTTTTTGGGGTCGGGAACCTGATAGTATCCGGCGAACTTCTCGCCGAAGAGCTGGCCGTAGCGGAAGTTGATGCCCTCCTTCCAATTCGGGACACGGGGATAGAGGGAGCTGTTGCCTTCCAGGCGTCGGTCTTCCGGCAGCGGGGCCGGGTCGGTCAGGTTGACGATCTTGAAAACCTGATAATCCAGAAAGGGCGGCGCGTCCGGGTTGGCATAACCGTGATACCGCGACGATTCGCGTAGCGCGGCGATAAGTTCCTGGACTTTCTTTGCGGCGGCTTCCTGGCTCAGGCCGTTCACAAAATTGAGCACCAGCAGCCGGGGGCGCATCTGGCGGATCTGATCGTGGTGCAGGCGCAACCAGTCGTCGGAATTGGCGCGGCTCGTTGCATTCGGCCAGATTCCGCTGGCGGCAGGAGGCAATGCCTGTCCGAACGCTCGGGAGCCTCCGATCAGGAAGAGCAGCAGTCCCAGGGAGAGAAGGAAACTTCGTTTCATGGTTTCTATCCACCATTATTTCATAATAGGCAGACGGTTGTCAATGAGGAGAGACCAGATAGGCTCTCACAGTCTTTACTCGATGTATTTTGCCGTGTTCCCCGCTTGTTCACGATTTTCCTGCTGAGTTGAATTCGATTCTGAACACGATGCCTTGCTAGAATAGACCCATCAGATACACAGACCGACCGCACAGTAAACCGCTAGGGAGATGACGACCATGCTGATCATGAACTGGACCAAAGACGAAACGGGCCGGATTTCGGCCACCTGGATCAAGAACGCCGAGAGCGTTTACCAACCTTTGAGCCTGCAGTGGGCAGAAGCCGAACCGACTGTAACCCACTTCCATCCTCGCACTTCGGGCGGCACGTTGGCAGCGATGTGGACCAGGCGCGCGGGGGCGAGCGTCACGGCGGAGCGGGGCGAGGGCCGTTGAGGAACATGCTATAATGACGAGGAGAATGCGGAGGTAACAGAGAGGACACACTCACAGGTGATGGAAGGAACCCCAAAGGAAATCCAGGACTGCTTATAGTGGTTAAACGGAGATACACGAATCACTTTTTGGAGGGGAGGTGATGGGAATGTCATTAGATTTAAGCCCTGAGATCGAAAACATGATCCGGGAACGCGCTCAAGTCCTCGTTCTACTTCTTCGAATGCCATTTTTTTCCAACGTGGCCGGTGACATCGGTGATGCTGTATGAGACACCCATCGGTTCATCATTTGAGGTTCTCGAATAAGGCCGCCACAGGGACACGCGTTCCACGAAAAACTCATGCGCCACTCACCTTAGCGGGATCACGCTCCATTATGTGCCGTGCCTTGTTGGGCTGAAAGCCCACCCGCCCAGGGCGCTGTTTCACTTTGGTGTCTGCCAGGTCGCGGAGACGCCTGCGTACTCGAACTCGGCCTGTTCTTTAGCGTTCTCTAACGTTACGTGCCAGGTGTCCGAAAGAGTGTTCCATTCGGCATCACAGCCGAACAGATAATAACTGTCTTCCCCCTCATATTGGCATATGGCAAGCCCCGCCGCCACTTCCAAAAGAACATCGGCGACAATCTGCTTACAGTTGCCAGTATGCCTATGTCGTTCATCGATAGGTGTGAAGCAAATGACTTTCGCCCCGCCGACTTTTTCAGGTGGAAGTTGCACTTTTCAACCTTCCAATACGCACAAGGGTTCAAGGCAGCCCAACGACCAAGGTCAGTGGCGGGCCGCATTGGAAAAGCCTTGCGCGCCCCGTCCGCTGCATCGACTGGTTGGGCCAATGGCCCACAGACGCAGTGCCTTACTACTCACATTCCGTTCTGTGACGACCGGTCTTCTTGTTAGGGGATCCCACTGGAAAAGATCTGCAGATACGCAAATACCTTGAAGGCAGGGGAAGCTTGCCATGCAAAATCAACCCTCATGCTGAAATTTCATCGCGGAATAACAACTTCCTGATAAGCCCCCGGAACAATCACATCAATGGCTTCTTGGATGGTATCCAGGTGCAATTGGATACGAGGCCATGAGGTAGATAGCAGGACCAGAATCGCAAGTTGGCGGCCTGCCAAATTCTGTTGATAACGGAGGTTTTGGTCCGTCGTAATGAGCAGGCCATAACCCTCTTGTTCTGCGACAGTAATCAGGTCTCCGTTTGCCAGTGACGCCCATCCACGTTCGTATGCTGTATCTACGATATGGCCTGACAGATGGCGGCGCAGTGGGACTGGCGTTCCTTGATCAAACAAAATCTTCATGTCAGCACGATGTTTGTCAGGGAAGTGAGTTCATAATCGAGCAAGGCCTCGATTTGGGCGCGGGTCACTCCGGGAAACCACTCCAAAAACTGGTCAATGGAAGCCCCATCTTTGAGGTTCTCGAATAAGGCCGCCACAGGGACACGCGTTCCACGAAAAACCCATGCGCCACTCACCTTAGCGGGATCACGCTCCATTATGGTAAGCAATTGTGTGTTGTCCATAGAATGTCCACTGCTTCATAAAGCACGAGAGAAACAGCATTCGTGAATGGGGGTTTGCTGTAATTCATCCGAGTTCTCTGCTGATCGTCTAACGCTTCAGATAAGCAGACGGGGTTTCCTTCCACCGTTGCCCTGTGCCTCTCAGTTAGGCTGTCACAGCACCACGAACACAAAGCACAGAAGGAAGCACGAACCGTTTGCGCTTCCTTGCATTATACACTGGAACCCAGCGCTGCCGCAAACAGGCTTGCAAATTGAGCAACGCTCCAACGACTGAGTTATCCTGCCCCGCCGAGGAAGGCTCTAACAACAACTAACCTGACGGAGCGGGATCAGGTGCAGCGATTTGATCGGCGACTGATGGCACACCGCGATGCCGAAGATAATCCGCGACGGGCCACCCGTACCCCTGATGAACTCGATGATAGTGCAATTGTCCGCCGGACAGCCGGAATTCGTCGATGTAATACTCCTCATCACCGACGAAGAAAAGCGTATCTTCCAGGTGCGGAGCCAGCATTCTCACATGATCGACAAATGCTTCATACCCGCACCACATCTTGCCGCCGCTCTGGATGATGACATGGTCGCTTTGTTGCGGTCCAAGGATCACATATGGGCCATCCAGGTTCGGGAAGTCGATCGGTTCGCCCGCAGGTCGGAAAAGAGTGTAGAAGGTACCTCGGTCACGAGCCTCGTCAAGTAGCCGCCGAACTTCATGCGCGTGGGAGGGTCGGACGCGAATGACCGCTCCGAATCCTTCACGAGGCGAAACCTGCTGAATCTCGTGCTGATTCCCCATAATCCCTCAATGCCACCGAACGGTCGCGGTCAGTCATTTGCACAACGCCAGCGGAGCAAAGCAGTTGTTCAGCGTGGTTAGCCCGCAGACGGCTTTGAAACTGCTTGTATAATTCTGAAATACATCCACCAAGCACTATCAAATAAATGGATCATGGTTCTTGACCGCTCAACTTCATGGAGAGCGTTCCGTTCCATATCTGCCATCCGTGGCGATGGTCGGAGCGGGGATTAGCGGCGGCGTGCCGGGACCAGGCGCGCGGGGTCGAGCGTCGCGGCGAAGTAGGGCGCGCGGAGTGGGGCAGGGGCCGTTTCGGGCGCATAGGGGCTGGCGGAGTCCACCGGCTCGACCTTTGGCTCATGCCAGACGGCGCGGGCCGCATCCAGTACCTGCGTTTCGGTAATGGCGTCCAGGCAGCGGCGCACGGTGGCATCATCCCTGGCCGGCGCGTCCGGAAAGAACACCAGGGAGCGGTGGCGGGGCGCGTCATAGCCCCAGCGCACCACTTTGTTCGGGCCGAACAGCCCGACCGTTGCCACCCGCTGCGCCACGGCGGCATGCAGCAGGCCCGTATCGTTGCCCAGCCAGAGGTCGCACAGGCCGATGATGGTCAGCGCCAGGCGCAGGTCCAGTTCGCCCACCAGGTTGATGCAGGGTTTCTGCATGGCGTGCGCCATGCGCTGGGCCGTTTCGCGCTCCGCCTCCCCGCCCATCAGGACTACGCTGCCGCCGATCTCCGCATTCAGGATTTCGGTGACATGGGCATACTTCTCCGCGCCCCACTCCCGGATAGGGGGATCATTTGCGCCGGGCTGCACCCCCAGCAGCGGCGCGCCCTCCTGCCAGCCCTTCGCCGCCAGCAACCGGCGCGCCTCTTCGCGCTCCCCCTCGGAGATCCAGAGGTCCGGCAGGGCGTCGGTGGCGGGCAGGCCCAGCGCCCGCAGCATGTCCAGGTGGCAATCCACCTCGTTGCGGTCGAAAAAGTAGGGGATGGGAACCGTGAGCAGAGAGCGGCGAAACTCGTTGGCATAGCCGACGCGCACCGGGATACGGGAGAGCGCGCAGGTGACGGCGCAGTGGAGCGAGCGGTTGAGCAGGAACGCGGCCTGGTAGTCGCCCTGACGCAGCAGGCCATAGAGCTCTTTGCCATGCCGCCACCGGCTGACACCCCGGATCTCGACCGGGATGATGCGGTCCAGATGCGGGCAACCCTGCAGCGCAGTGACAACGCTCGGCGCGGCCAGAAGGGTGATGTCGGCTTCGGGAAAATGGCGGCGCAATTGGCCGAAGAAGGGCGTCGCTACCAGGGTATCGCCCATAAAGCGGAACTTCGTCAGGATAGCGATGCGTTCCGCCTGCGCCAGCGCCCCCCGCGCCCTTTGGGCGGCTGCAGAGGCGGCCACTTCCGCGACGCCGGGGCGGACGTGCGGTTGTTCCGTACCGATGGGAGTGTTCCGGATCTGGTCTTTATCGGCCATACAGATTCTTACCCACTTTCTCCAGCACATCACGTACCGTAATTTCGGAGAGACACCGGGCGACCCTGGCATCTACCATGCACTTGCGCACATTGCACTCCGGGGTGCAGAACTCGCGTCGCGCCAGTACATTCTCGCTCTGCCCCCACGGGCCGGCCATCGCGGGGTCGGTGGGGCCGTAGAGCGCGACGACAGGGCGCTCCAGCGCGGCGGCGATATGTGCAGAACCCGTGTCGCCGCAGACATGGACCGCGCAGCGCTCCAGCACGGCGGCCAGCTCCTTCAAATTGGTCTGCCCTGCCAGGTTGAGGGGCATTGCAACAGGAGCGGGCCACCCATCGCCCTGCTGCGCCAGCGTGCGCACCTCCTCATTCAATGCCATGTCTTTGCCGGAACCGATCAGAACGGAAGGAAGGCCGAACTCCCGAGCCAGCCCGACCGCCAGTTCCGCATAACGGGCGGCGCCCCAGCGCCTGGTCTCGTTGCCGACGGCGGGGTTCAGCACGGCGAACGGCGTCTCCGGCGCGATGCCGCCTGCATCGAGCAGCGTGATGGCACGCTCCTGCGCCTCCGCAGGGACATGCAGCGGAAAGCGCACACGCCCTGGCTCCGCCCCGAACGCCCGCGCTACGTCCAGAAACCAGTCCACGCGGTGAACGCTCTGCTCCCGGCGCGGCAGCGACCTCGATACCAGATTGGCCCCGTCCCGCAATCGCCACCAGCCATACCGGTGTTTTGCGCCGGAGGCCAGCGCCAGCAGCGCGCTCTTGGCATACCCCTGGAGGTCCAGAGTGACATCGAATTTGCGCCGTCGGATCCCCGCCAGAAAAGCGGCATATTCGCGCCACACCTGCAGCGAGCGCCAGCGCCCCTGTTTCCATCGGGTGCGCGGAATGACGAGCACTTCCTGGAGATACGGATTGCCGGTCACAATGTCAGCCGACATCTCCTCCACGATCCAGGTGAGCTCCAGGTTGGGAAACGCCTCGCCGAGCGCGGCGGACAGCGGCAGGGCGTGGGTGACATCCCCGATGGAACTCAGGCGAATGATCGCCAGGCGGCGCACCTTATGGAGGTCGGGCAGCATAGACATCGGATCAGGCATGTGCGCGCTTGGGCTGCTCCAGGCCGCTCTCGGCGAGCGCCTGCGGCGAGACCAGTTTGCGGCCCGCCATACGCTCCAGCACTGCGACCGGCGCCAAGTCTGGAAAGAGCATGGCAGAGAACGGCACAATACATGTCTGCTCGATGGCATACTGGCCGGACGCGGCTTTGTGCGCTACCTGATCGGTGAAGGTGATCCAGGTCGAGCCAGGTGGGAACACGGCGGTCTGCGTCTGGCCGTTCTGCTGAAAGTCGGCGTTGGTCTTCAAATAGTGGTGAAACCGCAGCATGAATTCGTCGTAGGCGGAGCG
>Ga0209060_10004489_pt1 | contig 10837 bp, 9 predicted proteins | sample Coa_R1_8_FD_187155 | JGI IMG/M metagenome (GOLD analysis project Ga0209060, IMG submission 187155) | Surface soil microbial communities from Centralia Pennsylvania, which are recovering from an underground coalmine fire - Coalmine... | ecosystem: Environmental > Terrestrial > Soil > Unclassified... | reverse complement strand
TCGCCTTGGGGCCCCATCCCGGGTTCTTGCAGCGCAACAGCGTTCTGGTCGCCTACATCATGTCCATATTCAGCGCGCCCCGGCAACAACTCCCCGGCGAAGGGGATTGGCACCAGAAAGATTTTCGGCTTTCAGGGCTCTACCAAGACAACATCAGGTTGATCGCCGCAATCGGCAAAAGCTTCGGCGTCCGGGTCGTATTCATCCCGCAAGTCGTGAACTACGCCAGATTTACCGGCGACGACAAGCCGTCAGGCGTGCCTTACATCTGGGCCAAAGACATGAAAAAGCTGCTGGGCCTCATGAACGAAGACCTCGCAAACGCGGCGGGCCAGTCCCTGGCCTATTTCCTCGGCGCTCCGCTGGCGGAGAATTGGGAAGACGGCGATTTTCTTGACCATGGGCATTTTAGTCGTCGGGGATCCCTCAAGTTCGCCCTGTCGATCGCGGAAGATATTCGCAAGATCTGCCGGTAACCAGGGAAGCTCCATAAAACGGTGAAGCACCTCCTCTCAATGCACACGCATCCGACTGCGGACGAAATGTCCGTCGAAGCTGGCGAACGGCATTTCAAGCGGATCCTGTGGTCCCTATCGACCACCTACTTCGTGCTGCTAACTGGTGCTTGCATCCATCAGTACTACCGCTATGTGGCTGTTGCGTCTGGGGCCCAGGGCAAGGGCGTATATGTCGGCATGCAGGAGTGGGCCACCCTGACCTACTACTTGTTCTGGCTTGCAATCTCCTTCCTTGCCTTGTCAGCATTTTGGGCGCGAGCAGTCTGGCTGTCATTCTATCTGTGCGTCGCCCTGATCGCTGAAACTGCGGCGTACGGCTATTTCTTTGCCGGTCACTTGCATCTGTATTCGCCGGTACCGGCGGTTTTGTATGAGCGCTTCGAGACCGACCCGTTCGTTCTTGCACTTCCTCGTCCGGGTGTCTTTGGCCCAGCGAACCATGATTCGCTCCATCGAAGGGTGACTGTCAACGACGGTAAGGTGGCTGAGCCGAAGCTCATATATGCGTTTGGGGGGTCGACGACTTACGGAACCGACGGCGACGCAGAGACTTGGCCCAGCCAGCTTTCGCGGCTGCTCGGTCAGGATTATGCCGTGGAGAACTACGGCATGCTGGGCTTCAGTTCGCTTGAGAATATGATGCAGAGCCTCTTTGCCTTCCGCGGTGCTCGGCCGGTCTGTGCCCTCTACTACGAAGGCTGGAACGACCTCAGGAATTCTCACGCACGCGGCCTGGCCAACGACTACACGAATTTCGAATATCCGAATATGATCGAGGCCCTATTGCTCGGACGCCAGCCAAGCTTCCTACGGAGGAATAGCCTGCTGGTGTCCTATTTTCTGTCCATCTTCGAACCCGCTCCCCTGCCTACGGCCGGCGGGGCGATATCCGACAGCCAAGACCTCAAGCTGTCGAAGATCTACCGCGAGAACATCAAACTGATCGCCACCATAGGCAGGGCCTTCGGCGTGCGCGTGGTGTTCATCCCGCAGATACTGAACTACGCAGTCATGGTCGGCGACTCGACGCAGAGGGGCGAGCCCTTCATCAAGGCCAAGGATATGAGGAAACTGATGGGGCTCATGAACCAGGATCTGGCGTCAGCCGCCGGGGACTCTCAGGCCTATTTCCTGGGTGCGCCGTTGTCCGAGAACTGGCAGTCGGACGATTTTCACGATCAAGGTCACTTCAATCCGAAGGGCGCGCTAAAGTTCGCCCGGTCTATAGCCGAGGACGTGCGCAAAATCTGCCAGTAGCGCCGCGCGAAAGCATGAGGCAACTACGATCCCTCAGTCGAAGCCTTGACGGCTCGGGGCAGCCGCGCATAGGAGATTGGGTCGTGTCTCTCCGTCAGTTGTCTACGTAAGCAACTAGCTGCCATCTCCAATCGGCCACTGTTATGGCCGCATTGCCGCCAGAAGATTTATTGGTAATCTGGATCCCGGTGCTAGGTTGCCTAAAATTAAGATTGATAGCGTCGAGCACTAGCGACGACATTTCATTATTATTGGCGCCGTCAGCGCTGAAGTACTGCACCAAGTCGCCGACGCTGTAGTTTTGCTCGGCCGTCGCGCAATGCAGAAAGATGGAAATCTGTGTCGGTACGACACCGAGCCCATGGGCGAGCGTGAGAAGGCTGGCAAGTGCAACCGTCTGATCGCCGCTGACATAATGGCGCCTTCCGGCCCACCACCAGATCCCGTTGGATACCCCGTCCGCCGTGAGCGCACCTGCGTCGCCCTGGCTGAGCGCGAGCGAGGTCAACGACGTGAATCCGCCCGAGGCCAGGGTGTCGCTCCCGGCGCGTGCGATCGTGAGAACCCCGGCGCCCTGGTCCTTGAATTGAATCTGACATCCGTTGCCGGCTGTGGCGTCCGCCGGAAGGTTGAAGGTGATTGCGCTCCCGGAGTTCGCGATCAGTGTCGTGCCACAGTCGGCCGTCTGGATATTGTAGGGACCGGAGGTTTTGGTGGCGATCGTGGGCCTTGATGCCGGAAGATTCTGAAAAGTCGGGTCGGCGCCCGCCCCGTTATCGGTGAGAACGCGGCCGGAAGTGCCGATGGTCGCGGTGCCGAGCGCATTCGTGCCTTCGCCCAGGAGCACGGCGTGGGCGGTCAACGTTGTGCTGGCCGTGCCGCCGTTGGCGATCGAAACGGGGCTGCCGAGATTGCTCGCGGATCCCACGCTGACAAGTTGGAATTCGGTTCCGTCATACCGGACGTTGACGATTTCCCCGCTCAGGATTTCGCCGCCGGTGAGCGCGGCCGTGCCGCGCTTTGTTATGGCCTTCGCGCCCAGCCCGTTGACGTTCAGGGTCGCCGCGCCGCTGTTGGTTCCCCCGGCGACGAAGGAGAAGCTGTCGCCCTGGACGTAGGCGGTGGGCGCGATCGTGTAGGTGAGCGTGATCGCGTTGGTGCCCGAACTGGTGACGGTCGGGTTCGCCCGGTCCCAGTCGCGCTTGAGCGCGCCCATGATCTCGCGGATGACGCCGTAGAGGTTGGCCGCAAGCGTATTGGCGGGCAGCCCGTTCGGGACCGCGCAGGAGTTGGATGCGGCGACCTCGCTCCAGCACGGGTCGGACAGGTCGTTGGCTCTCGCCGGAAGCGCTGCCGCCAGGCCGAGCAGGAGCGCGGCCGTGGCCAGCCCGAGCGAGAACAGACTCTTGGCGAATGGCGCTTTTGGATTCCTCATGGGGCCTCATTCAGGTCTGGGTTGATTTGACAACCGGCCTGCCGCCGGCCGAACGGTGCCGATCCAGGGTCCGCGCCAGGTGATGCCGTCTGCTGCATCGGCCCACGGCCCGGTGCCAATTCGCTCGCATGCCTACCGGGCAGTCGACGCCCCCGGGAAGCCGCCGGGGGACGGGCGATTTAAGAGCGTTGCGCCTTTTGGATAATCAGGGTAGCAAGCGGGCCGGGGATACCAGGGCTGACGAGCAAGATGGCTGGACGCCGCAATTTCCACGAAGAGCTGACGCGCGAGGATGTCGTAAACCGGACGTCGGACCGCCGGTTTGGCGCCCTGTTCGCGGCCCTGTTCGCGTTAGCGGGCTTGGCGCCGCTCCTGCGTCATGGGCATATTCGCTGGTGGTCGCTCGCGGTCGCGGCGCTTTTCTGCCTCGCGACCTTGCTCGCGCCCCAGGCGCTGGCGCCCGTCAACCGCCTGTGGTTCCGCTTTGGCTTGCTGCTGCATCGGATCGTCTCGCCGCTGCTGATGGCCGTCATTTTCTATGGCGTGGTGACCCCGGTCGGGCTGGTGTCGAGGCTGACCGGCAAGGATCCGCTGCGCCTGCGGCGCGATTCCAGTTCCGCCAGCTACTGGATCCCGCGGGAGCCGCGCGGGCCCTCGCCCGACGGCTTCCCGCGGATGTATTGAGGAGGGCGAACGTTGACCTTTTTTTCCGAGCTCTGGGCCTTCCTGCGCTCGCGCAAGAAGCAGTGGCTGCTTCCCGTATTGATCGTCATGGCGCTTCTGGGTGCCGTGCTCATCTTCAGCCAGGGATCCGTCATCGCGCCCTTTATCTACACGCTGTTCTGACCGCGCCATGCGCGTCGTCGGCATTTCGGCCTTCTATCACGACAGCGCGGCGGCCCTGATCGAGGACGGCCGGATTGTCGCCGCGGCGCAGGAGGAGCGCTTCACCCGCAAGAAGCATGACGCGGGCTTCCCCCGGAACGCGCTGCGCTACTGCCTGGAAGAGGCCGGGCTGGAGCCGGCGCAAATCGATCGGGTCGCGTTTTACGAAAAGCCCTTCCTCAAGTTCGAGCGTCTGCTGGAGACCTATTTCAGCTTTGCGCCGAAGGGCTTCGCCTCGTTCCGTCAGGCCCTGCCCCTCTGGCTCAAGGAAAAGCTGTTTCAGCGCCGGCTCCTCGCCAAGGAGATGAAGGCGATCGCCCCCGGCATCGACTGGAATGCGCGGATGCTGTTCTCGGAGCATCATCTGAGCCACGCGGCCAGCGCCTTCTATCCCTCGGGGTTCGCCGAAGCGCTCGTGCTCACTATGGACGGCGTCGGCGAATGGACCACGACCTCCGCCGCGCTCGGCAAGGGCAAGGATCTCGCCATCCTGAAGGAGATCCATTTCCCCCATTCCCTCGGGTTGCTCTATTCCGCCTTCACGTATTTTACCGGCTTCAAGGTCAATTCGGGCGAGTACAAGCTGATGGGCCTGGCGCCCTATGGCGAGCCGAAATACGCGTCGGCCATCCTCGATCATCTGGTCGATCTGAAGGAAGACGGCAGCTTCCGCCTCGACCAATCCTATTTCGACTATTGCACCGGCCTTCGCATGACCAATGAACGCTTCGCCCGGCTGTTCGGAGGGCCGCCCAGGTCGGCGGAGGCCCGCATCACCCAGCGGGAAATGGATCTCGCCGCCTCAATCCAGGCCGTGACCGAGGAGATCGCGCTCAGGCTCACGCGCTCGCTCGCGAAAGAAACCGGCGCCCGCAATCTCTGCCTCGCCGGCGGCGTCGCCCTCAACTGCGTGGCCAACGGCCGGATCCTGCGCGATGGGAAGTTTGAGAAGATATGGATCCAGCCGGCCGCCGGCGACGCTGGCGGAGCGCTCGGCGCCGCTCTGGCCGCCTATCATTACCACATGGGCGGCGACCGCGTGGCTGCCCCTACCGGTGACGCGATGGCCGGCAGCTATCTCGGCCCCGCCTACGCGCAGTCGGATATCGAGCGAAGGCTGAGCCAGGCGGGCGCGCGATTCACCTTGGCCGGCGATGACGAGGTGATTCTCGGCACGGCGCGAAGCCTGGCCGAGGGCAAGGCCGTGGGCTGGTTCCAGGGCCGGATGGAGTTCGGTCCCCGGGCGCTCGGCGGTCGGTCGATTCTTGGCGACGCCCGCTCGCCGACCATGCAGAAGACGCTCAATCTCAAGGTGAAGTACCGGGAATCCTTCCGGCCCTTCGCGCCGTCGGTGTTGCGCGAGGCCGTTGCCGACTGGTTCGAGCTGGACGAGGACTCGCCCTACATGCTTTTGGTCGCCAACGTGGAGGCAAGGCGTCGGCGCGCCATGAACGAGCAGGAACAGAAGCTGTTCGGCATCGACAAGCTGAACGTGCCCCGCTCGACGATCCCCGCGGTCACCCACGTGGACTACTCGGCGCGCATACAAACCGTGCATCGCGACACCAATCCCCGCTTCCACGCTCTCATCTCCGCCTTCAGGGACATCACCGGCTGCCCGGTCCTGGTCAACACCAGCTTCAACGTTCGGGGCGAACCGATCGTCTGCACGCCGGAAGACGCGTTTCGCTGCTTTATGGGAACGGAGATCGAGCGCCTGGTCGTCGGGAACTGCGTTCTGGAAAAGGACCAGCAGGATCCCTCGCTCAAGCGGGACTACAAAGACGTATTCGATCCCGACTAGGCATGCCCCCGTTCCGCCGTCCCTGTCTCCCAAGCTTTCCCATCGGGCGTAGGCGGTGGACGGAATTTTGATTTAACGCCGACGGACTTAACCGGTGAACCCACGGCACCTGCCCTCGCCCTTAAGATTGGACCCCGTGCCTCAAGGCGCCCCTGACGCACTCGCCGAAGCTGGCGCGAAGCAATTCCGGAGGCTGCTCCTGACGGTGACGGCTGCCTATTTTACGATTCTGGCCGTCGTCTGCCTCAAGGAATACTGCGCGTATTCCAAAATCATGACGCAGTATAGCGACATTATTTATCGTGGCCTCAAGGAATGGTCTACGCTTACATATTATTTCATTTGGTGCGCGATCTCGCTGTTTGCTTTTGTCGCTTCCCTGCGCAAATCCACCGTCTGGATCGCCTTCTACATCTGTCTCGTTCTTTTCGCGGAGACGATATCTTATCTGTGTTTTTTCGCGACGCACCTGCATCTTTATCAGCCGCCGATAAGGGCCTTGAATGGAAGGTTCGAGCCCCATCCTTTCGTCATCGCAATTGCCCATCCCGGGAGTTTCGCAGGCGTGACCCATGACGCGAACCACCTCCGGACCACGATCAACGAGGGCAAGGTGGCTCACCCCAGGTTCATTTACGCGTTCGGTGGCTCCACGACCTACGACGTCGGCAACACGGATGCCAACACATGGCCTAGCCAATTGTCGCGCCTTCTCGGTCCCGGGTTCGCTGTCGAGAATTTCGGCGTGCCCGCCTTCAGCTCGATGGAGAGCATGACCCAGAGCCTTTTCGCGTTTCGCGATTCGCCTCCGGTCTGTGCCACCTACTATGAAGGCTGGAACGATCTCCGCGATTCCCACGTTAAGGACCTGGCGGTCGACTACTCCAACTTCGAATATCGCTATCTGTACGACGGCCTGCCTTTGTCGCGGCCTCCTGGGTTCCTTGAGGCTTACAGTCTCACTGTTGCCTATTTCCTCTCCATGTTCGACCCACCGCCCCCGGCGGAAGCGTCCGGCGAGATATCCGACCAGAAGGATTTGCGGCTTTCCAAGCTTTACCGCGACAACATCAGGCTGATCGCCGCGATAGGAAAGACCTTCGGCGTGCGTGTGATTTTCATTCCCCAGATTCTGGATTACGCCAGGATGACAGGCGACACGACCTGGCGCGGTGAGCCCTTCATCAAGGCCAAGGATATGAAGAAACTGATGGGCCTCATGAACCAGGACATGGCGGAGGCCGCTGGCGAATCCCAGGCCTATTTCCTGGGCACGCCGCTATCGGAACACTGGACCGATGCCGATTTCCTGGATACAGGACACTTTAGTCGTGCCGGCGCGCTGAAGTTCGCGCGGTCGATTGGCGAGAGCTTGCGCAGGATTTGCCAGTAGCGGGCCTTGGAGTTCACGAGAGGGAACTCATGCGGGGAATTGACATCATCCGTCGCCAGGCCGGCAACCTCGCTACGCTGGGCGTAACGCTGCTGATTTTCTACTTTGCGATAGGATCCCTGTTTCTGCGATTCGGCCCGGGATTTCTGCCCAGTCTGCCCAATCTGTTTCCCATTGCGGCCACGATCTGGTGGCAGTCCTCCGCGCCCGATCCAGCGCATCATGACTACGTTGCTCTCCTCGGCGATTCCTATGCCGAAGGAGCTGGCGATTGGCTGGCGGCGAGAACCCGGATCGCCGAGCCTTACGGATCGGCCGACATTATCCATCAACGCACGGGACTTGATATTCTCAGTTTCGGGGTGGGCGGCGCCGGAAGCGCAGAGGGATTCGTCCTCTACCCCACTTGGGCGCTGAACGCCAATTACTGCTTGATTTTTCCTGCGCCGCGCCGACCTGCCGCGGCGATCTACTACTTCTATGAAGGGAACGACCTCAACGACAACATCCAGTTCATTCGAAGCAAGCTCCATCTCACGCCGGAAGCTGCCGGGATCGGGGAAGCGTCAACACGCTATTTCGACGACTCCATGGGCAAGATGAAGCTTTCCACCTGTATGAAATATTTCAAAGACGTGATAAAAAACATGATACACGTTGCCACTGTTTCACTACTGCATCAGTCGCAGCCAGGCTGGCAGGGTACGGGGACGGCTCGGGCGATGGTCGGCGGCGCTGTCGTATCTATCCCTGGTGGTCTACAGGCCCCCTCTCTCGAGCTCGATAATCGCAGCACCGACGCCGCTTTTGAGGTCTTCGAAGCGGCCGTGGCGTGGTTTGTCGACAAGTATCCCGACATCAAAATTACCGTGGTCGATGTCCCCTCGGTTCTTACGACCTATCGGCTTGTTGACCCAACTGTGGTCACCGAGACGTTTCAGCATGGAAATCCCGTCCAGCCATCTGGGCAGATCGCTCCCCGTTCGGATATGATATGCGAACGCCTGAGGGCAATTACCCTACGGCACGGTCAGAAATTCCTCGATGCTCGGCCGGCTATGAAGGAGGCCGCCGGTCACGAATTGATACATGGGCCCTTGAACTGGGGGCATTTCAACCAGATCGGCTATACGCGTCTTGGAGAGACAGTGGCAGCCGCGCTGAAGGGAGACAGTACTTTCGCTTCCTGCGCCCACCTGGCTGCAGAGTGATGCTGGTAGAGCGGCGTACAATTCGGGTGCATATCATCACTAGAGCCTTCTAACATGAGGAATCACCCGTGCGTTTCCTGAGCGAGATCTGGGCCTTTCTTCGCTACCGAAAGAAGTTCTGGCTGCTGCCGATCCTGATCCTGCTCGCGCTGTTCGGCGCGCTGGTAATCGTCGCGCAGGGGTCAGCAGTGGCTCCCTTCATCTATACGCTGTTCTAAACAGCCAGCGGGTGAGCTATCCCCGCGCAGCACTCCCTTCAGCATGGCCAGCATCATACGCGGCTTCGACGCTGTACGCCGACTCGCATTCGGGTTGCGGGCTTCCTATGCACCCTGCATGGAGACGGCGACCGAACGTGACGTGGAAACTCTCGGCCACGTCCGCGCGCTGTTCGAGTTCACAAACAGCAGCCCGGCGCTGGGTGGCGCAAGGGAACGATCCGTCTGCAAAGCGAACTGATCGACGCTTCCAAATGCGCACATCGCCTCGTTACGGGTCAAACCCCAGGTCGTCCGGCGCTGTGCCAAGCACTGACTCATGGAGTCCATCGATTGGTTCCAAGGGATTACCCTTGTCGTCTGTTTGAAAAAGCCCCCATTCGATATTCTCCACTTCTTCTTCGACATCACCTGGATCATCGAGAAGGTAGCATAGCCTGAACAGAAGTCTCCATTGCATGATGCGAACAAGAATTGTCAAATCCGAAATACTTGCGCCACCATCAATCAGCCGCCGCAATGGAGCGACGATAATCCCGCCTGGCGCATTCACGGGAGTCTTCAGCTCCTGTTCAACCCAGGTCTCATCTCCTGGGGGCACCACCTGGCGCCAGGCCTGTCGCAAGAACAGGAATCTTGCAAGTTGGGGGATGCCTTCCCTTATTTGGGAGTGGGCCCAGAGGGCGGGATCTCGCGCGCCCAGTTTTCCAAACAGATCCGTCAACTCCGATTCGTTCATGTTTGATTGCCCTTCGTGATGGCGGCGACGCAGTTATGGGAAGGTACCCGTTGTTAGCAATGTGCGGGCGATCGATTTTAACACAGCGATTGTTTCCCTTGGAGTTTGTGTAGCGGAGAGTGCTTTATTTACCGCATCGTAGTAAACATTGTTATGCATTCGATTGTGAATAGGGCTAGGCAAGAGCACGCCATTCTCCGCATCGTTGATTCCTATGCCGCGTGATTGCAGCACTGCGCGCGCCGGGTCCGCCCGTGTATCTTTGAACGCAACAATATGGTGTGCGTCTGTGCCGGGTGAGCGTGTCTGGCCGCTTTTTTTAAGGGCCCTGCCGAGGACCCTTGACGGCACGCCTCCGGACTCGTCCGCCAGGAAGTCCTGGAAGGTCGACTTTATGGAGGGCGCCAAAGCGCTCCCCGCCTCCCTGAGGGCGGGCCCCATTTGGTGAGCGAGTAGCGGAGCTACGATCCCGACCGCGGCCTGGACCCCGCGCGGCAGGCCCAATTCCTGCGCGCCCTGGGAGGCGGCGCCGGAGATCGCGCCGGCGGCGGCGCCCGCCAGGCCGAAGGGCGCGCCGGAGACCGCGCCACTCACCGCTTGCTGGAAAAGGCGGCCCCCGAGGGAGTGTGCGTGGTAGGGCGTGTTGCCCAAGGTCTTGGCGATGCCCGCCGCGATTTCTTCGCCGGTCGGCAGTCGGTCAAGGGCCGATATGAACGGCATGTTATCGGTCGCGGTCGCGCGCTTGCGTGCGCCGGGGCCGAGGCGCGCGTGTATCTGTGCTGCCTGTGGCGAAGTATGAGTCAGCAGCCGAGCGATATCGCCCGGCATCGCGTCCAATGCGCCGATGCCGTCTTCGGCACCCGTCAGCGTCATCCCAAACTTGTGATTCCAATCGCTGTCAGGCGATTCCGCAGCCGCGTTCCCGCCATTGCCCATGGACTTGCCAGCCGGAACTCCGTTGACGGATCCGGTCGGCAGTTGATGATCCTGCTTCGTGCCTGGCCCGGTGGCGAAGGAGGGAGCCATCGCGCCCGGCGAAGCCATGCCGTTGGTCGGGGTGGGTCTCGCGAGAGGCGGTTTGCCGGTCGGTGCCGGTGCGACTGGTTCCGGCGCGGCGCCTCGACCCTGCTGCGTGAGCAAGGCTTCGTGCAGAGCCAGCCGGTCCTGCACCGCCTGGTCGATCTCGGAGGCGCCGAACGGGTTGTGGCCGATCTGGTTCCAGATCACCGCGTTGGCCAGCTTCGCCACCGTGTCCGGATGGCCCATGTCCAGGGGCTGTGCCGGCTTGAGGCCCGTGCGCAGGGCGAGGCTGTTCGCATAGTCGCCGGTGTTCCTGGCGCCCCCGGCAGGCGCCCAGGTCGGAGCGATGCCTTTCAG
>Ga0209060_10004483_pt1 | contig 10850 bp, 8 predicted proteins | sample Coa_R1_8_FD_187155 | JGI IMG/M metagenome (GOLD analysis project Ga0209060, IMG submission 187155) | Surface soil microbial communities from Centralia Pennsylvania, which are recovering from an underground coalmine fire - Coalmine... | ecosystem: Environmental > Terrestrial > Soil > Unclassified... | reverse complement strand
CTTTCAGCAAATGAATCTCGAAGGCCGGATACATCTCGATCAGCTTCATCGCTGGGAATCGCTTCCGCCCCTATCCTCGATGCCGGTAGAGGTGAGTTTTGCAGGGTCGTGGGATCGCCCCCGGGAGAAATTGACCATCAGGCGATGGGACGCTGCCTTTGCCAATTCTCACTTGCACCTGGCGGGCGCGATTCATCAGTTTCCTGATTCGCCACAATTCGATCTGGTCCTTGATATACAACGTTCGCGGGTGGAGAACTTGATAGCCATGGGCAGCAGGCTTACAGGCCATCCCTTGGATTGGACTGCAACAGGCCGCATCGACGGCCTGATCACGGCTCAAGGCTATTGGCGCAAATGGCAATACGGTGGCCTACTGACTATTCATCCCTTCGCGTTGCGGAGACATCAATTAGCTATTTCGGCTCCAGAAGTCGCCGCTCGAATCGACACACACGGCCTCCGCCTGCTTCCCACACACTTTACCGCTTTCCCCCATCTTGACGGCGTGGCTGAAGGCTTCCTGACTCCAGTCCTGCCCGGCGAAGCCCCGGCAACCAGCCGGGAGAACTCCTCTCATGCTTCGGCTCGCTCTTTCAAAGGAAGAGGCACTGCAAGGAGGGTTAGGCCGGCCCCGAACTATAAGGTTAAGGTGCGTTACGAACTCCAGATTTCAGTAACCCAGGCGCCGCTCCATGATCTGCTTCGCCTCGCCCGCCAGATGAAGGTGGAGGCAACGCGTGATCTGGATGCCCAAGGATGGGCTACGGCATCCATCCAACTATCGGGTAGTGCCTGGCCGTTCACAAAACCTCAGCTGAGCAGCCAAGGTGATCTCCACTCAGCACGTCTGTTAGTGCCAACCCTGACAGAACCTGTTCGATTCAAACGCTTTCATTTCGAAATCGAGGGAAGAAATATCAGAGCTTTACCGGTATCGTTCGAAATGGGCACAACACAGTTCACCGGCTGGCTGGTTCATGAAGGAGTCCGGAGAAATCCCTGGGATTTCAGAATTCAGACGCCTCATCTAAGTCTCGAGCAAGCGTCCCTCTGGTTTTCAGTGCTGGGTCACCGGCCTTCTTTGCAGATCCTGGACCTCATTCCTGGCCTGAGAACTCTGGCAGAACGTCGCCTCGCTGGCAGAACTATTTTTGCCTCCATGAACGCTCGAGGCATTTTCGAGTCTCATCTTCTCACGTTTCGCTCATTAAAACTTCAGAATTTCCATGCCGCCATCGCGCTTTCTGGCCGTGAGGCACGCATATCGAAGGCGGCATTCCGTGTGGCAGGTGGGGAGGGCGTAGGATCGGTTCAAATTGATTTCAAACAAGCCCCCGCCCGGATTGCGGGCGGGTTCAGACTTTCGGAACTCAAACTCCATCGGATGGCGTGGCGTTTGCCGTCAGCTCTCAGAGATATGCGCGGCACGGCGTTTGCGGAAGGGCATTTCGTCACCCGCGGCCTTACCTTGCCGGAGATTAGCACGAATCTCCGCGGCGGGGCGGAAATCCAACTGAGGAATGTTTCTTTTGGCAACTTCGATCCGGTGCAGGCTGTCGCTCACGCGGCAGATTGGGGCTCCCTGGAGCCGGATCGCGACGGAGTGCTGTTGCGCTCCGTCGATCTGGCCCTTGCAGCTGGTAATCAGGAGATTACTCTTGGGCCACTGCGGTTTAGCCTGTTCGGTGGTCAATTTACGCTGAGCGGAAATTATGGATTTGATGGCGTGGCAAATTTCCAGCTACGGGCGGATTTGACCCATGTGAGGCGGCAATGGGTGAATGACATTCTTGCGGCAACTCCCCAGGATCGAATCATCACATTCCATCTGGCAGGGGCTTTGAACACACTGGCAGTTGTTCCCACCATCGAGGCAAAGCGCGACCGGTAAAATTTGACCCTAACCGAACTGTACTCCCGGGCATATTGCTGAAAAAGCTGAAGCATCAGTGCAGCTTTTCGTAAATTAATTTACTTGTCGGACAATTATTTTATCAGTAAAATAATGACTGAATCTCATAGATATTACGCGTTTTCGTTTCGCAAATTTTAATAATCGCCATTCAAGCGAAGCCCGAGAAGTTTTGTTTTGCCCTACGTTCACAATTGCTTAAAGAACCTGACGGGTTACTGGAAAACTCACGAGACCTATCGGATGAGTATATTGTCTGTCATTTTAGGCAGCAAAGAAGAAACTGAAGGCTAGTGACCGAGCCACGACAGGCCTATTGACCGCATCAGGCACTTGGCTTGTTACCTCATTACTGCCTGATGATTTCTCGTCACCCTCAGGCTCCTCAGGGCCTGTCTGAACAATGCAAGGGCATGAGCATTTTTCAAATTTCTTCAGCAGTCTGAGTAAACACAATGAGGGGAATAACCATGAAAAGAAGCTCGCTGTGGATAATGTTTTTCCTGGTTTGCTCGTTGATTCTGACAGTCGCTCGTCAGAACTGGGCGGATAATGTTTACGGCGCAATTCGGGGTGTAGTCATCGACCAGTCCGGAGCGGTGGTGCCAGGCGCCAAGGTCGTCGTGACCGACGTCAACACAGGCATCTCCAGACAGGCAGTTACAGGGCCCGATGGCACCTTTGTGGTTTTGAATCTCCTCGCTCCTGCCACTTATAACGTCAAGGTGCAACAGGATGGGTTCAGGAAGTTCGAAAGCAGGGACATCCACCTTAATGTGAATCAAGTCTACGTGGTCCATGCAACCCTGGAAGTAGGCGCTGCCACTCAGCAGATTACGGTGCAGGCGAATACGGCGCAGATTGATACCACCAGCATGCAGCTTGGTGTCTCCGTGACTGGGAAACAGATTGTGGACTTGCCTCTCAACGGAAGAAACTGGGTGCAGTTGCAGCAGCTCGAACCCGGCGTTGTTGCGGCAGCCGATGCCCGCGGCAGTTATGCAACCAATGGCAGCGAGGCTGAACAGAACAGTTATCTAATCAACGGTACGGATGATAACGATCTCGTTTTGAATACCGTCCTCGTTGTTCCCAGCCCTGATGCCATCGCTGAATTCCGTCTGGTGACAAGCACCATCAATCCGGAATACGGAAGAAATTCCGGAGCAATCATGAATGCTGTCATTAAATCCGGAACGAACCAATTTCATGGAGATGGATTTGATTTTTACCGGGACACCAGTTTGAACGCCCGGAACTTCTTCCAACCGAAGCCAGCCGTTTTCCATCAGAATCAGTTTGGCGGCACGATTGGCGGACCGATCTGGAAAAACCACACTTTCTTTTTCTTTTCCTACCAGGGCACGCGGAACCGCAGGCCTGAAAGCTCTGCCGGTTGCGGTTGTGCTTCGCCAGGAACCGTGCCGGTTTTCACTCAGGATCAGCGCAACGGCTTTTTCCCTGACATTGCCTCTTCAAGTACCTTATCGCCGTTCCCTCTAACCGGTGAGAATGGGACGGTTTATCCAGCGGGTACTCCGTATTCAACCATCTTCCCGACGGGTCATATTCCCCAGGCAGACTTCAACCCGATTTCTGCAAATCTGCTGAGCAAATATGTGCCCCTCCCGAATGTCGGCTCTGACTACGAATTCAACCCCATTATCACCGGTCTGGATGACCAGTATCTCACGCGTATCGATGAGACTTTCAGCAGCAAGGATTCTCTCTGGGGGTACTGGCTTTGGGAGCGGATTCCGACCACCAGCACGCTTCCTTTTACGGGAGCCACGCTGCCGGGGTTTGGAGAGGTTGACAAGGCACACGAACAGCAATACACGCTGGCCTGGAATCACGTTTTTTCACCCACAATGTTGAACGAGGCGCGTTTGGGTTACACCCGGCTTAACTTTGTTGCCATTGCGCCGCAGAATCCGGTGGCGCCTTCCTCTGCAGGCTTTACGGGTATCATCCCTCAGAATACGGCTGGCGAGGGCCTGCCGGTCATCGGCGTCGATGGCTATTTCAGCCTGGGATTTTCCACCAACGGCCCTCAGCCTCGAATTGACCAGACTTATCAGGCCACTGAGAATTTGACGAAAATCTCCGGACACCACGCTTTGAAGTTTGGCTTCGATATGCGTCGTTTCCAGGTGTACAACCCGTTTTCGCACATCAACGACGGCGCATTCTCCTTTGCCGGCGTGGGTCCGTTTTCAACCGGCGATCCAGGTGCCGATTTTCTGCTGGGGATACCGGATTCTTACTTCCAGGGGAGCGGAGACATTCTTAATGCAAGGACTCAGGAGTATTACAGCTACGCTCAGGATCAATGGAGCGCGCGCAACAATCTGACCCTGACATATGGCCTGGGCTGGACGGTTGATACGCCGATGGTCGACAACTATCACAATAACCACGCCATGCCCGCTTTCCGGCCGGGTCAGCAATCAACCATCTTCCCCACCGCGCCCGTAGGTTATGTCTTTCAAGGAGATCCAGGAGTTCACGCCGCTGGAGTCACATATTTTAAAGGCTTTGGGCCTCGTTTTGGCTTTGCCTATAGCCCCAACTGGGGACGGCTCTCCGGCGGCTCGGGCAACCTGAGCATCCGGGGCGGCTTTGGAATCTATTTCAATCGCTTCAACTCAGAGACCGCAACTCAATCCATGGGCCTCCCCCCTTATGCTATAGCGCAATCACAGGGAGTTGGCGATATCGGACTGAATCCCAGCTTCGCCGATCCCTGGGTGGATATTGCCGGAAGAGGTTCTATTCCGAATAAGTTCCCTTACGAACCCAGCCCAAATGTCGATTTTTCCTTGTTTGAACCCCTTTCCATAAGCGTATATGATCCGAAAATTGCAGTTCCCTATGCGGAAAATTTCAGCTTAACGGTTGAGCGCCAGCTTGGCTCCTCCACCATCCTTTCTCTCGGCTATGTGGGCTCTGTGGGCCGCCACGAAGTGATCGCCTACGAGCTTAACCCTGGGATTAATCAGGCTGGTTGTGCCGCCGACCCCGCTTGTGTCAGCAACCGCCTTTACCAGAACTTCTTTTTCCCTGATAATTTCCGGTATCCAGGCAACATCTTTGGATCTGTCGGGAATGTGGCAACGGCGGGCAATTCAAACTACAACTCTTTTCAAGCCACATTGAACAGGCATTTCTCACGGGGGTTGCAATTCCTGGCGGCCTATACCTGGTCTCATGCAATGGACGATGGGTCAGGGTATGAGAATTCCGGCTTCGGGGGAGGCGGTTTTGGAGGTTTTGGAAGCCTTCGGGGCATGAACCCGTTCAATCGCAGTCTGGACTATGGCCCTTCCGCTTACGACGCGACCCAGCGCCTGGTGATCAGTTATCTCTATTCTTTACCCAGCATTCGCCATTACAGCTCTTTTGATTGGCTTCCCAGTCGGCTTACGGACGGCTGGCGGATTACGGGAATCACCACCTTCCAGAGTGGTTTCCCTCTCGACGTTGTCGATTCCGGCTTCCGCTCGCTGGCCTGCACGGCCTTCACCTATTATGTGTGCCCTGATGTTCCCAACGTCGTGAGTCTGCCTCAGTACGCGAATCCACGCACAAGCTCGTTTGTCAACACGGCCACCAATCCAGGCAATACGACGGCCATGCCCAATTATTGGTTCAACCCGAATACGTTTTCCAAAGAGGCCTTTGGCACTTTCGGCAATGCGGGCCGGAATCTGCTTCGCGGCCCGGGCATCAATAACTTTGACTTCGCGCTATTCAAAGACATCAAGCTGACGGAAGCAACCAGCATCGAACTGCGCTTCGAGTTTTACAACCTGTTCAATCACACACAGTTTGATCCCGTGGGTATCACGACGGATATCAATTCATCTTCCTTCGGCCGTGAACTGGCAGCTCGCTCCCCCCGATTGGTCCAATTGGCGGGGAAATTCTACTTTTGACCTCCCGCAGAAACGAGGGGCGCTATAGACAATGCCGCTGACCTCGGCAGCTTTCATCTGATCTGAAACGGGAAGGGCGAAAGCTCCGACGTTGCTTCCTCGAATCGGCTTGACAAGAAGGCAGAAGGGCAGGTACTTCTAGTAGTGCTGAGCCGTTGGGAGGTCGTCTAACGGTAGGACTGCAGACTCTGGATCTGCCTATCGGGGTTCGAATCCCTGCCTCCCAGCCATTCATATCCAAGAACTTGCAGCATTTCATCGCCGGCAGCCGAAGGCGCGGGTTGCGCGGGAGTTGCGGATTCCTGCGGACTTATCCCGTCATCGAGACGGTCTACCCACTCAATATTGCCACCTAGCACCAGATGACCGTCAGTATCTACGGTGACCTGAATGGAGCTATGCCCCATCTGTTCCTTTACGTAGGCGAGGCTGGCAACCTGCTGGATAAGAAGCCTTCCGAATCTGTGACGCAGGTCATGAAATCGCATCTTTCGTTGCCCGGCGCGCTGGACTAGAGGCACAAAGGTTCTTTTTATGAAATTGTTCATATTGAGCACTGTTCCAGATTGCGAGGGAAACACGAGACTCTCCGCAATGCTTTGTTCGCCGCGGGCGAATGCAGAAACGAGGCGCTGGTCTCGGAGATCGAGAAGGGCAGTACGGAGATCACGGCTTAAACTGAATATCCCCATATGAGGGCGACTAATTCGCCGCGCCGGAGACCTGCCCGCACTGCCGTAAGCAGCATGGGATGGTGCTGTGGACACCATTCCTTTGCGGTGCGCAATAACTGCCTGGCTTCCCGGGCGGTCAAGGCCCTTGCTTCGTGCTCAGGCTTTTGAGACTTCACGAATCTGCCGAGTCGAACAGCAGGGTTGGCTAGAATCAGGCCGTCTTCCATCGCTGCGTCGAGAACTGAGCGGACTGCGGTGAGTGCGAGACGAACGGTATTTTTGGCAAGACCACGCTTGCCTAACGACTCCACTAAGTCCTTCACCTTCTGCCGGCTGATCTCGTTCAAGCGTGAAGCACCAAAAGAAGGCAGTACGTATAGGCGGAGGTACTGCTCATAAAAACCTGCGGTCGAAGGCCTGCATTTTAGTCGCGTGTGCTCGTTCAGCCATTGGGCCGAGTATGAGGCGAAAGTCGGGGATGTGTCATTCCTTTCAAGACCGAATTGCCCGAGCGCGGGACACACTTCGATTTCCCTTTGCACCCTCTCAGCCGCGAATCGAGGTTGATTTCCTCCAAGGGTTTGATCCAATGCCTCTCCAGATAAGAGTCGAAGTCGGACCTCCTTACCAGAACCTTCCCGCATACTTTTGCGGCGTGGAAACGTTCTGCGCTAACTTTGTTTGAATCTGGCCCTTGGTTCTGACCTTCCCGAAACCCAGATCCGCCCCGCCGCTGCCGACGAGAAGCCCCCAGCCGCCTGAGCGAGCGTTCAGATCAGAGAGACCGTCAGCATGGATTAGCGAGAGCTTCTTGAATTCCGTCGATCCGCATCTCGGACATTCGATGTTCATTGCGTACCTCGTTTGAAACCTGTAGTTCTCGATCCATTTTGGGAATTCTTTACAGCACCATCCACCAGGGCGCGGCCAGCGCGTCATCACCAAGCCATTCCAGACACTGCCGGCGTGAAGGAGCAACCCACGCCGCGCGGCCTTCGGGTATTCCCGCCTGAAGGCGCGGAGACCAGCAGCATCACCCAGGCGGGGCCGCGTCGTCGCCTTCACTTCAATCGGCAGCAAGCTCCGACCTGCCTCAATCACAAAATCAACTTCCTCGCCCACGGCTGTGCGCCAGTAAAGAATTTCCGCCCTTTCCGACCGCGCGTCCCGCCAAGCGACCAAATCGAGAAGCACCAGGTTTTCCAAGTGCGAGCCCGCGGGCTCGGCGTCTCCGGCCAGATGCAAGGCCAGCCCCGTGTCACCCCAATAAAGCTTCGGCGTCTTAATCAACCGCTTGGTCCGGCTCACGGCGTACGCCGGGATTCGAATCACCAGGAACGAGACTTCGAGCAGGTTCAGATACCGATGAACCGTTGGTTGTGGCATAGCAACGTCCCGCGCCAATTCCGTCTGGTTCAACATCTGGCCCAGGCGTAGCCCTGCCGCCCGCATGAGTCGACGCATGTCCGGGAGCGAAGAGATCGACGAAAGCTGCTGAAGATCGCGTTCCAGATACGTTCTCACGTAACCCTCGAACCACACGGCGCGATCGGAGGCCGACTTCATGTGCACGGCGGGCACCGGAAAGCCGCCGCGCCGCGCGAAACTCTTCCAATCTTCCGGGTGGCTTTTCGCCTGCTGAAGCACGCGAATCCAGTTGCGCTCGTCGGCTGCGAGCAGTTCCTCCCATAATCCGCATCGGCCCAGGCGTGCCTGTTCTCGGCGGGTCATCGGCCAAAGCGCCAGGTAGCTCGCTCGCCCGGCCAGCGATTCAGACCCTCGGCGCATCAGTAAGAGATTCGCCGATCCCGTTAGCAGAAATTGACCGGGCCGACGCTTGCGATCGATCGCCCTTTTGACAGCGATCAAAACCTCCGGCTCGCGCTGCACCTCATCCAGCGTCACCGGAGCCGAACCTCCCACAAGCGCCTCGGGGTCGCTGCGGGCCAAGCCGGCGACGTCAAGGTCATCCAGGGTGAGGAACCGGCGCTCTCCGTCAACAAGCGCCTGGACCAGCGTGCTCTTGCCTGTTTGCCTCGCACCCGTGACGACGACGGCAGGCATCGTCCGGAGGTGGCCAGCAAGCGGGCTCTGGAGCAGACGCGGTAGATAAGTGTTATCCATATCATGAATGATTAGCATTCATAGCGCGAATAGCCAATGCACGTTCCCCTAAAAAGCTTCATTGATAGACCCCACCGCTGAAGACTACCGCGAAGCGGCAAACAAGCTCGCCACATTAGCTGAACCAGCCCATCACGCTGGTTGACGCAACGGCCGCAGTGGTAGCCTCGCAGCTCGGTTCTGAGGTTTGGACCTCCAAATGCCCCAGAGACCTCTCCCGTTCCGATGGAAGGAGTCGGTCGCATGATCCTGCTGATTCGCGGGCAAAGGGTCATTGTTGACACTGACTTGGCGGCACTGTACAGAGTCAAAACGAAGGCTTTGAACCAAGCGATCAAGCGCAATCGCGAGCGATTCCCCTCTGATTTCATGTTTCGTCTTGCACCGGAAGAGAAGGCCGAGGTGGTCACGAGCTGTGACCTTCGTAAACTCAGATTCTCGCCAGTTCTCCTCGCTGCGTTCACCGAGCTCGGCACGCTTATGGCCGCAGCGGTATCCAATTCACCCAGGGCAATTGCTGTCGGTGGGTATGTCGTCCGCGCGTTCGTCCGCCTCCGCGATGTCGTAATGAGCCACCAGGAATTTGCCCGCAAGCTGCGGGACCTCAAAGAGAAGCTGGCGGAGCACGACGAAAGGTTCGCCGAGGTTTGCGAAGCAATCCGCGAATTGATGCAGCGGGCGCCGCTCCCGCCCAAGCGCCGCATTGGATTTTCCACTTCGAAGGAGTAACCATCATGGAAACAGCTCAGGTTCAGTTCAGTACAGCAAGTACAGAGCCCACGCAGCGGCCCGAAACGGCTGGCTACGAGATGCCGGTAGACGTGAAAACCGCGGCGCGATTTCCTGGAGTGAGTCCATCGCTGGTGTATGCTTACGTCGAGCGAAAGCAGATTCCCCATTTTCGAATGATGGGCCGCTCAATTCGGTTCAGTTTGATCGAACTCGAAAAATGGCGGCGACAATTCTTTGTGAATGGAGGAATCGATGAGTAAAAAAGGAAGGCCGCGCAATACAGATGGCGCGATTTACCCCTCGGAAGAAGTCGGTCTACTGGTGGGTTCGTTATCGTGACCAGAGTAGCCAAATCATTAAGGAGTCAGCTGGAACCAAAGATCGTGAGGAGGCCGACCGGTTCCTCAGGGCGCCGCCAGAGATGACGGCACGCTGCCCGCGATTCTTTCAGGCAAGAACCTAACTTTCAACGAATGAGCCGAATGGTTCCTTGAGAGTGGTTCGAAGCCTCCCTACCCGCAGGAGAAGACTCATCTTCAGAATATGAATGCTATCAAACTGCTGGCGGCAAGCTTCGGGAGCACGCTGCTCTCGGAGATTACCCCCGCTGGAATCGAAGATCACCAGTGGCGACGCCTAAATACGGATCGCCGCGTGCGCACCAAGCTCGGGATTCGTCGAATGGGCAAGCTAAAACCATCAACCGTCCACCAGGAATTGAGGGTACTGACCCAGATGCTCAACGTAGCGGTTCAGCAAAGCCGGCTGACCGTCAATCCCTGCAATTCCGTCGAATTTCCTGTTCCTGTTTCCAAGTCAATACGAAAGCCTCACTATATGACCGCGGCTGAGCAAACTCAGATTGAGTTCTTCGCTCCCGCGTACCTTCGAAACGCGATTGTGATCCTTGTTGAGACCGGCCTTCGGCCTTTCAAAGAGCTCATGCCCATGAAAAAGGACCAAGTCGATCTCGAAAACTTCCTGGTCCATGTCCCTGACTCCAAGACACCAAGCGGAGTTGGCGATCTGCCCATGACCGAACCCGCTCATGTGGCATTCAAGGCCCAGATGCATTTGGCGGGCGATTCCGAGTATCTGTTTCCCACGTCAAGCCCGAGGGCCAAGCGACCGCACATCACGTCACTCCGAAAGATCTGGGCGAAGACTCTGAAGCGGGCGCGAGTCCCCTACTTTCCTCTGTATCACCTGAGGCATACGTTCGCCACGAGGCTGAGCGCGGGCGGGGCTGCGGACCACTTTGTCACACAGATGCTGCGCCAGAGCGATTCGCGGGTGTTCAAACGCTATAGCCAGGCGAAGCTAATGATGATGCGGGAGGCCATGGCGAAACTCGACCGACAAGCCAACGAACATGCCGCGAGTTCTCGCACAGCGGCTCCGAATTAAGCGCGTTTTAGCACAGTTTTCGCACAGTTGATGCAATTTAACTGGTTATGGAAAATCGCA
>Ga0209060_10004482_pt1 | contig 10850 bp, 9 predicted proteins | sample Coa_R1_8_FD_187155 | JGI IMG/M metagenome (GOLD analysis project Ga0209060, IMG submission 187155) | Surface soil microbial communities from Centralia Pennsylvania, which are recovering from an underground coalmine fire - Coalmine... | ecosystem: Environmental > Terrestrial > Soil > Unclassified... | reverse complement strand
GCTCCGGTATGACGCGCCCGCGTCCAGCAGCGCGCGCTCGAGGGCCGTGCCCCCCTCCTCCCTCAACCGCAGCGGATCTCGCATCCTCTAGCCCTGACCTTCTTTGTCGACGTAGCCGGCGACCCCCTGGAGGGCCGCGACGCGCTCGCGAAACTCGGCGCGCGCGCGGCGCAGCCGCGAGGCGACCGTTCCCCGGGGGATGCCCAGCACCTCGCCGATCTCGGCGGTGCTCATCTCCTCGAACTCGTGCAGGACGAACGTGGCGCGCAGGTGCTCGTCCATCTGATCGAGGACACCGTCGAGCAGCTCGCGCATCCGCTTCTGATCGGTGAGCGCTTCAGGGGTGGCGAACCGCTCGACCTGCTCGGGGGCCTGATCGGCCGCCACCTCACGACGCCGGGCCGCCGTCCGGCGCGCGTGCGCCGCCAGGTTGAAGGCGATCCGAAACAGGAAGCTCTTCTCGGCGCCGGGGCGAATGTCGTCCAGCCGGCGGGCCGCGATGATGAAGGTCCGCTGGACCTCGTCGTCGATCTCGGCGTGCGGGGTGCCCGAATTTCGGAGGACGCGCGCCACGAAGTCGATGTGCGCGTCGACCAGACCGCGCAGCCGCAGGTTCCGGCTCTGGTCCGAGGTGGTCACCGCCGCTGCCGGTGCGGCCGCCGGCTCCTGGCGCGGACGCGCGGGGGCGTGGACGACGGGTATGGCGCGCTCGAGATCGCGCGCGTCCAGGACGGCCGCGGAGGTCATGATCGTACGAGGCCTCAATTCCCGCTCCCGCGAATCCTGATCATAGCGCGACCCGCGCCGAATTTATAGAGCGTGCGACAGGCCGACCGATACGGTGGGCGAGACCGCCGGGGTGGCGCCAACTGCTTGATTTGGCACGGCGGTGGTGGTGATGAAGTGACGCGTTACGACCGGGACGTCGGCGCCGGCCTCGATCTCGAGGTGGAGCCCCCAGCCGAGACTGGCCGACAGCCGGACCAGGGCGCCGACGCTCCCCCACCACCGGTCGACCGACCGCGGGGTGTTGACCGAGTGGTCCGTCGCCGAGAGCGCGCCCCCGGTCAGGCGGCCGCAGGGCTCGACCCGGACCGCGCTCCCCACCCCTGCTCCGGGGCAGAGCGTGGCCGCCAGCGCCGTCCAGCGGACCCCGAGATCGTCCCCCGACTCGAAGAAGTCGCCCGGAAGATAGAGCAGCGCGAGCGTGGCCGAGGGCGTCAGCCCCCCGCTGGTGAGGATCCCGAAGCGGCCCCAAACCGAGAAACCGAGCGAGACCGACGAGGAGACCACCTCGGCCGCCACCGCGGCTGCCCCCAGGCCCGGCCCTGTCGGCGGCAACGGGGGCGGCGAGGTCGCCACCGGCGGCTCGGGAGAGGCCTCGGCGGGCGGTGGCTCGGGGCTCGGGGGCGGCGGCGGTTCAGGGGGCGTGGGAGGCGGCGGCGGGACCGGGGCCGGCGGGGGCGGCGTCGGGGCCGCCGGCGTCGCGGGTGCGGGCGTCGGCGGAGGTGACTCCGACGCGGGCGGTGGTGTGGCGGGCGCCACGGTCGACGGGGCCGTGCGCGTTGGCGACGACGACGACGGCGGCGTGCGTGTCGGCGCCGGCGTGGACCGCTCGGGCGCCGCCGGCGCCCGCAGCTCGGCCGTAGGATCGATGGCCAGCGCGGCCGTGAGCGAGAGGACCTGCACCACCTCGGCGCAGCTCGCCCCGTCGACCCGGCGCGTCTCCGATTCGCCCCCCGCGATGCTCACCCGCAGCTCACCGTGGACCCGGCCCCCGGCGCGGGTCAGGTGAACGGCGAGGCGCACGGGCGTCTCGCCGGCACGGGCCCGGTGAACGCGGCTCGCTCGGGCGACGATGCCGCTGAAGAAGGCCTCGGCGTCGGAGCACCCGGCCGGCGCGTCGAACTCGACGCGGACGGGCACCGAGCTGGGCGCCCCCGCCTGCGCGAGCGCCAGCACCGCCAGAAACCCGATGCCGGGAAGGGGCACGGTCCCCACGGTGACACGAACCCTTCCTCACGCGCCAGGGGGCGTGCCCCCATCGCGGCGTCGGGGCGGTGCCAGAGCGCTGCAAGGAAGGTGGGTGACGGTGGGTACGAGGCCGGTGAGCCGTCACGCGCGCCGGGGTCAACTCAGTCCCAGTGAGCCCGAAGGCAGGGGTCGTCCTGCCGCTCTCCGTCTCGCGCCGCTGATCGCCGCCGCGCTGGCCGCCAGCGTCTGCGAGTCCCGCGCGAACGCGCCGGCGGGAGCGATCCCGCCGCCCCGGGCGCCGTTCCGGATCGCCATGATCGCCAAGAGCGCGAGCAACCCCTCGTTCCTCGCCTCGCGCCTGGGGGCCGAGAACCGCGCGCGGGCGCTCTCGGCCGAGCTCGGGCGGCCGATCGAGATCGAATGGCTGACGCCGCCGCGCGAGGACGCCGCCACCCAGGTCGAGCGCATCCAGCAGGCGGTGAGCGAGAGGGCCGACGCCGTGCTGCTCTCGGCGTCGGACGTCAAGATGGTCACGCCCGCGGTCGACGCCGCCGTCGCGCGCGGCGTCCCGGTGATGACCTTCGACAGCGACGCGCCCGACTCGCGCCGCTTCGCCGAGTGCGGCGTCGACGACTTCAAGGCCGGCCAGGCCGTGATGCGCGAGCTGGCGCAGCTGATCCCGCGGCGGGGGAAGGTGGCGGTGCTGGCCGGCAACCGCGACGCCCCGAACCTGCGCCGCCGCGTCGAGGGCGTGATGAGCGAGGCGGCGCGCCACCCGGGACTGACGGTGCTGGGGCCCTACTTCCACGTCGAGACGCCGCAGGACGCGACCGCAGCGGTGATGCGCGCCGAAACCGCCCACCCCGACATCGCGGGGTGGGCCATGGTCGGCGGCTGGCCGCTCTACACCCAGACGCTGCTGCACGAGATCGAATCGGGCGCGCCCGAGTTGATGGTCCCCACCATCGTCTCCATCAACGCCATCCCGCCGCAGCTGCTCTACGTCGAGAAGGGGCTGGCCCCGGTGCTGCTCGCCCAGCCGACGTACCTCTGGGGCGAGGTCGGCGTCGACACCATCGTCGACAAGCTGCTGCGCGGGCGGGCGGTGCCCGAACGGATCCCGATGGACCTGGTGCGGGTCACCCGCGGGAACCTGGGCGCCTGGGTGCGGCAGCTGCGGGCGTGGGGGTTCGTCGACGCGCCCGAGGAGTACCTGGAGCCGCACAAGTGACCGCGACCGAGAAGTAACCGGCGCACGTGGCGGCGTAACGAAAAGGGGCGCCGCTGCCCAACCGCTGACCCGCGTGGTTGCGGCACCTGGATTGCAGCGTCCACAACGACATGGGTCCGCAGTCCTCCCTTGGCGCCGCGCTCGCGCTCGCGTGTGCCGTGGCCGGTGGGGCCGCGGCGTGCGGTCACCCGGCGGGAGCGGGCGCGACGGCCGTCGTCGCCGCGCCGGACGCCGCGGCCGCGTCGGAGATTGGCGGCTCGACCGTGGCAGACGGAGGTTCGACGCTTGACGCCTCAGCCGTGGGAGCGGCCTGCACGCCCGCCATCGTGGCGCGCGCCGACGATCAACGCTACTTGCTGGGGCTGGTCATCGACCACGGCAGCCTGTATTTCAGCGCCGGCGGTGGAGCAGCTTCGCCCCCCACGGGAGACGCCGGCGCGGATACGCTCGGCGTCGTCCGCCGTCTCGATTTGTCCAGCGGCGCAATCGAGCAACTCTGGAGCGGCGTCGCCGTGCCGTATCGCCTGGCCACCAACCCCACCAACGTCTACTTCGAGACGAGCCAGAACGGATCGCTGGTGCGCGGCGGGATTCTCCAGCGATTGACCAAGGACGGCAATCAACAGGCGACCCTGGCCTCGTGGCGCGATGAAGGCGGTTGCATGGCGCTGGCCGCGGCTCCCGAAGGGGCGTATTGGACGGCGACCAACGGGGGCGCCGGCGACCTCAGCCTGACCGCGAGCGACGGCGGAACCACCGTCCTTTCATCCGATCTGATGTGCGACGGTCTCGTCGCGCTGCTGGGGGACACCGTGTACGTCACCGCCGGAACGAAGATCGTCGCCGTCCCCAGGAACGGCGGCGCCACCACCGTCGTCTGGGATTCCGGCGGCGTGGAGTTGGGCGCGTTCGCCGCCTCGACACGACCGCGGGCGCTGTTCGTGGCGACCCGCCAGCAGGTCATGCGCGTCGATCCGGCGACGGCCGAGGCCGCGGTCGTCCTCGACGGTCGTTCCTTCGTCGTCGCGCTCGCCACCGACGGAACCGCTGTCTACGTCTCCGATCAGGGCGCGGGCGTGATCGTCGAGGTCCCACTGGCCGGGGGACCGCCCAGCGTCCTCGCGAGCGGCCAACCGGTCCCGGCGAGCCTGGCCCTCGACGACCACGACGTCTATTGGGTCGAGGGCCAGAGCCGGACGGTTCGTCGCTGCCCCAAAGGGCTGTGAGCTAGGTGCCGACGCCGCCCTCGGCGTCGGTCGGATTCGGGCAGGCTCCCCCGTTTCCGTAGGGGTTGACCCAGGTCTGAGGCGCCTCGTCGTACCAGAAATCGCTCCCCGGATAGGGATAGGTCTGCACGGTCTCCGACTGGACGGCCTGGTCGTCGAAGAGCTTGAATTGCGGCGTGCTGTTGTGCCCGTCCAGGTACTTGTAGGGATTGGTGGGATCCGTCGGATCGTTGGGGTTGGGAAGGTCAGTGATGTAGACCTGGGCTGCGTTGCGCTGGGCGCTGGTGGTCATGATGTTCGTCAATTGGCTCTCGGCGGCGTCCTCGCTGTAGATGATGTGTAGAAACCGACCGGGCCAATACGTATCGAGCCAGGGCGCCACGGCGTTGTAAGTCGCGATGAGATCCTGATTGAAGAGATAGTCCGTCTGATCGGTCTCCGCGGTGACGTAGTACACGCCCGGCCACGTCGGCGAATCCATCCTCGTGCAGTAGATGAACCCCTCGAGATAGTCGTCGATCCCGCCGTAGTTGAACATGACGTTCTTGCCGGCGCGCCCTGCTGCGGTGAATTGCTGGCGCGCGTAGTTGGCGAAGAACCTGGCGCGGCCGATACCGCCCTCGTTCTTGCTGTCGTCGCGGGCCGCCTCGTCGAAGAAGATGCCCTCGACCCCGTAGTTCCCGATCCAGGCGTTGATGTCGTCTTCGATCTGCTGGGTGGTTCGCTGGTAGTAGAGCGAAACGTACCCAAAGGAGATCGTGCCGTTGTTGGCGAGGTACGTGACCTGGCCCTGCACGTAGGAGCTCGGTATCGACGGGCTGTCCCTGAACCCGGGGCCCCCGTGCACGAGGTGGTCCGAGGTGTTGGGATCTCCCGCGTCGTCCCCGTTCCAGTCCCGGCCCGCGTTGACGATCGTGTAGGCCACGGGGATTGGATCGCCGCTCCCGTCGTCCTCTCCCCAGTAGGCGATCCGCTGGAAGTCCGGGGTCGCCGTGCCATCCTGCGCGAAATACGCGGGAATGGTGATCGAATGAGCGAGTTGATATGACGACAGCGCTCCCCTTTTCTGCTCGGCGTCCGGACCGGGGTCACCGATGCAACCTCCCAGTACAAGGACAGCAGCGCCACTCACCAACAACCACGAAGAACGACGCATTCAGCACCTCCGCGCGAGGAGCCCAGAAACACACCTCTCTCCCGCCACCGAATTCCCTGGGCCAAGGATCGGGAAGCTGGGGTTCGTTCACTGGTTGTCAATCAGCAATGTCAATTGGCGACATCACTCAACGATTGTTCGCCGCAATTGAACCAGGCCGTCGACTACAACGCCCACGCACATCCAGGTTTCCCGAATGCTCTTGCCGACGGAGAGGCAACCGCCCAACGATCGGGATCGCCTCCAACGAAGGTCGGGGCCTACTCGTAGTCGCAGCAGTAGAGCGTCGCGGGGAAACCTGCCGCGCTGGTTCCGGGCACCCCCGGGTCGGGACAGTTCATGGGGGGATAGTCGTCCGAGGGGGTCTCTTCCCCGTAGCAGGAGAAGCCGAACCGACCGGACGCGCACCCAGGAACGGTGGTGTCCTGCACGCAAGCGCCGCCCGGAGGAACCGCCGCCGGCGGGTAGCAGCAAAAATTGTTCACCTTGCCGGAGGGAGAAAGCGTGGGAACCGAGCAGACCAGGTAGTACTGATCGGCGCGGCTCTTGTTTGCCGCCAGGTCCTGCCCCTTGGGGACGATCCCCGCCGGCGAGGTCGGGCAGTTCCAACCGATGAGGCCGGCCGCACAGCCGAGCCCGTCGAACTCGGAGCACCCCGGAGGGAGGCTGATGCCGGCGCAGCAGTACTCGACGTACTTGCCACCCGGTACCCCCTGCCCGCAGACGATGTCGGGGTTGTAGCTCTCGGGCCGATTGATGTCCAAGCACTCGTAGCCGTAGGTCCCGGCGCCACAGGCGGCGACCGGATTGTAGGCGCAGGGCGTCCGGGCGCTGGTGCAGCAGTAATTCTGCGGCCCGCTCGGAACGCCGCCGTCGGGCAGGGGCGTCTCGTCGGCGCAGATGATCCCCTGCGGGATTCCGTCCACGTACTGCGCCTGCTCGAGGTCGGGGCGCTCGCCGGCGCCGGTGCAGCCGTACCCGACCAACCCGAGGTTGGCGGCGCCGCCGTCCGGCGTGAGGTTGCAGGTGGCCGTCAGGGCGTCGTCGACGGCGCAGGTCCCGCCCAGATCCGGCGTGGCGGTCGTCGAACAGGCGGCGACCAGCGGGCCCAGCGCCAGCCAGGAGAGCTTTCGGCACGCCGACATCAGTTCTTCCATCCCGGCGGAACGACGGGTGCCGGCAGCACCGGGAAGGTGCAGTTGATCGGCGCTGGGCTGCTGGGGCTCTGGAAATTCGGCGGGCTCACGCTCACGTCCGGTCCGGCCAGGTAGGGGGCGAAGTTCACCGGGCCAGGGCCGAGGTCGAGCTGCGCGAACTCCGTCGAGACCGCCAGCGGTCCCGTCCAGTCGACCACCACGTTGTCCAGACCGATGTTGGTCGCCGGGTAGAGCGCCGAGAATCCGTTCAAGGTGACGACCGGCTGGACGGTGTTGATGCAGTTCACGTCGTGGATGTTCTGGAAGAGGATGTTGCTGAACTGGGGGATCTTCATGCCCGAGAACAGCGGGTTGTAGGCGGTGCTCATCAGGATCGCGTTGTTCACGTCGCGCATGCAGACGTTGCGGAACTGGACGTTGGTCACCGTCCCGCCGCGGCTGGAGTCCGACTTGACGCGGATGCCGTTCATGTCGCCGGGGCTTGCTCCCTCGCCGACGGGGCGAGAGTCGGCGTCGATGGTCAGGTCGCACACGGTGAGGCCGTCGACGCCGCCGTAGGTCTCGCTGCCGATCGACATGCCGTGGCCGGAGCCGAAGTGGTTGTGGACGACCCTGATGTCCGAGACGCCGTGACCGCCCTTGATGGCGATGTGATCGTCGCCGGTGCTGATGGTGTTGTTGACCATCGCGCCGCAGGTGGCGAAGCTGGTCTCGCCGGGATCGATCCCGTCGGTGTTGCGCGAGAAGTGGGGCGACATCAGCAGGCCGTCGTGGTTGAGCCAGCGCGAGGGGGTCAGGATGGTCACCCCCCACACGATGAAGCCGGCGCCCGGTGAGGGGCATCCGGCGGCCATTCCCCCCGGCGGCGTCGAGGTGATCTTGACGTGGAACTTGGCCGAGTTGTGCAGGGTGATCCGGTACATCACGAAGCTGGTCACGCCGGTCTTCAGATCGATCATGGTCGGGTTGCCGATGCTGCCGTCGATGGTCTGCAGGGCCGAGGAGAGCTGCCACCAGGAATAGTCGTGCCCGATGAGCCGCTCGCCCCCCTGCCCGTCGATGATGCCGTCGCCCACGATGGCGGGGCTGGTCCCCATGACGGTCAGGAAGCTGGTGCAGGCCGAGGAGTCGTTGATGCCCACCTTCCCGCAGTCGCCGGGGCTGGTGGCGGTCTTGTTGGCCTGGTAGTTGTTCGGGTCGCGCGATTCATAGAGGGTCACGCCCTGGTCGATCCACAGGGTCACCCCGTTCATGGTGAGCGGCCCCGAGACGAAGGCATTGTTGGCGCCGCCGTCGGTCACCAGCCGCACCACCGGGCAGGTGTTGAGCGCGGTCTGGATCCGCATCGTGTCGATGTTGGTCTCGTCGGGAATCCAGTTGTCGGCGGTGGTCCCGGTCTGCGCCGTCAGCGTGCAGGCCGGGTCGGTGGGCGGCGTCGGCAGCGTCGGCTCGGGGGGAAGCGCGATGTCCGAGCAGTCGTCCGGCGCGCCGGCGAGCGACGGCGTCGAGGGGTCGGCGTTGACCGCGCAGGTGTAGGGCAGCGCCGGGATGGGCGGCTGCGACTGGCAGCCGAAGCCGGCGAGCAGCGCGGCCACCCAGACCGCTCCGGGCAACCCCGCAGCGAAGGTTCGTGTGTGCGAGTTGGGCAACGTGGGGCTCGTTTGGTGACCGCGCGCCGGGATCTCGAGGGCCGTCCCGGCGCGCGTTCGTTGAGGTGGTGTCCTCGACCTCAGCAGCCGTTGCTGCTCGGGCAGGGCCAGGCGTTGGTGCTGGCGCAGCTCCAGGTCGGCGTGGTGGCGCCCGCCTGGCACACGCAGTAGCCCGTCTGGGCAGCTCCCTTCGAGTCCTTGTATCCGATCGGGGCGCCGCCCGCCGTCGCCGGCCCGCCGCACACGATGCAGTCGGCGATGGAGCACGGCTGAGAGGCCTGGACCGCGGTGGTCGGGCACATCGCGTCAGCGACCGCGGGGATCGTGTAGCAGGAGTAGCTCTGGCTGTTGTCGAAGGTGCAGCTGCCCTCGGTGTACGCGGTGCCGGTGCACATCTCCGTCTTGGTTCCGGTCTTCTCGGGGCCGCAGGTCTTGGTGCACTCCTGGGTGTCGGCAGACGTGCAGGGGACGCTCTTGGCGATCGCCGTGCCGGCGGTCGTGTTCCCGCAGGCGGCGAGGCCGCTGCTGCCGGCGGTCCCGGTCGTTCCACCCGTCGAGACCGTGCCGCCGGTGCCCGTCGTGCCGCCCGTCGAGGCCGTGCCGCCGGTGCCCGTCGTCCCGCCCGTGTCGGTCGTCCCGCCCGTCCCGGTCGTCCCGCCCGTCGAGGCCGTGCCGCCGGTGCCCGTCGTCCCGCCCGTCCCCGTCGTTCCGCTGTTGCTGCCACAGCCCTGGAAAAGGAAAACCTGGGCCAAGAGCGCGATCGTCCCGCAGAACGGCGCCAACCGCTTCGTCATCGTCGTCATCGATCCCCTCGCTGGTTGTTGCATTTGAGAACCCGGAGCTTCGAAGACCTGGGTGTCCGCACCTTTGGCGGATGGCTCACGAGCCGTTTGTCCGACATCCGGCAACCCATAACGGCGGTTCCCCGTGGCGCGACCATCCCTGCCCTCCCCCGTCCCCATGCTCTCTTCCGGGCCAGATCGAGGGTCCGGCCTGGCCGGGGGCGTCAGCGCCCGCCCGGTGGCCGGGGAGACGGCCAGCACGGTCGGGCGCTACCGCTGGCTGGTCTGCGCGCTGCTCTTCTTCGCCACGACGGTCAACTACATGGACCGTCAGATCCTCTCGCTGCTCAAGCCGATCCTCGACAGCCAGCTCAAGTGGACCAACGCCGAGTTCGGCATGGTCAACGCCGCGTTCCAGCTCGCCTATGGCATCGGCCTGTTCGTCTTCGGCGCGCTCATCGACAAGGTCGGCACCAAGATCGGCTACGCGGTCTCGATCGCCGCCTGGAGCCTGGCGGCGATGTCGCACGCCCTGGTCGGCAGCGTGAGCGGCTTCGTCGCGGCGCGCGTCGCGCTGGGCCTGGGCGAGGGGGGGAACTTCCCCTCCGCCATCAAGGCGGTCGCCCTCTGGTTTCCCCCGCGCGAGCGGGCCTACGCCACCGCCCTGTTCAACAGCGGCAGCAACGTGGGCGCGATCATCGCGCCCGCCATCGTCCCCTGGCTGGCCTTCACGTTCGGGTGGCGGTCGGCCTTCGTGGCGGCGGGGATCGCGGGCCTGATCTGGCTGGCCTTCTGGCTCCCCTGGTATGACGTCCCGGAGCGGGCCGCCAAGCTGCGGCCCGACGAGCTGGCGTACATCCGCAGCCAGGACACCCCCTCGACCGACGAGGGCCAGCTCCCCTGGGGAACCATCCTGCGGCACCGGCAGGCCTGGGCCTTCATCGTCGCGAAGTTCCTCACCGATCCGGTCTGGTGGTTCTTCCTCATCTGGCTGCCCGACTACTTCAAAGAGACGCGCGGGCTGTCCATCAAGACCAGCTGGGTCTACCTGGTCACGATCTATTCGATCGTCACCGTCCTCAGCATCTTCGGCGGCTGGCTCTCGGGGTTCCTGACCAGGCGCGGGCTCAGCGTCACGCGCGCCCGGAAGACGGCGCTCTTCACCTTCGCCTGCACGGTGCTCCCCATCTTCGCGGTCACGCACGTCGGCACCTGGGCGGCGGTGGTCCTGATCGGCATCGCGGGCGCCTCGCACCAGGCCTGGTCGGCGAACCTGTTCACCAGCGCCTCGGACATGTTCCCCAAGCGGGCGGTCGCCTCCGTGGTCGGCATCGGCAGCACGGCCGGCTCGGCGGGCGGCTTCCTGTTCCCGATCGTCACCGGGCGGCTGCTCGACCGCTTCGCGGCCGCCGGCAACGTCACGGCCGGGTACACGCTGCTGTTCGCCATCTGCGGCTCGGCCTACCTGGTCGCCTTCGGCCTCAATCACCTCCTGGCCCCCACCTTCGAGCCCATCAAGAAACCCGCATGAGGTCCTCATCCATGATCGATCCCGCATCCCGACCGGCGCGGACCACCGTCGCGCTCATCGCTGCCGCCCTCGCCGTCGCGACGCTCGCGCCAGCCGCGCGCGCCCAGGAGCCCGCTCCGCCGGCGCCGCCCGCAGAGTCTCCCG
>Ga0209060_10004475_pt1 | contig 10869 bp, 9 predicted proteins | sample Coa_R1_8_FD_187155 | JGI IMG/M metagenome (GOLD analysis project Ga0209060, IMG submission 187155) | Surface soil microbial communities from Centralia Pennsylvania, which are recovering from an underground coalmine fire - Coalmine... | ecosystem: Environmental > Terrestrial > Soil > Unclassified... | reverse complement strand
CCCTGAACCTGATGACCTCGAATCTTAGAACCTACACGATGAACCGTCTTCACGATGACGACACGATTGGCAAGATCAAGGACGACCAGATCATCTCGGACTTCAGGGTTCGCTCTATTGAGAGGATTCCGAACACCGCGTGGGGCTTCATCGTTTTCGGCGTCAAGGAAGTTCACCGTGTACACAACGGCGCCGAGGTTACCGACAGGATTGTCGCCAAGTACACGATCCGGCTTGCCGAGCAGCCGAGAACCGAAACGCACCCCTCCGGATTGCTGATCGCGCAGTACTTCGAGGAACTCATGACCGGAGACCGGGATACGGGTCTCGCGCAGGACGGTGGGCTTGAAACGAAATAGCAGCGCCGAAAACCGGCGGCGCAAAGGTCCAGCCAGAGGACATGTCTGGTAACAAAGGGAACTCAAACAGAAACGGAGAAAACAGAGCCTTATGAATACAGGCGTCAACACGGGGAATCCGGAAACGTCAACATCCTCGAAACCAAATGGAGCGGCGGTCGAGAGCGCGACGACAGCCCAGGAACCCGGAAAGAGAAGAAGACGAAGCGGTTCGACCGCGGGAGCTTCCGAAGGCCATGGGCGGTTTTTTCTCGTCCGGAAAGACGCAGGACCAGGAAACACACCGGCGCTCGGCCAGGAACTTCCAAGCGAAGGCGATGCGATCGTCGAGGCATTCAGAACGGGAGCGACCTATCTGCGGGTGGAGGAGTTCAAGCCTGTAGCCGACTTCAGCGGCGGCACGCCGGCCTTGAAGAAGGAGCCCGTTACCAGGAAGTAGGCACCGATTTTCTAAAGACGTTGAGTCTGAAGAAGCAATCCGCAAGCTTCATTGCGGTTGAGTGCCGGCAAGGTTCGAAGCATGAGCCTGGCTGGAATGTTCGGCTAATTCCACCAGACCCATACTGAGATCCGCTCCGGCGGCCCTCCGTGCAGGTCTGGAGACAGATCGACAAGGAGGAAAAACCATCGATGTTCCGATCTCGGTTCATCATGCACTGGAAAAAGACGCTGTGGCTCTTCGCGGTAATTCTGGCAATCGGTTTCTACAGGATGATCGCGGAACGATTTTTCGGAGACAGGACGTTGAGCGGCGAGGACATTGTTCTCAATGCTCTGCTGTTCCTGTTTCTGGGAGCTGCGTATGCGTTTGCCTGCGCCGTATGGGACTGGGCACGACCGTTGGCCCGCCGGCTTCACGGATTCACCTTCGTACTGCGAAAGGCTTACCAGGATTACTGGAAGCCGAATCGCTTTGCAAAGCGAAAGGTGTATCCGTTCAAACGTGCGTAAACGACCAGGTTGCTTAGGGAGTTAGTCCCATAGCAGCCGCAAACGGAGGTTAATTCGAGGCAGCCGGCTCTTCTTCATTGAAAGCCGCGAGCCTTCAAGCATCGCAACACAAATCGTGCTGGCCAGGTGCTTCGCGCCCGGTCCGAAAGAAGTTTTTTTCACTTTTTCGGCAACGGGCAGCGAAGAGACCGGGCACGGGTCTCCTCGATCTGCCCTTGTCCGACAGATAAAGGAGATTCGCGATGACTCACCCCGTAATGAAGGAAGTAAATCCTGTTCTGGCCGTACAAATTGACCGGCTGGGGCAGATAACGAGAAAAACGATGGATCCAACCAGAGAAGCGCAGCTTGAGAACAGCCTCCTACGGAGTCTCTATCGAGATCTGCGGGCGATGACTGTGGAAGTGCCGACCGAGCCTCTCGATCTATGCGAGCAGGCGATGGTCGAGCAGGCGCTGACGCAGCTTCAGTGCGACGGCGTTCGCTACAGCCTGTGCGGAGGCAGCGCGAGCGTGAAGGAAGGGCGTTTCTGGGCGTTTGAATCCAGATACGAAAAACAGATTGCGGAAAGACTCAAGAATTCTCCGCAGGCGGCGGTGACCTGCCTCGGGATTCTCGTGTCCTCCTGCAAGGCGATGATCGAAGTGGCCGACTGCAGAATCCTGGTGGTTGACGATCACGTGTACGGGACCAACGACTGCCGGGGCTGGATGTCGCACTCGATCTTCCGCAGGCTTCGCGAGAATCACGCCGAACAGTTGACGCAGCGGGAGTTCAAAAAACGCATCGTGCGAATCAAGGCGCAGCGGGCCAATGATCCAACCTTCGTGCTCGCTGAAGAGGAAGAGCGGCAGATGCGCAGGGCTCGAAAGATCGCGAGAGCGCGTGCCTTTCAGTCCGATTGCCTCTTTCAGTTCCGTATGGCTTTTGAAAGGACTCAGGCCAAAGGGTCGTTCAAAATCATGCCGGACGAAGTATCCGAGGCCTTGGACGCGGATATCATCCTGCCCAAGTCCTCGATTAAGCCCAAATACACCGGCGGCGCAGCCAAGGCACTGTGGTCGGTCGTTGCCGGACGCAAGGGAGATCGCTATCGCGGGCCTGCTTCGATCGGCATTCGCGATGTTTCCCGCAACCTTTCCTTTCAATCGAGCTACACGCTCATTGAACACGCGCCTCAAAGCTCGCTCGATCTTGAGATCAAGCCTGCCGCCCTGCGCGAAATCGGGAAGGTGCGAAAGGCGTATGAGGAGAACGACTTCACCGAACTCTTCCAGTTGATCGGCGCCCGAGACACACAGCGCACGATTGAGCCCGAAGAGTACACCGATCCCGAATATACCTCTAGCGAGTACACGGTTGCCGACGCCTGCCTGATAGCCGACGGTACGGGTTACATGCTGAAACATCCCTTCGTGAACGGGCACCTGCAAAAGGTTCTTGCACGATGGGCTTACAAATTATTCACGAGTGGTGGCTTCACCCTGCCAGGGTTTGCCTTGGCGGATGATGGCTATTTGGCAGTGCATGACGGAAAGGTCTACTCCGGCTCCGACTGGATGCCGCGCAACAAGGTTTCGATGGCCCTCAACTGCCGCAGAGGCCTTGTAGTTCGATATCCAATCAGAATGAAGGAAGACCTTCTGCCGCTCGAAAACATGGGCATGGCCGAAGCTGTCTCTCTCATCGAACACGATCTTGAAAGACAAGGATGCGAGGCAGCCAGGGAATTGGCATGCACCTTGGTTGACCGGCAGCTTCGCCTCACGGGCACGCTCACGCTGCATTCTGAAACCGCGGCCCGGAACGGCGGCGACTTCGACTTCGATCTTGTTTGTGTGGTCGAAGGCGACCGCTTTCCCCAGTTTGTTGAGGACCGCTTCAACTATAGCGAGCAGCACTCGAAACAAAAAGACAAAACTCCCAAACCGCCGAGCCCCTGGTGGAACCTTCCACAGGTTGCAATGCAGGCGCGCGGCAATCAGATCGGATCGATCACGGACCTTAAGACATCCTGTCTGGCTAAAGGACGTGAAGATCTTGCACGGCTCTTGGTCGACCAGTTGCAAAACGCGCTTGACCAACTCAAGTTCGGAACGCAGCCCGATCAGGAACTGATCAAGAAAATACGCCAGGAGGTGAACAAAGCTCCCTGGCTGGCCTTCAAACAGAAGAAACGGATCGATGAGATGCCTGTGCATCTGCCGGGTGTGGACGGTCTCGACCGCGTAGGGCAGCTCTACAACTTCCTGCGTAAGGAACTCGGCAAGCTCGTGGATGACACCGTGGCTCCTCTGAGTGATTTCAGGGGAATCATGGGTGGACATGGCTTCAACCGCCAGGTCTACGAAGAGTGCCAGACCATCAACCGTCTCTACTCGGAGGAAGTCCAGAAGATTCTCGGCCAGCGGCAGAAGCTCCAGGAAGAGTTGGAGCACGCGCAGGCTCAGGCCGACAACATAAAAAGCGACGATCCGGAAATCAAGAAACAACTTGTATTCCGGCGCAACCAGGCTTCCGCGGCGTATTTCGAATACGAAAAACGCTCGGGAGCTGAATTGAAAACCCTTATCCGGCAAGTTCGCCGATGGGGGCAATCGAAAAACGGAGACCGGTTGGCCTTCATGTCCGCATTGCACTCAATTGTCTGCAAAGACAGGCGCAATCAGCCGGAGCAAAAACGGCAGGGCACCGGGTCAATCGTCTTCTACGCCTTCCCTCAGGAGGTGGTCAATCAAATCGCAGCGCGCAGCGGAGGGCGGCCCGTAGCGGTCGAGATGCCCGACCTGTGCGATGGCGAGGTGGAGATCGATGAGGAGGGAAGAATCTTCCTCGTCCAGCGCGTGGCCGGCGACGGCCAGTTCTTTGAGGCGCTGATCTTCCTGGCACAGGTTACCCGATCCGGAGAGGTCTTCCGCGACCGGGACCGCAAGGGAACGCCGATCGTCACGCATCGCGTCCGGCCCTTTCCGATTCAGGCGGGGCGAAGCGAAATCAGAGACGGGAAGGTCGTCTTCCCGGAAACCAAACAACAACCCCAGGTTCCCGTCCGTAAGGACGACGATCCTGGAACGTCCGATGAATAACCCCGTGCACAGGTGGACCTTAACGGTTCTCCTGTGCAGGGACCGAGCGCGGATCCCATATTAAGGAGAGGAGTAATAAATGAAGTATCGAATCGTGGCCGCTTTGGTGCTGGCCGTGTTTTCAATGGATCGCTCGTATGCCCAGCATGTCGATTCATTCCATACCGGACGGAATGAAGTGCTGCGCATCCAGACCGCTCTCAACCATTTAACCGTCATCGAGGTCAGCGAGCCCGTCGTGTCAGTGGCCGCGGGCAGCCCCGCGTTTAAGGTCGAGTGGCGCGAAAGCCGAGTCTTCGTCCAGCCCACCGAACCAAATATCGCCACCAACCTATTTATTTGGACCGCCACCGAGCGGTTCAACTATGAACTCGCGCCAGCCGGCCCGGTCGAAAAGATGGACTTTGCTGTGGACCAGTCGCCGATACCGGCTCCGCATCCAGTACCAGTTGCTGTGAAGCCCGAGCCTCCGCGTCCACCTACTGAGATGCTTCTTCGCTCGACTCCGATCCGTATGGATCGAGCAAATGATAAAGGTGAAGGCATTGTCGTCAGGTTGCGCGACAGCTATGAAAGCAACGGCGTCCTCTATCTCCGCTATTCCTTGCGGAATGCGACCTCTCAGCCTTACATCCTGAATGCTCCCCAGCCCTACGCGCTCACGGGTGCCACGATGCGGCAGTCGCTTTACAACTTTATCGGCTCCCAACTGGACGATAAGCAGGTGTCGAATCTCAAGATCAAGGAGCAGATTCCTCTTCGAACGGTGCTGAGTGAGCTATCGGCCACAACGCTTTCACCGGGACAGGAAGTATTTGGGATCGTTGCGGTCGCCGCGCCTGCAACCAATGTCCCCACAGTATTGCGACTCCAGTTCGCTCCCACCGGCAGCGAGCAGGTTGCGGCCTTCATGGTGCGCTAAGGAGGCAGCGAATATCAATGGAACCAACCTCCCAAAATCGATCGATGACCGTGAAGGAGATCGAGCGCGCTCTGAGCGGGGATCTCAGCCGTCATCGCGACATCGGCCTGATCAACGTGATTCTCGACCTGCTGCTTGAGCCGCGCAATCCTTTCAATCCTAAGCTGCGCCGGCGGCCGCGCAAACTCTCCGTGCTCGTCGGCCTTGTCGTTCTCGCCTTCGCCGGATGCTTCTGGTATTTCACGTTGACCGGATAGCGTTCGCTGTTGCTTTGCCTATGATGATCGACTGATCCATAGATTCACTAATTGTGAGGCCATATGCCTCGATTTAACTAAGGAGTAGTTTTTTGATGGCGGGTAGCTCACACGCCGATCGCCCACAAGGAAAACCGATGATCGATCCCGTCGAAGGCGGTATCGCTCTGATCGTCATTCTCTCAGTCACCCTTGCCGGATGGATTGCGGTCAGCCGCTTTCACCTCACTCCCAGGCAGCTTGTCGAGGCGTCCATCTATTTGATGCTCATGTTTCTCGGTATTGGTGGAACTGCAGCCTTTCTGCTTACTGGCAAGTCGCGGCGAGAAAAGCAGTGGCCGCATCCGCCAATGGTCATCCCTGCCCGGCGTGACGAGAAATTCGTAAGGCAGGCGTATCGGCGAAATTCGATTGTTCTCGGATACGACGTCCACCGGAAGCCGTGGTTCTGGCCGGATGAGACCCGCGTCATGCAGACCATCGTTCTAGGCCAAAGTGGATCGGGAAAAACGACGCTCCTCAAGAACATCATCACCCAGGACCTATGCCGGGTGATGGGAACTCCCAATCGGCCGCGGCGTATGCCGATGTTGATCTTCGATGGCAAGGGAGATCTCGAATACTTCTACGATCTGCTTCCTCACGTGCATCGCGCCGGACGCATGCACCAGTTACGCATCCTGAATCCCGCCCGTCCCGACATCTCCGTTGGCTACAACCCGTTCTATTGCAAGGACGACAATTACATGGCCATCGTGAACATGGTGTTTGGTAGCTTTAACCTCCACGATGAGTTCTTTGCCAAGCACCAATTGAATTATCTCGCCGATATTGTTCGGGTCCTCTATTACACGGGATTTCGCTTTAACTTCCATGACGTCCTGGTTTTGGCGCTCGACGAAGAGCGTTTGAAACTGCAGGTCGAAATTGCCCGGAAACGGATTGCGAATGATGCGTCGCTGCCGGTCCAGCGCCGGCTCAACTTTGAGATGTCGGTCCGGAACCTGTTTCAGTCTTTTGCCGATCGCGACCGGGTTCCGAAGATTCAGGGCCTGCTGAACGAATGCATGACCTTCCTCGATGATGAATTGAGCGTGATTACCGGTCCCTATGAAGACCTTCTCTCGATCGAGGAGGTGATTGATCAGGATCTGATCCTCTTTGTTTCGCTCAACGTGAATAAGAACACGGAGCCGGTGAAGGCCTTGGGCAAGATGCTGTTGCAGAACCTGCAACTGGTGGTTGGAGAAAAATACGAAGACGAGCAGCATCGGCGCCAAGCCGACCGCCCAACCGTCTCCGTGATCCTCGATGAATTTGCGCCCTTTGGATATCGCAACTTTGCGCAGATCCTGCAAACCGCTCGTGGCACCAATACCGCATTTCTCTTTGCCATGCAGAGCCTGTCGCAACTGATGCAGGTTGGCAAGGGCTTTAAGGAAGAAGTGTCGAGCGCTCCGAATACGACCATCCTCATGCGCACTCGGGACGAAGAAACAGCGCGCTATTTCAGAAACGCCTCTGCCGAGCACACTGTCACTAAACGAAGCTATTCGACCGAACGGTCGAGCCTTTTTGGATTCGAGACGTTTCGTAAGACCGATCGCGCGACTGAAACCGAGACCCGCGAAACTCGCTCCCTCGACGAGCACATCAAGAACCTGCCAAAAGGACAGATGGAAATCCTCCAGACCGACGACACGCTCGGAACACTGCATCGGCTGTTGCATGTTCGGCCACCATCCAGTGTGGCCAGCTCGCTTTTTGAGCCGCGGCTTTATCCCCGATTGCTTTCGTCTCTCGAACATTCAAAAGGGGCAAACCTTCGCTTCAAGTCCAATGTTCTGCCCACCAGTCAGAAATTCGGGCGCAGGTAGAGGGAGGAATAAGAATGAAACGGATGATGTGTGCAACATTGATTGGCGTCCTAGCTTTTAGCGTTGGCGTCAACGGACAAACGAGGAGGCCGAACCGCGCGCCATCTTCGGACCACACGCCGGCGTCCGTGCCGGTCCAGGTGCAGAGGCCGGCACAACCTCCTTGGTACGAAAAGGGCCTCGCTCAAATCAACCCGCAGGATCTCGACTTCGGAACATGGCTCGAACAGAGACGTCGGACATTCGTGGAAGCGAAGATCGCCAATCCCTATTTCGAATACAGTCTCTGGATGACGGTCGCGCTGCTTGTTGCCGGTGCGATGGCAATCAAGCTGCAAACGGATAAGGGCCGGATTATTCGCGTCACGGCTGAGACCATGGTTGATCTTCGCAACCAGGAGATTCTTTCCCATAAAGTTACCGAAGAGGCAATTCGAAGGCACAACGAGCACATCGACATCTGCAATCGTGCCTTCGTGATGGAAAACTCCGGGGAGCAGCCGGTAGGCTTTTCTTCTTCGACGCTTGAAAGCGAATTGAGGCGGGTTGGCGATGAGCTGCAGCGCGCGAACGCGGAAATTGCTCGACTGACCCAGGACAATGAAGCCAAGGCCAGGACCCTCGCCGGCCTCTCTCTTCGCCTTGAAGGAATAACGGGAGATCCCGCCAAGAATCAGCCCATGGATCTCTCGACGGCCGACGGCAAGCTGATCCAGCACATCAACACGCTTCAGGAAAAGCTGCATGTTCAGGAGAAAGACAAGCGGAAGTTGAGAGGAGCATAGAAACGCATGCTTGTCGCTATTTCAGGATTTGGGAGCATCTGGCGATCGAAAATCAGGGAAGCAGGTGCCCTGAAGTCCACGGCGCAGTTCGCTTACTACAACACCACCGGCGTTCTGGTCCGCGGCGTCGTCCGCCAGCGTCCGAGAATTTCCGGCGTTGTGCGATTCAACGGCGATAGCGGCCTCGATCCAAATTATCCTTACCGTTCTCTGGAGCGCATCTTCGAATGCGCCGAGCCCTGCATTTGGCAGGGAGAAAATAAGCTGCTCTTCAAAAGAAAGGTCACTGGCAATCCGCAGCCCCAGATGTTTCTCGTTGTGCTCGGTTCCTCCCTCCACGGCCTTCTGCCTATAGGAAAGGATGACTGGAGATCCCCGGATACATGGCTCATTTCGTTCAGCGAATTCCGCAATCAACAGGAGGCTCTTGTCCTGGCCCCACCACATGCCTGGTTCAGAACAATGCTCGGATTGTGGAGGCTTCAGAGTCTCGCTTGCCCTGCGCAGTACCGTCTGCAATTGATCGAGCCTGCCTCTGCCTTGGAGGTCCGGTGAGATATTATCCAGGAACCATTGCATTAAGCGAAGCCCGCGATCTACCGCTTCTGCGGATCGTGCTGCACAGCAGGTTCATTTCCCACAAGCAGCTCTTTGAACTGGCCCGCTATGAAACCTTCGAGCCATCCAAAACCTCCCTTAGCAACCGAATGCAGCGATTGTGTAGTCACGGTTTATTGCAAGCCCACAATGTTCCCGATGCAGGACGCGTGTATTCGATTACCACGGGGGGGCTTGGTCCCCTCATCCGGAGCGGTGAGCCATACACTCTGGCAGTCAATGAAAAGGTGCCCGATCCAAAGATCCAATTGATTGCCCACTGCCTGGACATCAACGATATCCATCTCAGTCTCAGAAGATCAGGTTTGCTATCCCGGTGGATTCATGAAACTCAGGTGCGGTCGCGCAACGAACTGACCAATATTGGATATGCCAAAGATTACGATGGCGTATTTAGTTTGCGTTTCGGGAAAACCGAACTGGATTCTGCCCTCGAATATGAGAGAAGCCCTAAAGCGATCAAATATTACGATTGGATCCGCGAAAGGATGGAAGCTGAGACACAGGTCGACCTTATCCTTTATATATGCGCAAATTTTGATCTATTGAGTTATGTCTCCGCCAGGCTCAGAAACTGCAACAAACCCATCTACTTCGGACTTTTGGGAGAGTTTATTCGAGCCCCCAGATCTTCACGGCTGATTCTGGCAAGCTCACCTGCTGCGACGTCATTCGACCAAATCCTGAATGGAGGATCGCTTTAGCTGTTCGCTCTCGGGTGCACTAGACGATTCAACTTCGAGCGGGTAAGCACAAATCACGGGTTTTTCAGGCCTCTGATACCTTCAACATTCTTCCCACTGAATGAATGTCATACGCGCCGTTTCAAGTTCTCCGCTACCCTCGCCTTTGCTTTCAGACTCATAAATGAATGTTTTGTCTCTTCCGCACAATCTCTCACCCATAACACTTTGTCCTCAGATCGAACACAACAGATATCACGCAAGGGGAACCGGCCCGGCGCGTTCACAATCACATGAAACAGAATGCCTCGGACAAGAACCCCATACATCGTTACCCCAGATGTCGAGTAATCCCTGCCGACTGCCTTGGTCGGCAGAAATATCCATCCTTGCGATTCCCTATCCGTACAGACGGTCACCACGACTCCCACATCACTGGGAAGTCCTGTATGCCCGAGAAGATAATGCCGCAGTTCTTCTTGCCGCTTGTCATCCAATTCAACCGTTGTCGTTTGGCCCTCCAGCGTGCGCCACTTGTAGACCGCTGCACGCCACACGAGACTCACGGCGTAGTACGCGAGTTTGTCCGTATCAATGCCCAACCTCTGTCCCGAAAACCGCCCCAATCCTTCCGGGGTCACCAGTTTTCCCCCAAAGGGTGCCAGCTTCATCCTATCTAAAAGCCCGAACGACTCACCGTTGTACACCAACCTCCCAAGATATCTCTCACCGCCTCTGTTAAACAGGTCTTCGCATTTCTCGCAAAACATGTATTCCTTAACCTGCTCCTGTGTATGTGTTGCAAGTCGCGGAGTCATAACGACCGGATTCAACCCCTTCTCTCTTGACAGCTTATACATCGCTCGGCCTATCAAATGGCTGTATAGTAAGAGCTTTGGTTGATGACACAGTGCGCATTTTCCCCGTTTTGGCATCAACTCCTTAGCTCATTGCCCCTTTTGCTTTCTTGCGTTTTTGGGCTCTATTTTTGCACTAACGTTCGTCAATCATAGTTGGAACTCTCAAGCATTCTTGCATCCTGTATGACATCCTCCGAATATCAATCTTCGCCGCCAAGATGGGAGAGGGCCATGGTCGGCGATTAAAGATTTAGCCAGGGCAACGGTGTTAATCGAACAGCAAGGGAAACGATGCCAGATTGCCGAGTTGAGCACGTAACATCGGCAAATGACTACGGGCACCTCCTGCACGGTCTAAAGAAAAGTTGCCACCTGTAAAATGACAATACAGAGTAGCTGGATGTCCTTCATAGTGTAGATGATATTTCTTTTTTGGGGAATAAGTGCAAATGTTATCGAATGAATTGCGCC
>Ga0209060_10004474_pt1 | contig 10869 bp, 7 predicted proteins | sample Coa_R1_8_FD_187155 | JGI IMG/M metagenome (GOLD analysis project Ga0209060, IMG submission 187155) | Surface soil microbial communities from Centralia Pennsylvania, which are recovering from an underground coalmine fire - Coalmine... | ecosystem: Environmental > Terrestrial > Soil > Unclassified... | reverse complement strand
AGGCCGGCATCGAGCCGGCAGCCAAATGGGTTCTCGCGGAGGGCGCCGACGCGGCCGGTATGAGCCGTAGTTTCCCGATCGAGAAAGCGCTCGATGATGCGATGGTTTGCCTCTATCAGAATGGTGAGCGGGTGCGACCGGCGAACGGCTATCCGGTGCGTCTGCTGCTGCCCGGTTTCGAAGGCAACATGAACGTCAAGTGGCTCCGGCGGATCAAACTCACCGAGGGCCCGACCATGACGAAGGACGAGACCTCGAAGTACACTGTCCTGTTGCCGTCCGGAAAGGCGCTGCAGTTCGTGTTCCCGCTCGAAGGCAAGTCGATCATCACCCATCCCTCGCCCGGGCTGACAGTCCGAGGGCCGGGCCTCTACGAGATTTCGGGCCTCGCCTGGTCGGGCTACGGCAAGATCACCAAGGTCGAGGTCTCGGCGGACGGCGGCAAGAGCTGGGGCCTGGCGGCGCTGCAGGAGCCGATCTTGTCGAAGTCCGTAACCCGGTTCCGCATGGCTTGGCAGTGGGACGGCGGCCCTGCAGTGCTGCAAAGCCGTTCAACCGACGAGACTGGCTATGTCCAGCCGAGTCGCGCGCAGCTCATCGCGCTGCGTGGCGACCGCGGCAATTACCACAATAACATGATCCAATCCTGGGCCGTGGCCGGTACCGGCGAGGTGCAAAATGTCTATGCGTAAGTTCGCCGTCACTGCCGCCGCTCCTGCGATTCTTTTCGCGCTCGCATCGGCGGCTTTTGCCCAGCAAGGCCCCAACCTCGGCAAGCCAATCTCGGCCGAAGATCTCGCCCCCTGGGACATCAGCATCGGCCCAGACGGTGCGGGCCTGCCGCCCGGCAGCGGCACCGTCAAGCAAGGAGAGGCGGTGTTCGCAGCGAAGTGCCAAGCCTGCCACGGCGAAAAGGGCGCCGGCACCCCGAACGACCGCCTGGTCGGCGGCCAGGGTACGTTGGCGGGCGAGAGGCCTGCTGTAAAGACGGTCGGCAGCTACTGGCCCTATGCCACGACGCTGTTCGACTACATCCGGAGGGCAATGCCACTCAACGAATCGAAGTCCCTCACCAGCGACGAGGTGTATGGCGTGGTTGCCTATTTGCTCAACCTCAACGGAATCATTCCGGAGAGCGAGGTGTTGAACGCGCAGTCGTTGCCAAAGGTCGCGATGCCAAATCGCGACGGGTTCATCACCTTCACGCGCGGCAAATAAAACGGCTCAATTCGGGAGCGATGGCGGCGAGACTCGAGCTTTGGGTCTCGCCGCTTGCTTTGGTGAAGTCGCGTGGGAGCGGGAAAACCAGAACATATGCCCGCACGGATCCTTGGTGCGCGGTGATCGCAGCGAAAGCAGATAATGGCCATGAATTCGAAGAATGCTCATCGGCTGTGGACGACTGGTTGTTTGAGACCCGAACCCCAGCCTTTCTCTTTTTCGCCGAGGTTTTGCCCTTCTGGCACCTCATCTCTCCCTAGTCTGCCGGTGCCGACCTTGGCACAAAAACGACCCAACTTTAAAAGAGCGACCATGAATCGGCATGTCGTAGCGTTGTTGCTTCCATTGCCCGCAATATTCACGCTGCCAGGCTGCGCAACCGGACCGACGGTAGCGGGTAACGAAATTGGTGGCGCCGTTCCGATGGCCGGAATCACGCGCGCACAAGCTGCCGACATGGCGCGAGCCCATTGTGCCAAATACGGCCGTTCTTCGCGAATGCTCGCGATCCGCTCGGATTCGGGCGACAAAGCAGTCTTTGAATGCATTTGAAACCGACTACGCCTTGGCTTGAGTCGGGCTCGATGTGACTGGAGGGGCGTTCTTGAAAATGACCTGCATCTGGCGAAACCAACCCCAGGATCACTTCGATTGATTTGCCGAGCGCCTCAGCAGTTTCGACTGCGCCGCTCAAATGGCCCCGAAGCATTGCGGCAATTGGTGCAGCTCACCGGCAACTTTCACCCTCAATAGCGGCCCGGGCGTAAAGGCGAGTCAGCGAAGGCGTGTCGCCGCATGCCAGCTTGATCCATAAGGTCGCCGATCTCCGGTTCGATGAAAGACGGTCGCTGACGGCATCGGCAAGATCAAAGCGATGTTGGACAAGGGCACGCCGGTGCGTGTCTATCTCGTCCATCATGACAGTTTCACGGGTTTCGCTGAAATGGGACTGGTACGAATGCTTTGGCGGTTTCAACAAGGTCAACGATGTTATCGGGATAGTGAAGCTGGATCAGGCACCCTGCACGCCACCTGCATCGTTTCATCAAACCGCATTCGATCCACGTTGCCGTCGCGATCATTCACCGGTGACAGCCTAATTCACTCTGGGATGGCCTCGCACCCCTAACAAATCCTCGCTTCGAAATCAGATCAACCACACGACCAAGCCGGCCATTAAAAATCCGCCGAGCAGCATCGACCAATCTCCGATATTGAATTCAAGGAAACGACCGTCTGCAGCAATTTGCATGTCAGCGAACATGTTTGGCTCTACTTATATCGCCACCGAGCTATGTCCCGATGAAGTGGCGTATGTGTTCAAATTACCACGGCTGTGTCGGTTTGGCTGTGACCTGATTGCAACGGTGGCGAATATTTGCACATCGATCGATCGTCAGTGCGCGCCGCCACTTGGCTGGAGCGCGTTTCGGTGACGTTGCAAACGCCATTGCCGGCTTGACCCGCGGTGACAGAGAAGAGAAGCGGATCAACGTCGGCGGAATGCTGCTCTAAATCGACGGGCCGTGTCGGCCGCCGACGAGATCGAGAAAACGCGGAAGAGGCGCGACCTCGACGGCGGCGGGCGGTGGGTTGGTGGAGTCCCGACGTTTGCACCGGCGGCGGGCTATCGGCCCTAACAACTGGCCGACCAAGCTACCTGATCAGATAGAATTTGCCGTCGATTGACCAGTCCGGCTGCTCCAACTGTCCGCCCTCGTTCGGCACCTTGAGCGTACGGGCTTGGTCGCGGATGTATTTCAGCGCATCGCTCGGCGCCGCGACCGGAGGCGGCGCGTCGGGGAGGTCGACCACCTGCACCGGCTTGTCGCTCAGCAATGCCACCACCATGGCGACGCCGGCCGGGAGATTGGCGACGAATTCGAATCCACCGTAGGGTGTGCCGGGCTGCGGGATTGTCAGAGGGCGTCCGGGCCTGATGAGATTGGGGGCCTCGCGGAGGCCGCGGGTTGCTGCCGTCGGATTCGGAAATATCTGGGCAAGTTTCCCGCTCGGATCGACGTCCAGCAGAATGAGGTAGCCGGTTTTTTTTGCTGTGATGCGGAATCCGAGCTTCGACCCGACAGGCACTTCCAGATTGGGAATGACTTCGACCGAAACGCCCGCCGGGTTCTCGACCCGCACGGTCGAGTTGAGGAGTTCGAGCCTCTGCGGCGAAATATCGGGAGGACGCGTAGCTACAGGCGCCTCGGGGAGATTGGGAACGATGATCACCGATCGCTGTTCCTCGGCCAGGGCCGTGCTCCCCACCAACAGCGCGGCCAACACGGCGCCGACAGCTCGTCGGGAAATCATTCCGAACGCGAAGTTGAGCCGAAGTGAAGCCGCGCGGCGGTTTGCCATTGCCCTCGCTCACGGTGCCGTATAGAGGCTGGTGGCGCCGATGCGGGCGTCATCAGGTGCGTAGCGCTCGACCAGCTTGAAAACCTCGACTGCCTTGCGGAGCTCATTGATTTTTTTCAGTGCCTCTTCGAGCTCGCCAAGCGGCTGCGCCGAGGAGATGGCGACCACCTGATCGGCCCCGAACGGCTCGCGGACCTGCACTTGGAACTTGTAATCCGCAGTGTCGATGATGCGTTTATCCGAACGGGCTGGATACAGCGCTTGCACGGTGCCGTCGCCCGCGATGTTGAACATGAGAAGCGCACGCCCCGCGACGCCGTACACCTGCACGTTGATCCGCGTATCGCGGCGATGCACCTTGTCGTCCGGCAGGATGCGCACCGGCTGCGGTCCTTTGGCGGCAAGGCGCTTGAACCCGTTAACGGCCGCGGTGCGGTCGATCACGCTGGCGAGGTCGGCACGGTCGACCCGACGGGCGACGACATCGGAGCCGGCCAGGACGTCGAGGGAAGCCGGATCCCAGATGAGGTCGGGGTTGTCTTTGGTCCCGACGATCTCGAAGCGCGCTTCCCGCGGTTCCAGATTGGCCAGCAGATCGCGCTGATTCCCAAGCACGGCGACCCGCACCGTGCCAAGCGAGGCAACCGCTGGGGCCGGCGGTGGTGCTGGCGGGCGCACCGTCGGCGGGCCCGGCGACTTGGTGGGTGGCTGAGGCGACGGCGCTGGCACATCATCCTGCACCTTATCCAGCACAACGACCCCGCGCGTGCGTTCAAAAACGGGATCTGAACCGCCCGAGATCGGGCCGGCGGTCACGACCTGCTGGCGCTGGTCGGACAGCTGATACGCCACCTGGCGCACATAGGTGAACAATTCCGTCTGCGAGATCTTCCCATCCCTGTTGCCGTCCGCCGCACCTTCGAAGGCCCGTGCGACCGCGTAGCTCAACGCCCCGCGGAATCCCGGCACGCCCGGGATACGGACTTCCGGCGCCTTGGTGTTGCGATCGACGGCGGCGAGAAACGCGGTCCGCTCGAAATCCACATCGCTCAAGAATGCATCGCGGGGGGTGGAGATGGGTTGCAGCTTATCGACCGTGAGCGTGTAGCGCGGCGCTTGGCGATAGCTCATTTCTCCGCCGCGCGGGTCGATTTCGCGCGCCAGGCCGCCGCCATAGCAGGCATCCGCGACGAACAGCACATGGGTGCCCTTGGCCTCGAACTGCTTGATGACGTGGTTGAATTCGGTGCCGATGATGCGTTGCTGCGTGCCGGGTTCAGTCTTCGGATTGAAGCCGGCGAGCACAAACACATTGTCGAGGCCGTCCGGCTGCGACCCCTTGATGTGCTCGGGCTCCTGCACGCCGTGCCCGGCAATCGATAGCACCACGAGGTCACCCGACCGGCTGCGCTCCACGAGTTGGTCGAGGGTGCGCATCACGGTCGCACGATCGGCTGCAGCGTCATAAAGGGCAGTAACGTCCGTCACGCCCAGCCCCCGCAATGTCGACTCGATGTCGCGGGCATCTGCGACCGCACCACGCAGTTGTGGCACGAACTGGTAGGCATCAATACCGATCACCAGAGCACGGATCTCGCCGCCTTGCGGCGGCCGGATCATCGCCGCCTGCGCGGCGGCAAACAGAGCGAAGAACAGACCGCAGGTTGCGATCGATAGAAGCGTCAAAGCCCTCGTGGGAGAGGTAAAGGTCATTCGTCCCCCCTCATCATGACGCCTATCATGCTCATCGCCCTGCCTCGCGATTATGCTTCCTGTGATGGCGCGCGCGCGAATCTTCGGAATCGGCCGTCACTTTGTGGACCACGCCTTTGTCTGCGACCGGTTTGCCATCGTCGGATGCTGCCGACGCCACCGCTTGATCCTGCAAAGCCTTGAAGCGGACCGGCTTGTAGCCGCGCGCCAGCAAGGAGGCGAGCGGATAGACATTGCGGCAGACGCGGCCGTTGCACCCGCCCGTCGATGACTCCATCACTTCCGCTTTACGATCCGGCGTGAAGCGCAAGAACAACATGACGTGACTGCCGGGCTTGTTGAGCGCGTCTCCGGGCTGCAAATCCCAGGCATTCGAGAGCTCGGTCGTGATCGCCGGAATGGCGGCAGTGGTGAAGTGATTGGCAAGCCCCCAGGCGGCGCTGACGAAGGCGGAGCAGTCGACGCCCGCGACGTCGGGACGGGGGTCGTTATGGGTGCACACATTACCGGCCAGCATGCCGCTCGCCATCCTGGCACGAAACTGGTTGAGCGAGCCGTGGCATCCCCAGCAGTAAGGCACTCCACGCACCTCCTGATTGAGCTTGCCGCTCAGATAACCGGGCCGCCGGATGCGGTTGAACCCGGTGCACGCCGTATCGGGATCAGGGCCATAATTCGCGGGCGTGAGACGCCATTGCAAACCTTCGAAACCGAATGCCGTCTGAATCACCTGCTGGCGCGTCAACGGCCGCACGGCTGCAACCGGCCCCTTGTTGGTAATCCGCGTTTCGGCGTCGGTAAAACGCGGCAGACTAGGATTGTCGATGACGGCCGTGGGACGCACATTGCGCGATCCGATGCCCACCACGTCGACCTCGTTCTTTCGCGAGCGCAGGAAGTACACATCGCCGTCCGGCGAAATCGCGATGAAGCGACGCGACAGGGCAACGCTCTCCTGCAGCGGGATATCGTAGATGCTTTCCTGTACCCCTTGTGGTGAAAAGCGTACCACGAAGGCTGCCGAGGGGCGCTTCGAGTTGGTCGGGATGTTTTCGGTGAGAATGAACATCCGGCCATTGTTGTCGATCTCGAGAAACTCCACCACGCCGATGCGGTCACGCACCTGAAGGCGCAGTTTCGCAATCAGGGCGTTCGACGCCTGATCACGCACCTCGACCTGAGCACCGTTGGGCTTGTCGCCCATGATGACGTCCGCGATGATCGAACCGCGCCCGCGCGAAGCGATAAACTGGCGCGCCGGCTTGCGAGGAGCCGAGATCGCGCGCGTTTGCTCGCCGAGCAACTCCGCGGGGCTGTCGAGGGCCTGCGATCCCATTTGCGCGAAGGCCGAAAGGGTAAAATCGTCCGGCGCCTCGGTGGAACGCATTTGCGTCAATCCGCGAACCGGCGCGTCCTCCTCGCCAGTCGCTAGAAGAGCCTGCGGAGCGCCGTCCCAAACATAGACGCTGCCACGCCGAACCACGATGTCGGTCGGGCGGATGTGTTCCGGCAATTCGAGCGATTGAGCGGGAGCACCGGGGTTTTTCGCATCGAAGTGCAGGATTCGGCCGTTGACCTGATCAAGCAGATACAAGCTGCCGTCGTCTGCCGCGTAGATGGCCTGGGGTCCGTCCTGGGGGGCATCCTCGCTGGCATCGACGATGCCGACTGAATTGCGCGTCGTCCCACTCGAGAAGCGCTTGAGCACTGAGTTGTCCGCCGCCATGCCGGTATCCAAGGCAGCGGTCGAAAGCGCCGCCGCCAGCACAATTGCCGCGAGTGCAACGCCGGGGCACGGAAGGGCGGGCAAAGCCGGAAGACAACCCACACGTGAGCGGCCTGCAAATTCGTCTCGATCCGGCGACCTATCCATATGTCTGGTTCTAAAGCGACTCATGGGTTTGCCAGGTCATTTCACGGTGTTTGATCTTGGTCGCAATACGGCTTCCTTCGGTTCACCTAAGGGTATGCGTAGCGGCGGTCCCTCACGAGATCGCTGGACAAAGGCCGGACCAGCGGCACCGCCGTGCGACCTGCGTGTCGAGGGCCTCGCTTCGCACGGTCCACGATTCTTATGCCAGGGTGTTATATCATCGCCGCGCCCGCCCGGTCTTCATTTTCAAGGCGGACATCGCTGCGACAGTGCCAATCGGTCAGACAACGTGATGTGGACGAAAATGGAGATTTTCGTTCCGGCCCTGTGTGCGCGTGATATGTCGTGGCAGGTATTTCCACTAGAGGAGGAAATCATGGGCAGCGGCTACATCATTGCGCGCGAGAATTTTAAGGAAGCAGAAAAGCATGTTTCAGCCGAAAACGACCCTGTCATGTTTAATCTGCTCTACGGACTGGTGAGCCTGACCGATCAGATCGAGGCCGATTTTTCAGTCGTGCGGGCCGCGCTTGCGAGTTTGCCCGCTCCGCCACGGGAGAAGCGGCAATCCGGAAAGCCACGGGCCAAGAAAGCGGCTGCCAGGAAGGCATCAGCGAAGAGAGCAAACAAGGGGCGTTCCGCGACGGCACGGCGTTCCCGCTAGATTGACCACGGACCGGACAGAGCTGGTACGCCAGTCCGAGCGGCGCTAAATCATCGAGGCAATGGCCTCAAACCCCAACGACCGGCACAGCCGGCGCACCGTTTCCTTCTGGTCCGGGCGCAACACTTGCAGAAGAGGTCCGGCCACTGAGTAGAGCCGGCCGGGCGGCCACTCGCTCTGAGAAATGCGCGGCTCCTGCCCCTGGTGGAGCAGCGCGATCTGCTGCCGGCCCATTTCCGCCAAGGCAGCCTCGACCCGCGGCCAAGCCTGCTCCTGGTCCGGCGTGAGCCTCAGGCTGTGCCTGATCCGGGCAATTTCTGCAGCCGTCAGTACCCCGCGATAGCGCGTGGTTGGAAGGGCCGTGCGGAGCTCTGGCACAAGCGAGTTTTTCTTAATCTCCACAACGGGGCGCGGCGGCGGTTCGGGCCGGACGCCAGCATCGGGAGGCGTGAGAGCGGCGGTCTTGTTGCCGACAACGCGCAGCTCTCGCTTGGACTCGGGACGAGCCGGTGGCTTGTTCGAATCCGCGATGACCTGCGGTGGATTGAGCGACGGGACGGCCCCGGATGCACCGCCGGGTCCTGCCGTCACAGAGGCGCCCGACGTGACCGCGGGAATCGCGAATGCCGAATCGCTTTGCGGCGCAAACGGACTTGGGGCAGCGGGCTGCGCGCCCACCAGTGACGGCGGCGTCGCAGCCGGAAACCGATATCCCGACAGCAACATCGGAGCAGGCACTGACGTCGGCCGCGGAGCCGGGTTGCTGGTAAACACCACATAGGCTCCCACGGCCACGAAGCAAGCGGAACCGCAGGCAGCCGAAAGAGCGGCCATCAAGCGCCAATCCATGGTGCGCCACCGACCTGTTTGATGCCCCACTTTGGGTGGCAACGACTGAGGTATCGGTTCAATACGGAGCGTATTTTACGCCTTACAATAGCAAACTGAAACCCGCAGCGCATTTTGACATCACGGGACGAGCTTGCTCAATGGCGGTTTTTTCAAATGGTTACCAGCTTTGCGCCTGCCTGCAAGCTGAAGCCCAAGTTGAGCGCCAGCAAACCCGGGAGAGACTTTGCCATGTTGGCAAATACCCCCCGGATTTCGCTTACGCTCATCCGGGCTACGATTTACTACGATTGCACTGTTGCAGGGGTGACGAGGCGGGTGCGCCAGAGCGCTTTAAGCTATTTCGTGCCCCTTTGCCTCACTCATCCTCCTGGTACCGCCACAGCTCGCCCCATTCGCTCTTCCAGATGTTGTCGCGATCGATCACGACGATCGGGATTTTCTTCGAATTGGCGAGTTCGATAGCGCCTATGACGGCGTCACGCACGGGGATCTCGGGGGTGGTGAGGTCCGCGGGCAATCGGTCGGGCGCCGCCGTCTTTGGGCAGTGCACGATTCCGACCTGGCCGTCACTCTTTTGGATCAAGGTCAGGTTGATGGCATCCGGCTGGAGTTCGTCGACCTGTTCGAAGCGATTTTTTGCCATGAATCCCCCAAGCATTACTGGTTCGGGAAAAGGCCGTGGTGGACTCCACGCCTTTAAGTCGCGCAATTATCCCGACAATCTGCGTCGCCTCGTATCTGGCTCCCTTTTGCTTCGCTTGACAAGCCGGCACAAGCCGCGCCCGCCAACATTGCCCCTACAGCGGGCATGAAGGGGGCCCTATCTTGAACCACGAGGTCGCGTGAGGCGACCAACTATAATGGCGCCACGCGTCGAACACCCCTTTGACGCGCGTGAACGTCGGGCAATTGAGTGACGGGCTTCGAAAATGGGCGCGGTCAGGCCGGCGGCGACGTCCTACGATCAGATTCGCTACCCGAGCACGGTGCAGGAGGGTTTGCATCCGGCTTCCTTAAGCGTTTTTGCATGTCTCCATGGCCGCCCTTTCGCTCGCCCCTCCGATTGCCGCGTCCTGGAAATCGGCTGCGGCGAGGGCGTCAACCTGATGAGCATCGCAGCCACGGCGCCGCGTTCCCGATGCGTCGGCTTCGATCTTGCCGAAACCGCCATCGCAACCGGCCGCGCAACGGCGGCCGCCGCAGGCCTCGCGAACGTCGAGCTGTCGGTGATGGACATCCTCAAAGCGCCGGATGAGATTGGAGAGTTCGATTACATCATCGCCCACGGCGTCTACGCCTGGGTGCCGGCGCCGGTACGAGACGCCATGATGCGCCTGATCGGCCGCGCGCTCGCCCCGAACGGGCTGGCGCTGATCAGCTACAACGCCATGCCGGGCTGCCGCATCCGTCAGATCGTGCGCGATATCCTGCAGGATTGCCTGGCCGACCTTACCGAACCTGCCGATAAGCTCGCCGCCGCAAGAGAATGGCTGGAATTCTTCGTGTCCGCCTGGTCGGAAGCCGATCCGCTGCAAAATGCGATGCGGCAGAGGGTGCGGGAGCTGTTGCGGTTTCCGCTCGAGGTCATTTTTCACGACGAGATGGGAGAAGTCTACGAGCCGCAATTCGTCGCTGACGTCGCGGCTCACGCCAAAAGATATGGGCTGCAATATCTTTGCGACGCCCAGCCGGCGCGCGGCTGCGAGGGGTTAATCCCGAGCGAAGAGAAACAGGTGCTCGATCAGCGCGTTGGCAACGACTTTGAGCGATTCGAGCAAGCCTACGACTATGCCGCGCTGCTCCCCTACCGCGAATCGCTTCTGTGCCGCGATGATGGCGAGATCGATCGTTGCTCGGCATGGACGCACGTGCAGGCGTTGCATGCCCGCGGGAAATTCGTTCCTGTGAGCGGCGAAGAATCCCCACCCGACAAGTTCGAATTCCTCACCCGCAATAACAATAGCGCCGCGACATCGGATAAAATCATTGCGGAACTTCTCGGCCGCATCGGCAACGCCGAGCCGCATGCAGTCGCGCTCACGAACAAGATTGCCGGCCGAAACGTTGCCGAAACGGTCCTGCGCCTGTTTCGGGTGGGCGCGCTTTCGCTCCAGACCGAGCCGTTTCCCTTCACGTTAATGCCTGGCGACCGCCCCGTTGCCGGCGCGCTCGCCCGCGTACA
>Ga0209060_10004470_pt1 | contig 10876 bp, 7 predicted proteins | sample Coa_R1_8_FD_187155 | JGI IMG/M metagenome (GOLD analysis project Ga0209060, IMG submission 187155) | Surface soil microbial communities from Centralia Pennsylvania, which are recovering from an underground coalmine fire - Coalmine... | ecosystem: Environmental > Terrestrial > Soil > Unclassified... | reverse complement strand
CCGGACTGGCGGCATACTTCCCCACCGGAGTGACGCTGACCGGGCGCGGCGATCCGAAGCCGGAAACCGCGATGCTGGTTTCGGCGAACTATTTCGATGTGCTCGGAGTGAAGGCGGCGATCGGGCGGACGTTTTCGGCCGAGGAGGACCGGCAGGAGGGCGGGAGTCCGGTCGCGGTGCTGACCTGGCCGATGTGGCAACGGTTATTCGGGGGGGATGCCGGCGCGGTCGGAAAGACGGTGGAGTTCAATGGCCTGGCGTATACGGTAGTCGGCGTGATGCCGCCGGCCTTCAAAGGGACGCTGACGGTGCTCGCTCCGGATCTGGCGTTCATTCCGATGAGCATGCACGCGCAAGTGCTGCCGGGTGCGCTAGAAGCGCTGTTCAACGAGCGGCGGATGCGGATGATCAGCGTGTTCGGCCGGTTGAAGCCGGCGGTTTCGGAGGCGCAGGCGGCGGCCGCGGTGCAGACCATCGCCGCGCAACTGGAACGGGAATTCCCGGCAGCCAACGGCGGGCGCGGGGTGGAAGTGGATACGCTCGCCAACGCCGCGCTGGGGTTTCTGCCGCGCAATCAGCTGGTGCTGGTCGGCGTGGCGCTTTCGGCGGTGGTAGGGCTGGTGCTGCTGATCGCGTGCGTGAATCTTGCAAACCTGCTGCTGGCGCGCTCGGCGCGGCGCGCGCGAGAAATGGGGATCCGCACGGCGCTGGGCGCCGAACGCGGCACGTTGCTGCGGCAACTGCTGACCGAAAGCCTGCTTCTGTCGGTGGCGGGCGGAGCGGCGGGGCTGGCGCTCGGGTCGGCGGGATCGCAATTACTATGGTCGTTCCGCCCCGTGCTGCTGCAGGCGAATACGCTGCAGATCCAGATGGACTGGCGCGTATTCACGTTCACGGCCGTAGTCACGGTGCTGACCGGGATTCTGTTCGGCGTGATTCCGGCGGTGCGCACCTCCAGGGGGGACCTGGGGGAAGTGCTTAAGACGGGCAGCGGCCGCGGCGGCACGGAGCTGTTCACGCGGAGCCGGCTGCGCAGCGGGCTGGTGATCGGGCAGGTGGCGCTGGCGATGATCGCGCTGGCGGGCGCCGGGCTGTTCGTCCGCAGCATGGATCATGCCGAAAAAACGAATCCCGGTTTCGAGGCGCGCAACCTGTTCACGTTCAATTTCGATATCGGAGCGCGGCGGTTCACGCCCGAGAACGGGCGCGAGTTTCTGCGCGCCATTGTCGAGCGGGCTACGAACGTTCCCGGCGTGCATTCGGCGGCATTGACCGCCAGCCGTCCGCTGACGGCAGGCGGCCTGCTGGGCACGGTGCTGAAGGAAGGGGAAGACGATCCGAATCGCGGGTTGTTGGCGCTGATCAACGCCGTTTCGCCCGGATATTTCGACACGATGCGGATTCGGATCCTCGCGGGCCGAGGCCTGACGACATTCGACCGGCAGGGTTCGGCACGCGTGGCGGTGGTCAGCCAGGCAATGGCACAGCATTTCTGGCCGGGCGAGAACGCCATCGGGAAGCGATTCCGGCTGCGGATCGAGCAGGATTACGTCCAGGTAGTCGGGGTGAGCGCGAATTCGGTGGTGCTGGCCATCGGCGAGCAGCCGCAGCCGATCGCGTATTTTCCGGTCGATCAGCGATACCAGTCGGCCATGGCTCTGGTGGTGCGCACGGATGCGAACCCGACTACGGTGATGCCGAGCGTGATGAAGCAGGTGCAATCGCTCAATTCGAACATGGCGCTGGTCAATGCGCGAACGGTGCAGGAGGACATAGCGAACGGGCTATGGGCGCCGCGGATGGGGGCGGCGTTGTTCGGCATCTTCGGCCTGCTGGCGATGGCGCTGGCATCGGTGGGGATCTACGGCGTGATGTCGTACAACGTGGCGCAACGGATCAATGAAATCGGCATTCGAATGGCGATGGGGGCGCGGCCCGGGGACGTGCTGCGCCTGGTCGTGGGCCACAGCATGCGGCTGGCGGGGATCGGGATGGTGACCGGAATCGTGTGCGGTATCGCGGTAACGCGTTTGCTCGAGAACCTGCTGTTCAACGTGCGCGCGTACGACCCGTTGACCTATGTCAGCGTGAGCGCGCTAATCGCGGTAGTAGCGTTCATAGCGGGGTGGCTGCCGGCGCGGCGGGCGGCGGGAATCGATCCGGTGGTGGCGCTGCGGGTGGAGTGATGCGCGGGCCAAACAGCCAGCCGGCCCTCAATCTTCGAATTCCCACGGCCGGAAGCGATGCTGGTGCTCGGCCATATCGACACGCTTGCCGCGGAAGCGGACGCCTTCCATTTCCAATCGCGTGCGCTGCTCGAGCGCGGCTTCATATTTCAGCTTGATGGCGCCGCCGGCGCCCACGACGCGCTGCCAGGGCAGGACGCCGCCGGATTTGCGCAATAAATGGGCGACGTGGCGGTGATACAACGGATAGCCGGCGGCGGCTGCGACCTGGCCGTAAGTGGCGACCTTGCCGCGCGGAATCTGGCGGATGATACGGCGAAACGCGGCGTCGCGCTGTGCGCTGTTGGGCACCCGCATCAGTTTGCGCGCCGCTTCGCGGGCGGTCATCCGCTTGATCTTCATAGGCCGTAGAGTTTCCGGGCGTTCTCGCGCAGCACCAGGCGCGCCAGCTCGAACGCGCGGTCGCGCGAGATTTCGCCGTCACGCATCATGCCGGTGAGGGCAATCGCGAGAGCCTGCCGGGCGTTGTGAGCGGCGACCCAACCGGATTCCTCCCAGCCGATTTGGTCCGAATAGGGGTAGGCGTCAGTTCCGAACAGAATTTTTTCCGGCACCCACGCGAGCCATTCGCGCAGGGTGGCGGCAAGAGCCGCGGGCGGACGCGCCAAATCCTGGAAGGAAAAATCGAGATACGCGTTTGGCTTTTCGAGCAGGGCGGCGATCTGGCGATCGAAAGGCCAGCCGCCGTGGAGCATGACGAAGCGCGTTTTTCGCAGGCTGGGATCGTTCAAAACGGATTCCAGGCGCATCGGGTTGGCGCCGGTCATGTCGAAGTAGCTGCCGCCGCCTTCACCGGTATGCAGGTGAACGGCCATGCCGAGACGGCCGCACTCGGCGGCGATGTAGTGGAACAGGTAGTCCTGCAACGGCTTGTATTCTGCTTCGGAGGGGGTGCTTTTGCCGATGAATTGCGCATAGATGCGGTCGGCGGCGGCGCGGTCAACGGCGTCGAACTGCAGGGAGCGCAGGTAGGCAGCTTCGAATTTTTCGGCGAGTGCGCCACCCTGCTTGTGGCGTTCGAGCGCGGGCGTGACGACGCGAGCCAGATAACTCGCGAGTGTGGCGAGAGGATGGTCGAGGCCGGACTCGGCCAGATAACGCGCGCGCAGCCGGTCTTCCAGTGCGAAGAAGGCCTTGCGGTCGGAATTGCGCGCGGCGAGCTGCGTATTGTCGAGCGGAAACATCAGCGCGTCGATGTACGCGATCCAGCGGAAGCGCGGGGGCTGAATGCCCGGGCCCAACGCGACGCGGTTGGCCAGCATTGTGTCAACGCCGATTTGATCGAGGACCCAGGCGGGATAGGAGTCGCCTTTTTCCCGCTGGATTTGAGACTTGCGGCTGGGCTCGCCGAATAACGAGTGCGCGGCTTCGGCAAACAACGGGGCACCGGGCCGCAAGCGCAGCGGATCCGACGCCGGCTCGAGATTGTCGACCGGCAGCGCGTCGAAATCACGGTCGGGCGGTCCGTTGCGCACGGTCCGCGCGGGATGCGCGTGGTTGTCAATGGCGCGGATCCGGTTGACTTCGGCCTGGATGGCGGCGTCGACCGGCTCGCGATTGGGCCTGCTGCAGGCTGCCAGGAATAACAAGAGCACCGGTACGACGCCGCACCGAACCATCATGGAAACAACTGTACCGTGGTTCCATAGCCGGATGCGATAATAGCGGCGGAATGCGATGGGTGTGTGCGATCGCGTGTCTGTTCGTGCTGCTGACGGCTTGTTCGCATCGCGCGCGGATCGGGCGCGGCCCGGGAAATCTGCCGGCGCCGGCGCTGGTGGCGCCGCGCGATCAGACGGTCTTCACGAATCATCCGCGCACCGTGCGCTTTGCCTGGTCGCGCGTGCCGCAGGCGGCCCGCTACACGATTGAGATCGACTGCCTGGGCTGCTGCGCGCCCGGCCGGTGGTGTTCCGAGGTGCAGGGCAAAGAGGAGATCGTACCGAACCTGACGGCCATCACCTATACGTTTACTTTTTGGGGCGACCGGAAAGGGCGGTGGCGCGTGTGGGCGGTGGACGGGCGATCGCGGCCCGGGATGAAGAGCGCATGGTCGGGCTTTGCGTTCCAGGCGGCGGCGCAGGAGAACACGGATAAGCCTTCGCCGTTCGGCGGACCGGCGCGGCGCGGGCGCTAGAAGAAGCTAGTGTGTAACCGTTACCGTCAAGTTGGTAGGGGAGGCCAGGCCGGTGGTTGGCGCGAATAGTCCGAGGTCAATCGAGTCGGCCATGGCTTTGTATCCGGCATCGTTGGGATGCAGGTGGTCGCGGATATTGAAATCGGGTCGAATCTGTTTCGGATTCGCTTTATCCTTGACCACGGCCTCAAAGTCGACGACCGCGTCGTAAACGCCGCTGGTGCGGATCCACTGGTTCACGGCCAACCGCTCGGGTTCGCCGGCCTCGCTGTAGTAGGCCGCGCCTTCATAGGGCGTCAGGGTGCAGCCGATCACTTTGAGGCCGCGGGTGTGGGCGCGATCAACCAACTGGCGCAGCGCTCCAATGATCTGCTCGGCGGGGACGGCTTCACTCGGTTGCCGCATGCCGAAGCCGATATCGTTGATGCCAAGCAGGACGGTGACCCATTTGACGCCGGGCTGTGCCAGCACATCGGAATCGAAGCGGGCGAGCGAATTGACTCCGGCGCCATCGTGCAGCAGCCGGTTCCCGGAGATGCCTTCATTGACCACCGCGACATGGGCGGTAGCGGCGTTGGCGAGCAGCCGCTGGGCCAGGAAACTCGGCCAGCTGCTGTTGGTATCCACGGTCGACGTGGCGCCATCGGTAATGGAATCGCCGAACGTCACGATGGTCGCGGCGTCGGGCGGCGCGGCTACATCCACAGCGGACAAGAAATACCAAGAGGCCCGGGTGGTGGTGTCGGAGAGCGTGGCGGCCGCGGTCGCGTTGCCTTTCGTGATGTACGTCGTGTGCAAGCCGGTGGCGTGCATGGTGGGCAGACCGCTTTCGCCGGGGATATAGATGCTGATGGCGAGATCGGCGAGGTTCGGAACCTGCAGGTCCACCGGGTCGGAGAGCACGAGGGCGCCGGGCGGAATGGAAATGGCGGGCTTCCCATTGAACGTCAGGGTGCGGTCGGAACCGGCGACGATCGCGGACTCTTGGCCATGAAGAGCGATATGCGCGGCGCCCAATGCGAGCGGCGCGGTTCCATAGGTGTTCGAAAACTGCACGCGGAAGCGGCTGCCGCCCAGGCTGGTGCGGACCGTCATGCGAATGGTCTGATCGCTGAAACTGGCGATGGGCGGGGGACCGGCGGGCGCCGGGGCCGCACCCTGCGCGCGAGCCGGCGGGGCCGCGGGAGCCGCGGGCGGACGCACCAGCTGCGGCGATGCGGCCCAGGTGGCCACCCAGTGTTCCTGCGCAAATAGCGAGAGCGGCGCGACGAGTAACGCCAACGTAGCGAATTGCCGGACCATGATTCCTCCTCGCCAGTGATAACATCACCGGCGTTACTGATGGTTTATAGGATACTACGCAATAACTGCCGCTGCTTTTCGCCCAGAGCCGCCCAGTCGAAATGGCGCACCGCGTGGGCGTGAGCAGCTTCGGCAATGGCGGCGCGGCGCTCGTCGTCGCTGATCAGCGTGGCCACTCCGGCGGCGAATGCCTGAGCGGTGTCGGCGATCCAGACGCTGTAGTCGTGCAGCAAGCCGAGGCCGGCGCATCCGGACGATGTGGAAACGACGGCGCGCCGCATGGCCATGGCTTCGAGCGCCTTGAGATTCGTGCCGGCGGAGACCGTGGTGGGCACAAGGACCAGATTCGCTTCAACGTACAGGGGACGCACGTCGGCCACGAATCCGAGCATGCGGATGCGCGGGTCCGGCGGCGGTTCGGGCGCTTCGCTAAACGCGCGCCAGTACTGCAGGTGGTCCGGGCCACACACCACGGTCAGGGTCATTTCCGGAAATTTTTCGCGGAGCGCCGGCCAGATGTTCTCTACGAAGAACCGGTAAGCGGCAATGTTGGGAAAATGCCGGAATGAGCCGATGAAGAGCAGCCGCTGCCCCAATTGCTCCGGCTCGGCGCGGAAGCGGTCGAGGTCCACCCCGTTTTCGATCACCACGCTGCGGGCAGCCGGGCCGAGCAGCTCCGCGTCTTTCTGCGACATCACGACGACCCGCGGAAATCGCGCGATCGCTTGGCGTTCGAAGCGAATCCAGCGGTAGTAATTCCACCAAGAGGCGAGGCTGCGCTCGCGCCGCGCGATCTGTCCGAACAGATCGAAGGTGACGTCGTGCTCGACCAGAATGTCGCCGCCGTACGCCGCCATCTGGGTGTATTCGACCTGGAGGCGCTCGAAGCCGAACGCGGACCGTTCATCCGCCAACGCGCGCTGCATGCCCGGCGACCGATATTCGCAGACTTCCGGGGGCAGCAGGGTGGACCATCGAGGCTCGCGATACCGAGGCTGCTCGACAAGCACGACGCGGGCGCAGAATTCGAGCACGGGCGCGGGTTCGGCGAGCCCATCCTGAAAAGCGAACAGTTCGACATCAAACTCGCGCGCCAGCTCGCGGAGCAGGTTGTAAATCCGCACCGCGCCCCCGTGCGCGAGGGGAAACGGGAAATACGGCGAGAGCACCGCGATGCGGCGGCGGCCGGCGGCGCACGCGCGCCCCTCGAGCACACGGTACTCGGCAGACGCGGTCGAACGCTCCCGCTTCGGCCCGGGCCACCACCACGGCCGCAGATAGATGCGGTCGAGCGGCACACCGCGCCAGAAAAGAAGGGTTGCCAGATCGAAGCGAAGGTGGTGCCGTTCCAGCCGCGAATTGTAGGCCAGAATGCGGCGCGGCGCCATGCGATACGCCGCGCGGCGCAGGGCGCTGGACTCGCGCGTCAGAAGAACCGGCGCCAGCCCGATGCGATAGTGCCGCAATTGGCGCCGCATGGCCGGCCAGTTTTCCGGAGTAACGGTAAAGTGCCGCCGGTCCGGAACCAATCGCCGGACTTCCTCCTCCATGCGCCGGCACAATTCGGCGTTTCCCGAAAAAAAAACGACCACCACCGCTTCCGGATCTTTGCCAACCAGGCGGAAGATCCACCGCTTCAGCTTTTGCTTCAAGCGGCGGACCTCATGGCGCGCAGGACGCCGCAGGCCGCCAACGGCGTGAATGCCGCGGTGAAGGCTAACGGAGCGTAGCCGTAATAATCAATGACGCGCCCGAACGCGGGAGAGATGATGGCCTGCACGCCGCCATAGGAGGCAACCAGGATGGACACGGCGAACGCGGCGCGCGCGCCGCCGAAGGCGTCCAGCGGCATGGTGTACATGTTGACGCTGAAAGCGGAGACGGCGAAAATGCTGACGGAAATGAGAGCCGAAGCCCACGCCGGCGAAGTGACGAGCGGCACAGCGGCGGTGAACAGGGAGAGCAGCGCCGCGGCCAGGCACACGCGGAAGCGCGCCGGCAACGCCGCAAGGCCGCGATTCATGAAACGCAACGAAAGCCAGCCACCGGCGGCGCCGCCCGCCGCCGCGAACACCGGCGGGATCCACGCATACCAGGCCGCCTGCACCAGCGTCAACCGGTGTGCTTCCACCAGAAAGAGAGTAGTCCAGTTGGTCCAGAGCGAATAACCGACCATGCTTAAGGCGTTGGCCGCGACAAACGCCCACAGGCGGCGGTCGCGCAGCATGTCCGCGCCCGCGCCAACGTCAAGCTTCGGGCTGGGCGCAGGGTGCGTCCAGCGCGACGCCCAATGCCAAACCGGTATCCAGGCCAGACCCAGAATTCCGGTGATCACGAATGCCTGGCGCCACCCGGCGCGCACCGCCAGGTAGGTGGCGATCGGCGGCGCGAGCACTAGGCCCAGACTGACGCCGGCTTGATTGACGGCGTTGCCGAGCGCGCGCTCGGCCGGCCGCAGATATTGATGAATGGCTTTTCCAGCGGCCGGGATGCCCGCGGCTTCCGCAATTCCGAGCGTGGCGCGGCAGCCGACCAGGCCGCCCAAACCGCGTGTAAACCCGGTGGCGATGCCGGCGCACGACCATAGTCCGACAGCCAGGGTGACGGCGCGATTCAGCCCCATGCGATCGATCAGCATCCCGGCAAACGGCGCGGCGACGGCGTAGGTGATCGAGAAAGCGGTCAGGATGAGGCCGTACTCCGCGTTGGAGAGCCGGAACTCGGCGCGCAGCACCGGCGCCAGAGTAGCCAGGGTCTGGCGGTCGAGATAATTGATGGCCGTGGAGAGAACAAAAATCGCCAGCACCAGCCAGCGAAAGCGCGCGGCATCGGGGGGATGGTTCACTGGAACTCGATGGTGGCTACCTCGCCCGCGGTCGACAGCCGGGCATTGGCCTTAGGGAAATATTCCACGGTGACGTGCCGCGGTTTTTGGGCGCCGCAGCCGAGCGACTGATCGCCGCCTCCCAGGATGACCACGGTTTTCGCGTCCGGGACCAGGAGACGCGTGGTCTTCCGATCGCCGGTTTCCACCACCAGGCGCGCCTGCGTCCCGAGACAATCCACCTGCTTGAGGGAACCGGTCAACTTTCCCGGGGGCTTCGGTCCGTCCCACCACGGCACCGGCTTGGCGCCCGTGTTCTCCTTGTATTTGTCCTCGAGCGCGTGCACGCTGGCCTGGGCCTGCTGTTTGAGTTTTTCCAGTTCGTCGGCCTCTTTCCGCCGCTGGGCTGCTTCGTAATCGAGCCGTTGCTGCTCGATTTCCATGCGGGCCTGCCGCATGTGTTCGCGCACCGCGGGATCGGTGGCCGCCTGCTCGCCTTGGGTCCAGGCTTTGGCGGCATTCTCAAAATCTCTTTGCTCGAGGTACGACTCGGCGAGCCCCTGCCAGTACGACGCGATGCGCGGATTGCGCTCCGCCGCCGCCTTCCAGTGGGCCAGGCGTTTGAGCGGATCGGTATCGCGCGCGGCCATCAGCGCGAACGGCTCATCGAGCTTGGAATTGATGCCGGCCGCGCGCAACAGCGCCTGGGTGGCTTTGTCGTTGTCCGGTTCGAGCTTGGCATATTCGATGTAGCAGCGCGCGCTCTTGCTGCCCGCCTCCATAGCCGCGGCGAAATGCTTTCGCGCGTCGTCCTTCTTCTGATCGCGCAGCGCCAAGATGCCGAGTCCTTCCTCGGCCTCGGCGATCTTGGAGTGATCGCGAATCAGCGCCTCGTATTCGGCAGCCGACTGGCTGCCGGCGAGCAAATCGGCGCGCGCCAGCCGCGCGTCGGCATCCGACACCTGCCGCTCTTCGAAATCGCGTTCGCTCATGGCGCGATTGGGAAGGGTAGTGGTCTGAAAGTGTCCGGCAGCGAGGTGCTGCTTCGCCTGTGCCTCCACCTCGGCAGCCGATTTACCGAATGCATTACGATAGGCCGGATCGTCGGCCACGCCTTTGCGCAGATTGTAGAGCAGCACGCGGAGTTTGCCGAAGTATTCCGGATCGACCACGAGCAGATGGACGCGCGCCCAATCGAGATCGGGCTGCGGCGGCGGGGCGCCTGCCGTGATACGGATGCCGGTCACCTGCACGGTGGAAAAAAAGGCGAAAAGGCCGTGCTCGAAGGCGGCGGGCATGCGGCCGGTATTGGAGGCGAGAAAAAGTTTTGTCAGTTCCGTGTAGATGGCGGGCCCGGGCGCGGTCTTCTCGTCGAGGACGATGTTGTACGTACCACGCCCTTCGGTTATGGGCGCGGTCGTGGTCCACCCCTTCACGCTCTTCAACACGAAGACGCGAAGCGGGAGGGGCGATTGCAGATCGGTTTCGCCGAGCATCTGGCCGAGCGCGTAACGGAACTGTTCGAGACGCACCAGCGTTTCGCGCGCGGGGTGTCCGCCGGCATCGGAGAACAGCTCAAACGGTCCGGAATTGAACTTCACCCAATGATCGTCCGCTGCCAGCAGAGCCGGCGCCAGCGCGAAAAGGAGCAGCCGCCGCATTCATCCTTATTATGGCGCGGTCGGAGGGCCGGGGGACCGGAGCCGCAGGCGGTCGCGAGTCTTGAGCCGGGCATTTGTTAGAATGAAGGTCGACCCGCGGCGCTATCGTCTAACGGTTAGGACGGAGCCCTCTCAAGGCTCAAATACGGGTTCGATTCCCGTTAGCGCTACCATCCTTCCAATCACTTACAGAGAATGCGCTAGGACGCGCTAGGATTTTTTCTCAGATCGGTTTTGCGGTCACGGGAGTGGCATCGCGGAGCGCGCGCTTCTGGTAATCGTCCCAGGCTTTCGCCGCCTCATCGTCCTGTCCGTGGATCATGTGGGAGTAGATTTCCGCGGTCACACGGACAGAAGAGTGACCCAGGCGAGCTGAGACTACCGGGAGTGGCACGCCATCAGCCAGGAGGTGAGACGTGTGCGTGTGGCGGAGGGAGTGGAGGCTTGCGCCTTTCGGCAATTTCAGCCGGCGAAAGAGCGCCGATACTGCCGATGAAACTGAATCGGGCTTCAGGGGCGAGCCGTCCGGATTGGCAAAGATCAGGTCCAGATCCGCGCGGTAATCGTCCGCGAACTTGCGCCGGAATTCGTCTTGCCGTTCGTGATGTTTTTGCAGAACCGCTAGTGTCGATTCGGGAAACCGCACCGCCCGCGGCTTTTCGTTCTTCGGACACTTGAAGGTTAGGACGCCCTTGGTTTGGGTGAG
>Ga0209060_10004468_pt1 | contig 10880 bp, 8 predicted proteins | sample Coa_R1_8_FD_187155 | JGI IMG/M metagenome (GOLD analysis project Ga0209060, IMG submission 187155) | Surface soil microbial communities from Centralia Pennsylvania, which are recovering from an underground coalmine fire - Coalmine... | ecosystem: Environmental > Terrestrial > Soil > Unclassified... | reverse complement strand
CAGCGCCGAACCCGCCGCCCACTCGCCTCCGATTCCCAGCGAGGAGATGAAGCGGAAGATGAGCAGGTGCCACCACTCTTGCGCCAGGAACGAGGCCCCGGTGAAGAGCGCGTAAATGAGGATCGTAAGGGTCAGCGTCCGCGCTCGTCCCAGCCGATCGCCGACCCGGCCGAAGATCGCGCCCCCGATCGCCCAACCCACCAGGAATACCGCCTGAATGATTCCGGCCTTGAGGGCGATTTCGGATAGCGGCGCGCCGGGCCTGAGCAGCTCCCGAACAAACGGAAGCGCGACGAGCGAGTAGATGTAGGAATCGAGCCCATCGAAACCCCATCCAAGCCACGCGGCAAAGAACGCCTTCTTCTGCGTTGGGGTCAGAGGCTGATCCGAAATCGTCGCTGATGCGGTTGCCATGCCGGTGCGAGGAATATACCGGGGCTACGCCGAGCCACCAGCCACCAGCCCCGATTCATCAACCGCCAAAATAGCAGACATAATTACACTACCGATGACCGCTACGCTCGACCTGGAAGCCCTCAATCCCGAGCAGCGCGAAGCGGTTCTCCACGACTCCGGCCCCCTCCTCGTCTTTGCCGGCGCCGGCTCCGGAAAGACCCGCGTCATCACCTTCCGAATCGCCCGTCTGATCGCCTCCGGCGCGCCGGCCGCCCGGATCCTCGCCGTCACCTTCACCAACAAAGCCGCCCGCGAAATGCGCGAACGGGTGGAAAAGCTGGTCGGCGCCGAGGGCGTGAAGAACATGTGGATCGGCACGTTCCACTCCCTTTGCGCCCGGCTGCTGCGCATCGAAGGCCACGCGATCGGGATCGACCAGAGCTTCGTCATCTACGACGACGGCGACCAGCTCAGCCTGATTCGCGAGATCCTGAAGGCCAAGAACATCGACGACAAGAGCCTCCAGCCACGCGGCGTGCTCAGCGAGATCTCCTCCGCCAAGGAGCGGCTGACCACCCCCGAGGCCTATGCCGAGAAAGCGACCGGCTTCTTCGAACGGATCGTCGGCGAGATATTCAAGGCCTACAACGCCCAGCTTCGAAAGGCCAACGCGCTCGACTTCGACGACATCCTCTACTACACGGTCAGGCTTCTCGAACAGCGGGGAGACGTTCGCGAAAAGTACGCCGACCGCTTTCTCCACATCCTCGTCGACGAGTATCAGGACGTCAACTTTGCCCAATACCGTTTAATTCAGCTTTTGTCTGAAAAACATAAAAACATCGTGGTAGTTGGCGACGACGATCAGTCGATCTATGCCTGGCGCGGCGCCGACGTGAGCCTCATCCTCCGCTTCGGTTCCGACTACCCCGACGCCACCATCATCAAGCTTGAACGGAACTACCGCTCGACCGGCAACATCCTCAAGGTGGCTAACGAGGTCATTCGCCACAATCGATCTCGCGCCGGCAAACAGCTCTGGACCGAGAACGAGCCCGGTCCCGCCGTTACCCTCACCCAGGCCGGGACCGAGGCGGACGAGGCGATGCTCGTCGCCGACTCGATTCAGAAGGACGTCGCTCGCGGGCGGCGGCACTACTCCGACTACGCCGTTCTCTATCGAACCAATTCCCAGTCGCGGGTGCTGGAGGAGGCCTTCCTCACCAGCCGCATGCCCCACATTTTGGTTGGCGGCCAGCGGTTCTACGAGCGCAAGGAGATTCGCGACATGCTCGCCTACCTCCGCCTCACCCTGAACCCGCTGGACGACGTTTCCTTCCGCCGCGTCATCAATGTTCCCACCCGCGGGATCGGGGCTTCGAGCATCGCCGGCCTCGAAACCCACGCAGCCGAGACGGGCCTAACCCTCCTTCAGGTCGCCGACGCCCCCGATTTCGTCCAGAGCATCGGAAAGAAGCAGGCGGAGGGGATGCGCAACTTCGCCGGGCTCATCGTCCAGGCCGCCAAGGTCGCCGAGGCGGGCTCGGTCACCCCCGTCCTCCGCTTCCTCCTCAGCGGCTCCGGCTACATCGACGCTCTCAAGGTCGACCACTCGCAGGAAGCCGTTGGCCGCCTGGAAAACCTGCAGGAGTTGCTCAACGTGACCAACGAGTACGACGCGACCGCCGAGGAGCCAACCCTCGCCGGCTTTCTCGAGAGCGTTTCGCTCGTCGCCGATGTGGACTCGTTAAGTAACGACGGCAACGCGATCACCCTTATGACCCTCCACTCCGCCAAGGGCCTCGAGTTCCCGGTCGTATATCTGGTCGGGCTGGAGGAGGGCGTGTTTCCCCACTCCCGCTCGCTTTCCACCGACGCCGAGATCGAGGAGGAGCGCCGCCTCTGCTACGTTGGAATGACCCGCGCCCGCGAGGAGCTCCACCTGGTTCACGCCAACCGCCGTTCCATCTACGGCACGCCCAACTTCAACCGCCGTTCGCGCTTCCTGGACGACCTCCCCGCCGAGTGGCTTTCCTCAATCTCCCACAGCGGTTACGCGATGCCGGAGTCGGCGCGCTCGCCATATCCCGACCGGTCCGGAACCTTCAGCAGCTTCCGCGAAGCCAAACCCGTCGTACCTTCCGCTTCCCAGCTTCGCGCTCCCTCGTGGACCCCGCCGTTCAACGTGGGGCAGCGGGTGCGCCACGCCAAGTTCGGAATCGGGGTGGTGGTTGCCTGCAGCCCCTTAAAGGACGACGTCGAGGTAACCGTCGCATTTCCCGGCGTCATTGGCGTCAAGAAGCTGATCCAGAAGCTTGCCAAGCTGGAGGCGCTGTAAACCGCTGCCTCTTCCTTCTGGCCCCCCTGGCTCTCGTCGGCTGCCGAAGCGCCACCTCCCTCATGCCCCTCGCCACGGGCCGCACCTGGACCTACGAAGTGAGCGACCTCCGGTTGAGCCAGGTCGTGCCGATGCGCGTCGCCCGGAAGGTGAGTGTGGACGATGTCCCGGGATATGAGCTGACCGGCCCCCTGGGCACGGCGCGGCTCGCCTGGCACGGGCCGAGGCTCGTCGCTGAAACGCTCGGCAGCACCACCTACGCTCCTCCGATTCCGCTGCTCGATGCCCGAATCCCCCAGGGCGACGTGCTTTGGAGCGGCTTCGTGATGGCGGATGGAGCGGTGAATGACGGCCATGCGACGCTAACCCACAAGACCGCAGAAACCCCATTCGCCTCTCACAAAGTGCCCGCAGTGGAAACCATCCTCGATCTGCGGGTCGGTAAACGGCGCATCGAACTGGATTCCTGGTTCGTCGACGGCGTCGGTCTTATCAAGCAAGAGGAGCACGTGGACGACGTCGAAACAGTTAGGATTTCCATGACGACCGGTCCCTAGCCGATAATCTCTGAAGACGAGCCTCCATCCTCCACCCTCCAAGCAATGGAACCCGCCCTTTCCGTAACCCCCAAGCCGGTCTCGATCAAAGACGTTCGAAGCAACGGCAAGATCAAGAAGCTCATCGACGGCGCCAACGAGGTCATGAAGGCGATGGGCTACACCGAGCACGGCCAGCGGCATGCGGGCGTGGTCTCCAGCATCACCCGCTACATCCTGGAAAGCGTCGGCGTCGCCGGCCGCGACGTGGAGCTTGGCCAGATCGCCGGTTTCATGCACGACATCGGGAATGTGGTCAACCGGATCGACCATCCGCTTCACGGCGCCGCCATCTCGTTCACCCTCCTCGACCAGATGGGGATGGACGCCGCCGAAATCGCCCCCATCCTCGGAGCGATCGGCAACCACGAGGAGATGGTCGGCCTACCGGTTTCGCCGATGAGCGCGGCGCTCATCATCGCCGACAAGAGCGACGTGCACTTCAGCCGCGTTCAGAATCCGATCCTCGAGACGTTCGACATCCACGACCGCGTGAACTACGCCGTCCAGAAGAGCCGCGTTGAAGTGCGTCCGCCCGGCGTCGAGCATGGCCAAACCATCGAGCTGACCCTCGAAATCGACACCTCTCACGCAACCGTGATGGAGTATTTCGAGATCTTCCTGAACCGAATGGTGATGTGCCGCAAATCGGCCGACCTGCTCGGCTACAAGTTCACGCTGAACGTCAACGGCACCTACTTGGAGTAGGCCCGCCCCTACGAATCCGCGAACGGGTCGTACTCGTCCAAGTCAGCCGGCGCCGGGGCGCTTCCGCCTCCGACTGCGGCCGGCACGCCGCCGCCACCCGAATCGTCCTTCGGCCGGTCCAGCCCCTGGACGTTATCGGCGACGATCTCCACGACCTCGCGGTTCTGGCCGTCGCTCGCCTGATACTTCCGGCTCTGCAGCCGGCCGTCCAGGCCGACCAGGCGGCCCTTGGTCAGATACGTCGACACGTAGTCGGCGGTCTGGCCCCAGGCCGTCACCCGGAAGAAGTCGGCGTCCGGGCTCCCGTCCTGCGGCTTGATTCGCTTCTGCACCGCAATGCTGAAGTCGCAGACGCTCTTGCCCGTCTGCGTTGTTCGCAACTCAGGATCGCGCGTAAGGCGACCAACTAGGACTACGCGGTTGATTGACATGGCGGCTGATTATACGACAAATGTCTACTAAAACAAAACTATTCGGTTGCGGCGGGAGCGGACGGCTCCGGCGCGGCGGCGGCCGGCTTCTCCTGGATCAGGATCATTTGCCGAAGCACGTCGTCTGAAATCTTCATCAGGCGGTTCAACTCGGCGGGGACCGGCGATGGCGCGCTGAAGTTCATCAGCACGTACGTGCCTTCCTTGTATCCCTTGATCTCGTAGGCCAGCTTCCGCTTGTCCCACTTTGCGGCGGATTCCACGGCGCCGCCGTGCTCCTCCACCACCGACTTGAACCGGTCGGCGATCTTTTGAACCTCGGAGTCGGAGAACTCCGGCCGGACGATATAAAACGCTTCGTACTGTCTCTGCTTTTCGCTCATGGTTGCTCCCTCTGGGCTGCGGCCTCGCGCACGGCGGGGCAGGGGGCCTTTCGGCAAGGACCCATGATACCTTCGAGCGCCTCGCGCGTTCCAAGTAAAATGAACGCAATGCGCCGAACCATTCGCGCTTTCTCCCTCCTGCTGGTGGCTGCGTCCTCCGGGATCATCGCCGTCGGCTGCGGAGGGCTGACCGACATCGCCGGCCTCGAGCGGCTTTTCCCGCCCGGGACGTTCGGCAGCGGCGCCAACAGCCCGTTCGTCGGCCAGTGGACGCTCACGTCGATCACCGTCAACGGGGTTTCGGTTAACTGCCCCGGATCGACCACGCAGAACGGAACGAACTACTCGTGCGACGCGATCGTTCGCAGCTTCATCGCCAACGGGACGTTCAACGACACCGCACCGAGCCAGGACATCGGATCGGGGACTTGGTCGGTTACCGGTAGCGACCTCACCCTCACCAAGGGCGGCGTGATCACCTCCGGCACCGTCGGTTTCACGGCCGATCTCTCCAAGTTCGTCGTCACCGTCGGCGCCGAAAACATGAACTGGACGAAGCATTAGTCCGCCTCGCTGCTTCGTCCATGAGGTAACTTTTATGGACACGAATGGCTCTAGGCGAATGTTCTACGAACGACGCTCAGAACCTCGATTCGAAGGTATCGGGTAGCCATCATCCCCGCCCTGAGCCCGGGCTTCCCGAGGTTTCAAAAGTTTCAGCCCCGGCTGAACTTTCACTTTTTTCTAAAATCGCGTGGTGGTCGCTGGTCGTCAACCTCGGCGTCGTCGCCTGGGGCGCCTACCTCCGCGCCATGCAGTACGGAGACGGCTGCGGCAGCCACTGGCCGCTCTGCGACGGTGAGACCCACCCGCTCCACGGCCCCATCGCCAAGGTCGTCGAGTTCTCCCACCGCGGTTCGACGGGGCTGACCGTCCTCTTCTCCATCGCCCTCATCGTCTTCGGGCGGCGTTGGTTCGGGGCGGGAAGCCAGACCCGAAAGTTCGCTTACACCATTGGCGGGCTCGTCGTCATGGAAGCCCTTGTCGGCATGGTCCTCGTGAAGTTCGGGCTGGTCGCCAATAACGCCACGCCGGAGCGGGCGTGGGTCATGTCCTTCCACGTCGTCTCCACATTCCTCCTGATGGCCGCGACCACCTGGGCCGCCTACACCGGGAGCGGCGGGCGCAGGCTCGTCCTTAAGGGCCAGGGCGCGGTCGGCTGGATGCTTCTGCTCGGCTTCGCCATGCTCTGCGGGCTCGGCGTGAGCGGCGCCATCTCGGCCCTAGGCCATACCCTCGACCCCGTCCCCGACGTCCTCCGCGAAGCCGTCAAGCCGGGCGCGTTCTGGATGGTTCGCCTGCAGCCATACCACCCGTACGTCTCCCTCGCCGTCGGGATGTTCCTCGTCCTTGCCGCGACCCTGATCGCCAACCTCCGCCCCTCCGCCGAAGTCCGCCGCGCCGGCATCTACATGGTCGCGGCATTCCTCGTCGAGCTCGGCATCGGCCTCATCAATATCCTCCTCAAGGCGCCGATCGGGCTCCAGATGCTCCACCTGGCCGCCGCCGACGCGGCCGTGGTCACCTTCGCCTACTTCACGGCGTGCGCGCTGGCGTATGGCCTTCAACACAAGGAGCATCCGGGGCCGCCTGCTCGACGCGTCTCCTTCAAGGAGCTCGTGCATCAGTACGTGATGCTCACCAAGCCGCGCGTCATCTCGCTCCTCCTCTTCACCACCCTCGCCGCGCTGCTCGCCGCCTCCGGCGGCTGGCCGGGACTGTGGCTGTTTGTGAGCGTCGCCATCGGCGGCTACCTGATGGCCGGGGCCGCCAACGCCATCAACATGGTCGTGGAGCGCGACCTGGACGAGGCGATGGCCCGCACGAGCAAGCGCCCGACCGTTAGCGAGATCATCCCCACCGGAACCGCCCTCAACTTTGCCGTCATCGTCGCGCTTTCCGCCTTCGCGCTCCTCGCCTTCGGCGTGAACCTGCTCACCGCTTGCCTTGCATTTGCCGGGCTGGTGTTCTACGTGAGCGTTTACACCCTCGGCCTCAAGCGGCGGACCTACCACAACATCGTCATCGGCGGCGCCGCCGGCGCCTTCCCGCCCCTCGTGGGCTGGGCGGCCAGCCAGAACGGCCTCGCCCCCCTTGCCTACTACCTCTTCGCGATCGTTTTCCTCTGGACTCCGGTCCACTTCTGGGCGCTTGCGATCCTGATCAAGGACGACTACGCGAAAGCCGGCGTCCCCATGCTTCCGGTTGTCAAAGGGGTTCGCGCGACCACCGTGCAAATCGTCGTGTACACGATTCTCACGGTGGCGATCACCCTCGTGCCCGTCCTCGCCCGGCTCGTCGGCTGGACGTACGCCGCCATCGCCGCCGCCCTCAATATCTACTTGCTCGTGCTCTGCATCCGCCTCTTCCGCTCGCCGGAGCGGCCGCAGGCGAGCCGCCTGTTCCACTACTCGATGCTCTATCTCGCTCTGCTCTTCACCGCGGTCGCCGTCGACCGCTCGCTGCCGCATGCGCCATCGAAAAACACGCGGGTATCATCCGGCGCGGTCGCTGAGTCTGGGGTGAGACCCGACGGCCTGCGAGGATCCCGGGCGGGCGCCCTCGCACTTTGGACGCGGGAGTCCAGGACGGCCAACGCCGAACCAGGAGGGTACTGATGGCACAACTGTTTACGCCTTCAACGAATAACCGACTCAAAACGCTGCTGGGCGTGCTGAGCCTCGGTCCGCTCGTGGTCGGGTATGCGATTGCCGGCTTCTCCCGCTCTGGCGCAAACACCAAGGTCGAGGTTCCCCGCAACCAGCCGGTTCCGTTCAGCCACCGGCACCACGCGTGGGAGCTCGGTATCGACTGCCGCTACTGTCACCAAGGCGTCGAAAAGTCCGGCTTCTCCAACATTCCGCCCACCGAGACCTGCATGTCTTGCCACTCGCAGGTGTGGACCAACTCGCCGATGCTCGAGCCGATCCGCGAGAGCTATCAGACCGGAACCCCGATCCAGTGGACCACGGTCAACCGGCTTCCAAGCTTCGTCTACTTCAACCACTCGATTCACGTGGCGCGCGGCGTGAACTGCGACGTCTGCCACGGCCCCGTCCAGAAGATGCAAATCACCTGGAAGGGCAACTCGTTCCAAATGGCTTGGTGCCTCCAGTGCCACCGGGCGCCCGAGCGCTACCTCTATCGCGACCACGCGCATCCGGAGTTGAGCCCGCGCCAGCAGGTCTTCAACATCTACACAAAGCTGCAGGGCAACGAAGACATCAGCGACCGCGAGGACCGCATTCTCGAAGGCAAGGAAGACGGCTCCGACGATCCGAAGGACATCAAAGAAGGTAGGGACATGATCGCCCGCTACGGCGTCAAGACGCAGCAACTCGCCGACTGCTGGGTGTGCCACCGCTGATGAGCCACCGATACGAATCCAACGCGGCGCCTAAGTCGAAACGGCCGATCATCGATCTCGATGCAGTGAATGCCAAGCTGCGCGGCAAGCGCGGACCCGAGTATTGGCGCAGCCTCGAAGAGATCGCCGAAACCCCCGAGTTCCAAGCCTGGGTCGAGGACGAGTTCCCGAACCGGCGCGACCTCGCCGGTCTCGACCGGCGCGACTTCCTGAAGTTCATGGGCGCCTCGCTGGCGCTCGCCGGCGTCGCCGGCTGCCGCGGCGTCTTTCTGCCGGACGAGAAGCTGGTGCCGTACGTCAAGCAGCCGGAAGAGATGACGATCGGCAAGCCGCTCTACTACGCGACGGCTGTGCCGGTTCGCGGCTACGCGATGGGCGTGCTCGTGGAGCAGCGCGAGGGGCGGCCGATCAAGCTCGAGGGCAACCCCGATCATCCGATCTCCAAGGGCGCGCTGGATGCCCAGACCCAGGCGCAGATCCTCAACTTCTACGACCCGGACCGGCTGCCGAACGTGCTCAACCAGGGCAACATGAGCACCATCGAGCAGTTCGCTCAAACAGCGCGTGACGTGCTGACCGCGCAGAAGGCCAAGGGTGGCGCCGGCCTTCGGATCCTTACTGAAACAGTCACGTCGCCCCTGCTTGCCTCGCAGCTCGCCGATCTCCTGAAAACCTATCCCCAGGCGATGTGGCACGTGTACGATCCCGTCGACTCGGGCGCCCATCGGACCGCCTCGGGTCAGGCGTTCGGCGGGGATTACGACGCCCACTACAACCTGACCGACGCCTCGGTGATCCTTGCCTTGGATTGCGATTTTCTGCAGGGCCGGCCGGACAGCGTCCTCCTCGCCCGCCAGTTCGCCGACGGCCGCCGCGATCCCGACAAGCCGATGAACCGGCTCTACTCGATCGAGTCCTCGATGACGATCACAGGCGCCACCGCCGACCACCGTTATCCGGTGAAGCCGTCCGAGGTTCTTGGGGTCGCCGCCGCGATTGCCCGCGGCGTCGGGGTACCGGTTCCCACGCTCCCTTGCTCGGTCGCACCCAACGTCATCAACGCGATCTCCAAGGACCTTCTGAATAACTCCCAGAAGAGCGTCGTCATCCCCGGCGAAGGCGTTTCCGCCGAGGTCGCCGTCGTCGTCCACGCCATCAACGCCCGGCTGGCCGCGATCGGCAACACCGTCACCTACACCAAGCCGGTCGACTTCCGGCCAGAGCGGCGTGAGGACAGCAGCATTGCCGCCCTCACCGATGCCCTGAACAAGGGGCTCGTCGACTCGATCATCATCATCGGCGGCAACCCGGTATACACCGCGCCCGCCGACCTCAAGTTCGGAGATGCGCTCGCAAACCGCGCCAAGTTCCGGGTTCACCTCACCGAGTACGAGAATGAGACCGGCGCGACGTGCGACTGGAGCATCCCGATGGCCCACCCGCTCGAGGCTTGGGGCGACCTCCGCGCCGCCGACGGCACCGTCTCCTTCGCTCAGCCGATCATCGCGCCTCTTCACGGCGACGAGGTCGTCTCGGTTCACGAGTTCTTCAGCATCCTGGCAGGGGCCCGACGCTCAGGCTACGAGCTGCTCCGCGACCTCTACGCGTCCGGCACGGTCAAGCTCGACGACAAGGCATTCCGGCGCGCGCTGCACGACGGGCTCGTACCCGGCACCTCCGCCACCCCGGCCCAGGTTCCTGCCGTGAGTGTGGCCGCCCTCTCCGCCATCGCTCCCAAACCGGTCGGAGACGTCGAGGTCAAGTTCGCCCTTTGCCCGAAGGTTGTGGACGGGCGCTTCTCCAACAACGGCTGGCTGCGCGAGCTCCCCAATCCGGTCACCAAGATCACTTGGGACAACGTGGTCGAGATCAGCCCACAAATGGCCCAGCGGATGAAGATCAGCTCCGGCAACGTCCTTCAGGTCGCTCTCGGCGACGCCAAACTCTCCGGACCTGCCTTCATTCAGCCCGGCCAGCCTGACGGCAGCGTCACCGTCACCCTGGGATACGGCAGAACCAACGGCGGCGCCATCGCCACCACCACCGAGGCGGACGCGAACGGATACGACGCCTACAAGCTCCGGACCACCGCCGCGATGACGGCCGTCGGCGGGGCCGCGATCTCCAACCTCGGCGGTGACTACCGCTTCGCCAACGTGCAGATGCACCATGCCATGCAGGGGCGCAACATCGTCCGCTCCTCCAACATCGCGGAGTTTAAGAAGGACGCCAAGGAGTCCCTCAAGTTCCCGACCGAGGAGGGGCACGACTGGAAAGAGAACACGATGTACCCCGACGAGGTCTTCCCGTGGGAGGGCGAGCAGTGGGCGATGACCATCGACCTCAACCTCTGCGTGGGATGCAACGCGTGTGTTACCGCCTGCCAGGCCGAGAACAACATTCCGGTCGTGGGTAAGGACCAGGTGTGTCGCGGCCGTGAGATGCACTGGATTCGCGTCGACCGGTACTACGGCCCGAATGAGTGGCGGGAAGAGGAGGAGTCGGTCGACCAACTCGCCAACCCATCCGTCGTCTATCAGCCGGTGATGTGCCTCCACTGCGAAAAGGCGCCGTGCGAGCCGGTTTGCCCCGTCGCCGCCA
>Ga0209060_10004466_pt1 | contig 10888 bp, 8 predicted proteins | sample Coa_R1_8_FD_187155 | JGI IMG/M metagenome (GOLD analysis project Ga0209060, IMG submission 187155) | Surface soil microbial communities from Centralia Pennsylvania, which are recovering from an underground coalmine fire - Coalmine... | ecosystem: Environmental > Terrestrial > Soil > Unclassified... | reverse complement strand
GGTCAGGAAGTCAATCATTCTACTGCTGCTGTGTCTGCCGGCATTTGCTGAGGATAAGCCCGAGGCACCGTCGTCATCCTACTGGACCAAAAGCAACATAGCCCTAATTGCCGCCGACGCCACCGCCAAATCGATTGATATGGCGTTCACTATGCAGAACTCGGCGAAGCCCGGCTTCCGAGAAAACGATCCTCTCGCTCGGCCGTTTGTCCACAGCGGTCCGGTAGTCGCCTCCGTTGCACAGGGTGCCCTATTCGCTGCGGAAACTTTCGCCTCATACGAATTGCACAAGCATGGACATACCAAACTCGCGAAGGCTGTTCTCGTGCTTGCGATTGGCGGTAATACCGTCGGAATCGCAACGTCTACGCGATGACAGTTACTGGTGCCGCTTTTTCAAACGGCACCAGTACCATCCATGACGAATTTGTTTCTTCTTTGGGCCCACAATCATTTGGCCCTCTTCGCTAAATCCCGGGTATGAAAGGCGTCACCAGATGATTCTGGTTTGCCACCCCCCCTACAATCTGAGTTCCGCTATCAACTTGGATTGCATATGCTGAGCCGGGTGAAATTAGATAGAAAATCATGTTGTTCGAAACCAAGGGAAGCGAAGCGACCACACGCCCATTCGTACCGACGGAATACGAACCGATCGCGCAGGCACTCAGCCCTCCACCAGCTGTACTGAGCAGTGACCAGCCAAGGTTACCATTGCCATTGGCTACTACGATTCCCGTGCGGGCACGCGGAACGCCACTAACGGTCCCGCCCATCACAAAAGCATACTGTCCGTTGAAGGAGCTATCTGCGAAAGACGTGCTCGATTGCTGATCTGTTGTGCCATCTTCGACCACTGTGGGATCACCTGTGACTATGAAGAAAGCACGACTTGAACTCACCATGTAGAGAACAATGGCAGTACTGTTACCTGCAACGGTAGTCAATGTCGCAGTAGCCCGGCCATTAATTCGCCCGGCAGAAGCAAATGAGTACGTACTCGTCGAAATCGTCTGATTTGTCTTTGGTGTTCCATCCCGCACAGAGTCGAGCGCACCACCGGTGATGTTTCCGTTGCCATTCGCAACAAACTGCCCTGCGCTGCTCACCCCTCCTGCTCCAGTCGCGTTGGTGTCGCCATGGCTCTGGAATGCGAAGCTCCCGTTAAGTGACGCATTTGTGAACCCGCCTGTCGGTGTTTGCTGAGATTCGGCTCTCCCCACGCCGCCCCCCTTGTTTATGACGTCTGTTTCGTACAGCAGGAGAGTTTTCGCGTTAATTGGAAAATAGTCGAACGTGCGCAGGCCAAGGCCATCAGCAAACGTGATCGATCCAATGCCCGCACTCGCGGGACTAAAAACGCCAGAAAAGCCAAGCGTCTGGCCGTCCGTTCCACCATTAACCCAATCGTCGTTCCCCGTAACGGTTCCCGCGCCGAAATTAATCGAGCCAACTGAATTCTGTGCGCCTGTGATCGACGCGCCCGGCGCATTGGTATGGGTGTGAAAGACAAAGGTCCCACTCGGAGCTGTGTTCAGGACTGATGCACTCTGCTGATAAGCTGCGCCCGAGGATCTGGCCTGAGAATCACTCTGAATGACCCCAAAGGATCCCGGAGAATTCGTTGTCCCCGGATTCCCCAGCGTGATCCCCCATACGAGAGTCCGCCGCCCCCCAGAATTAGTGGAAACGCTTAAGCTGACTGCTCCAGTACCATTGCCGTTAATGGCGTAGGTTCCGCCAGTAATCGTCCCCCAGAAGGCATCCGTTCCGCCAGTGATTACTCCATTGCCATTTACGGTGAAGACTCCACCGGAGGTGTAAGGTGAAAAGGTCCCGTTAGAATTAACCAGAAAGCCCGACACTTCATATGCCCACTGGGTGCCTGCTGTGCCCAAACTCGCCACGTTGAAGGTCCCGGTGCCTGCGATACAGGGTGTAGAACTACTAGAGCATCCTGATAGAAATGCGAGGGACGCTACCAATACAAGCAGTGCCAGAATCGATTGACAGGACCGGAACGCACCGAGATAGTGACAGTTTTGTTGACGCAACATAGTAATCTCCGCGTTGAAATTAACCTGTATCTTTCGGGGAAAGTAACAGGAGTTCGCTGTTGATCGTATTGTCGCGAGCTTGTGACGAAAACTGAGGGAATTGCCAGCAGGAGTGTGTTCAAACTAACAGCATACGAAAACGTGTTTACTCGATGTGTGGTGACTTAATGCAGGACAGCGGAGCCGTTTTTGCGAATGTCTTGCGAGTCTTGCGTAATCGAGAACATTCGCTTCGCGAAGAGGGTCGCTTCCTTAGGCAAGGTCAAGGAGGTGAACCAGTCGAAGGGCCGACCCTCAACAGCGTCTCTTTGTAACCCCACGAGTATTGGCTGTTTGGGCAAAGCTGAAAACTGTCAAGGTATCTAGATGCCTGCTATTCGCTTAGACATGTTGCGCGGTGGTCACGGGGTAACAAGCGCGGAGGGGCAAACGTGAGTAGAACGAACTCACTTAACCGAGCCCCCATATTGGATTAAACAGAAACTGCACGAGATCTCAGTCGAACACTGGGACTGCCTCACAGCAGCACGGAGCTATACGAGGAGACCCATACCCTCGCGAGAACCTACGGATTTTACTCTTTCCCTCTGAGGCTTCTATGAGTTGTCTGCCACTACCTTCGCACTAGACTAGAGACAACACACTTAGACGCGGAGGTGTCAAATGATAGAAGGTGCCCTTCCGAGTGGCAACGCAGTCTTAGTTTTCATGGTGATGACCCTGCTCGCCGGCTTCATGGTTGGCGGCCTAGCTCGCTGGATTTTGCCTGGACCTTCTCCAATGAGCATCGGACAAACGATTCTCTTGGGAATTGCCGGAGCGATGGCGGGAGGACTAGTTGCGGTTATCTTTCGACTCCCTCCCCTTGTACATCCTTTTGGGATTTTTCTGCTAGCAGCCGGAGGCGCGTGGATCGTGCTGCGCTTCGTGAAACACTGCAGACGGCGGGGGCAAACCTTGGATCCACTCGATCACACGTTCAATCGACGCGATCATACCTTGCATCACAAATAAGCTCTGCGACAGTGTCGAGAACTCCTTCTCCCGCTCTTGTCTCCGTCCGTTTCATTCCGATGCATGTTACGTTCGGAGACACCGAAAGAAGTGGCTGCTCCAGGGCTCGAGGTCAACGTACAACCCGTGTACCAACACTTCGTCCCCCTCACGTTCATGGGTTGCACCTGTCAGGGCGTCAATGAAAAGCCACTTTCCGCCAGCCGTGTCAGCCCATTGGACTTGAACTTGGGCTTGCGAGCGGCAGTCGCTGAGATTAACGACGACGAGGTATCGTTCACGATCACTCAGCCAGGTCCAGCAGACAAGGTTTTGGAAGCTTGCATTATCCGGCCAACCCGATCGCTCGCACAGCCTCCATTCGCCTTCGCGAAAGATGGGGTGATCGACAGCTTCTAGGAGCTTCGTATAGAAGCTATGTAGATCCTGATTCTCGGGCTCATACGGACGCCTACCCAAGAACACAGGCAGCCTCACCCTTCGGCCCTCAAGCTGTCCTTCGTGGAATAGCTTTAATCCGGGGAGGGTCGCGATGGTCAGAGCCGTCGCTCGCTCCTTTGCATGAGAAAATGTGGCTGCCGCCCGCGGCTCATCGTGGTTCTCGATGAAACGAAGCAGTTTTCCTTGGTAAGCAAGATCTGCACAGAGGTGAAGACGGACGCTCTCGGCATCGCCGTGCTCCATCCGGTCGTAAAGCTTCTTGTCGTAGCAGAAGTCGAACCCTTGCTGTTGAAGTTCCCACTCCAAGTCCCAGTAAGCCTCGGCGATAAAGAGGAAGTCCGTGTGATTGTTCTTAATAGCAGAAATCACTTCTATCCAGTATTCCGTTGCGGGTCGCCCCGTTGTACGCCCACCCCAAGTGCGCTCGAAAATAGAGTTCATCATCAGCATCGCCATATCACAGCGAATGCCATCGCATTGTTGGGCAATACTAGATATGGTCTGAACCACAGCGTGGCGAAGACCCGGCTCGAAGGCATTTAACTGTAAAACATCCGGCCAAGCGGGGAAGTAGGGGTCCCGTCCGCAGGCAAAAACCGTTCCACGCGCTTCGACAAAGGATGAGGGGTCGTTTTTCGCGTCGCCGGCGTTACCGCGGATGAAATATTCCGGGTGCTCGACGACCCACGGATGATCCGGGGCAACATGGTTGGGCACGAAGTCTAGGATCAGTCTCATGCCTCGTTTCGCAAGTTCTTTTCGAGCGATGGCGAGGCCTTCAGGACCTCCGAAGTGCTGGTCGACCACGTATCTGCGAACGCAATACGGAGATCCCACGTTATCTTCAAGACGGAAATCTGGAAGTGCACGACGGAAATCGTCAAGCAAATTCTTATTTTGATTAGCGATGGCAATACCAGCAGGGCTTCGCTCCCAGACTCCCATGAACCAAACTGCGTCGAACCCATAAGCAGCAATGGCGTCCCATTCGACTGCGGGCACCGTAGACAATGTAATTTTCTTTCCAGATTTCCCGGTTAGTTCGGAAAGCCAAACCCAGGTATTGATTTCATACAGTGTGGGATACTTGGTCCACAGCGAAAAGCCAGTCGGTGTTTGGATTCTGTCAACAAGGGTTACACTCATAAAGATTTCTCCTCCAGGGCGGTCGGTTTACTTGCCTTCCTTTCCTTCCGTCTGAAGTGAAAATACGCTCCGACGCTAAGAGAGTTAATCAATACCGCGATCACGTTCCATGCGATTACAGGTCGCGAGGCGATCAGCAAGCCGTAGTAGATCCAGAGAACTTGAAAGATGGCTAGGATTGCCGCCATCCTTGGATTCATACCGATGCTTGATCGACGCCTGACCATAGCGAACAGATCCGGTACAGCGGCGAAGGTTGTTCCGAAACCTGCGACAAAGCCAAAAATCTCTGATCGCTGAAGCCGTGGAATCAATAGACTCTGCATATCACGTGGAACTAGCTCGCCCTTACAGCCATAGAGCATCATGAGGCTCAAGAATAGAAGAACTAGCGTCAGTTTCTGGAATTGCCTCAAACCCACCCCTCCATTAGTCAGAGTGGCACTTTCGCCGCACGGCACTCCCTCTAGCAAAGGATTCGACTCGCTTCCGACTCTCGGCGCGAGCACGCTGAGGATGTGACCATAAACGCAAAAGGGCTACTGTCAAGACGGACAGTTGGCATAACGTTTGAGTGTTAATGCTGATAATGACAGTTGAAGAACGATCATGGCCAAAAACATTTCGACAATGTTGTTATCCTTTCCCAGCGCAGAAACTTGATTAAAGGAAATCTACGAATTCTCTGGCAGAGCTGACAGGTCAGCTGACCCAGACTCTTCTTCTATCCTTCTCGTGTCAGGGTTGTCGATCCACAGCACCAAGGTGGTCGAGTGAAAACATTCATCAATCCTCATGTGATCTCTGTGTTGGTACTCGCGAACGGTGACTACTTTAAGCTGCAATGATTCGCGAAAGCGCTTGATGGGGAGGCTATGCTCTGGCTAGCGACATCTCTACGCAACCACCCGGAGATTGCCATTTTTCTGGTGATCGGGCTTGGCTATGCCGTCGGTCAACTTCGAATCGGCTCATTCCGGTTAAGGGCTGTTGTCGGCGTGATACTCGTAGGCGTGCTTGTGGGCCAACTTGGTATTCAGCCGCCAGCAAACCTCGAATGGTCGTTTTTTGTTCTGTTCCTCTTCGCGGTGGGGTACGAAACTGGCCCGCAGTTTTTCGAAGGACTGGGGCGCGCCGCTCTCCCCCAGATCGGGCTCTCTCTATTATTCTGCGTGCTTACTCTCGGTAGCGCTTATCTTCTCGCCCGGCTCTTCGGATTCAATGCGGGAGGTGCCGCCGGCCTCATTGCCGGCGGGTTGGGAGCTACACCCGCGCTCGGTACTTCCGCGGGCGCGATTGCAAAGCTGCCGATCTCCGAAGCCGCCCGGCAGCAACTCAGTGCAAGCTCAGCAGTCGCGTTTGCCGTAACGTACCTCGTTGGTATTGTTACAACTATCTTCACCTTAGGTAAAATCGGCCCTTGGCTGATGGGCGGGGATTTGAAATCCGACTGCCGCAAGATCGAGAGAGAACTTGGGATGGAGAAACGTGAGCCAGGGGTTTTTTCCGCTTACCAGCATTTTGTCGCCCGATCCTATTCCATCCCGGAATCCTTCAACGGTAAAACGGTGGAGGCACTTGAGCAGGCGTTCTCGCCGGCGCGAGTGTTCGTTGAGCGGGTTGCCAATTCCCACGGTGCGACTGACGCAAATCCGGCAATGGTTCTGCACGGGGGCGATAAGGTGGCTCTGACGGGACGCCCCGAAACATTAGCCTCTGTCGAGAATCCGCTACTCAAGTATGAGATCGACGACCGCGATCTTTTAGACATACCTATCGTGACAGTCGACCATGTGCTGTCACGGCGGGATTTGGACCACAGACCTCTGGAGCAAGTAGCGAAAACTCTGGGTCGTGAAGTACCTACAAGAGGTGTCTTCGTGAGGGAGATCTCACGTGGCGGGCAAGAGCTTCCCATCGGCAACGGGCTCGTACTGGAACGAGGCGATGTCCTGCGACTGGTGGGAGCCACAAGGCATGTGGAGCGCGTAGCGGCACGGTTAGGATCGATTTCGTGGCCATCGGCTGCCACTGACATGGCTGTGCTCGGTCTGGCTATTGCGATAGGCGGCTTAATCGGCTTACCGGCGCTGCATCTTGCCGGGGTTGATATCGGTCTCAGCCCACTTGTAGGAGTACTCCTCGGGGGACTCGTGGTGGGTTGGTTACATTCGTGGCGGCCAGGCTTTGGGCGCGTGCCGGAAGCAGCACTGTCCCTGCTGAGCTCACTTGGACTTACGGCTTTCTTGGCGGTCGTTGGAATCGGCGCGGGACCGATGTTTCTCCAGGGCATGAGAACGTCCGGCTTTTCGCTTGTTGTTGCCGGGGTGCTGGTCTGCGCTATCCCTAACATCGTCACGCCGCTCGTGGGCCGATATCTGTTCCGAATGCATCCTGCCATCGTGCTGGGAATTTGCGCCGGCGCCGGGACCTCGCAAAGCGGACTTGCGGCAGTTCAGGAGGCTTCGGAGAGCCAGGTAGCCACACTCGGCTATGGAGTCAGTTACGCCGTCGGAAATATTCTGCTGGCTCTTTGCGGGTCTCTCATCGTTGTGCTCATGGGAACACCGGCTCGTTGACTTCAAACGAGGCCGGTTTCCTCCACCGCCACTGAGTGGCTGCCTCGGCGCGTCCCGGACCATTCTGCCTAATGGCGGACGGCACAACTCAGAGCTACACATACGGCTCATGCAGGTGAACAGGAGCAGTGACTCTCCGGATGCGAAGGTTAATCATTTCCACAAACACTGAAAAGCCCATTGCAAAGTAGATATAACCTTTCGGTAGGTGCATGCCGAGGCCTTCTCCAACCAGCGAGACGCCAACCAACAGCAAAAACGAGAGCGCGAGAACCTTTACTGTCGGATGCCTATTAACAAACGAACTGATAGGCGCGGCCGAAAACATCATCACGCAGACGGCCAGAATCACGGCTGCGACCATAATGGCAATGTCGTCCGCCATCCCCACTGCTGTAATGACTGAATCCAGCGAAAAAACAATGTCCAATATCACAATCTGAATAATGACAGCGATAAGCGAGGGCCGTACTCGGGCCGAGCTGTGGCCTTCTTCGCCCTCTAGACGCTCGTGAATTTCGATAGTCGCCTTCGCGAGAAGGAACAGGCCACCCCCGATCAGAATCAGATCGCGCCCGGAGATGGGTCGGTCCCAAACGGAGAAAAGCGGTGCCGTCAGCCTTGTGATCCAGACGATGGAAAGCAAGAGCAGGATGCGCATTCCCATCGCCGCGATGAGGCCCGTGCGCCGACCTGTAGCCTGCTGCGACTCCGGAAGCTTGCTCGACAGGATCGAGATGAAGATGACGTTGTCGACGCCGAGAACGATCTCAAGGAACGTCAGCGTGATCAGGGCGACCAGACCGGAAGAACTCAAGAGTGTGCGCATAGCGACAATCCTCCATAGGAGTTGTTGGGCGTATTGTTACCTGCCCTTACCTGCGGCTCAATTGTTGAAAGATCGCGACTACACATCATGGGGTCAACGGGCGCTTGAATTCTTAAACCTGTCACCAGAATTTTCGCTCTGCGCTCGTTTGCGGAATGCGTTGGCGGGTGAGAAATCTCCCAGATGCCGGTTTGGAAAGAAGCAAACCAGCAAAACGTTCTTGCCTCGTTGAAATACCGTGTCCCTTCTCTTCTCACTGACTCGCAAACACAATCCGGTCATACAAGGGCTGAGTCGGGCGCGAGTCGTCGCGGTAGAGTCGAGAGAATCGCTTGATTTCCTCCGCCGATACAGTTGTGGGATGCTTCAGCACGAACCACGTCACGTCCTCTGTGCAAGGTGGAGTGGTGAGCGAACCGGAGAACGTGTAATAACCTCGATCTGCCGGGAGTATTTGGGATACATCGATCTGCACTTTGTCGTGAACTTCTTCCTTCCCTTTCTCTTTGGGAAGATCCTTCCACAGTTCACGCACGAGAGGGCTATCACCGCCTTTTTGGATTACGACCGCGACCACGGCCAGTTTGCCTTCACTGTCTTCGTGTACCAAGTGTACGGTCATGTCAAACCTCTTGCCGTCGATCTTCTCTTCGCTAGGCTTGTGAAAATGGAACTGCTTGAGTGCGTATTTCCTGTCGCCGACCAAAATGAAGCTGCCAGGCCGGTAGTTGACCATGACGGTGTGGCCGTTATCAATAATGTCGAGAGGAGAAGGCTGGTAGTTGAACTGGATCGGAGGTAGGGCGGCTTTCTGTGGATTGCGGATGTCAATGGGGGACTGGTGATGTCCAGCCTTGCATTGTGCAAACTCCGGTTTCAAATCTCCCCAATGGCTCGGTCCGAGTACTCCGCTGTAACCCCAATTGTGATCAGGGGGATGCTCTTGCGCAGGACTGCTCATCGACAGAGCCAGAGCGAAGAACAGGATGATCCGAGCAGACCGACGTTTGTATGTGTGCAAACTCGTAAAGGAGGTTAGGATCGCAGTGCTCACGCAATCAGAGTACCCAGAGCGCCCGCGCGCCCGAGACTGTAAATGTTGGCAGGGTCTGACTGCCACAAATGGCGAAACATCGGTACTGTTACAGTCCAAACTGTAACAGTACCGATACATTCCCATTTCACTCATCATCGCCTCAATGAGTTCTATCGCATCCTTACGACAGCAACGAGACGCTTCGCACACCGGCGATAAAACTCTAATTGCGGATGAAATAGCCGTCGCTTTTGACAGGCGCTCCCCGGAAGACATCGTGGGACCATTCTTACTGGTTAACAGAATTTAGAATTCGCGGCGTTGTTTGTCGGGTCGCGAAGAGTGGCATAACGGACCAATCTCGGAGGAGGATCTATGAAGCTCTCCCTCCAGCATCGCAGGACAGTCAACCTTGCGGAAAAAGTTCAGCAGCATCTCAGCTGAAATGAAAGTAAGGCGCAACCCCCGACTCCCATGGGTAGCCAGAGTGATAGTGGGGTCACTGCTGGCGGCCACGCCCTCGCTCGCACAGCAGCAGCGCCCGCCCACTCCTCAGCCACTGAACATACAAACGGCCAATGACAAACAGGCTGGTAATCAACCGACGGTAGGATCCAACAACCGGCTCTTTTTTGTCCTGCCCAACTTCCAGACGGTAGATGCTTCGCAACAGCTACCACCCTTAACCACAGGTGAGAAATTCAAATTACAAGCACGCAGCCAGTTCGATTATTTCGAGATCCCGTGGTATGGAATTCTTGCAGGCTTCAGCCAGGCTCGCAATACATCGGCGGGTTACGGACAGGGCGCCGCTGGATACGGCAAGCGCTACGCGTCGGAGTGGGGCGATGGCACGATCCAGAATTTTATGGTGGGGGCCGTTTTCGCATCCGCTATGCAACAGGACCCGCGATACTACGTGCTGGGCAAAGGATCATTTTGGCATCGTGTGGGCTACTCTGTCAGCCGCATCGTTGTCACTCGCACCGATTCGGGAGCTGAGGAGTTCAACGGTTCTCAGATCTTCGGCGGTGCCCTTGCGGCGGGCATTTCGACGTACGGCTATCATCCCAGAGAACAGCGTACTTTGCGCAACGCCGCGAGCCTGTGGGGCACCCAGATTGGACTAGACACTTTTACACAGGGCATTAAGGAGTTCTGGCCTGACATTCACCGAAGATTTTCCCGCAAGCAGAAATAACCCGCCCACCTTAGTCTTGCCGGTAGTTGGCGAAACATCGCCATCACACTCATTGCGCCGACGAGATGTGGCCGCAGATCGTCTCCAACCCGGAAAGCTAAATCGGGGATGTCTTCCGATTCCGGTCCTCGGCGAACTCACGCATCAGGCAACCTTTCCCTCGTGCTGGTCGGCTTCGGTAACGGTCTGCCGCAATCCTAATGTCGGAATGGATAGGAGGACCGTATCCCCTACCGACTGGACCATTCGGACAGGCAACTCGATTGTGGCAGCCCGAAGCAGGCCTTGGGAAGCACCGAGTTGCTCGGCGGCAGTCTTACTCAACTTGATCCTGAGCGAGACGATAGTCCATGTGGAGGTGTCAATAAACAGAGCCGCCACTTCGCCCGTCGACTGCCCGTCAGCCGCAATTACTGTTCGTCCTCGAAGGTTTTCATCAGAAATCTGCATCTTCGAACCTCCTTTACGATCAATGATGAGCAGTCTCAAATAAGAGCGAATGTTAACAGCATGCTTGTTGATTGCCCATATGTCAGAACTGACAGGTATTTGAGATGAGATTGTTCTCAGTTGGCAAGAAATCCT
>Ga0209060_10004465_pt1 | contig 10891 bp, 11 predicted proteins | sample Coa_R1_8_FD_187155 | JGI IMG/M metagenome (GOLD analysis project Ga0209060, IMG submission 187155) | Surface soil microbial communities from Centralia Pennsylvania, which are recovering from an underground coalmine fire - Coalmine... | ecosystem: Environmental > Terrestrial > Soil >... | reverse complement strand
GTCGGCGACACCGCCCGCGCCGTCATTCAGGATCGTCGCAGCCGCGGACTAAGTCCGCGGCCGGAACCGTATGCGTTCGCGCAGCAAGTACTGCAAATCGATATCGAGAACTTTGTTCGTCACGCCTCCGCCACAAGCTTTGTCTTCTTTGAGCGGGGCGTCCTTGACGCCTTATGCGCACTGGATCAGATCACGCCGCTGACAGAGGGCGAGTTGAATACCTGGCTTTCGAGTTACCCATACTTTCCCAAGGTCTTCCTCTTGCCGCCCTGGAAAGCCATTTACCAAAACGATGCCGAGCGCGATCAGACCTTTGAGCACGCGGAGTTGGTCAACAGGATGGCGCAATCGTGGTACCGTCGATGCGGATATCGGATCATCGAAGTCCCGATGGTTTCGGTAGCGGACAGGTGCACGTTTGTACTCCAGGCGCTGACGACAGGAGGAAAGTAGGGCGAAGCACAAAGTCCGTACCGTCTCCGAGCAATTGATCGTGTATTCGGAAAAATAGACGCGACTTTTTTCAGTAACGTTCGCGGAAAATACTTCCATCCTTCGCCGACCCAGTCGTTTACCAGCAAAACTGCCTCCGTGTCCCAACGGTTCGCCGCCACTGACGCGCCATAATAGAGGTTGTGAGAGGGCAGCAGCACGCATCGCCGGCTAATCCGCTGGAGGGCTCGCAACCGGGCGCGGCACAATCCGCATCGATCGATGGGAGCTGCGCGTGTGAACTTCTTTCCTTCCAACAAATCTCTCTTCCGTCCCACATCGATCGATGCGAGGATCGGCCGGCCATTCCGATTCGCCCATTCGGCCTTTATCGCGCCGTTTGTTGTTGAGGGCTGTGGGGATATGACGAAATGACGGCGGCGGATCTGCTCGTGCACGATCTTCGCCGGCGCGGTGTGGAGTGGATTGCCACGTTATGCGGCCATGGCCTGGATCCGTTGCTGAATGCCGCCCGCCGGGCCGGCTTGCGGCTGGTAGATGTGCGCAACGAGCAGACCTGCGCCTACGCGGCCGACGCTTTCGGTCGCCTCACCGGCAGGCCCGGCGTTTGCGCTGTTTCGAGTGGCATCGCCCAGGTGAATGCGCTGGCCGGCGTAGCCAATGCCCGGTTCGACTGCGCTCCCATGTTGCTGCTCAGCGGCGCCGGTCCGGCCTCTACCGCCGGGAAGGGACACTTCCAGGATCTCGATCAAGTGGGCCTGGCGCATCCCATCACGAAGTTCTCCGCGTTGATAGACGATCCAGGGGGTACGCTCCGTCTGCTGGATGAGGCTTTCGCAAGAGCCGTCGCAGATCCCCCGGGGCCTGCTCATCTCATGTTTCCGCTGGACGTCCAGGTGGCAGAATGGAGCGGCTTTGCGGCCGCGTCGTCCGTATTCGAAAAGAGGGCCCCGGCGAATCCGGCTCTTGCAGAGGTCGCCCGCGCGCTGGCGGCTGCAGATGCGCCGCTCGTCATCGCGGGCAGCGGCATTTTTTACAACGGTAGCGGCCCCGAAATGCTTCGCTTCTGTGCGGATTTCCAGGTCCCCGTAGTCACGCCGATTTGGGATCGAGGTTCGGTCGATCGGCCGAGCCCAGTCTTTCTCGGTGTGATCGGGGCCGCTACCGGCGGCCCGGAGGTTCTGAGCCATGCGGATTGCATCCTCCTGGCAGGCGCCGTAATCGATTATCGGATCGGCTATCTGCAGCCGCCTGCGGTGCGAACCGATGCCAGGATCTTTCCCATTGGAGCGGATTGGACGCCGCTGGCAGAGTCTGTTGGCCGGCTCCGGGCGAAACCCAACCCGGCGTGGGCGCGTTGGCTGGCCACGTGCGTGCAGCGGCGCGATGATTTCCAGCGCTCCGTGGAGCGCCGGGCCGAAGAGCAGAAAGGTGAAGGCCTGCACGCCATCGACATTATCCGCGCGATCCAGGCAGTGCTCGACGACCATCCGGTACTGCTGATCGACGGCGGCAGCATCGGGCAATGGGCACACCAACTGCTATGCCGTGACCGCTATCCGGGCGACTGGCTGACTTGTGGAAGAAGCGGCGTGGTGGGCTGGGGCATCGGCGGCGCCATCGCCGCGCGGCTTGCGTTTCCGCGGCGTCCGGTCATCCTTTTGTCCGGTGATGGCGCTTTTACGTTCAATGTGGCGGACCTGGAATCCGCAGTCCGGCAGAGTCTCCCGTTCGTCGCGATCGTCGCCGACGACCAGGGTTGGGGCATCACCCGTCTGGGCCACCTGCGCCAGTTTGGCGTGCCGATCGCCAGCTCGCTGGGTCCAATCGCATTCGATCGCTTGGCCTTGTCCTTGGGAGCCCAGGGGGTTCGAGTCTCCACTCCCGCTGAACTCGCGCATGAATTGCGGAACGCCCTCGACAAGCCGGCGGTGACCGTGATTCACGTGCCTATCACCGGCGGCAATCCCTGAGGCCAGATACGTCATGAATTGACACTGCTGTGCGGCCGCGATATTATCCGACCCGTATGACACGGCGCGTATTCAACATGACGGCTATAGGCGTGGCCTTATTCGCCGCCATCCTTGCGAGCAACCGGTTGGGCGTGGTCTACGCCCAGAAGAAGATCCCGGGGGAAGGATTTGCGGCCATTCCCGGACTCAAGGGCGGCCAAGATTTATTTGGCCCCTATGATCCGGTCCAAAACTGGCCGAAGCCGCTCGCCGAGAGTCTTCCGAACCACGAAGGTTGGACCTGGTCCCAGTCCACATTTGTTTTCCCCGAGACTCCGGACCGTGTTTTTGTCGCGCAGAAGGGCGAATTGCCCGTGCTCCCCGTCCGCATCAAGACCACGTGGCTTCCCCAAATCGGACCAAGTCTGAAATTCCCAGTCGGTCCCGGAGTGCCTCTACGCGAAACCGCCAGCGCCACGCCCAGCGGAGGCAAGGCCGCCGCGGACGGTAGCAATGGCCGTCCGGGGATCGACTGGCGCTGGGAGCACGTCATTGTGGTCTTCGACCGCAACGGCAAGATGATTGAAGACTGGTCGAAATGGGACTCGATCTGGGGCCGCCCGCATGACATCGAGGTCAGCCCCTACGATCCCGAGAAGCACATCTGGATCGTGGACGCCGATAATCACTTCGTTTCCGAGTTTACTCATGACGGCAAGCAGCGCATCCTGACGCTCGGCACGCCCGGCGTTCCAGGCGATGACGATACCCATTTCCGGCGCCCGACTTTTATGGCCTTCATGGATGCTAATACCTGGTACCTGGCCGACGGCTACGACAATACGCGCGTGATCAAGTACGACATGCACGGCAAGAAGCTCTTGCAGTGGGGATTGAAAGGCAACCCTCCCAATGAACGGCGGCCGAACTATTTCAACAATGTTCACGGAATCGCCGTCGATCCGACGACGCGCCGCGTGTATGTCAACGACCGCGCCAACGGCCGCCTGCAGGTATTTGACGAAAACGGAAAGTTTCTGGATCAGTGGGAATTCGGTCCGCGCCCGCCAATCGACATTCACAGCATTTATATGGGTTCCGATCATGTCCTTTGGGCCGCGGACGAGGGGACCAATAAGCTTCTCGCTTACGATGCCGCCGGCCACTTCCTGTATTCTTGGGGAACGTACGGCACGTGTCAGGGATGCATGTGGGGAGTGCACGGCTTCACCACAGACTCGGAAGGCAACTTGTACACTGCCGAAGTGCGGACCGGACGGGCGCAGAAATATACACCCCGTAAAGGCGCCAACCCGGCATTCCTCGTAGGCAAGCCCTGGACTGCCGCGAGGTAAATCGTCATAGGAGGACGAAATCCATGTTGAAATCCGTTTTCGCAATAGCCGTGATCGCATGGCTGATGTGCCTGCCGGGTTCGACCCAGACGCCGGCCCAGGGCGACGACGCCAAAAAAGAGGCTGCGCGGGCCGCTCAGGGGTACGCTCCGGTCAGGCTATGGGAACGTTCGGACGTTCGCGCCGCACGCGTTGAAATGAAGCCCGGGGCGAATCGCGCGATCCATCAGCATGATGACGTTAAGTTTCACCTGTTTATTCCCCTGACGGGAAAACTGCAGATTACGATCGGCTCCGACAAGCCGGTCGACGCGCCCGTGGGCCAGGCATTTTATATCAAAGGCGGCACTCCTCACGGCTTCCGAAATCTCGGTTCCACACCGGCGAGCGCGATGGAAATCTTTGTAAAAGATGGGGCTTCTGCCGCCAGCCTGGATGCCCTGGGCGCGGTCGTGGCCGGGTTGCACGCCCCGCCGGCGCAGTGAGCGCGCCGAAGCGGGAAATCGGAGAGGAAGCGAGGCTGTTATGACGAATCTCAAGCCGGTAGACGTTGCCATCGTCGGAGGCGGTTGGACCGGCCTCCTGGTGGCCAAGGAACTTACCGCCAGAACATCGCAATCGGTGGCCGTCTTCGAACGCGGCATTCCGCGAAGACTGCAGGACTACGCCGTGACCATGGATGAACTCGACTACAACATCCGCCTGCGCATGATGCAGAACACGGCCGAGGAGACCATCACCCACCGGCACTCGTTAAAGGACTCCGCTGTTCCGGTCCGGCAACACGGATCGTTCCACCCCGGCACCGGAACCGGCGGCGCGGGCGAGCACTGGGGCGGCGCCTCTTTCCGTTTTCTGCCCGATGTATTCACCCTGCGGAGCCACTTGGTGCAAAAGCACGGCGCCGCCAAACTGCCGGAGGATCTCGCGGTCCAGGATTGGGGCATCACCTACGACGAACTCGAGCCGCTTTACTGGAAAGCCGAGCAGTTGATGGGCATTAGCGGCAAAGCCGGCAACCTGCGCGGCCAGAAGATCGAAGGCGGCAATATTTTCGAAGGGCCGCGCCAGCACGAGTATCCCACGCCTCCGCTGAAGCACTCCTTCGCCAGCAGCATGTTTGAAGCTGCCGTGCGGCGGCTAGGGTATCATCCTTATCCCACGCCCGCCGCCAACCTCAGCGAATCGTACAAGAACCCGGATGGCGTCACGCGCGCCGGATGCGCGTATTGCGGACACTGCCAGCGTTACGGCTGCATGGTGGGCGCCAAGGCACAGCCCACCAACACGCTAATGCCGGTGCTGGCCATGCGCAAGAATTTTCAGTTGCGCACCGAGAGTTGGGTGCGCCGGATCGTGCACAAAGACGGCCGTGCTACCGGCGTCCAGTTCACCAATGCGGCCGGCGAGGAATTCTTTCAGCCCGCCGCTACGGTCATCCTGGCCTCGTTCACGTTGAACAACACGCGCCTGCTGGCGCTCTCGAAAATCGGCACGCCTTACGATCCGGCCACGCGCAAGGGCACGCTGGGCCGCAACCTCACGCACCAGGTGGGAACCAACACCCGCGTTTTCTTCGACAAGCCGCTCAATGCGTTTATGGGAGCCGGCGAGCTCGGCTCGCGCATCTCCGATTTTGACGGCGACACCGGTTTCACCGACGCCGAAGATGGCCTTTTCCGCCTGGGCATGATCGCCCTTGGCAGCAATGGCGACGGCGCCATCGGTTCCTTCGGCATCATGCCGCCCGGGGAGAGCAAAACCAATTGGGGCTCGGAGTGGAAGAAGGCCGCGCTGAAGTGGAAAGATCACTCCGCGTCCATCGGTCTGTCCGCCGAACACCTGTCTTATCGGGCGAACTACATGGACCTGGACCCCACCTATACCGACAAATTCGGCGATCCGCTGCTGCGCTTCACCCTGAACTGGACCGATCACGAGTTCAAGCAGCGCGAGTTCGCCGCCAAACTGCAGCAAAAGATCGCTCGCGAGATGGGCGCGCGCTTCGATGACAACCCGCCTTCCCGCGCCCGGTACAACGTCATCAACTACCAGTCCACCCACATCCAGGGCGGAGCCATGATGGGCGCTTCGCCCGAGACCAGTGTCGTCAACCGCTATCTCCAGCATTGGGACATGCCGAACCTGTTCGTGGTGGGCGCCTCCGCTTTCCCCCAAAACGCCGCCCCCAACCCGACGTTGACCGTGCTCGCGCTCACCTATTGGGCGTCCGACGCGATGGTGACCAAATACTTCCCGCATCCGGAGAAATTGATATGAAGCGCCGCCAATTCCTGACCGTTCCCGCCGCTGCAATCGGCGGCACTCTCTTTTATACGTTGGCCGGCGAACCCGTCCGCGCTCAGGCGCAAACCGGAACTGTGAAGGTGCCCCTGCGCTTCTTCACGGCTGAGGAGGCCCGGGTTGTGTCGGCCGCCTGCGCCCGCATTTTTCCGAGCGATGAAAGCGGTCCTGGCGCTACCGAGGCTAATGTCGTCATCTTTATCGACCGCCAGCTCGCCGGTCCCTATGGTCGCGACAAATACCGCTACACCAAGCCGCCCTTCGTCGAGTCCTATCCCGAGCACGGCTACCAGGCGAAGGAGAGCCCGCGCGAGACGTACCGCGCCGGCATCAAAACGCTTGGCGATTTCACCAGCCTGCCCCCTGCCGGGCAGGACGCCAAACTCCGGTCGATCGAGAAGACGCATTTCTTCCAGCTTCTGCGCACCCACACCATCGAAGGCATGTTCAGCGACCCGATGCATGGCGGCAATGCCGGCTTGATCGGCTGGCAACTGATCGGGTATCCCGGTCCGCAGATGAGTTACCGGGACGAAATCGACAAGCACTTCGGGCAGCCGTGGCGCCCCAAACCAAGGAGTCTGGAGCAAATTGCCGGGCGGCCGGGAAAGCCTTGGGAAGACGAGCAGGTTTAAGACCCAATTCAGTGTCCCGGGAGGGCGCTCGAGAACAGGTCAATCAGACGCTCCGCGAAGGTCGTGGTATCTGACCACGGACTGGGCTGTCGCACGATATGCAGGTTGCCCCGGAGTTCCAGCACTTTGTAGCCTGTGCGACCGTCGGCGGTACGACGGAACTCCAGGTCGACCGTCGCCGCCCCTACCCGAACCTGGCGTAATGTGATTTCCGGCAGCCATTCGGGTAGATGCGGATCAAGAAACAAAAGATCCAGAGGCGCGTAGGGGAACAGCCCCAGCATCGCCTGAATCATGCAGGGCACTGCGGACGAGGACCACGCCTGAGGCGAATCCGCGTGCGGGTACAGCGCCGGGATCGGATGTTCCTCGTCGCGCGCATGGCCGCTGAACAACTCGGGCAGCCGATGATACTCAAACAGTGCCGCTGCCTCGAACTGCGCTTTCGCCAGTTGGTGCAGCCGGTCATGCCGGCCGTACCGCACATCAAACCCATACAGAACGCCGCCTGTTCGGCGGGCCAGCCTCGATGATAGCTGAATGGATTGAACGCCCGATGCGAGCTCGCAAGAGTTCGCACTTCCCAGCCCGAAAAAAAGTCCGGCTGGAACAGCCTCCGGATCGTTGAGTCCACTCGGTCGTGCTTGACGATCAGCCGCAATGGCATGGCCGGATTCGGAGCCGATCGTGCGGATCAACTCGCCCGCCGGATCCAATTCCATGCCACCATAGATTCAAAAGCACCACAGGCTAGAACCCGGGACTGGTTAGCGAACCGAAATAACGGGCGTTCGGATTGTAGAACCGTGCTAGAGGTACCAGCGGAATTATCGTTTCTAATCGAAGTTGTTCTTCCTGCCTCTTCGAACGTAGGCGACTTTCGAACCGATGTGGTCTCTGCCATGGGCGGCCTCCTTCTTGGCGAGGTGCGCGAACATCTGGATGCCGAAGCCGCCGTCCAAGTCGTTGGTGATCCGCTGCCGCCACGGGCGGCGGACAATCTGCGTGGTCAGGCGCCGGGTCGTGCGCGGCTGCGTCATGATGTGATCGGCAAGCTTCCACGCGCGCGGCAGAAGCCGGTCGGACGGCAGGATTTCGTTGACCATTCCATATTCGAGGGCCGTTTTCGCGTCGATCGCCTGGCCTGTGAGTAAGGCGTAAGCGGCCCGCTTGACTCCCAACAGCTCCTGAAAACAGCTGTGAATGCCGTCGCCCGGCACCGACCCGATGTCATAGTGCAGGTCATAGAGGATCGCGTCCTCGCTGCAGATGGTGAGGTCGCACATGAGGCAGATCTCGGTATGGAAGCCGGGGCCGTTGAGAACGCCGATAGTAGGGATCTCCAGATCGTTGATTAAAGAGCTGACGTTGATGCGGCCATCCTTGTACGCATATTCGTAAGCCCAGTGCGCGAGATCTTCCTGCTCGAGCCGGAAGCCTTCCGGGTCGGCGTCCATCATAAATTCCGGACCGGTCCCCGTGAAGATCATGAGCTCGTTTTCGGGGTCGGCGCCAATGGTCTTGAAAAGCTGCCCGAGCGAGCGATGATTTTCCACGCTCAACTGGATGGGCCCTCCGCGCGTGTGCGCCTGCACCAGAATGACGCCGTCGGCGCGGCGTTCCAATTTGTAATGTTCCTGAAACCGCTCTTTATATTCGTCAAACTTCGGCGTGGGTACAAACGACGTCAACGACATCATGATCTCCATTCTTCTTTCGGGGAAAAATTCTCAATCCCGGACGGCGGCGCTGCCGCCGACGTTTCCAGCGAGGCGCCCGCCACCAATGTTCCGGCGCCGCGCATCACGCTGCGATGCAATTATATGAGTTCATGCGCCCAAAGTTCACCTCAGAGGCGCCGGGATCCGCGCTGTTTTTCTCTGTGCTCTCCCATACCTGTGAGATGATGGCTCTCAGACAATGCGTGTGGTCGTGCTTTCGGCAGCAGTCGACTGGTGAGGGGCGGAGAAGTCTGAAGTGACCCACGCGCGACAGAGGCGGCGCTTCCAACTCCTGGCATGGCTGGGGAGCCACGAGCTCTCCGTGCTGATGGCCATCGCGGCGCTGGCGGCCGGCGCGTGGCTCTTTAGTTATATCGCGAGCGAAGTTACCCACGGCGATACGCAGGCTTTCGATCGAGCCCTGCTGCTGTCCATGCGCAACCCGGACGGCTCGCCCATCGGCTCGGCGGGGATGCGGGAAGCTGCGCGCGATATCACCGGATTCGGCGGTGTTGCCACCTTGAGTTTGGTAACGGTATTCACGTGCGTCTACCTGCTGCTGGACGGCGGCCGGCGCATGGCTGTATTCGTGTTCGGTTCGGTGATCAGCGGCCTTATCCTCAGCACTATTTTGAAAGAGGTTTTTCAGCGTCCTCGACCCAACCTCGTGCCCCATGGCTCCTACGTCGACAGCCCGAGTTTTCCCAGCGGGCATTCGATGCTCTCCGCCGTGGCCTACCTGACGCTCGGGGCTCTCCTGGCGCGCGCGCAGTCGCGCAAACGGCTCAAAGCTTTTTTCCTGCTGGCGGCGGCGCTTTTATCGTTCCTGGTGGGCGTAAGCCGCGTCTATCTCGGCGTCCACTGGCCCACTGACGTGCTTGCCGGTTGGACCGCCGGCGCCTGCTGGGCGATCATCTGCTGGCTGACCGCCCGCTGGCTACAGCTTCACCGAGCGATCGAAGCCGAGGCATCGTGATTTCGTTATAAGATTGTCCAACCGAAAGGAGAACTGTTGTGAAGAACCGTGCCACACTGACCGCCACTGCGCTGGCATTCTCGATGCTATTGCCTTCGCATGCTCAAACGACGTCGGCGAAATCCTTTACCCGGGATATCAAAATCATTTCCAGCGCGGGTGCGCGCGCCTTGGCCGATGCCTGCACCGCCTGGGCGGAGCAGAACCATCAGATCGTCGCGATGGCGATCTTGGATTGGGGCGGCAATTTGATCGAGTCACACGCCATGGAGGGCGCGGCGGCGAACGCTATCGATACGGCTCTGCTGAAGGCCAGGTCGGCGCTGCGCTGGCGCCGGCCAACATCGGAAACCAACAAGATGGTGCGCACCGGCGAGAATCTGGCGCCGACTTTCATGCGGGACTTCCCGCAGCCCGGCGCCCTTCCCATCGTGATCAACGGCCAGGTAATCGGCGCGATGGGCGTGTCGGGCGCGGACGGTGAGAAGTGCGCCCAAGCGGCGATTGACACTGTTTTCAAGGGTCAGGCAGTTTCGGCGGCCCGATGATTTCGAGGCGGGCCTGATTCCCGGCTGCGCCATTCTCCCTTACCGCCGAGCGTGAGATATTACGCACTGATTTCGCGGATCTCCCGCACGGGCGAGGTCAGGATGCGCTGGTGCAGGGGATGCAAAAATTCCAAGTGCATTCCCCGGCCTATGAAAAATTGCTTCAACATCGATCCCCCCCAAGTGGACCCGGCGACATAGACCTGCACCGGTTCGGGGCAGAACTTCGGATGGCCACTGACCCGGGCCTCACAGTCCCCGCAGTAGACGAACGTGCAAATCCAATCCATCGTCTCGATCTCGAGGACGGCGCCGGGACGAAGGTCGCGCAAATACACGCCGCCCTCAATCTCGGATTGCACGATATTGCGGTTGACTCCGTCGCTCCAGTGCGGATGCGGCGAAAACAATTTGGGGACACAGGTTTCGGTGCGCGTCATCTGAGTGGCAAGTGTGCAATCGCTAAGCCACTTTCCGGATGCGATTGTCCATTAAAGGACGGTTCCGGGAAATCCCCCACGACCGTGTAAGAAGGCTAACCAAAGCCAGCCTGTAATAGTTGTGAAAATTGCCGTCAACTGGAGCTTAATCGTCCGAGGTTCAGACCATGTTCTTATGGGGATGCCAACTCGGCAGCGAGTTCCTCAATTGCGCGGGAACGCTCTACACCGACAGAGAACGCGCGCTGCTCGGCGCTATTGTCATCCTGATGGCAACGGCAGTCTCGTTTGTGGTGGTGCGGCTCGTCAACCCCAGATAGGGTGCGCCTTCAGCGAGCGTCGGCCGTCTTCGCCTGCCCGGACAGCCAGGCCTGACAGCGAGCGTACAGCGCTTCGACTTCCGGACCGGTCAGGCCGGGCATATCGGTTTTTACGGGATACCCGATTTGCGACTGCAGGTACGCCAAGTGCCGGTAGCCTTCCGGGAATTTGGCCAGCAGCGCC
>Ga0209060_10004464_pt1 | contig 10893 bp, 6 predicted proteins | sample Coa_R1_8_FD_187155 | JGI IMG/M metagenome (GOLD analysis project Ga0209060, IMG submission 187155) | Surface soil microbial communities from Centralia Pennsylvania, which are recovering from an underground coalmine fire - Coalmine... | ecosystem: Environmental > Terrestrial > Soil > Unclassified... | reverse complement strand
GCGTCACGCAGCCTGGAACGATCCAGTGGCTCAATCCGGATGCGTTTGTTTCGGTTGTCGATCCAAGCACCGGCGCCTGCACCAGCGGCGACAGCCCGAAGAATTGCCAGTTCGGCGACCTTGGACGGAACGCGCTGCGTGGACCTGACTTCTTTTGGAGCGACCTTTATCTGACCAAGTGGTTCCAGCTATCGGAACGCGTAAAGGTACGCATCGACGGCCAATTCTTCAACGTGCTCAATCATCCGAATTTCGGGCTCCCGGTTTTGGGAAACGCGGGGATTCCGGGAAAACCTTCAACCCAGACTGGATTCGGTGCGCTCAGCTACCCGACTTCGCCGCCGACAGGATTACTGGGCGTTGGATTAGGTGGCGACAGCTCGCCCCGGATGATCGCATTCCAAGCGCGACTGGAGTTCTGAACGTCCGAATACTTCGGCGAGCCGGTATTTGATTCTCGGACGGGTCACGTTACCGAAAATCCCAAAGCAGCAATCCTCGCTCCCGAGCCGGAAGTCCCGTTCGCGGAAGTTGCTGATCCATTGTGGACGTGTCGCCTAACCATGGAAAGTGTCTTCATGCGGACTAGCGGTCCAAAAAAAAGTACGGCGTTCTCAATCCAAGTGCTGTGGCTGTCTCGGACTACTTGAGTCGTAGGCCTTGGTGTTCAGACCGTGTTCAGAGGTTATCGTTCTGAGTTAGTTAATATGGAGCGGTACGGGTACAACGTCCAGTTCTCGATGGACGCCCGACGATGACCTGAACCCCTGGATTCGCCCGAAATGAAATACTAATTCGGACGAAGAAAGGGAGAAGCGATGGCGCAGAGGAGAAGGCTGACGGATGAACAGATCGTCGGCGTGGTGAAGCAACTCGAGGCAGGCCGGACGGCCGCGGAAGTAGCGCGGGAGATCGGCGTGAGCACCTACACGATCTATTCCTGGAAGGCCAAGTTCGGCGGTCTGGAGCCGAACGAAGCGACCAAACTACGGCCATTTTTCTGGCCTGTGCCATGATTCCATTGCAAGAGTTCGTCCGAGGGACCGTACTGCACGCTTGACACTTGATACGTCGTGTTTCCATTCGACGTTGTAGAGATCGTGCTCGGCCGTTCCATGCCGTCATAAGCGTAGTTGTATGGAACGGTGGAAGGCAAGCCGGTGGCGGCATTCGGATATGCGATGAATAGGACTCTGCCCTCGTTATCGTAGGAATAAGTCGCCGCGAACGTACCGTTTCCGTAGCTCGGAGAAGTTCGGGTCGCCACGAGGGTCTTGGCCGTTATCAAACCCGCCGATGAGTAGCCGTAGGTATATTTGAACGTGTAATTGCCCATGCCCGAACAGCTGTTGCCTCCCCACAGCCGTGGCGTCACGGTCGCACCTACCGGTCGCGGGGCATCGTCGAGGAATCAACGCACCTTCTCTGGCGGATCGGTTTTGACGTCGCCCACAATCGCTATTCGGCTGTTGGAATCGGTATTCCGGGGCGCTGGTTGATGTCTTGTGCAGGAAGTCGACGCGAGTAAAACCGCCGTTCCGGAGTAGATCATGAAACTCATCACGAGTGAATGAGCGTGAAAACGTCCGATTGGGTGTGAAAAAGCCATCTGAGCACGGCTTGCCAGAAGCGCCTGCAGTCACGAGATCAGCCGGGCCGCGCGAGATCGATGCAGCCAAGGCCGAGCAAATCGCGCGGCTGAGGGCTTTAGGGCTCGGGTACAGCGCAATCGCGAAGGCGGCGGGCGTTTCGCGGACGACGGTGCGGAGGATTCTGAAGATTTCCGAGCTCAAGGCAGCCTAACCTCTTCAGGCTTGCTTGGAAACCGACTTTGAGCTAACGAGGACTCCACATTGGATCGCACCGGGCTGTTTAGACGCTCTGAGCACGATCAGGGCCCGGCTTTTCGGTCTTAATTTCTTTCGTTTACACGAGAGCCATTTTTTGTTATAAGCTCGCTCTAGTCCCTATTTACAGATGGAGCGGCGCCAATCCTCCACTCACCCGAATCCTCGTACGATGCATTTGGTCGAGATGCCACTGTTCCGTTACTCGGCGTTGTGTCCCTCATCAGAGACCCAGACTAAATGAAATTGGGACCTTAAGAGCTTCGGGTAAGGAGGGCTATGATGTCACGAAGACTCGGCTTTGGCGCGCTTGTAACCGCGTTGGTTACATTATTGGCCCTGAGCTACTTCAATTATCGAGACTGGAAGCAGTATCGCACCTCCTTCACTCAGACGACCGAAGCTCGCCGGGTGCTGGCTCTCAATGAGACAGTGGTCGACCGTATGCGGGATGCCGAAACAGGACAGCGCGGATTCCTGCTAACTGGCCGGCCGGAATATCTCGAACCCTACAACACCGCGGTAGAAAGAGTTTCCAACGAGATCGGCGAGCTGACATCCTCGGCAACCGGGAGTCGTGAGCAGCACGCCCGATTTGTCCAACTTCAGGCGTTGGTTGGCGTAAAGCTCTCGGAACTGCGGAACACGATTGAGCTCCGCCGATCCCAGGGGCTTTCTGCCGCGTTGTCTGTAGTCCAGACGGATCAAGGCAAGCAAACCATGGATCGCATCCGCCTTCTTTCACAGGAGATTGAAGAGGGTGAGAATGCGCGTTGGCGCGCCGCCTGGAATGATCTGCAGTCCGAAGCAGGGCAGGTTCGTATCCTGACGCTCGTGGGTTCCGTCCTTTTGGTGGTTCTTGTGAGTTCCGGCGGTGTAGCGCTCAGACGTTCAGCCGACCAGATGCAGCAACTCGTCGCTCAGTTAAAAGAGGCGAAGACGTCCGCGGAGCGGAACCGTGACCTTCTGCAAGCAACCCTCTACAGCATTGGAGAGGGAGTTATCACGACCGACCGCGAAGGTGCCGTGCAGATCATGAATGGCGTGGCTGAGCGTCTGACTGGTTACAGCGAATGGGAAGTGCGCGGCAGGAACATTGAAACAGCATTCCACATAGTTAATGAGAGGTCGGGTGCCAGCGTTGAAAACCCGGTACGGCGGGTGCTTCGGGAGGGTCAGATTGTAGGGTTAGCCAACCATACAGTGTTGATTTCAAAGGCCGGCGCTGACACTCCCATCGATGACAGCGGGGCGCCGATCAAGGAAGCCACAGGAGGCGTCAGTGGAGTGGTGCTCGTGTTTCGCGATGTGTCCGAGCGGAAACGAGCCGAAGAGAACGCACGACGGCTTGCATCGATCGTTGAGCATTCGGACGACGCGATCATCGGCAAGACGCTCGACGGTATCGTAACCACTTGGAACCGAGCAGCCGAACGGCTGTTCGGCTACACGGCGCTGGAGATGATCGGCTCTTCGATCTCACGTCTCATCCCACAAGATCGAGCCGACGATATGACAAACATCCTGCATCGCATTGGGAACGGCGAATCGATTGAGCATTATGAAACGGAACGCGTCACTAAAGACGGTCGCCGGATCACGGTTTCCTTGATGATCTCGGCGATCCGCGATGAGGATGGACGGGTGATTGGTGCCTCGAAAATTGCACGCGATATCACACGCGAAAAGCAACTCGAACAGAGACTCCGGCAAGCACAGACGATGGAGGTGATCGGCCAACTGGCCGGTGGAATAGCTCACGACTTCAATAATCTACTGACGGCCATCAACGGCTACAGCAGCTTGGGGCTGATGCTGCCTGACGTCCAGGATCCCCTTCGACACTATTTGCGCCAGGTGGAGGCCGCCGGTAAACGGGCCACTGCACTTACCCAGCAGTTACTGGCTTTCAGTCGGAAGCAGGTCCTAATCCCGCGTGTGCTGAGCGTCAATTCGATAATCGCGGCCATGGAGCCTCTGCTCCGGCGTGTGATCCACGAGAGCATTGAATTCCGGACAGTGCTCGATCCTGCCGCATCTCCAATCGAAGCCGATCCACATCAGGTGGAACAAGTACTAATGAATCTTGTTGTTAACGCCAGGGACGCCATGCCGGCTGGAGGGAAGATAACAATCGAAGTATCAAATACGGTTCTCGATGAGGCGTACGCCCGCCAGCGTGTCGACGTTAATCCCGGCAGGTATGTAATGCTTGTCGTAAGTGATACCGGAACGGGCATGGACCCAGCCACGCAAGCCCGCGCCTTCGAGCCTTTCTTCACAACGAAGCCTGTGGGCAAAGGCACGGGTTTAGGTCTTTCGACTGTTTACGGGATTGTCAAGCAGAGTGGCGGCCACGTCGCCGTCTACAGCGAGATTGGCGTTGGCACCACATTCAAAGTGTACTTTCCCGCAACGACTGAGCCTCTCACCGAGGAAGCGTCAATACCGGAAGTGAAATCACTACGCGGTACAGAAACGATACTGATCGTCGAGGACGATGCCAGTCTACGAGAGTATGCGGCGACCGTACTCAAAGACCTCGGTTATCAAGTGTATCAGGCGGCTGACGGAGATGAGGCGGTCGCGACTGGACAGGCACAACGGGACCGGATCGACCTGCTGATCACTGATGTCGTGATGCCCAAAATGGGCGGCCGGGACCTTGCCGAAGTGCTCGCTCCCCTTGCCCCCCGCATGCGTGTGCTGTACGTTTCCGGATACACCGAGGATGCTATCGTGCAGCACGGCGTTCTGGAACCCGGTCTCGCTTTTCTTGCAAAACCGTTCGGTCCAGAACAATTGGGGGCCAAGGTCAGAGAGGTGCTGGCGACCCCGGCTCGACCACGTTCCATCCTCCTTGTGGATGACGACGCCGCCGTGCGCGACCTACTGGGTATTGGCCTTCGGCAGGCTGGTTACGATGTTTCCCTTGCCTCAGATGGTACCGAAGCCCTGTCCATCTGCCGACGCAAACCGATTGATCTCTTGATAACGGATCTGGTTATGCCAGAGCGCGAAGGCTTCGAAATAATAAGATATTTTAGAGAGAAGCTGCCGCACGTTCCCATCATTGTCATCTCAGGCGCCTTTAGTGGTAAGCTGCTGCGCGCAGCACAGCAACTTGGCGCGAGAGAAGCACTGCAAAAGCCCGTCGACCTTGCCAAGATGGTGCAAACCGTCCGCGGGATTATCGGTTGAGGATGTTCTCTGCCAAAAAGTGTATTGTTTTTGCCCCTACGAGAATGTCGGTCGATTTAACGTAGGCCAGTTAACGTGATGCCACACCCACCCATCGCCTTTCCCGTGCCTGCTCGTGGATGGCCGCATCCGCCGCGTGAAAAGAACTCACTGCAGCAATCAGCTGATTTATAGCGATAGTTCGCTTCAGACCTGACATCGGTGTTTTCAGAGAAGAGACACGGGCCAGCGAAGCAGCCGCAGGACGTTAAAGGTAATGCCCACGACGCCCCGAAAATTCCGGCAGCGCTTCGGTAGCCCGGCCGCCGGGCATCGAGGACCAGAACCGGCGTGCGGCGGAGATCATTCTGGCCAAGCCAAGCCCGGCGACGATGGCCTGGCCGTTCAGTGGGCGCGAGCGATTCTGAACACCCATTCTGCACGCATCGTATGATTGATCGCGATGAGCAAAGCGATCGAGAATCTCCAATCCGCGCTGGGCCGAGCGATGGCTGGTCGCCCGAAGGTCGGCGGGTTCCCCTACTTGGCCGAGACTCTTCGTCAAGCGGGCGTGACGCGCAATCTGTGGTTCCTACCATCCACCCAGAATGTTTATTTGACTGAGTTCGGACCAGTCGTCGTGCAAGGCACTCCGCTGATTTCAGGCATCGCTGAGGTGCCACTGTTCAACAGAGAGGCCCTAGAAGCGGCGCTACGCACCGACCAGGCAGGGAATAGTACTTTCCCGGAGTTCCTGGCAACCAGTTGGCGTGCAGCATCGTCCGCTACGAAGTCGATTTCAAAGCGCGCACCGTTGCCTATTATGGGTGCCAAGGCGAGGTGTACCTCGAAGGCTATCCCGCGGTCGAAATCGAGTTGAGCCTGAGCATCGAGGCCCGGCCCATGAACCGGAAATCGATTGGTTTGGTGTGTAACACGGCCGTGATAGTCGGTAGCCGTCAGTCGAGCAGGTCCAAAAGCGCAAGAGCCCCTCGAGCCTATTGCACGCGGCATCTCGATGTGATAGCAACCATTGATAAGGAAGTGTGATCGTGTCTGAGAACAAAATTCAGAAGTGCGCTCATCCCGGCTGTGATTGTCCCGCGCCGAAGGGCAGCAAGTATTGCAGCCAGTACTGCGAAAGTTCGGGCAACCGAATCTCCATCTCTTGTAACTGCAGTCATCCGCAGTGTGCAGCCGGAGAGGCTGCAAGCACGACCAGGTGATCATAAAAGCGTACCCAAAGGTGAAAGTCTCTGCCTCGACGAGTAAATCGCATTTGCGCACTCCTCGTCGGCGGTTGGGAACTATTTTGCTTGCTTTTCCTCATGAAGATCACTCGATGGGGCCTCGAACTTCAAAGCGAAAATCTGATCGTTTTCGCAACTTTGGCAGTTGGGTTTCCAGGCGCAGCGTATTTGCTTGTGCTCTATGCAATTCCCTGGATCGTGAAACGCCGAAGATAGTTAACCGCGTCAGCCGACGGAGGGTGTCGCTTGGGCCGGGTAACGCCGAATCTATCCCATAGGTTCTTTTTGGCACGTCGGCGACCTTCAGCTAGGGTAACCCCTAGATTTGTTGCTGGTCGTTACCCTACGACAAAAGATCACCGCTGGAGCAGCAGCACTCCGCACTTCTGGAGAACATCATGCCCTAGATAAGAACCCTCAAGGCAGATCGACATCGGCTCACCCATGTAGACAACAAGGGGGATTGGCTCGTGAGGTCGATCGGGCCCAATACTGCTATCGACGCTGTTGGTGCTACGCGAAAGTTCATGGGTCGCCTTGCCACGGACCTCCCGGAGGATTCAGGTTAACGATTTCGCCGTCTGCCCAAAACACGAAACCCAGGGCCTGAAACCCAGCGCAGGTTGCCGCCGCACACAATGCCGGATTGCGCGTCATCCTCTGGGCCCCGAACACAGAAGAGGAATGGAGCGCCCTGATCGCCGCCGGAGTTGACGGCATCATCACCAATGAACCAGCGGCACTGATCGACTATCCCCGGCAAAGAAGCCTGCGTTGAGCCACCGATACGGATCGGTTGCGGGCCACCGGTCTCGATTCATGGTCGGTTCATGATCCAACGAGCATAATACTCGTTCCATGTTTTTCGGCCGCGCGTTGAGTCTCCTGGTTCTTCTGGCTCCCCTGCTCCCGGCGCAGATTGCGACGCTGCGCGGCCAGATCACCGACGAGAGCGGCGCGGTGGTGCCCGCAGCCGAAGTGACGGTGAGCGCCGCTAATGGCCAGAAACGCAAGGCTCAATCCGACGCCGCCGGTTCCTATTCTTTCGACTCCCTACCGCCCGGCAATTACACCGTCTGCGCTCTTGCCCCGCAATTGGCGACCCGGCAGCCCGTCACGATTGCGCTGAAACCCGGTGTGCGCGTGTTGAATATTCAGTTGTCCATCCCATCGATCGAGGAGAAACTGAATGTGCAGGATAATGCCGGTCCGGCACTCAGCACGGACGCCGCCAACAATGCCAGCGCGATCGTGCTCCAAGGAGAAGATCTCGAGGCGCTTCCCGACGACGCCAACGATCTTCAGGACGATTTGCAAGCGCTGGCCGGGCCATCCGCCGGTCCCGGCGGCGGCGCACTCTTCATCGACGGCTTCAGCAGCGGCGATCTTCCTCCTAAGGCTTCCATTCGCGAGATCCGCATCAATCAGAATCCGTTCTCGCCGGAGTACGACAAGCTGGGCTACGGCCGCATCGAAATCTTTACCAAGCCCGGCTCCGACAAATACAGGGCAGAAGTGAACTACAACCTGGGTACCGATTTCTGGAACTCGCGTAACCCTTACTCTCCGTCAAAGGCGCCTTTTCTGCTAAATGAATTCGAAGGCGATGCCGGCGGGCCGCTCGGCAAGCGCGGTTCCTTCACTGTCGATGCGCAGCGCAACATGGTCGACAACGGCTCCATTACGAACGGAATTACACTCGACCCAAACCTCGCGATCGTGCCGTTCACAACGGTGATCACAACTCCGGGCCGATTCACGCGCGTCACTCCACGAATCGATTACCGCCTCAGCGACAATCACACGCTCACCTTCCGCTACGGCGTGACCCACTCCGATGCGCAGAACGCCGGGATCGGCGGCTTCGATTTGATTTCCCGCGGTTACCACAATCAGTTCACCAACCAGACCGTCCAGGCGGCAGAAACCGCCGTCATCGGCGCCACGGTAAATGAAACGCGTTTTCAGTACTACAGGTCGGCGAGCCAGATGATTGCCGATACTACGAGCCCGGAAGTGCAAGTGCTCGGCGCGTTCTCCGGCGGCGGATCACTCCTCGGCCGTTCTTTTGATACGCAAAACAACTTCGAGCTGCAGAACTATACCTCCATGGTGCGCGGCAAACACATCGTGAAGTTCGGCGCGCGCTTGCGCGGGCAGACCGACGACAATACGTCGCCGCTCAATTTCAATGGAACGTTTATCTTCGGCGGCGGCCAACTGGAACCGGTTCTCGACGCGAACAATCAGCAGGCTTTTGACTCCTCGGGGCATCCCGAACTAGCGCCAATCACGTCCATCGAACGCTATCGCCGGACACTGCTATTCGAGCAAATGGGCTTCTCGCCGGAGAGAATTCGCACGCTTGGCGGTGGCGCCACACAATTCAGCATCGCTCAGGGCACCGCCGGACTCGCCGTGCATCAACTCGATGCTGGTTTTTTCGCCGGCGATGACTGGCGCGCGCTCCAGAATCTCACTCTGAGCTTCGGCCTGCGCTACGAAACGCAGACCAATATTCACGACTGGCGGGATTTTGCTCCACGCGTCGCGGTCGCCTGGGCGCCCCACTCCGGAGCGTCCCGGCCGAAGACTGTGATCCGAAGCGGCTTCGGCATGTTCTATGACCGCTTCGCGCTTGCCAACACGCTAGCCGCCGAGCGCTACAACGGACATGTGCAGCAGCAGTACGTAGTGAATAACCCGGACTTTTTCCCCAATGTCCCCGCGCTGGCTTCGCTTAGTGTGTCCTCCCTGCCCCAGACCGTTCAAGAAGTGAGCGCCAGCCTGCGCGCTCCGTATCTTGTACAGTCCGTCATCACCGTGGAGCGCCGTTTGCCGGCGAATACTACCATGGCCGTGACCTATACAAACTCCCACGGACTCCACTTATTCCGCTCGAACGATATCAACGCGCCTCTTCCCGGCACGTTCGATCCGGCCGGCCCAAACGGTGGTGTTTATCCGTTTGGCCATCCCGGACCGATCGACCTGATGGAGTCCTCCGGACTTTACAACCAGAATCAGGTGATCACGAATGTCAACACGAAACTGAAGTCCGGAGTCTCGCTCTTCGGCTTCTATGTGTTCAACCACGCGCAGAGCAACACGGACGGCATTTCTACATTCCCAGCCAACCCTTATGATTTTCGCGGCGAATACGGCTCCGCAGCCACGGACGTCCACCACCGTATGACTGTCGGCGGCTCAATCAACTTCCGATGGAACATCCGCATCAGCCCGTTCGTCACCGCGCAGTCCGGCATTCCCTTCAATGTCACAAGCGGCAGCGATCTTTATGGCACCACGCAGTACAACGCGCGGCCGGCGATTGCCACCAATTCAAGCCAAACGGGCGTCTTTACGCGCCTAGGCGTGTTCGATCCGAACCCTTCAGCCGGCGAAGTGCCTATACCGCGCAATTACGGACGCGGTCCGGCCCTGATCTCGATGAATCTCCGGGTGGCCAAAAGCATAGGCTTTGGCGGAGGGGAGCACCGTTCGTCTTCCGCTTCGTCCTCTGATTCGACGAGAGGCGGAACTGGCGGCGGTGGCGGTCTGGTTCCGGCGGCCGTCTCCGGCCGTGGACTCGGCGGGTTGATCGGAACGCCCTCAACCGGCCACCGCTACAATCTGACGCTGTCGATGTCGATCCGCAACCTGCTGAATCACACCAACGCCGGACCGATCATCGGCGACATCACTTCGCCGTTGTTCGGCTTCGCCAACCAGATTTTCGGTGCTCAAAACGGCGAAGGCTTTTACGAAACAGCCAACAACCGCAAGCTGGAAATGCAGGTCCGTTTCGCGTTCTAAGTTAACGGCGCTTCTTAGACGAACGACCCTAAGTTGCGCGGTGAGACCGGATGCGCTCTGCGATTTTTGCGCCGCAGGCATCTTGCGCCAATTGCCGACCTCATGCCTGCCTTTGTCACGCCGTGCGAGAACGAGCTGAAAGCGGATAGGTAGCCGACAAATCGCTTAGGATCAGAGCATGGACGCCCTGTATTTCCGCGTCTCTAGCGACCGCCAGACCACCGAGAACCAGTTCGATGAGCTGATCGCGGCCGCTCGCGCCAGCGATCCCGCCCGCGAATGGGACCGGATCCGCTCCGAGCTCGGCCGCGCCATAGTCGCCGAGATCCGGACCACGCGCCGCGGGGCCACCCGGACTGTCTACCAGGTCGCCGAGGCGATCGCGCGCCGCCTGGCCGACCAGTGCATCTACGTGGAGCAAGGAAAGCTGGACTCATCTCTGAATCGCCAAATGTACAGCCAAGGTAAGCCAATGATAATGCGTGGGTTGACTACCCACACCCCCCGCCCGCTCAGCGACCCATACTGTCGAAGACTAACGTAATCGCCAAAGTTGGGTTAAAAACCGCACCCGATGGGGGGAATCGGATGCGCCATTTTACGCACCCCTGGGCAAGTAGAGAAAACATCTTTGATTGCAACGACTCGATCCGTGGTATCAAAACTGCCCTAGTGTCAACTCCGGTTGAAAAGTACCCATAGTTCCGGTCGAAAAGGTACCCACCCGAAAACTCTCCGACGCCGACCAGCGGGAGGCGCCAGAGAAGCCCAAGTTCATAAGTCCCCTTTCCCTCATGACG
>Ga0209060_10004462_pt1 | contig 10897 bp, 10 predicted proteins | sample Coa_R1_8_FD_187155 | JGI IMG/M metagenome (GOLD analysis project Ga0209060, IMG submission 187155) | Surface soil microbial communities from Centralia Pennsylvania, which are recovering from an underground coalmine fire - Coalmine... | ecosystem: Environmental > Terrestrial > Soil >... | reverse complement strand
CGTGACCATTGGTTGGCAGGGACAAACTCGCATCTACACTACGGTCATCCATACTCGGCTTCTGAATGGCAAAGTCTGGATCGAAGAAGATTGGACGGAAGCAGGGATTGCTGAGGAATTGGTACGTGCGGACATTCCTCAAGAAGACATTGTCTTGGGATTTCAACATCCTGCCATGCGCCCCTACACCGATTTTGCAACTGCCTGATGAACCGTTGCCCCCTCTGATGGTACACCCTATTTCATCGGAGAACCGGAGGCAAGTTAGAATGGGAAACCAGGAGTGGGACAGGCAGACCTCCGGCGTCCTCTCCATTGTCCTGACATCAGGCCGCCTGGCCGCAGAGGAGATTGTCGCGATACGGCGAAAATAAGAGTGCTATGGCAAGTTTTGTTTCATTCAATCCGTCTACCGGAGCAATTCTCGGTGAGTACCCTATCGCGAAAGCCGCGGAAGTCGCCTGCGTCCTGGAGCAGGCGGAAAGGCTTCAGGAGCGATGGGCGACGAAATCGGTGAAAGAGCGCTGCCTTGCGCTGAAAGCGCTCCATGCGATCCTGGCTTCCAATGCGGCTTGCCTGGCGGAGGCCATCACCAGGGAGATCGGCAAACCGCTCCAGGAGGCGTATGGGGCCGACATCCTGACGACCCTGAACGCACTGGAGTGGCTGGAGAAGAGCGCACCGAGAACCCTCCGTGCGCAGACGCTACGCGGAGCGCGTAAGGCGCTCCTGACGCCGGTCGCATATGGCGTCGTCGGTGTTATCGGGACGTGGAACTATCCCGTATTCCTCAATGCCGCGCCGATTGCCTGGGCGCTGGCAACCGGGAACGTCGTGGTCTGGAAACCTTCGGAACTGGCGACGGGCGTCGCTACTCTCCTGACAGGTTATTGTGAGGAGGCGGGCCTTCCAGTCCTTATGATAACAGGAGACGGTACCACCGGGCGCACCCTGTGCCGCGCCGGCTGCGATAAAATCGTCTTTACCGGCAGTGCAGCCAACGGACGCGCGATCCTGAAGGAGTTGGCGGCCAACGGCACTCCCAGCGTTATGGAACTCTCCGGCAACGATGCGATGCTGGTCTGTGCGGATGCCGATATCCCTCTTGCGGCGCGCTCCGCGGTGTGGGGCAGAATCAGTAACGCAGGACAGAGCTGCGTTGCCCCCCAACGGATTTATGTGGAGGAGGAAGTGTACGACCGCTTTCTCACGGAGTGCCATAGTCATTTCGATCGCCTTCACCCCGGCACAGATTTTGGCCCGCTCCGCACGGATGCCCTCCGCAGACATGCCCACACTCTGGTCTGGGATGCCGTCACGCACGGCGCAACCCTGCTCGCGGGTGGGAGGAACCTCGATGAGCGACCCGGTTTCTTCTACGCGCCCACCCTCCTGGCAGGCTGCCACGATGGGATGAGGATCATGGCGCAGGATTTCTTTGGCCCGGTGCTAACGGTGTGCCGAGTTCATGACGCCGTCGAAGCCATCGCCCACGCAAACGACCACGATCTGGCGCTCGGTGCAAGCATCTGGACCCGGAACCAGTGGCGTGGGCGCCAGATCGCTGAGCAATTGCAGGTCGGCATGGTCGCCCTTAATGACATTCTAAGGGACGCTGCCAATCCCACCCTTCCCTTCGGAGGATTGCGCGCCAGTGGCTTCGGCAAACAGCGGGGCGTGCAGGGACTGGAAGAGTTCATCCAGTGGCGTGTGGTCTCCTCGTACTCCTCTCGTGGTTCAAGGCGCCACCTGTTCCCCTATCGCCCCGCCACGATCCCGATTCTGCAGAGCATCCTCGCCCTCAAAGCGGCAAAGAGCTTAGCCGCCAAATGGCAGGCATTGCGTAAGTTTGTCCAGTCCGCCCGACTCTGGTACAAAGAAGCCGGATCTCAACAAGATCGTGAGTAGGGACCATGGACAACCTCATAGCTCAGATGGGAAATATCTGAATTGGACAGCCTGGAAACCCTGTTTGCCGATGTACGTGAACCGGAGAAGCGCTAACAATCCGTCGCTCTTTTACCGTATAATAGAGGGATAGCGCTCCCACGTCCCAATATACCCCGCTGTAAAGCACCTCGGAGGAACCTTGCAACCATTTCGATCCGTTGTCGCGCTCCTACTGGTCGGCGCGGCGCTCTTTCCTGCTGCCATCGGCAGCCAGGCCAGTCCCCCTGCGTCACACTCTACGCAGTCCCTCTCGTCGCCTGCTCGCAACAATCACACCTCGCGGAGGAGCCTGTACCTTCATGCATGGCCGACATTTCCCATCTATGTCTATTTCGTACATGATGACAATTACAGTAAGAGGCGCGAGGCCTGTGCGCGTAGGGGTTTCGACAGTTGGGTGGAGGCGACTGACGGCTTTATCGACTACACGGTCACGGCTAATCGTGATAAGGCGCAGATCGTAGTTCGTTTCAATCCGGATACCGCCAATGGGATCACGGAGCAGCGTTTTCGCGGCAACACGATGCGCAGTGCACACATCTCACTTGGAGCCCGCGAAGGCGTTGGCTACGATATGGAAGCGGTCGCGGCCCATGAGTTCGGCCATGCTCTGGGGATCGGCAGTCACAGCCCCAATGAACACGACCTCATGTTTCCTGTCCATGTCGCTGGAACATCCTACTGTATCACCGAACATGACCTGCACACCCTGGCTACCGCTTACCCTGCCCTGGCAAAACGCCTCGCTGCGAACGCGCCAATCCCCTCTCCTTAGCCCTGTGCTGCATCGCCATTCCGTGCTTTGACAACCCGCCCGAGAGGGCTCGCTCCGACTGCTCCCCCTATCTTGAGCAGAGACGTTCGTAGGCGGGGTGTTACGGCAAACTCTCACTGCTACCCCTTCAGCAAAAGTGTACGATGGCCAAAGGAACATTCACCGTAAACTTGCTATCTAAACAATCGGATTGAGTGGTCGCCGCAAATCTGGCGATTATTTTTTTCACTCCCATCCAAAAAACACTTCTGCTGCTACTAACCGTGCGACCCAATAGAACCAAATATAGGTATAAAATCACTCTATTGAGAGGAGCCAGTATGCTTCCATTACGTTTGCTGCGCGGTTCGGCTGCCGCCTTGCTGCTTGGCAGTGTAATAATGATCCCTGCGATGGCACAGTCGCCATCTGTACCCACATCCGGAAAAACGGTCGTATTGGCCGGCCATCTCCCATCGGCATTACCGAGCGCTCGTTCCCTCGACCACGTGCAGGCCAACCAGCCCATCTCCTTCGCCATCACCCTCCCACTCAGGCGCCAGGCAGAACTCACGGATCTTCTCCAACGCCTACAGGATCCCAACGATCCTCAGTATGGGCAATATCTCACGCCCGTTGAGTTCCACGCACGCTACAGCCCCTCCCAGGCCGATTATGATGCCGTCATCGCCTTCGCCAGAGCCAACGGCCTCCAGATCGTCGCTACGCATCCCAACCGCCTCCTGTTGGATGTCTCCGCTTCGGCAGCAACGGTAGAGCGGGCTTTTGGGCTGCGTCTGCAGAACTATCAACTTCCCGATGGCCGCACGTTCCGCGCTCCGAGTTCCGAGCCGAGCATTCCTTCGGGCATGGTGGGCCGGATCTCGGGTTTAGCGGGATTGGACACGATGGCGGTATGGCATCCGCATATTCGAGTTCCGAACGTGCAGGCGGACCTGTTGCATCCCCATGTAACGGGATCGGGCCCCGGCGGCGGGTTGTCCCCCTCCGATATCAAGACGGCTTACAACCTCAGTAGCCTGAACCTCAACGGAACCGGGCAGACCATCGCCCTCTTTGAACTGGACGGCTACACGGCAAGCGATATCACCTCCTACGAGCAATACTTTAATCTGCCGAGCGTCACGCTTCAGAAGGTGCTGGTAGACAACTTCTCCGGCGCCGCCGGCAGCGGCGCGGACGAAGTGACCCTGGACATCGAGCTCGCCATCGCGGTCGCGCCTAGCATCAACAAAGTCCTCGTCTATGAGGGGCCGAACACCAACACCGGCGTGCTCGATACCTACAACAAGATCGCCACCGACAACCTCGCCAAGCAGGTCAGCACCTCCTGGGGTGCTGCGGAGCAGTATGTCAGTTCCAGCACGCTCGTTTCCGAAAACGCGATTTTCGAACAGATGGCCGCGCAGGGCCAGTCCATCTATTCCGCCGCCGGCGACAGCGGCGCCTATGACAACGGCACGACCCTCAGCGTAGATGATCCGGCTTCGCAGCCCTACGTGGTCGGCGTTGGCGGCACTTCGCTCACGACCAATGGCGCTGGCGGAGCCTGGAAGTCCGAGACTACCTGGAATGGCGGTTCCGTCGCCAATGGGGCAGGCGGCGGAGGCATCAGCTCCGTCTGGAGCATCCCTGGGTACCAGAGCGGCAACATCTCCACAGCCTCGAAGGGTTCGACTACGAAACGCAATGTCCCGGATGTCTCCCTGAATGCGGACCCTAACAACGGGTACGCTATCTACTATCAGGGAGGCTGGTATATCTTCGGGGGCACGAGCTGCGCCGCGCCGCTCTGGGCGGGCTTCACCTCTCTGGTGAACCAGAACCGCGCCAACAACGGCAGCGGAACCATCGGCTTCCCCAATCCTCTGCTCTATAAGATCGGAGCCGGCGCAAATTACAGCTCTGATTTCCACGACATCGCCGACAAAAGCACCAATCTCTACTACCCGGCGGTGGCCGGCTACGACCTGGCGACAGGATGGGGCGCCATGAACGGCGCCAATCTGCTGGCGGATCTCGTCTCTGCGACGCCTGCCGCACAGCCTACGCAGTTGCTCGGCAACCCCGGCTTCGAGAATGGCGTCTCCATGCCCGCTCCCTGGGTTGCGACGGCAGGCGTCGTTGACAACTCATCGAGTGAACCGGCCCATAGCGGCTCCTGGAAAGCCTGGCTGGACGGTTACGGCATCAGCCATACCGATACCCTCTATCAGCCGGTGTTCATTCCGGCCAATATCACCTCGGCCACCTTGAGCTTCTATCTGCACATCGACACTGCCGAGACCACAACCACACTTGCCCATGATACACTAAAAGTGCAGATACGCAACAGTTCCGGGACGGTATTGGCAACGCTGGCGACCTACTCGAACCTGAACAAGAACACGGGCTACACCCAGAAGACCTTCGACCTGACCGCCTACAAGGGTAAGATCATACAGATCTACCTGATCGGCGTGGAGAACGGCTCGCTGCAGACCTCCTTCGTTGTGGACGACTTCGCCCTCAACGTCAAGTAACCCTACTTCCAGCGCAAAACAAGCCCCGTGCCACTGCTTGAAACGAAGCGTGGCACGGGGCTCTCCAGTGTCTCCCATTCCATAGCAACGAGGGTGCGCTCCCATGAACTCGCTAACGATTTAACTCCCTCCAGAGCCCGCGATAGCACAGCAGGAATGCCACGCCATCCTCCGGTTTGATGGCAGCGCCTACTTCGCAGAGGGTAAAGCGATCATAGCCGGATTGCCGGAAGAGCGCAAACAGTTCGCGATAGGGGTAGCTTGCATCCCAGAGGTCGTTGATGTGGCAGGATTTGATATCCGGGCGCAATAAATCGAAATAGGTCTTGACCGAGCCATTCTCGATATCCGATTTGTTGGAGTTCCAGCACGCCCCTACCTTGGGATGCTTGCAGGCATCCAGGATCGTGCGGATGTGCGGAGGGTGAGCTGTACCCGAGCCATGTACCTCCAACCAGATCTCCACGCCATGCGCGTCCGCCGCCTGGCCGCACTCTCGCAGGGCGCTGCCGATCTGCTCCAGGGTCTTCTCAACGGGGACCTCCTTCGGCAGCCCGTTCGGGCGCACCTTCACCCCATGTGCCCCTACGTCCTGCGCCAGTTCGCACCAGCGTTTGCACTCTTCGATCTGCGCCCTCACGGTCGCCGCCTCGGGGGAGTGAAACTCGCAGACGGTACCCAGTCCCCATAGGGTAAACCCGGCATCGGTAAAGCGCTGCTTTACCTCTCTCCGCTTTCCTGCATCCAGCGTCAGTTCGACCCCATGCGCATGCTGCGTCCGCAGTTCTACCCCTTCCAGTCCGGCGGCTTTCGCATGGTGGATCACGGTCGGTAGGTCCCAGTCCTTAGCAACATTATAAGTGATCGTTCCGAGCTTCATTCTTCCCTGTCCTTTCGGCTCCGCTGCGGCTACGGAGACTGGCAGCAGTGCGCTCACTGCCGCCAGCGTCGCCCCTCTCTCCACCAGTTCCCGTCGGGTAATGCGCGTATTCATGCTGCGCTCCTACCTTATTATTCCTGCGACACTATTCCGGTAATGGCTTGCCCTTCGTCTCCGGAGCGATCCACAATCCGATCAAGCCCAACACATAGACACATGCCACGATGCTGGCAGCCATGCGAAATCCGACCATTCCGGACAGTTTACCCAGGGTGAGTGGCGCGCCCGCCGCCAGGATACGGGCGCAGTTATAGCAGAATCCACAGCCGGTGGCGCGCAACCGCGTGGGGTAGAGTTCGGGAAAGTAGACCGTGTAAGCGGAGAACGGCCCCAGCAGGCAGAACCCCAGGATCGGCGCCCAGACCATCAGCGACACAAAGCTATGCGCGGTCCAGAACATTCCCTGAATGGCGCTGAACGCCAGCACAAAGAAGATCCCCAGCGCCCGGCGACGATTGGTCCGTTCCGCGAGCAGGGCATAACTGTACGCACCGAAGAACGCTCCAAAGTTCTGGATCAGAAAGACATAACTCTTGGCGGTATTGATATCCGCATTGGGGGGAAGCACCACTTTGGTAAGCTCCGGGGTCCAGTTACCCACCCCCCAGAACCCCCCGACGCCCGCCGCTGCCATCAACACCGCCGCAATCGTGTTGCGGCGCAAAACGGGGTCGGAGAAGAGTTGTCCGATGGCTCCCAACTCCCCCTTGCCATGGGACTTCGCAGCCTCCGCCTTCGCGTGTTCCCAGCGCTCCGGCTCCCGGACCGAGCGGCGGATCCAGAGCACCAACAGAGCCGGAAGCGCGCCCACCGCGAACATCCAGCGCCAGTTTTCGCCCTTCAGCGCCAGATAGGTCAACAACACGGGGACAATGAGCGTGACGACAGCGGCCAGCATATTACCGAAAGCGGACAGGGCTTGCAGCAGACCCAGTGCTGTAGGGCGCGAGCGCGGTGGAAAGGTCTCCGCCACCAGCGCCGCACCTGCCGCCCACTCTCCCCCGACCCCCAGCGCGGTCAGAAACCGAAAAACGCCGAACCAGAAGAGCGTATGTGTCAGCCCGCTTAGCCCGGTAAAGACGGCGTAGATGAGGATGGTCAGCATCATCGTCCGGGTACGCCCCAGGCGATCTCCCACAACCCCGAACAGCAGACCACCTACCGCCCAGCCCAGCAGAAAGACGGCGGTCATGTTGCCGCCTGCGCTCGTGATCTGCCTATTCGCAGCCTCCAGCGCTTCTTTTGGCAGGCTGGAGAGGACCACATGGGGATAGAGCAGAGAGGTCACGGCGGGCTGGCGTACCAGGGTAAAGATGTTCTGATCCATGGTATCGAAGAGCCAGCCGAGGGCGGAGATGAATAACACCATCCAGGCATACCGTGGAACACCCCGATACCAGGGCGCGTCCCGCGAGGGTGCTTCCGACGCGATTGCCTCCCTGGAAGATGCCGCCTCGGAAACCTGGCCGTCTCGCCGATCCGCCATTATTGTCTCCTCATAAAGCGTTTTGCCGCCAGGCGATCCAGCATGCCAGGGAGCAGTGTATTCAATACAAAGACGGCGCGTACCGGGAGATAGGGCAGTACTTCAGGGCGCGGATTTCGTGCGGCTAAACAACGGACAATGCTCTTCGCCACCGCCTCTACCGTCAGCACCACTCCTCGGGGACGATACTTCCCCTCTTTGACATTGTCGAAGAAGGGGGTCTGCACGGAAATCGGCAGGATTTCACTGACATGGATTCCCATCTCTAACGCCTCACCGCGCAGGGCCTGGGTATAGGTGTGGACCGCGCCCTTGGCGGCGGAATAGGCGCTCATATTGGCGCATCCGAAGTAAGCGGTCGCGGAGGAGACGTTCACGATCCGTCCCTGTTTGCGCGGGGCCATGGCCCGTAATGCCTGTTGGCAGAGCGACGCAAGAGCAAAGAAATTGACCTCGAACAGAAAACGCAGGTTCTCCTCCCGCATGTCCATCACAGGTATCCGCATCCCCACGCCCGCATTGTTCACCAGCGCATCCAACGGGCCAAATTGCTCCTCGACGCGGCAGACCAGACCCTCCACCTGCTCTGGCTGAGAGAAATCCGCGACCCATGCCAACGCCCTGCCGCCCGCGTCACCAATCGCCTGAACGACCGCGTTCAACTCCGCCTCGCGCTCTGAGACCAGCGCAACCGATGCCCCGGCAGAGGCGAGCAGGCGCGCCGTCGCCTCGCCGATCCCTGAGGACGCCCCGGTTATCAAAATTCGCTGATCTTTCAGGTTCAAGGCCATATCCACACCCTTTCCGCTCGCCTCGTTCCCCCGGCATTTCGGCGGCTGGCAGGCAGATTCCTTCCGAAACCCCTCATTCTCCGTCCCCTTCATCCCCTAGCGTGAGAGGGATTGGGGTGAGGAAGCGTGTGGAATTGTTGACAGGGCGAAACCGGAGAGAGGGCAATCTCGTAGTGGAGAGTAAGAGCGGACAGAGGAGTTCGCTCCTATCGGAACGTAACCTGGAGGGCAAATGCCATGAAAAACGTACTCTACCTGATTGGAGCTATAATTATCGTCGCGATCCTCTGGAAGATCGTCACTCCACTGATCTTCATGGTGGGTCACTTGCTGTTCGGCCTCGTGCTGATCGGGCTGTTTGTGGCGGCGGTATATGCGGTTTACAAAGCCTTGAATCGCGAAAAACTGACACTCTGATGGCGCTCTGCCAGCTCTCCCCTCCCCCTTGATTTGGGAGGGCCGGCTGGAGCGAGTCAGCGTATCAGCACAACGGGAGCAGAGACCATGTCTAACTCTGCTCCCGTTACTAAGGTTGGAACGTGCGACAGCGTGTCTATCGCCGAACAGTATCCCACGTCCGCTCCGAAACCCCGATCTGCCAGCGTCCGGGCATGAATGCCCTCCATCCAACCGCGCAGCAGGTTCGGCTCTCCCTCCCATAGCCGTCTACATGCAATGGCCGAATCCGCAACCTCGGGCATCTCCCACGCACCAGCCTGAGCGGTGATGCCCTCCACATACAGCCCGGCGACCGTGGCGTCCTCCAGCGTGAACTGGTCATCGGTCCCGGAGCAGACTACCACGATATCCGAACCCGTTTCCCGTGCCTCCGTCCAGGCAGCTTCCGCGACCGCCTTCCGATTCACCGCAGCCCCCAGGAATACCCTGCGCGCGTCCGCCACGGCGGCCGTTGCCTTGGTACCGTTCGTGGTGGAGAGTACCACGGGCCGCCCTGCGAAGTCCAGCGTCGAGAACTCCACCGGGGAGTTCCCATAATCGAAATCGGGCACGCGGTAGCCTCCGGTCTCCCCGCAGAGAACGTATCCCTGCGCCCTGGCATAGGTCCGCGCCGTCTCATGGGATGCCGCTACACAGACATGAGGGCAATGGCGTTCGAACAGGGTCGCGATGACCGTCGTGGCGCGCAGGACATCCACCACCACGCACACTGCGCCGCTCACATCTCCCGCCAACTGCGGCAACAGCGCCACCCGGATCTGCATTCCAGCTCCTTGTTCGCCTGAAGATTACGCGGCTACGGTACGCTCACGCTGTGTAAACCGCTTCAATTCATCGATGAAGATGTCCGCGTTCGCCTTATCCCACACCCAGATCCGCACGCTCTTGATGTTGGAGCCTGCGTCCAGGATACCGGCCAGCATCAAACGCGCCGTAATCGCCGCCGTCTCCCGCCGCTGCTCGGCGGTGATCCAGTTCGGCTGCGTCAGCAAGTTCTCCGTCATATCCGGAATAATGACCGAATTCACCCCGCGATCCCGCAGCATCCGCATGGCCTTGCCTACCGAACTCGTGATCAGTTGCGGGCTGGTCCGTTTCAATTCATCGAAGATGACCGCCAATGCGGTGTACTTATAGCGGTAGCGGGAGCCGGTCCCGACGAACGCGTCGCCGGGCGCCAGGGGCGCAACCGCATTCGCCTCGCGCTGTATGTTGTCGGCTCCCATATCTCGCGCCATCTTCGCCACACCGAACACCATCTTCAGATCCGGTGCGGTCGGTACGATGATCGCTCCCCCACGAAGCAGTAAGGGCAGTTTCCGCGATGAGACCCAGACTTCGATCGTCAGATCCTCCAATGCGGCCCGATACCGGGGCAGGAGGGTCACCGGCGGCGGCGTAAACAACCGCTTCAAGGTCTCCTGCGCTTTACCAAGCATCCTATGTAGATCGATCACGTTCACACCCATCCCCCTGAATTGATTTGCCGTTCCACCACGAATGCGTTTACACCGGCACTATCCCAACCGGCCTACCGATTGCAAATCCGGATTATCGCAAGATCGCCTGCCGATCTTCGACATCGAGTACCACTCCCCCTCGATCTTCACCCGCACGATGTCCGCCGTGTAATCCGTATTGGTCCCGTGCTCGGAGCAATTGGAGAAGAGCGAGGATCCGACCCCATAGACATCCGCCGGGACCCCCTGCGCCTCGAACGCCCGGATGCGCTCCGGATTGAAGCCGCCCGTTACGGTGATCTTGACGCTCTTGCACCAGGCGCGCGCGCGATCCATCCAGCGCAGCGGCAGGTTCCACGCCTCGAAGGCATTGTCTATCGCCTTGCGCATGGCAAACACCAGGCGCGGGTTCACCCCATTGTCCAGCTTAGGGTCGCCCAGTGGGGGCACGGAGACATCCCGCATGGTCCCGCCTGTATCCGGGCGGACGCCATACAGCACATACTTCTGCGCC
>Ga0209060_10004457_pt1 | contig 10906 bp, 1 predicted proteins | sample Coa_R1_8_FD_187155 | JGI IMG/M metagenome (GOLD analysis project Ga0209060, IMG submission 187155) | Surface soil microbial communities from Centralia Pennsylvania, which are recovering from an underground coalmine fire - Coalmine... | ecosystem: Environmental > Terrestrial > Soil > Unclassified... | reverse complement strand
ACAGGTGCTTAAGTCCCTGGTCACATTGGCGTCCAACCAGCCGTTCGATCTTGAAGCGCCGCCGGTTCGCGCCATGCTGGTCCGCCTCGGCGCCGACGAGCATCTCTTTGTGCTAGCCGTCCACCACATCATCAGTGACGGCTGGTCGGGCGGCGTCGTTATCCGAGACCTCACGGAACTTTATTCGGCTGTGTGCCAACATCGGCCAGCAGAGTTGCCCGAGCTACGTGTCCGCTACGTCGATTTTGCCGCGTGGCAGAACGACCAGATTAAAGGTGGCTTGCTGGCCGCGTCCGAACGCTATTGGCTGGAACGGCTGGGCGGGGATCTACCCAATTTGAAGCTTCCCGTTTCCGCACGTTCCAAGAGTCAGCCGGGCGGCGGCTTGTGGGAAGAAAGAATCGAGACCACGGCTGAGGCTGCGGCACAACTGCGAAGTCTGGGACAATCGAGTGAGGTGACTTCGTTCATGTTGGGCCTTGCCGTTTTCAAGGCCTTCCTGACCCGCATTACCGGCCAAACTGACATTTTGCTGGGCAGCCATACGGCAGGACGGGGGCACCCTGACATCGAAGCCCTAGTCGGGCTGTTCGTGAATATCGTGGTCCTGCGTACCGACCTCAGCGGCGATCCTTCCTTCATTGAGATCCTGAATCGAGTCAAGCGAACCTGTCTTGACGCGTACGCGCATCAGGAGTATCCCTTCGATCTTCTGGTTCAGCGCCTCGCTCCCACTCGCGATCCGGAACAAATTCCTCTGATGCAGTCCTTCTTTATGGAGGGAGCCGCGGTGGATTCACGCACCTCGGAGGGCTTGCGTTTCACTCCCATCGACATGGGAAACAACGTTCCTGTCGACGCTGCCGGACGCAAGTTACCTCTCGCATTTGGCATGATCTGCCAGCCCCGCGCCGATGGAGGACTCACCTGGCGCTTGATGTTCCGGTCCGACTTCTTCGAAAGAGAGGCATCGCGCCTCCTCGGGTGGAGGTTCGCCGCCTTCCTTCAAGATCTCTCCCAGCGCCCGGATCAACCGCTCTCGCGGCTGGAATCCGGCGAGCAGACTGGGAGTACCCGCGCGGAACTGCGGCTGGAACCAGTTGGCGAGCGCGAAGAATATGCACTGTCGCTCAATCAGCGGGATATGTGGCTGCAAAAGCAGATTCACGACGATCCTTCGCTCAACAATATCGGCGCGATGGTGGTGCTTACCGGGCCACTCGATGCGGACATTCTCCGCCAGGCCCTGCAGGCGGTAGTGGATCGCCACCTGACGTTACGGACGGTCTTCGGTGAGCGCGATGGCATACCTTTCCAGAAGATCTTGCCGGCGATCGCCGTCAGCTTCCCTCTTCTCGATCTAACGGAGCAGATATCGGAGACAAAAGACCAGTTTGTCGCAGAAAGAGAACAAAAGCTGGCCAGCGAACCGTACGATTTCGTCAAAGGTCCCTTGTTCCGCGCCGAGCTCCTGCGCCTGGACCATGATCACCATGTGTTCCTGTTCGCCTTCAGCCACATGATCATAGACGGGATTTCCATGGGCACACTCTTTGAGCAGGTAGGTGCAGCCTATGCATGCGTTCTCCAAGGCAAGGAAATACCGCCGGCCAGCGAAATTCAATATCCTGATTTTGCTGTGTGGCAAAACATACGCCTGGAAAGCGGAATTCTGGCTCAACACGAGAGCTATTGGCATCAGCAACTCGAAAGTCCGGTTCCCGCGATGCTCTTGCCGCGCAATCGTGAGGTTCACGATTCGGCCAATTATGACGTCGGGTTTACGCCGGTCAGCGTCCCACCCGCGGTCTTTCGCAGCCTGCGCGGTTTCCGTAAGAAATACCGTACGACCGTATTCCGCGCGGTTCTGGCCGCGTTCGAAGTCATGCTGCAGAGGCTTGTCGGGGAAAAGGAATTGATTCTCGGAGTTCCCTTCTCATCCGCTCCCGCTCAACTTTCGCATCTCATCGGTTTCTTCGGACACGAAGTGCCGGTGCGAGCAGCACTCGACTCTGGCCAGAGCTTTGCCGAGATCCTGGCGCAGGTGAACCGACAGCTTAAAGACGCTCAGGAACACGTCGAGTATCCGCTCTATGACGCGCTGCGCGGATTGAAGATCGATCGCGACCCCAGTCGCCCGCTGTTCCCGGTCATCATCTCGCAGATTAAGCACGCGGACTTGGTCGTGGGCGATCTACACATGCGTATGGCGCCTTGCTTCGTGAAGGGCGGCGTCTATGATTTGTGGCTCACCGTTTTGGAGGACTCGAGCAGTCTTTCCCTGGGCTTCTACTACAACCGAGAGTTGCTGGAAGGGCGGCCGATCACTTTGATCGCCGACTGTATGGACCACGTCCTGGCTCAGGTCGCCGCTCACCCCGAGATGCCTATCTCCGACCTGCAAGTGACGCCGCCACTGGAACGCGAGCGTGTGCTGCAGTTCGGCCGAGGGGCGGAAGTGAACAGGGAGACAATGCGGGAGTGGCCGGAAGAGCAAATCGCCCGACAGGCCCGCGAGCACCCCGAGAAGATTGCCCTCCGCCACGGCCAGCAAACCCTGAACTATGCCCAGTTGAACCAAGACGCCGAGCAGGCCGCCGCCTGGCTGCGCCACCACGGCGTGGGCGGCGAAGACAAGGTCGGCATCCTCGGCCAGCGTAGCCTGGGTCTGGTGACCACCCTGCTGGGTGTGCTCAAGGCTGGGGCCGCCTTCGTGCCCTTGGAAAGCAAGGATCCCCCCGAGCGCTTGCTGGGCATGATTCAGGATGCAGGGGTGAAGTATTTGGCCGCCGACGCAGCCAGTTCCAAGTTGGCCACCTGGCTGGCCCAGGCAGCCACCCACGCCTGCGGCGTCGTCAGCTGGGATAAAGAAAATCAGGCAGGAAATCATGCAGGCCAGACCGCTGGCAGCGTGGAGAGTTGGCGCGACTTCCCGCCCGCCCAGGATCTATCACCCCACTCCAGCTGCGGGCATGCTTTGGCCTATGTCTTCTACACCTCCGGTTCCACCGGGGTACCCAAGGGGGCGATGGTGGAGCGCGCGGGCATGCGCAACCATCTCCAGGCCAAGATCGGGGAACTACGGTTGGGAGCCAGCGACGTGGTGGCGCAGAATGCTTCCCATTGTTTCGACATCTCGGTGTGGCAGATGCTGGCGGCGCTGATGGTAGGCGGCGGAGTGGCCATCTACGGCGAAGATATGGTGCTGGAGCCGGCCCGGCTGGTCGAGGCCCTGGTCGCAGACCAAGTCACGGTGCTGGAAGTCGTGCCCAGCTATCTGGAACTGCTGTTGAGTCTGGACCCCGTCCAACACAAGCTCGACCGTTTGCGCTTCCTGGTATCGAATGCGGAGACCTTGCCGGTTGCCTTGACCCAACGGTGGTTGCGAACCTTTCCCACCGTGAAACTAATCAATACCTGGGGCTCGACCGAGTGCTCAGACGATGTGACCCACGAAACTGTGGAAAGAGAAATTGTGGCCATGGAGCGCATCGGCGTGGGCCGACCGATCGCCGGAGCCCGGGTCTATGTGGTGGGAGAAGATCTGGAATTGCTGCCGACTGGTTGTGTGGGCGAAATTGCCGTGGGCGGCATTTGTGTGGGCCGCGGCTACCTTCACGATGCCGTCAAAACTGCCCTCTCCTTCATCCCCGATCCCTTTGCCTCCCAACCTGGAGTCCGGCTCTACCTGACCGGAGACATGGGACGCTGGCGCTGGGACGGCGGTCTGGACTTTCTCGGCCGGCGTGACGGTCAGGTGAAATTACGGGGACGACGGGTCGAGATGGGCGAGGTGGCCGGCGCGCTGGGCAGCTTTCCCGGAGTCAAACAAGCTGCCGCCTCGATTAAGGCCGACCGACTGGTGGGCTACTGGGTTGGAGACCCAGAGATCAGCCCCAGCAAACTGCGACGACATCTGGAAGCCCGCCTGCCCGAACATATGCTGCCTGATGCCCTGCTGCGCCTGGACGAATTGCCCCTCACTCGCACCGGCAAAATCAACCTGCGTGCTCTGCCTGAGCCGGACTGGAACATCGAGGACGCGGACCAGGCCCCTCCGCGAACGGAGTTGGAACAACAGATCGCCGCCATCTGGCAGGAGGTCTTGGGAGTGGAGCGCGTAGGCCTGCACCACAATTTCTTCGACCTCGGCGGCCATTCGCTCAACGGTACCAAGATCGTTATGCATCTACGCCAGCGCCTGGGATGCCCGCTGTCGCTGCGCGAATTATTCTTGAATCCCTCGGTCGCGCAGCTTGGAGCCGCGCTGCAGGCTTACGCAAAACCGGTTTTCGAAGCCGAGGAGATTCCGCGGCTTCCTGATCAACCCAGCTATGATTTGGCTCCTGTCCAGGTTCCCATGTGGATCCAATTCCGCGAAATCCTTCAAAATGAAACCAGGAGCTCGGGTTTCCCGCAAATCATCCGGATTGAGGGCGAAATCGATGGCAAAGCAATGGGCCAGGCCTTGGATGCGCTCGTCGAGCGGCATGAAGCGCTGCGCTCTCCATTCAGCGAGACTGAAGGCGTGCCTCGTCAATCCATCACACAGGCCGTAAAAGTACCATGGCAGTCGCTCGACCTATCACATCTTTGCGATGGACCCCAGCATGACGAGATACACCGGGTTCTGGCGCAAGAGATGATGACTCCGATGAGCAATCACCCGCCATTCCTTCGCGTACTGCTGGTAAGAGTGGGTTCTCATTGCTATCTGATATTCCTGCAACTCCCTCACATCATTTCCGATCTGTGGACGGAGCAAGTCCTGGCCCAAGATCTGGCTGAACTCTACACCGCTGCCGTCGACGAGCGTTCGCTTTCCCTGCCCGCGCTCCCCGTCCGTTACGTGGATTTCGCAGCTTGGCACCGCCAGCGGCTTGATTCCCCTCTCCTACAGGAGCAGATGGAGTACTGGATCAGCCGCTTTGGTGACGACTACAAAGTAACGGGGCTCCCCGAACCTGAAGCTGGGGACAAAGAAGCTCGGATCACGCTATCGCGGGTGTTGCTGTCCAAGGCGCTGATGACGCAGTTAAGGCAGATCGCGGCATCTTACTCCACTACGCTGTTCGTGCTATTGCTGGCTTCGTTCAAAGCGCTGCTGGCGCGCCTGACGGGGTCTGACGATATTGTGATTGGTTCCCCGGTGAGCGGACGCACGCATCCCAGCCTAGAGCGGGTTGTCGGTTTGTTCATGAATCCTCTGGCGTTGCGGTCCGACCTTGCCGGAAACCCTACTTTCGTGGAGCTGCTGGAGCGAGTCAAACAAACCATGATCGCGGCGCTGGCCCATCAGGATTATCCCTTCCACTTGTGGCTGCAAGAAGCCAGGCGGCGTCGCAGGGAAATGACCTTCTTCCCCTACTCAATCGTAATGCTGGTGGAAGACAAGCTCAGTGATCTACGCTTTGGCGAAGCTTCGGGATGCTTTGAATCACTGCCGACTTATGGCTTCAACATGGACCACGTCGCGGGCCCGACCGTCGCTCTGCGCGTCTCTGAAGGCCCCGAGAACTGGTGCGCGGAGTTGATGCCCGGAGCGTTCACAGGTCTATCCGTCCCAGCGACCCTGCTTTCCCGCTGGGCTGCGCTGCTCGATCAAATCGCGGGATCTCCATCCAGTCGGCTTGGTGACTTCGAGCTTTTGACCCAGGAGGAACAAGAGGCGCTGGCCACATTCTCTGCCGGACCCAAACTCGATACACCTCTGCTTTCAGTGATTCGAGCGTTTCAAGCAGCCAACAGCCAAGGCATGGCTGCGCTTTGCGGTGACGGCCTGATCGTGACCGGGGACTCAGAAGCTTGGCTCGATCCTTATCTCCTCCTGCGTTTCTTGCTGGAGCGTGAGGTTGAGATTCTGGTCGCTCCTCCCGAGGCCGCATTTTTCTTGAGCAAGATAATCGAGTGGAGCCCGCCAGCGAAGTCGTTGGCTCTGGATCATCTGGTGCTCTCCGCGCCAACTCGCGAAAGAGCGATGCTCAGCTCCCGACTCAAATGCCGCGTGACTTCTTTGGTTGCGCTCGACAATCAGGGCGAAGCCTTGCTGTGGCTGGACACCGAGCATAACTCCGATGCCTTCGCAGGCTGGCCGGTGGCCCAGGCTTCGCTCCGTTTGTTTGACCGATGGAACAAGCAACTGCCGGTGGGAGCCACCGGCGATCTTTTTTCTGTTGACGCATCGGGGAAGTGCTCGCCTATACATCCGTGGAGCGGAGTCTGGCGAAAAGATGGCAGACTCGAGCTAAGGCGAAACCAGGCACGTATGTGCGAAGTGGCGCCGGCGCAACGGCCGTCACATGCCGCCTATGTAGCTCCGTGCAAAGCTCTCGAACGTCAACTGGTATCGATCTGGCAGAGCGTGCTGCACATAAAAGAAATAGGAGTCGAGGATGACTTCTTGGAACTGGGAGGAACGCCGGAATCCGCTGTGCGCATTTCCCTAGAACTGGGCGCGGCTGACTTGCTCGCGCTGCCCGAAGACATCCGAAGCTGCCGCACTGTAGCCGCGCTGGCGCCAGTGGTGCAACAAAGGACCAAGCTTTGGGGAGGCACGGACCTACTCTCCCGGCCAGCTCCACTAACGCCGCTGCAACAATTCATTCTTAAGGCGTCGCACGAAGCGCCGTCTCTGACGCTAGGCAGTGTCGAACTGCACAGTCACATCCCGCTGAACCCTGGCCTGCTCCAGGGAGCTCTATGCCAGTTATTGCAAAGACATGATGCGTTGCGCCTGCGCTTTGCGAGCCAAGGGCGCCTCGAGTTCGCGATCCTTGAGCCACACGGAGCGATTCATCTGGAGGAAGTCAACCTTGCAGGCTGCGACCCGCGAGTGGGTGCGTTGAAATGGCGCGATGCACTCGCGGAACAGAACCTGGCCCTGAGTCCATTTCGACCCAGGTTCAGTGCTGTCCTCGGCCGCGGAGGAAATGGACGTGGCGACAAGCTCGCCTTGTTCGCATCCAGCACGGTGGTCGACGATGCATCATGGGCGGTCCTGATTCATGACCTCGACGAACTTTACCAGTCGCTGTTGTTCAACCATGAGGTTGACCGCGAGTGCGCCTCCTTCCATCATTGGTTGCTGGCGGCGGACCGGCTTCGTTCGTTTCGAGAACCAGCGGTGGCCCCGCATGCGGTTCCTAAGGCCAGCTGCATTAACGCGCACTGCCGGTTAATGGGAACCCCACATCGTCGCATACGCGATCTTGCTCCTTCAGATCAGGAGACAGTCTTCCTGGACGCATTGCAAGTGACGGCCGAGGGAAGAAGGGTCGAAATCGAACATGACCGCCGCGGCTCAGGATCCGGAGAAATGGCCGACCTGCGGAGAGCGGTTGGACAGTTCGGTTCTCTAAACCCGCTCGGGCGAGAGTCGAAACCTGACTATGCAGCCATCCGCGTGCGATTCGTGAGGCCGCAAGCGCCTTCGATCCACGCGCCAGCGCTGGCACTCCAACGCTTCAAGCCAGCACAATGTCTCGCCGGGGCCGGAGAAGCCCGGCTCATCGTCTTTTGTAATGACCGGGTTCTGCATCTCAGCCTCTGCTCTGGATCTGACGCCCGCATGACTTTGCGGCAGACGCTGAAAACGCTTAGCCGGGAACTGCGGCGCTCGACAGCCGGGGTCAACTCCTCCCGTTTAGCGGGCCATCGCCAGTTCGAAACCGTGGAATTGGATGCCGACGAATTGGAAGAGCTTCTCCACTTAAACGCAGGGCGGTAGTCCAGGGAGTCCCTAGGTCGCGACAGGCTGATCTGCAAACCACGCTGAAGTTTTATGCTTACAGTCATCCCATTTGATCGGCTTCGTTTTGTAATGTCCGTGCTGGAAGTATATCCAGACCACGACTGCGGAATCCTGCCCGGTTGTATGCGGGCGGACGTGCCGAATGCAAGAATGCATGTATTCCAGCAAATGGCAGCTTCGATTGATCAATGGATGTCCGCCACATCAGCCCGGAGCGCTCAAAACATTGTTCGGTGCAACGCCTTCCAAAACGTCTTTATAGCGGAGTGAAGGAAAAGCTGTATGAATGGTGGAGTGTAATCTTCCCTTCGCGGACGGAAGCACCAATGCATTTCAGTGCATGGTGAAGCCCAACTTAGTAGGTAAATAATTAGCGTTGTGGAGAAAGATATGAGTCATCATCGGTGAAGGATCGGGAGCTTCGATGGAAGCAATCATGGCAGTGTTTCCGCGCCACAAAGCCGTGGTTGACGCATTCAAAGCGACAGGCGAAGTCATCGGCATCTGATTCGCCTATCTTCTTATTATGTGTTTGATGTGCTTGTCCTCTCCGGGAAAAATTTGATGTCGGAGCCTCTTGCGAAGAGACGTGAGTTGCTCCGAGAATTCGTTCTGCCAAAATATAAGGATCCGACGCGAGAATCTCTTTAGCTGAACGCAACTCTCACCGACGTAGTCAATGCAATCCACACGGGATTGGAACGAGTTGTTACCATAACTGGGTTCCGAACTTCAGCAAATCGAGAGTTGTAATGCTTCTTAGGTAAGTGTCGCGCCAATCCAAGTAAGCTACCGACGAGGCCAACTTGGTAGGGGGTGGGCTTCAACGTCACAGATGGGAACCGGGATACTCAATTTCGCAATGTTGATACGAAACAAGTCCACGATGAGACGGCGCATCAATTGCGCTCCTCTCGGCCTTTGAGTGGCTGCAGGAACTGACGCAGACCTCACGACTCAAGGCTTAGCACCGATCTGCACATGAAGCTCGAAGCTGACGTTTCAGCGCATTGCGTCGCTGAATCCGTTCAGCACACCTGAGATTGATTCGGTGCCGATAATCCAGGCTATTCCATTGTGATGCACAGCTTCACATTAGTTTCTTTCCTTGTGACTTGATCACATATGCAAACGGCGAGTGTTTTATGACATGTCGGCGCAAAACACGATGCTTCCACCTTTGGCGGTTGGGCTGCTCATTCGTGTGGTCGCCCTGGTTTTTCTGTGACATTGCGAGGGTCCGTTAAGGGTCCGATAAGAACATCCCCATCGTTATTTATCATTACTTATCATGGCAGCAGATTGCCCTCCGTGCCATTTGGTTTCAATCAGTTGCCTGCCGGCGCCGTACTTTCACGGCGGTAACACGGGTTCAAATCCCGTCGGGGACGCCAACTTGACAGTGTTCGGTCAACATCCCAACAAACTCATTGATTAGCCAAGGTTTAGACGGTTCAAAGAAACCGTTTTTCGCGCTATACGGTAATCCTTCAGGAAACAGTGCGTTTTGCAGTTCACAGCGGTCGCTCATTCCACCGTTTCGCCACGTATCCACAAGATTCTCCAATTTGAACCGCATAGCCTCCATGAGGCTGGACATCGTGGAACTCTCCATTTCAAGCGCCTTTTTCGCTGCTTCGATGTCCGAAATCTCTTTGTCGATACCCGGCTTCACGGCGTCGAAATCGCTCTGGCTGACTTCACCTTTGAGCTTCGCCAGAATCAGTTTCTGGTTCAAAGTCGTCTGCTCTTGCAGACGCATTGTGAGCGCCCGTGAGTCCTCAGCAGTACGTGCCTGCCGCTGCTCCCAAGCCCTCATTATGACCTCGCTGGACTCAGCTAGGCGCTTGCTCGTTGGCTCATACTCGGCCAGCAAGCGCGTCCAGTGCGTTTCTAATTGTTCCTTGGACACGCCAACCTTGTCGGGGCACGAAGCGTTCCAGCACCAGTAGCGCGGGTGTTTAACCTTGTTCCTTCCCGTCGCGTGGCCGGCGGTCAACGGTTTACCACAGGTGGCGCATTTAACAAATCCCCGTAGTGGAAAGTCTGGGTTGCCCTTGGGATGAGGAATAGCAATACCGTTGGCTTGTCCGTTCAGAACACGCTGCACATCGGCAAACAATTTCTCGGCGATGATGGGTTCGTGCTTTCCTGCTACACGAAGTCCCGCTCCGCACACCCATCCCGCATACAGTTCATTCCTCAACATGGATAGGAATGTCTGCCGTGGGATTTCTTGTCCACGCCGAGTTCGCAATCCAAGAGCACCCAACGTGCGGCGAATAACGTCAGTGGCGTGACTGCCCTGTGCAGTAAGCTCAAACGCACGGCGTACCATCGGTGCCCGTTCCGGGTCTATCTTGAGCAGACCATTACCTGTGTTTAAGTAGCCGATTGGTGCTGGCCACGGGAAGCGACCGGCCCGTACCGCTTCGGCCATGCGGAATTTTGTACGCTCCGACAGTGAATCAGAGAAAAACTGATTGAACGCGCCGTGAATGTTGGAAGCGAGTTTGCCAGCCGCCGTACCATCAATGTGGGCCTCATCCACGGAACACAGCTTGATATTCAAATTGGCAAACGTCTCCATCGCTTTCGCCTGATCTAACACTGAACGCGCAAAACGGGAGAGATCAGCAACCACTACGTGTGTGATCCGGGCACGGTTCTGCTGGCAGTAGCGGATCATGGCCTGAAACTGTGGGCGGTCATCAGTACGCCCTGATTCGGCATCTGTGAATACCCGCTCCGCTTCCAAATTGTTACGGGTGCAATAGTCAACACACTTCCGCTCCTGCGCCGGCAGGTTGTGCTGCTGGCTGGCCTGCTCGTCAGTGGAGACGCGGGTGTAAATCACGGCGCAGGCCATCTTCTTTTCGTCAGCGGTTTTCTTAGTCATATTCAAACTCACCTTCACGGCTGGCGGTTCAAAGCTGCATTTAGGGGCAAGTATATAGAGACCACACTCTGATGCCCAGATCATGCCAGATGGGCTTTTGTGGAACGTCAGTCACTGGAAAACGTATGTCACGCCTGCGAAGGACACGCAGTGCGTCGGAAGGCTTTCTCCAGACAAAAAAGCATAGCGTACCGAATCAGAAAAAGCCAAAGATTTCACGTCCGCAGCGGTACAAAAAGTTAAGTGAAATGTCTGAT
>Ga0209060_10004446_pt1 | contig 10930 bp, 9 predicted proteins | sample Coa_R1_8_FD_187155 | JGI IMG/M metagenome (GOLD analysis project Ga0209060, IMG submission 187155) | Surface soil microbial communities from Centralia Pennsylvania, which are recovering from an underground coalmine fire - Coalmine... | ecosystem: Environmental > Terrestrial > Soil > Unclassified... | reverse complement strand
GTGAACGTAAACACCGAACCCCGATTGTATTCGCTGTCCACGGTCACCTGGCCGCTATGCGCCTCCACAATGTGCTTCACAATGGATAGCCCCAACCCGGTGCCGCCGGACTGGCGGGAGCGGTGCTTGTCCACACGGTAGAAACGCTCGAAGATACGCGGTACGTCCTGGCTCTGGATTCCGATCCCCGTATCCGAGACATGAACGGCCAGAATATCCTCGTCTTTCTCCGCAGTCACCAGAATGCGCCCGCCGGGGGGCGTGTATTTGAGCGCATTATCCACGAGATTGACCAGCACCTGTTCGATCTGATCGTGGTTGGCGATGACCTGAAGCGCGGGCGGCACTTCCGCACAGAGGGTGAGCAGCCCTTTCTCCGCCTGGGGCTGAAATCGGCTGACGACTTCCGTGAGCATCAGAGACAGGTTGAACGGCTCTTTCTCCGGTTGGCGCGATTCCGCCTGCGAGAGAATAAGCAGGTCTTCCGAAATACGTGTCAGGCGCTGCGCTTCCGCATTGATGGTGCCGAGGAAGTGATCGGAGACCGAATCGTCCTCCAGAGCGCCATCCTGGAGCGTCTCCGCCATGGCGCGAATGGTAGCGAGCGGGGTGCGTAGCTCGTGAGAGACATTGGCGACGAAATCACGCCGAACCGTCTCCAGCCGCCGCAACTCCGTCACATCCTGGGCAATCACGACGAACCGGTACTTCTCTGCCGTGCCGTTCCCGATGGGCAGTGCCGTGACGCTGAGCGTCTGGCCGTTCAGGCCCGAGGTCCGGACTTCGCGGTGCTGGGCGACATTCTTCTCCCGCGCCGTCTTTACCAGCGAGTTCAGTTCGCTGGAGAGGGTCGCTTCCAGCAGCGACTTTCCCACCAGGGATTGCGCGGAAGTGCCCAGCAGGTGGCCGGCGACCCGGTTCGCCCGCTCGATATGGTCCGAGGAGTTCAGGATCAGGACGCCCGCCCCACAGCCGACCAGCAGGGCATCATACTCCTGTTGCAGCGTCTGTAGCCGGCCCTCCGCTTGCTGGCGTTCCGAGGCGGCTTCCAACGCTCTGTGCTGCGTCTCCTCCAGCGCCCGCACCTGCGCGCGCTGTTGCACCATCCGAATCAGATAGCCTGCGGCAGCGCCACTGCCCAGACACACCGCCCAGTATAGCCAGTTCATACCTTATTGCTCACTCCGCATTACTCACTCCGAAACTTGTATCCGACGCCGCGCACGGTCAAGAGCCGTTCCGGGTGCGAGGCGTTCTCCTCGATCTTCTCCCGCAGCCAGCGGATGTGGACATCCACCGTGCGATCTTCGACGTAGGCGTCTGCGCCCCAGACCCGATCCAGCAACGCCTGGCGCGTAAAGACCTGTCCGGGGTGGGTGGCGAGGAAGCGCAGCAATTCGAACTCCTTGGGCGAAAATTCCACGCGATTGCCATCCACGCGAACCTCATACCGCTGGGGGTCGATTACCAGATTGCCCGCCTGCACAACCTCCGCGGGGGCCGGTTCGATCGCGGTCGTGCGCCGTAAAACCGCTTTGACGCGCGCCATCAATTCCCGGGTGCTGAAGGGCTTGGTGATGTAGTCGTCCGCTCCCAGTTCCAATCCGACAATGCGGTCCGTCTCTTCGGCGCGGGCGGTCAGCATGATGATCGGGATGTCGCTCTGCCGGCGCAACGTCCGGCAGACATCGAAGCCGCTGGCGGAGGGCAGCATCACATCCAGAATGATCAGGTCGGGTTTCTCCGAACGCGCAATATCGAGGCACTGCTCCGCGTCGTTGGCCGTGCGGGTCTGGTAGCCCTCTTTGCGGAGATTATAGGCGATGACCTCGACTATCGGCATCTCATCGTCTACGACTAAGATTTTCATAGCATGAGATTCCTTTCTGCGAACCTGGACCACAGCACTTGAGGTATCAACCGAACCTTCCCCGGATGTAGTCGTCCGTGCGCTGATCTCGCGGCTGGGCAAACATCTGTGCGGACTGACCTGCTTCAATCATCTCTCCTTTCAAGAAAAAGGCCGTCATATCGGCGATCCGCGCTGCCTGCTGCAGGTTGTGGGTGACGATGACGAGGGTGTACTGCGTCACCAATTCGCGCATCAACTCTTCGATCCGATAGGTGGAGTTGGGATCGAGCGCAGAGCAGGGCTCATCCAGCAGAATGACCTCCGGCTCGACAGCCAGTGTGCGGGCAATACAGAGGCGCTGCTGCTGGCCGCCGGAGAGATCAAAGGCCGATTTGCGCAATTGATCCTTGACTTCCTCCCACAGCGCTCCCTGCTTCAGGCTGCGCTCCACCAGATCATCCAGGCGCTTCCGATCCTTCTCTCCGTGGAGTTTCGGGCCATAGGCGATGTTGTCGTAGATGGACATCGGGAAGGGATTGGGGCGCTGGAATACCATGCCGATGCGCTTCCGCAGGGCGACGACATCCACATTGCGGGCGTAGAGATCGTGCCCATCCAGCGTGACCAGGCCCTCCAGGCGTGTATTCGGTATCAGGTCGTTCATGCGATTGATACAGCGCAGGAACGTGGACTTGCCACAGCCGGACGGGCCGATGAGCGCGGTTACCTGATTGGAACCGATGTCCAGCGTAATATCCTTGAGGGCATGAAACTTGTCATAGTAGAAATCGACGTTCTTTGCCGCAATGCGCACCGGTTTCGGCGGCCTGCCCTCTTTATCGGGCGAGACGCTGGAGCTAGGTCTGGGAGATTCGTTCATTAGTCTCTCTACGGATTTGGGTTCGGCTGGAACGCCGGGTTTTATCGTACTCATCTGTTTTGAGATTACCTTACTTAGGCGGTCATGCGCATCTTCTCACGGGTAAAGAAGCGTGCCAGCAGACTGAACACCAGCACCAGCATCACCAGGACCAGAGCGACCCCCCAGGATTGGCTTGCGGCCAATTCCGTGGGGTTGTCGCGCAATACATAGATCTGTACAGGCAGCGAAGACATCCGCTCGGCCAGGTTGGTGACCCACAGGCTGCTGTTGCAGCCGACCATCAGGAGCGGTGCCGTCTCTCCGGCGATGCGTGCGACGGCCAGCAGAGCCCCCGTAATAATGCCGGCGCGCGCTGCGGGGAGGATCACCTTCCAGGTCGTCCAGGCCCGCGTCGCCCCCAGCGCCAGCGAGCCTTCGCGCAGTGACATCGGCACCAGGCGCACCAACTCCTCTGTCGTTCGCATCACCGTCGGGATCATCATCACCCCCAGCGCAAAGGAGCCGGCATAGCCGAAATTGCCTTTGGTAGGCACGATGATCAGGATGTAGGCGAAGATGCCGATGACGATGGAGGGGACGCCATTGAGCAGATCGGTGCAGAAGCGGATAAAGCCTCCGAAGCGACTGTCGCCGAATTCGGAGAGGAACAGGCCCCCCATGACCCCCAGTGGTATCCCCAGGACCGAAGCGGCGAGCACCAGCAAGCCGGTCCCGACCATGGCATGGAGCATTCCGCCCAGTTGCGGATCGGTGGGGTTCGGCGGAAGGAAAAATTGGGGATGGATCGCCGAGATCCCGTCCTTGGCTACAAACAGGAGCAGCACGATCAGCGCGCCGGAGGCGATCAAAGTACAGAGGCCGCAGAGGCTGAGGGCAGACGCATTGCACAACTTGCGCCAGGGCCTGTGCAGACGCGTTCCCTTGACCTGCTGATTGAAGATCGCCAGGCCAATCAGCGCCAGGCTGAGCAGCGTTGCAACGCTGAATAGCCCGCCCAGGATCCCCTTCGCGTGGATATCCTGCACGATCTGACCCAGCAGCAGACGAGCCAGGAGCAGGAGGAAACCGTAGCGCAGCGTCAGGCCGACCACGGACTTGGCGCGCGCGGTAAATTCACTCTCCGTCTTACCGCCCATCTGGGTCGCCATCAGCCAGACCAATCCGCGCGCCAGCCCGTTGACGACGATGGTGACGGCGAACAGCACCAGGGCGATCTCCGTCAGGGCGGAGGCGTGCAGAGGAGGATCGGTCGGGTGCAGCGGCGGGTTCGGGTTCGGGTACTGATCCGCCAGGAGCGAGGCCATGGTGTAGCCGGGACGCATCAGGGAGAAGGTGGCGGGATCGCCCGCGACCGGAAAGTTCGGTGCGCTCCCAATGACGATGGTGACGGCCATCGTCTCGCCGAGCGCGCGGCCCAACCCCAGCATCACGGCTCCGATGATTCCGCTGCTGCCGTAGCGCAGGACGGTCTTGCTGATGGTCTCCCAGCGGGTCGCCCCGAGGCCATAGGCCGCTTCACGCTGGGAGCTGGGGACGGTCCGCAAGACATCCCGGGAGATGGCGGTCACAAAGGGCAGCACCATCAGCGCCAGCACGCTGCCCGCTACCAGATAGTCCTGCCCGGAGAAGCTCTCGGGCGGCATGGCGAAGAAGGGGACCTGCCCAAAACCGGTGTTCAGCCAGGGCTCCAGGTGCTGCCCGAAGAGCGGGACCAGATACTTCAGCGCCCAGAAGCCATACACGATACTGGGCACGGCGGCGAGCAGTTCCACCAGAAAGGAGAGCGGCGTGCTGAGCCACCGTGGCGCCACCTCCGAGAGAAAAATGGCGGCGCCCAATCCTAAGGGGACCGCCAGGACCAGCGCGATGACCGAGGTAATGAGCGTGCCGTAGATAAAGGGCAGCGCCCCGAAGAGGTTGCCGTGGGGCTTATCTTCATCCGGAGGGATCGGGTCCCATTTCGTGGTGGTGAGGAACTGAAGCCCATTGTGGTGGATGTTGTCGCGGGAGATCCAGTAGAGGGCGAACGCGATGCCCACAATGAGCAGTACCGTCGTCAGGGCGAAGAAGCGGGTAGCGTTGGTAAAGAGCCAGTCGGTGACCTGCGCCTTGCCAAAACCGCCGCTTCGCACGATGGGAGGCGTGGAGGGAGGAGGAGCGTCGTCGGTCCGGGTCTGTTTTTCAAGGAAGTGTTCTGACATGACGATACGCTCTCGCCCCCCGGATCAGCGAAGCTGTTTCAGAGTGGCCTGATTGATCTTGACCAACCCGGAAGGCAGCGGCGCATAGTAGAGTGTCTTCGCCTCGGCCTGTGGTCCGGCTTGCATGGCCCAACTCCAGAGCTTCGCGACGGCTGCGCCCTTGGGGCTGTTCTTGTAAACCAGGATATAGGTGACGCTGCAGATGGGGTAGCTGTTGGCCCCGGGGGCATCTACCGTCGGGGTCTTGATGTCCTTGTTGAGTTCCGCGGCGTACTGGCTGATGGCGGCGGCGGTGCTATCCGCACTCGGCGCGATAAACTTTCCTGCTTTGTTCTTGACGGAAGCATAGGGAAGTTTGTGCTCGATGGCATAGTTCAGCTCGACATAGCCGATGCCGCCCATGGTGCGCTGTACATCGGCGGCGACGCCATCGCTGCCCTTTCCACCGAAGCCGCCGGCGGGCCACTCCACCGATTTGCCCGCGCCTACCTGGGTGGCCCAGGCGGGGCTGACCTTCTTCAGATAGTGGGTGAAGATATAGGTGGTTCCCGATCCATCCGTGCGATGCACCGGATGAATGACGGTAGCGGGCAGGTTCACGCCGGGGTTGGAGGCTTGGATTGCGGGATCGTTCCAGGTCTTGATGCGCCCCATGAAGATGCCGGCAACAGCATCCCCCGTCAGCTTCAGGCCATTGATACCCGGCAGGTTGTAGGCCAGCGCGACGGCGCCGCCGACGGTCGGAATATGGACGACCGGGCCGGGGAGGGCGGCCTCCTCCGATGCCGAGAGCGGGGAATCGCTGGCGGCGAAGTCCACCGTCTGAGTCTTGAGGGAGTTGTAGCCCTGGCCGGAACCGACGGCCTGATAGTTGATCGTCGTGCCGGTGGCCTTGGCGTAATCGGCAAACCACTTAGAATAGATAGGTGCGGGGAAGGTAGCGCCCGCTCCCTGCAGCGCCTGGGCGTTTGCGGGGCGATAAAGCGCGAGGGCAGTCAGCAACGTCGCGACCACAACCCCGCCTTTCACGAAATTACGAATGGACATAGTAGCCTTCTCTCCTTCTCAGGGGCTGATAAATTCTGTTCTTAGGGGTTGGTAAATTCTGTGTACCATGGTACATTTCGGACAGGGCACACTTGATCACAGCGCACTGTCCCCCAATATTCTGATGGCCTATTGTTAAGGAAATGTTAAGAAAACATTAAATTTATGTTAAGACCGGGTTCAGGATACCTCCATTCTCATAAACATTTCAACTTTTCTTGAAATATCTCTTGACACAAGGACATCCTCTGTAGTATCATCATTTCAATATTTCGCGAAATGAGACACAACAAATGGACCAGGAAGCCAATGCGCAAGTAGACGTACTTGCCATGTTCAAAGCGCTGGGAGATCCGACGCGGCTGCGCATTTTCGAGTTTCTGTGCGCTTGCTGTTGCCCGGTCGCGCTGGAGGAGAGCGGCGCCGTTCGTCCGATTACCGGGCCGACGGTCGGAGAGGTCTGCTGCCACGTGACGGGCGCGGAGCAGATCAACTCGACAATCTCACATCATCTCAAGGAGCTTCGTCTTGCCGGTCTCATCACGGTTGAGCGCCGAGGCAAGAACATGATCTGCGGCGTAAACCGTGAGGCAGTGGCCGCGCTTGCTGTATATCTGGGCCACGTAGTCTCGAACCAGGGCGAAAGCGGCACTTGCTGCTGACGCATAAGGAGAATGACCATGGCGGAAACCATCAAAATGACGGATCGCGCCGATGTACGCGAAGTGGTGCGGGAGAAGTACGGTGCGGCGGCGCTTACCGTACTGGAAGGAAGAGGCGCTGCCTGTTGCGGAGGCAACTCCGGCGGCGGGGAGAGCTGCTGCGGAGGCGACTCCATTACGGGCGGACTCTACAGTGATGTGGAAGCATCCGAGATACCCGAAGCTGCCCTGCTGGCCTCGCTTGGCTGCGGGAACCCTACGGCGCTGGCGGCGCTCAATCCGGGCGAGGTGGTGCTCGATCTCGGCTCCGGCGGCGGCATCGACGTGCTGCTCTCCGCAAAGCGGGTCGGCCCGACCGGGTTCGCCTATGGGCTGGATATGACCGATGAGATGCTGGCCTTAGCTGAGAAGAACAGAGCGGAAGCCGGCGCTGCCAATGTGCAGTTCCTGAAAGGGCATATCGAAGAGATCCCGCTTCCTGACAACTCAATAGATGTCCTCATCTCCAACTGTGTCATCAACCTGTCTGCCGATAAAGACGCCGTTCTGCGGGAAGCTTACCGCGTCTTGAAACCTGGCGGCCGTTTCGCGGTCTCGGATGTGGTGGTTGATGGTGAACTGCCCGCTGCCATACTCGCCGATATGGAGGCGTATGTCGGCTGTGTGGCAGGGGCGCTCGAAAGGAGCGACTACCTGGCGCGGCTCTCCCGCGCCGGATTTGTAGACGCTACTATCGAACCTACCCGTCGCTATACCTTCGGGGATCTGGAAGCGACAACGTGCTGCTCGCCCGATGTCGCCGCGCTCCCCGCCGAGGAGAAGGCGGCGCTCGACGGCCGCGTGATGGGAGCCTTTATTCGCGCTACAAAGCCCGCGTAGTGTTGTGGGCCGGGCTGCTGCCACCCGAAAGGATCGTCATGAAGAACGGCATGATGCGCCGCTACATCGCTGAATATGTCGGAACCTTCGGCATCGTGTTCGCGCCCATTGCTCTCTCCGCAACGGGCAAATTCTCCGGCGGAGATAGCAGCCTTATGGCGGCGGCCTGGGTCTCCGGCCTGGTTGTCCTCGCCATGATCTATGCGCTGGGGCACATCTCAGCGGCTCACTTTAACCCGGCGGTCACATTGGGCTTTGCTGTCGCCCGTCGCTTCCCCTGGAAATATGTCATCCCCTACTGGATCGCGGAATTCCTGGGGGGGATTACGGCGGCAGCTCTCGTCGCGCTGCTTTTCGGAAGTGGGCATGGAGTGCATATTCCCGCCGCAGGGCCGCTCCTCCGCGCGGTCAGTGTAGAGGCGGCTCTTACTTTCTTCCTCATGCTGGTTATTATCGCGGTTGCAACGGACAAGCGGGCAAACGGAGCGGTTCCGGGGCTGGCTATCGGCTTAACCGTTGTCTTCGACGTGTGGATCGGCGGCGCACTAACAGGCGGATCCATGAACCCCGCCCGCTCCCTTGGCCCGGCTCTCTTTGGCGGTGCGGTTCCGCTCTCGGTCTATTGGGTCTACATCGTCGGCCCCGCTATCGGTGCAGTGGCAGCCTCGCTTCTCTATGAAGCGATCCGGGGCGGCGAGCAGCACGCGCAGGGAGCGCCGAACGATATTGCAGAGGCGCTCCAGGAAATCGAAGCGAGGGCTAAAGGCATCGGATAAGGAGAGTTCTTCTATGGCGACAAGACTTGCTATCTTCTCCGACATTCATGCCAACCTTCCCGCAATGGAAGCGGTTGCGGCTCACATCCGACAGGGCGGTTATGATGCTGTCTATTGTCTCGGCGACATCGGCGGTTACGCTTCCCAGCCCAATGAAGTGCAGGCGCTCATTATGGCGATGGGATGCCCTACGGTGATGGGAAACTATGACGATGGGGTCGGTTTCAACGAAGACGACTGCGGCTGCCACTATGTCAAACCCTTTGACATCCGGATGAGCAACATCTCGTTCCTCTGGACTAGAGAGCACACCACGGCGGATAACAAAGCCTGGCTTCGCGCACTGCCACGCGAGATCCGGTTGGACCGCGAAGGCCTGCGGATCTTGCTCTGTCATGGTTCACCGATTTCAACAACGGAGTATCTGTTTGAAAATCGCTCGGATGGCTATCTCCGGCAATTCACGTCAGGAGGAAAGCATGACGCTCACGCCGATATCATCGCCTTCGGCCATACCCATGTTCCTTATCACCGGGTGGTAGATGGCGTTCATTTCGTGAACACGGGCAGCGTGGGCCGTCCGAAAGACGGCGACCCGCGTGCGGGCTACTGCGTCCTCACCTTAGACCATAACAGCATCCAGGTGGAACAGGTGCGCCTACCCTATGATGTCGAACATACCTGTCAGCGGCTCATCGAAAGCGGCCTTCCCGCTTATTTCGCCGATTACCTGCGAACAGGCGGCAACGTGCTGCCGCCGGAATAGGCTTCCGATAGCGCGTGATAACGTTGTTAAAGCGGATGCTGATCCTGGCGTTTTGGCCCATCTGGTCCATTAAGGCCTGAGCCTCGGCTGGGATCGATTCCGATAACGCGGATCTCCTGGTAGCGATCTCTGGCATAATCGGCTTTGCCGAAAGAGTGTTCGTCCGAGTTGCTTTCACTTCGGCGACTGCTACCTTGGGGTTGAGGGTACGTGCGTTACGTAGCGTTCTTATCAGGGAGACATCGCTGAAGCCGACCGTTCGGAACTCGTTCAGGAAAGCGCCGCTTTCCTTTGCCCCGGCGATTCAGGAGAACCAGTTGGTGCTGCTTGCGCCTTCTTCCGGGGTAAGCGGAGTCGTCAATACGAGTTCGGCGGCAAAGATCATACCGCCCGGCCTGAGTACCCGTGCCAGTTCGTAAAAGATGCGCTCCCGACAAGGGTTCAGGTTGAAGATACCGTTGACGATGGCAACGTCTACACTCCCGTCTTCCATCGGCAGATCCTCTGCAACCGCAAGGTGCGTTTCGACGTTCGTTACTTTGGCCTCGGAAAGGGCGCTCCGGGCGCGGGCCAGCATGGCTTCGCTGAAGTCTATGGCGATGACCTTGCCCTGCTCTCCGGTTCGCCTTGCTGCAATCAGCGTGTCCATCCCCGCCCCACAGCCTAAGTCCAGAACCGTCGCTCCTTCAGGTATCTCGGCAAATAGGCTGACATTCGAGACGCCGCAAAAGGCTTCCACGGAGGTTATCGGCAGCGTGTCGAGCAGATCCTTCGGATAGCCCAGATTTTCGGCTAACGCTCGCCCGGTGGGAAACGGCGCCTCATCCTGAGGATGCTCCGCGATGGACGAATAGGCCTGTCTTACTTCGTCTCGTAATGTTGCCGCATCGGTCATGGAGGTTCCTTCCTTCCTGGCAACCATGCATCAAAGGAAGAATACCGGGCAATGATGAATAAAGCAAAGACAGATTATCGTAAGTACCCCATAAGGAAAAGGTTATGACGGAGGATTACAACCTCTATCCGCTCCATGTCTTTCGGATCGTGGCCCGTCTCGGCAGCGTGACCCGCGCCGCGCAGGAACTCTGTATCAGCCAGCCCGCTGTCTCCTCGCACCTGAAGACGCTGGAATCTCGCTACAAGCAAGCGCTCTTTGAGCGAACACCGCGAGGCATGCTCCTTACTCCTGCTGGAGAAGTCGTCACAGAACATGCCAACCGGGTCTTTGCGTTGCTGGAAGACATCGGTACGGCAGTGGATGCGGCAGGCGGTGAAGTGAGGGGGAAAGTCTTATTGGCCGCATCCAGCACGCCAGGCGCCTATCTTGTGCCCCGGTTGCTCCGCCGCTTTCAGGAGCGCTACCCCCATGCAGAGGCGACGCTCCTGGTCGGAGACAGCACCGAAGTGCTTTCCTGGCTGCATGATTACTGGGTTCCAATCGGTGTGATTGGGGAAACCGTGATGGATGCTGGGCTTATTCGTGAAGAGGTAGGTCGGGATGAGTTGCGGCTCGTCACAACCGCACAGGATAGTCTGAGGCAGGTTGAAGAGATACGGGGCGAGCATCTCGTAGGTCGAACGCTCCTGTTGCGCGAACTGGGATCAAGCACACGCTCGGGAGCGGAGGCGCTGTTAGGAGGCAAGATCAAAGATTTCAGGCGCGTTGTGGAGTTAAACAGCACGGAGGCGATCAAGCAAAGCGTGGCCGCAGGGCTTGGTATGGCTGTCCTCTCCTCGTGGGCGACGGAACTTGAGGAGAGGGCCGGTCTGCTCTCCCCGATCCAAGACACGCGCCTGCGGCAGGAGCGCCGCTTCTACCTCGTGCGACGGGAAGATCGCCTGCTTAGCGGTGCGAGCGCAGCGC